>Ga0307372_10000901_pt1 | contig 52054 bp, 44 predicted proteins | sample OX1MG_FD_202533 | JGI IMG/M metagenome (GOLD analysis project Ga0307372, IMG submission 202533) | Soil microbial communities from Risofladan, Vaasa, Finland - OX-1 | ecosystem: Environmental > Terrestrial > Soil > Coastal area > Acid sulfate soil | place: Finland: Risofladan, Vaasa | collected...
TCGCGCCCGACGAGGCGTACTTTCAACGCGAGCTCGCCAGGATGGGACCGTGGTCGGCCGCGCAAATCAAGGCCGCCATACTGATCGGCTGCGCCATGGTGCTGTGGATGACGGATTCGCTCCATCACATACCGCCCACCATGGTGGCGCTCGGCGTCGGGCTCTTTGCGCTGCTGCCTCGCGTCGGCGTGCTCGAGCCCGATGACATGCGTCGCCTGAATTACATGCCCGTGTTCTTCACCGCCGAGGCGGTGAGCCTGGCCAGCGTGCTCGAGGCGACCCATGGACTGGGCGTGCTCACGAGCGGCATGTTTCACTGGATTCAGCCGGCGATGACGAACATCTACAGCACCACCGCGGCGCTCTACTGGACCGCATTCCTCTACCACTTCCTGCTCGCGAGCGAGATCTCCATGCTCGCGACTTCCGTACCGCTGGTCGTGGAATATGCGAAGGTCCACGCTTTCAATCCCCTGCAGCTCGGGCTCATCTGGACATTCGCGGCCGGCGGGAAGCTCTTTGCGTACCAGTCGGGCGTGCTGATCGTGGGCTATTCTTACGGCTATTTCGAGGCGCGCGACCTGATCAAGATGGGCGCATGGCTGACGCTGCTGGAGTTCCTCGTCCTGATGCTGCTCGTGCCCTTCTACTGGCCGCTGCTCGGGATCCACTGAAACCGCCCCACAGCCAGCACGGCAAATTCGTTTTGAGGGTACCTGTGGGGTGCGAATTCGCCGATCAGCGTGAGGCGGGGTATATGCGCAGTCTTGTGCTGACCGGTATCCCTGGTAGGCTGCTCCGACGATGCGTGACTTGGCTCTTCTCGCCCCGTGCAATTGATTGTCACCCTGGCCAAGCTCACGCGCCCCGGTGGTGCCCGCTCCGTCATCGCCGAGTCCTTGCTGCTTAAACAGCAGATCCTCCTAGCCCGCCGTTGCCGTCGTCGCGCCCCGCCTCTGACCACAATCGATAGATTTGTACTGGGATTGATAACGCTGTTCGTGCGTCCGCGACGAGTCGCGAAGCTCGCCGCGATTCTCAAGCCGGCGACGTTGCTACGATTCGACAAGGCGCTGGTCAATCGAAAGTATCGGCGCCTGTTCTCGTCGACGGGAGCCCGACGCAAGCCCGGTCCGAAGGGTCCGACGGAGGAAATCGTCGCGGCCATCCTCGACTTGTTTCGTTGTGAGTCGATCCTCCTTCACAGCCATTGGGTTCCGGTGATCATCGACGTGTTCACCCGCCGCATCATCGGATTCGGCATCGGCGGCCAGTACATCGACGGTCCAATCGTGTGCCGCATGTTCAATCAGGCCATTGCGGGCCACGCGCCGCCGGCGCGGCTAAGTACGGATCACGATCCTCTGTTTCGCTTTCACCGATGGCTCGCCAATTTACGGATTCTCGAGGTCGAGGAGATCAAATCGGTAGCGTACGCCCCGATGTCGCATCCTTTCGTCGAACGACTGGTCGGGACGATCCGGCGCGAATACCTTGACCACACTCCCTTCTGGAATTCGATCGATCTTCACCGGAAGCTCGACGCTTTCAGAATCTATTACAACGCAGTTCGCGTTCACCGCTCCCTCAACGGCACCACGCCCGCGAATCGCGCCGCAAACGCCTCATCGGTGAAAGCGAAACTGGCTCACTATGCCTGGGAACGGCATTGCAATGGGCTATTCGAAACTCCCGTCGCTGCCTGATTGGTAATTCGCCTCCCACACGCGCGGCGGCGGCGTGCCAAAAAATTACGTCGAATCGTACATGTGGCGAGCATTGGCGAAGGCCCGCGCCCCCGCCGGATCTGCTGCATACAAGAGTTCAGACAAAGCTCTGACTGCGCTCGCGAGTTTGATGACACACGCGCAGATCGCCCAAGCCCAACAAGAAGCTTCCGGATGGCGGGCGAAGCATCATGCGGGGAACAAATGACCGCAGCGATTACCCCGGCCGCGAGCACTACTTGCCTAGGGTTATTGCGCCGATGTCCGGCCGCCGCCGTCAGCCCGAGAGCCGCGATAGCGAAGCGCTTCGACTAGCAGGGCGAAAGCGGGAGTCGGCTGCCGACGACTCGGATAGGAAAGGTGATAGCCGGAGAGCGGCGCACACCAGTCGGTGAGGACGCGACCCAGTCGGCCCGCTTCGATATCTGATCGGACCGTGTCTTCCGGAACGAACGCTACCCCGAGCCCGACCCTCGCAGCCCGGAGACTCATCGGCAATCCGTTGAACGCGAGTTGTCCGTCGACCCGTACGTTCACCTCGCGTGCTCCCTTCTCGAACTCCCCCGCATAGAATCCGCCTGACGTAGGCAGCCGCAGGTTGATGCACTGGTGGACGGCGAGGTCCTTCGGTACGCGCGGCGGTCGCCGTTTGGCGAAGTAAGACGGAGCCGCGACAGCCGCCATGCGCATGTCGGGACCGATGCGCACGGCCACCATATCCTTGGCCACCTGCTCGCCGAGTCGGACACCCGCGTCGTAGCGCGCGGCGACGACGTCGGTCAGGCCGTTGTCGACCGTGATCTCGACCATGATGTCCGGGTACGCCGGCAGCAATCGCTCCAAAGCGGGCATCAGGATCGTCTCCGCCGCATGTTCCGCAGTCGTGATCCGGATTGAGCCCGCGGGTTTCTCGCGCATCTCGTTCAGCGAGGCGAGTTCGCCATCGATCTCGTCGAACGCTGGACGGAGCGTACGGAGCAGCCGCTCGCCGGCGTCCGTCGGCGCGACGCTCCGGGTCGTGCGGGCCAATAGGTGCAGCCCCAACTGCGACTCGAGCCGCCGGATCGTGTGGCTCAGTGACGATTGTGTGATCCCGAGCTTCGCGGCTGCCCACAGGAGATTATGATGCCCGAGAAGCCAACTGTTGCACGCAGCACCTATGCAGACATCGCTTCAGCACTCGCCGAGTACGCCGATTGCGTGCTGTTTGGGGACGTGTGGCGACGACCGGGGCTCTCACCAAGAGATCGGAGCCTCATCACGGTGGCCGCCCTGGTCGCGCTTTACCGGACGAACGAGTTGCCGTTTCATTTGAAGAAGGCTCTCGACAACGGAGTCACCCGCGATGAGTTGATCGAGCGGATCACGCATCTTGCGTTCTATTCGGGCTGGCCGACGGCAAACTCTGCCGTGATGATTGCGAAGCGAGTCTTTGAGGAAGGAGATGGCTGATATAGGCAGAAGCGGGCGCGTGTTATCTCGGAAACCGCGAGCATCGGCTTCGTCCAAAGTTCATGTCCCGAGAAAACTCTGCTGCAGCTCGAGCTCAATAAATTCAAGCAGGTGCGAAATCCAACTCACGCCCCGGCTTCGCCCTGCGCCTTTCCGTCGTTAAATCCTTCTCGGCCACAACTTCCTCCCGCTTCACGCCTGTCATACAATCCTCGTTCCGGCAACATGCGACAAGCGCTACGCGGAGCATCGTGGCAGCATCCGAGGGGTCCAAGGTCGGGGGGTGTCGGAATGAGGCTTATGGTTGACCTGTCGAAGCTCCGAACCATGAGCGCGCGGCGGATGAGCGGGCTTAAAGCAAGTCTAATGCGCAATTATTCACGCCGCAGTCTTGCCGGCCTGCTTGCTGCGTTGGTCGGTCTGGGAACACCGGCCAATGTACAAGCTCAGAGATATTCGGTTACGGACCTCGGGACACTGGGCGGCGGTACGAGCAAGGGGTACGGCATCAATGCGAGCGGCCAGGTCACGGGCGAAGCGGTGACCGCAGGCGGCGTGTTTCACGCGTTTCTATACACCCCCGGCAGCGGCATGATCGACTTGCGGACGCTGCGCGGCGGTACGAGCACCGGCTACGCCATCAACGCGAGTGGCCAGGTCACGGGTGTAGCGGTGACCGCAAACGGCCAGCTGCACGCGTTTCTATATACCTCCGGCAACGACATGATCGACCTCGGGACACTGGGCGGCGGTGAAAGCAAGGGGTACGGCATCAATGCGAGCGGCCAGGTCACGGGTGAAGCGGTGACCGCAGGCGGATTTCTATACACCCCCGGCAGCGGCATGACCGGCATTGGGACCCTCGGCGGCGGTTCAAGCACCGGCTACGCCATCAACGCGAGTGGCCAGGTCACGGGTGCGGCGGTGACCGCAAACGGCCAGCTGCACGCGTTTCTATATACCTCCGGCAACGGCATGATCGACCTCGGGACACTGGGCGGCGGTACGAGCAAAGGGTACGGCATCAATGCGAGCGGCCAGGTCACGGGCGAAGCGGTGACCGCAGGCGGCGTGTTTCACGCGTTTCTATACACCCCCGGCGGCGGCATGATCGACTTGGGGACGCTGGGCGGCGGTACGAGCACCGGCTACGCCATCAACGCGAGTGGCCAGGTCACGGGTGTAGCGGTGACCGCAAACGGCCAGCTGCACGCGTTTCTATACTCGAATCGTGCAATGCGTGATCTGAATTCTTTGATCGATCCGGCCATTGCAGTGCACGTGACTCTGGATTCTGGAAAAGGAATCAATGACAACGGCAGGATCGTCGCAAATGGCGTCGACTCGCGCACGGGCGAGACGCACGCGTATTTGTTGAGTAAACATTAGGCTGCAATACGGTTGCGATTTGCCGCACCGGCGGAATTGTAACCTCTGACGAACAGGACCAATGAGGAGCAGAGTTTTCCGGTAAGCCACAGCTGCGGTGATTACGGACGAGGGGGCGTGAAGTCTCGGCATGGTGGTCTGGCCCCCGCAAGCAGAAGCCTTTCTGAACGGACTTCCTGGCCTCGCTGCCGATTTCGAACGGCGGTTCTTTCCCCTTAGACGTCGATCGCTTTCAGACCGGACTGCAAAGCGGCTCCGCGCATCCGTCGATCGGAGGTGAGGACATGAGTCGCTGAGCCGGCGAGCGCCAGCGCGATATGTAGGGCATCGAGCGTGCGTAGCGGCAACGAATCGGTGACGAACAAAAGACGTTCTGCTTCTCGGTGCGGAGTTCTTTTTCCCGCTTTCTGCGCGCAACCGCGGAAAGCACTTCCGTGATCGCAAGCTCCCGTGTCTCGGGGCGGCGAGGCGGCACGAGCCGCGCTACGGGTTTACCTCGATCGGTGATCGTTACCTCGCGACCCTTTCGAACCTCGTCGATCAACGCTGACAGATTCTGCCGAGCTTCGCGTATGCCTGCTATTGCCCAGAAGGCCGCTTCCCTCAGGCTGGGTCCGTCGAGTTCGACCGGTTACTGCGTTCGGGTGGACCGTTCAGCACCTCGCCGTACCGTTCGCGCAGCACGGTCTTGAGCAGCTTGCCGGTGGCGCCGTGCGGCAGGGTCTCGACGACCAAAAGCACCGGGCGCTCGGACCATTTTGGGTGGCGTGCGCCGATCGCCGCTCATGATGCGCTCGAGCGTCGTCAGCCGGCCACGTTCCTCGCGCAGCTTGCCGATCACGCCGAGCCAGACCGTCGGCACCCCGCCAGAGATCGTCACGCGTTCGGCGTCCAACAGCTCGATCAGCGACGCGGGATCGAGCTGCCGGCCCGGCAGCACGAGGCTAGTGCCGGCCATCGGCGCCGCGAACGGCAGGCCCCAGGCGTTCACATGGAACATCGGCACGACCGGCATGGCGCGGTCCACCGCGCGCAGCGCCGCGGTGTCGGCCATCGTCATCATCATCGCATGCAGGATCGTGCTGCGATGGCTGTAGAGCACACCCTTGGGTCGTCCAGTGGTTCCCGAGGTGTAGCACAGGCCGCAGGCGCCGTTCTCATCAAGATCCGGCCACATGGGGATCGGCTCCGCCGCCGCCAACAGCGCCTCGTAGGCGTGCAGCCGCATGCCGGCGGGCAACTCGAGCGGCGGCATTTCGGCGGGCGCGGCGAGCAGCACGATCTCCTGCGTCACCGACGCAATCCTCGGCGCAATTCCGGCGAGCAAGGGCGCGAACCCCGCGTCGGCGAAGAGCACGCGATCCTCGGCATGGTTGACGATGTACGCGATATCGTCTCGCGCGAGGCGTGGGTTGATCGTGTTGTATATGGCGCCGATGCCGGTGATCGCGTAATAGAGTTCGAGGTGACGGTGGCCGTTCATCGCGAGTGTCGCGACGCGATCGCCCTGCCGCACTCCGAGTTCCTGCAGGACCCGCGCCAGCCGGCGCGCGCGCACTTCCACGGCGGCGTAATTGGTCCGGTGCAGGGATCCATCGTCGAGACGGGAGACGATCTCGGCGCCGCGGTGATGACCTGCGGCATGGCGCAACGCCATCGAGGTCAACAGCGGCTGGCGTTGCATCAGACCGATCATCGCAATGCACTCCTCCGTCGGTTCGATCAGTGTGCGGCGGCGACGGGGTAGGTCGCCGCCGCGGCTTTGCGTGCGATCCACGCGCGCACGGCGGGTCGCAATACGTTCATCGGCAGCGAGCCCCCGGAGAGGATCTCGTCGTTGAACGCCTTGATGTCGAAACGCGAGCCGAGCGCCCGGCGAGCCTCGGCGCGCAGCTTGAGTATGGTCATTTCGCCGATCATGTAGGAGAGCGACTGGCCCGGCCACGCGATGTATCGGTCGACCTCCGTCTGGATGTTCTGGTCGGTCAAGGCCGTGTTCGCCTTCATGTAGCGCACCGCCTGCCGCCGCGTCCAGCCTTCTGCATGGATGCCGGTATCGACGACGAGCCGCACGGCGCGCCAGCTCTGGTAGGACAGCGCGCCGAACTTGTCGTAGGGCGTCCGATACAATCCCATCTCCCCGCACAGCACCTCGGCGTACAGCGCCCAACCCTCGCCATACGAGGTGTAGTAACCGAAGCGGCGAAACTTCGGCAGGCCGCGCATCTCGGTCGCGAGCGAGAGCTGCAGGGCGTGACCGGGGCGTCCCTCATGGCAGGTGAGCACCGGGATTTCGTATTTCGGCCGTGTCTTCGGCCGGTACAGATTGACGAACATGTAGGCGGCGCGGCTGCCGTCGGCGGCCGGGGGATAGGAATACGCGGGGTAGGTGTTCGGCGCCTGATCGGCGGGGATCACCTTGATGCCCCAGGGGATGCGCGGTAGCTTGTGAAACTCCGTGACCAACAGCGGGTCGATCGTCTTCCCCTCGGCCTTGTAGGCCTCGAGAAGATCGGCGGGCTTCGAATAATAGAATCTGGGATCGGTGCGCAGGAATTTCAGGAACGCGGCGAAGCCGCCCGGGAATCGCAGCTGCCGGATGATTGTGAGCATCTGCCGATGAATCTCGGCCACCTTGCGCAGGCCGATCTGGTGGACCTGCCGTGGCGTCAAGTCGGTCGTCGTGTAGTGGCGCACGAGATAGGCGTAATAGGCCTTGCCGTCGGGCAGCGAGGACGCGGCGACACTCCTTCGGCAACGGGGCAGATAACGGTCGGCGAAGAACGTCTGCAAGCGCCGGTAAGCGGGCACGACGATCGTGGCGATCGCCGCGCGTGCCTGTGTTTGCAAGCGCGCCGCGGCCGCGGTACCGATGCTGCGGGGCATTTTCGCGAACGGCAGGTAGAAAACGCTGCGCGCCGGATCGTCGACGACGTTCATCGCGATCTGCGGCGGGATGCGCGCGGCAACCACGCGGGGAAGGGTGAAGCCCTGTCGTACGCCCATGCGCAGCAGCGCGATCGTCTGATCCATGTAGGTGCCGAAGGTTCGCAGCCGCGCGAGCCAGTCCCGGTAGTCCTCGATGGTGGTGAAACGCAGCGTCTGCGCAGCATCGCCGGCCGTCTGGATGCCGCCGAGCTGGTTCAGGGGGAAGAGATATTCGTGGAATCGGTACGAGTCGAGCGCATCCTCGTGCTGCCATTCGAACAAATCGTAGCTGATGCGATCCGCGGATCCGAGCGCCCGTCGGTCGATCTTGCGCAGGGCCGCGAGCGCCGCGAGATCCTCGCGATGCGCCCTCTCGATCGCGTCGAGGCTGCGATCGGGCCAGCGGCCGTTGAACCGCCGATCGCCGAGATCCGATGCGTACAGCGGATCCTCACGCATCGCGCGATCCCAATCCGTGTGGAACAGCCGATGCAGCGCGACGCTCGCGGCCGCAGCGCGCGGCGCCGGTGTCGGTGCCGGGGCGCCCACGGCCGACGACAGCGCGAGCGTCAGCGAGGCGAAGCTCACCAGGGTGTTGATGCGCATGGTGTCGGGACTCAGTGGTGGAAGAAGTTCTTGAGCTTGCTCTCGAGCGTCTTTTGCAACTGTTGCGCGCGCGTCTCGACCGTCTGCCGCAGGCGGTCCGTGGCGATACCCGCGAGATCCGGCCGTACCTTCGGTGCGGTCAGCGTGCCGGTGACCATGATCGGCACGTTCGCGAGCGTCGGCGCGTTCGCGCCGGGGGCCTTGCGGATCGTCGCCTGCAAGCGATAGTCGATCGCGCGCGTCACCAGGTTCGTCGTGCCCCGTCCCGTCACGTGCAGGTTCTGCGAGACGATCGCGAGGTCTTTGGTCGTGGCGACGCCGTTGGTGATGTCCGCGGACGCCCTGAACGTGTCGAATGTCGTGCGCCCCGCGCCCGCGCCGGCGGGCAAGCTCCGGTTACGCAGAAGGGCCATCGCCTGATAGACGTCCGACCACAAGTCGATGCCTTCGATCGCACCGCCGGCGAGATCGGCGGTGACGTGGCCGTTCAGGGTGCGCAGCATCGCATCAGCGCCTCGACCGCGGGCGGTCAGGGTCGCGGTGAGGTTGCCCCGGCCGGACAGGCGTTTCGTCTTGGCGAAATCCTGCAGCAGGCGCGTGACGTCCACGTCCGTGACGCTTTGCGTGATCTGAATCACGGGCGTTGCGCCGCGGTCGTCGATCGTGACGGTTCCGGCGGTGGTGCCGCCGTAGAGTTGCGCGTTCGCCGGCGCGATGTGCGTGACCCCATGGCCGGCGACGATGCCGATGCGCACCCGGCCGAGGTCCAGGCCGTCGATCCGCGCGCTGCCGATCGCGAGCTGGCCGTCGAGCCGCAGCGAATTGAAGGGGCCCCGCCCCGACTCCGACGACGGCGCGGTCGGGGCGGAACGCGGTGCCGGGCTCAGGTAGCGGTCGAAGTCGATGTGATCGAGCGCGAGATCGAAACTGGCAGCGCGCGTCTTCAGGTTGGTGATCGCGGCGCTACCCTGCAGGCGCGTGTCGTCGAGCCGCAGATCGAGCTTGGTGAGGCGCACCGCGTTCGCGCCGTAGGCGAAATCGCCGCTTGCCGAAAGCCGTTCGAGCGCCTTGGCGTCGCCGGTCCGCGGCGGCGCGATGCCGAGCCGGTCGAGCAGTTCGCGCAGTGCGAGCGGGTCGAGACGGAATGCGCCATTCGCAGTCGGCGAGCCGAGAATCTGCGCGGCGTCGAGGCTGCCCGTTGCGCGGGCGTCGGCGAAATGCAAGGTGAAAGCCGGGATGTTCGCAGTCTGCCTCTTCAGGTCCAGAGTGGAGTCGGGCGCGCTGAAGGTCCAGTCGACCGTGCCGCCGCCGCCCCGCGGATGGATCTTGCCCCGCAGTTCGAGCGCGGCCACCCGAAAGTGGCGAATCTTGGCGTCGGGCGTCAGGTCGAAACTCGCCTCGAGGCCAACCGGCGGCGTATCCGGCTTGGTCGTCACGTTGAGCGCCAGCTTGACCGGCACGGCGATTCCGGCGCCGAGATGGCCGACGGCGAGATCGACGTGATCGGCGCGCATCGGTCCGTAGCGAATGCGCCCGTCTTTGAGGATCAGACCGGCGAGTTCCGGCAGCGCCCCGTTCGCCTCACCCGCACTCTCCGAGGCACCTTGGCCGGCGCTGCCGCCGAATCCTTGCCAGTTGCCCTTGCCTGCGGCGTTGCGCAGCAGGCGCAGATCCAGTCCGTCGATCGCGACGCGTCCGATCTGCAGTTGCCTGTGCAGCAGCAGCGGCAGCAGCTTCACCCGCAACGCCACGTGTCGTACAGAGGCGAAGGGTTCGGCGCCGAATCCCGGCGGATTGCCGAGGCTCGCGGGACCAAAGTCCAGCGCGATCCACGGGAAGACCGACAGCTTGATCGCACCCGGCAGCGCGAGTTCGCGCCCGGTCGAGTCCTTGACCAGTCGCTCGATGGGCCTCTTGTAGTCGTTCGGATTGACGAACAGCCATACCGAGGCGAGGAGGACCGCGATCAGGGCGAGCAGGGTGCCGAGCGCAATTATGAGCAACTTGACCATGCGCATCGCAAAAGTATAGCGCAACGCGGAACGCCAGCCTTCCGGGCCGGTCGTTCGGGCCGATCGTTCGGGCGGGGATCCGCCGGGACGTGGCAAACTGTCGCCGATTGCGCTCATGTGATTGCATACAGTTGATGAAAATTGGATGAAAAGTGTATGCAACCACTCACTTGCGGCACCGGAAAAATCGGATACTGCAGCTGGCAAAGCAACCGATAGGTAATGGATCGATGAAGAAAATCCTGTACATCGCCGCGCTGCTGGCGGGACCCGCCGCATGGGCCGGCAACCTCGGCGTGTCGATCTCGATCAACCACCCCGGGATCTACGGTCAAATCAATCTCGGCAACGTTCCGGCGCCGCAGTTGATCTACGCGCGACCCGTGGTCATTGCACGGCCGGCCTACGCGGTGCCGATGCCCGCGCCGATCTATCTGCACGTACCGCCGGGCTACGAGCGGCATTGGCGGCAGCACTGCGAGGAATACCGCGCCTGCGGCCGCCCGGTGTATTTCGTCCGGGATCGCTGGTATCGCGATGTCTATACCCCGGCGCGCCGGGATTACGACGCGCGCGAGCGGCGCGATCGCGAGGATCGCGGCGAGCATCGCGGCTGGCGGCGGCCAGACCGGCGTGACCACGGCCGTGGACGCGACCACCGCGACCGCCGCGACCGCCGCGACCACCGCGACGATCGCCACGGCGACGACGGCGGCGGCGGCCGCTGATTGCGGCGACGGCGGCGGGGCCGTTCGGCCGGCGATCGCCGGCCTGCGCATTGCTGCAGGCCGTCGACAACGGGTAGGATCGCGCCTCGCCCGGGCGGTTCGCGCCAGGGCCTGAGCTCAAGGGGCGAGGTCCGATTTGCAAACGTCGCGTGATGGCAGAGCGGGGGCCGCCAGCCGGCTGATCGAGAAGCGATCGATCGATTATGTGCCGCTTGCCGAGCGGCACGGCAAAGTCTGGCACCTCTGGCCCGTCTGGTTCGCGGGTGATGCGCATCTGGCGACGGTCGCGACCGGCGTCGTCGGCGTCGCCCTCGGCGGCAACCTCGCGTGGATGGCGATCGCCGTCGTGCTCGGTTCGGCGCTCGGCACGTTCTTCATGGCCTTCCACTCGACGCAGGGACCGCAACTCGGCCTGCCGCAGATGATCCAGTCGCGGCCGCAGTTCGGCTACGTCGGGGCCTTGCTGGTGTGGGGCGTGGCCCTGATTGCCTACATCGGCTACAACGCGTTCAATCAGATTCTCGCCGCGCAGACGATCCACGCGCTTTACGGCGGTGCCGCGGTGCCGACGATGCTCGCGTTCTCGGTGCTGTCGGTGCTGCTCGCGATCGCCGGCTACGATCTGATCCACGTCGCGCAGCGTCTGATCGCCTATACGCTGATCGTCGCGCTGTTGATATTCTCGGTCGCGGCGACGATGCATTGCCACGTCGCCGGCGGCGCACTCGATCTGCGCCGGTTCGACGCGGTCGCCTTTCTCGCGCAGGTGTTCGCCGCGGCTTCCTACCAGATATCCTGGTCGATCTACGTCTCGGATTATTCACGCTATCTGCCGCGGGACGTCGGCGTCAGTGCCTCGTTCTGGTGGACCTATCTGGGCGCGTTCATCGGCGGCACTTGGACCATGCTGGTCGGCACCGTCGCCGCGGCGATGTTCCCTAAAATGGATGTGGTGGCGGCGTTGCGCGCCGCGGCCGATGCGGCGATACCGGGATTCGGCAAGCCATTGCTGATCTGTTCCCTGTTCGGGCTGGTGACGATCACGTCGCTCAACTTCTACGGCGCGTCGCTCACTTTGATGAGCGTCGCCGACTCGTTCAAGCCGATCCGCCCGAGTCCGGCGAAGCGACTCCTGACCTTGCTGGTCTCGGGCATCGCGGCGACGAGCCTCGCGCTCGCCGCCTCGCACGACTTCGTGACGCGATTCGGCGAGTTCCTGGCGATCCTCCTGTACCTGTTCACGCCCTGGACGGCGATCAATCTCGTCGACTTCTACGTCGTGCGCAAGGGTCATTATTCGGTGCGCGAGATATTCAACCCACACGGCATGTACGGCCGATGGAACTGGCGGGGGCTCAGCGCCTACGGAATCGGTTTCGTCGCGATGATTCCGTTCTTCAGCACCGACCTGTACGAGGGGCCGGTGGCGCGGGCGCTCGGCGGTGCGGACATCGCGATGCTTGTCGGCCTGCCGGTGTCGGCCGCCGTCTACCTCTGGGCGTGCCGCTCGCTCGATCTCGGCATGGATCGAGAGCAGGCACGTCGTGCCGACATCGGCTTGGAGCCCGCCGACGAGGGATCGGCCGTCGCTTCGGCGGCAGACGGCCGCGCTCCCGTCCTCGAAGCTTCCTAGACCCAGAGGAAGCCCGCGGGGCGCGGCGTTCAGCCGCGCTCGTCGAGAAAGCGCGTGATCACGCCGGCGACTGCGCGCGGGCGTTCCCAGAACGGGTTGTGGCCCAGGCCGTCGAAGATCTTGACTTCGGCATGGGGCAGGCCTGCGCGCAACGACGCGCGGTCCTGCGGGCCCATGATCGGATCCTTGCTGCCCCAGATCAGCAGCGTCGGCGCCTTCAGGCGCGGCAACATGCCGCGTAGATTGGTCATGGTCAAGCCCTGGTCGAGCACCGCGAGCCAGACTCGCAGCGGGATCTTCGCCGCGTTTTCGCGTTCGCGGCGTATGAACTGCGCGTTCACGGGCGTCGGCGAGCTCCACCAGGCGATCATGAACGGCGAATTGGCCCGCAATGGCGGCTTGAGCTTGCGAATCTGCGCGGCGAAGTCGAACTTGCGCGGCGCCGCCGGCCCGCAGGTGTTGCGGCCCCCGGTCGATGAGATCAGCACCACCCGGTTCGTGCGTCGCGGCCAGTTTTCGGCGAATCTTTGCGCGATCAGCGAGCCCAGGGAGTGGCCGACGATGTCGGCCTTCTGCACGTGCAAGTGATCGAGCAGCAGTTTGATGTCGTAGGCGAAGTCGTCGAGGTCGTAGCAGCAGTCCGGTTTGCTCGACTGGCCGTGGCCGCGCAGATCGACGAGGATCAGCCGGTACCGTTTCGGCAGGTAGGGCAGCATCGGCACCCAGTCGAGGGCGCTGTCGGTGAACCCGTGGATCAGGACGACGGGTTGGCCTCGCGGGTCACCCATTTGCAGAAATGCGAGCTTGATTCCGTCCGGCAGTGCGACCGTCTTCTTCATCGCCTCGAAGGCGTCGAGATCGATCCGCAGTGGCGGTGCCGCGGCCGGCGCGCGCGGGGCGGTCGCGGCGGCGCCGGCGGGCGCCGTCGCGCCGAGGATTGCGGTGAGGATCGCGCATCCGGTGGCGCGCATGCATCGACCGGGCAATCGAGAGCGTGGGTTTTTCATGCGCGCATGATACTGCAAATGCACGCGCTCGGGCCGCGCCTGCGGCCGCGCCCGTCGCTCGAGACGCTCAGCTCTTCAGTCGGTAGCCGGTCTTGAAGATCCATGCGACCGCGCCGGCGCAGAGCGCGAGAAAACCCAGGGTGAACCCGAGGCTCGCGACGATGCCGACGTCGGTCGTTCCGTAGAAGCTCCAACGGAAGGCGCTGATCAGATAGACGACCGGATTGAACAGGCTGAACGTGCGCCACTTCGGCGGCAGCATGTCGATCGAGTAGAAGGCACCACCGAGGAAGGTGAGCGGCGTCATGATCAAGGCGGGAATGATCTGGATCTGCTCCCAGCCGCGGGCCCAGATGCCGATGATGAAGCCGAACAGGCTGAAGGTCGTGGCGGTCAAGATCAGCAGGCCGACCATCGCGGTCGGGTGCAGGATGTGTATCGGCACGAACAGCGCGGAGGTGCCGAGGATGATCGCACCGAGGACGATCGACTTGCTGGCGGCTGCGCCGACGTAACCGGCGACGATCTCCAGCGGCGACACCGGCGCCGACAGCAGTTCGAAGATCGAGCCGGTGAACTTCGGGTAGAAGATTCCGAACGACGAATTGGCGATGCTTTCGGTGAACAGCGTGAGCATCATCAGCCCCGGGACGATGAAGGCGCCGTAATGGACGCCGCCGACGCTCTGCATCCGCGAGCCGATGGCGGAGCCGAAGACGATGAAATACAGCGAGGTCGTGATCACCGGGGTGACCAGACTCTGGACCACGGTGCGCATGGCGCGGGCAATCTCGAACCGGTAGATCGCCCAGACGCCGTGCTTGTTGAATCGCGGCGGCGTGAACGTCTCGGGACGAGCGGACGGGCTGGTCATGCGCGCCTGCCGACGAGGCCGACGAATATGTCCTCGAGCGAAGACTGGTGGGTATGCATGTCGCAGAACTCGATCGACAGCTCGCTCAGGCGGCGCACCAGCGCCGAGATGTCGATACTCCGGTTCCTGTCGTAGGTGAAGACCAGCTCCGCGCCGTTCGCTTCGAGTTCGAGGCCCCAGTCGGCGAGCTGTGGCGGGATCGCCCGCAATGGGATCCGCATTTGCAGCGTCAGGCGCTTCTTGCCCAGCTTGTCGATCAAGGTGCGCTTGTCCTCGACGAGGATCAGTGCGCCGTGGTCGAGAACGCCGATGCGATCGGCCATCTCCTCGGCCTCCTCGATGTAGTGGGTCGTGAGGATGATCGTCACGCCCTGGTCCCGCAGGCGGCGCACCAGCGACCACATGTCGCGGCGCAGTTCGACGTCGACGCCGGCCGTCGGTTCGTCGAGAAACAGGATCTGCGGTTCGTGGGCGAGCGCCTTGGCGATCATCACGCGTCGCTTCATGCCGCCTGAGAGGGTCATGATCTTCGCGTCCCGCTTGTCCGCGAGCGACAAATCCGCGAGGAGGGACTCGATGTAACGGGGATCCGGCGCCCGGCCGAACAGACCGCGGCTGAACGTCACGGTGGCCCACACCGTTTCGAACGAGTCCGTCGCGAGTTCCTGCGGCACCAGGCCGATCCTCGAGCGGGTGGCTCGGTATTCGCGCGTGACGTCCAGGCCATCGGCGAGCACCCGGCCCTCGCCAGGCGTGACGATGCCGCAGACGATGTTGATCAGCGTCGTCTTGCCGGCGCCGTTCGGACCGAGCAGCGCGAAGATCTCACCCTTGCGGATCTGCAGGTCGATGCCACGCAACGCAACGTGGCCCGAGGCGTAGCGCTTGCCGAGGCGGTCGATGAGGATCGCGGGTTGCATCCGGCTATCTCGTGCGTCGCGGCGAGATCAGTCGCGCGCAATGCGCTCGACGATTGCGCGGGTGTATTCGGCGGTCGTGCTGCCCCCGCCGAGGTCGCCAGTGCGCACCTTGTCGACGTTCAAGGTCGCGTCGATCGCCCGCCGCAGGCGCGCCGCCTCGGCGGGCAGCCGGCAATGATCGAGCATCATCGCGGCTGCGAGCAGCAGCGCAGTCGGGTTCGCCACGCCCCTGCCGGCGATGTCGGGCGCGGAGCCGTGCACGGCCTCGAAGATCGAGGCGTCGCTGCCGATGTTCGCTCCCGGGGTCATCCCCAGGCCGCCGACCAGGCCGGCGACGAGATCCGACAGGATGTCGCCGAACAGGTTTGTGGTCACGAGCACGTCGAATTGCCAGGGATTCTGCACGAGTTTCATCGCGCAGGCGTCGATGATGACCGTGTCGAGCACGAACCGTCCCTGGTACTTGCGTTGGTAAAGCTCCAGTCCCGTTTCGAGGAAGATGCCGGTCAGGGCTTTCATGATGTTCGCCTTGTGCACGATCGAGACCTTCTTGCGGCCCGCGGTCACCGCATGCTCGAAGGCAAACTCCAGCAGCCGGCGGCACCCCTGGCGCGTGTTCACCCCGGTCGCGATCGCCACGGCATGCGGATCATCGTCGATCGGTATGTAGTGCTCGTGCCCGATGTACAGCCCTTCCAGATTCTCCCGCACCACGACGAGATCGATCTGGTCGAAGCGGCCGCCGGGCACGAGCGTGCGGGCCGGGCGCAGATTGGCATACAGCTTGAATTCCTCGCGCAGGCGCACGTTCGAGGAGCGGTAGCCGCCGCCGGAGGGCGTTTCCAGCGGGCCCTTGAGCGCGAGGCGTGTACGCCTGATGCTGTCGATGGTTGCGGCGGGCAGCGGGTCGCCGGCGCGCTTGACGCCCTCGAGGCCGGCGATCTGCCGATCCCAGCGCATTGGCGCGCCCAGGGCATCGAGCACGGCGACGGTCGCCTCGACGATCTCCGGGCCGATTCCATCACCCGGGATCAACGTGGCATCGATGGTCGGAGGCATGCTTGGCGCGCTCGGTAATGAAGATGCGCGCTAGAATACTAAAAAGCCCGCGTAACGGGAGGGGCAAGGTGTGATGCCGATACGTGAGACCAGCGACCGCATGCAAGCTCCCGCCGACGAGACACTGCTCACAACCTGTCCGCGCGATTGCTACGACGGCTGCGGGATCCTGGTGCGCAAGCGCGCCGGCAGGATCGTATCGGTTCGGGGCGATCCGGCGCATCCGGTCAGCCGTGGCAGGCTCTGCGGCAAATGCGCGACTGCCTACAACCGGGAATGGATCGACCCGCGCGCGCGGCTTCTGCAGCCCGCGCGGCGTGCCGGTGTGAAGGGTACCGGGGTCGGCGAGACCGTGTCATGGGAGGCGGCCATCGGCGAGATCGCCGCACGGCTCGCGCGCATCGAGTCTGCGAGCGGCGCGCGGTCAATCCTCAACGTCCATTACACCGGCACGACCTCGCTGATCGCCGGCGCATTCCCGATGCGCTTCTTCCACCGGCTCGGCGCCACCGAAGTGGCGCCGGATACGATCTGCAACATGGCCGGCCACGTCGCGCTGAAGTATCTGTACGGCACATCGACCGACGGATTCGATCCGCGCACCGCGGACCGGGCCTCGTGCATCCTGATCTGGGGTGCAAACCCGCACGCGTCCGCTCCGCATGCGCACGCACATTGGCTGCGCGAGACCGATGCGGCGCTCGTCGTCGTCGATCCGATCCGCACGCCGACCGCGGCGCGCGCGGACCTGCACCTGCAGCCGTTTCCAGGCAGCGATGCGGTGCTCGCGTATGCGCTGATGCACGCCTTGTGGCGCCGCGGCGCGATCGACCACGATTTTCTCGCGCGGCACGCGCTCGGCTGGGAGGAAATCGAACCGATCGTGACCGCCTGCGACCCGCTGAGCGCCGCCGAGATCACCGGCGTGCCGGCGGCGGCGGTCGAGGAGGCGGCGCGGCTGTACGCCCGCGGACCATCGCTGCTTTGGCTCGGTCAGGGCTTGCAGCGCCAGCCGAGCGGCGGCAATGTGATGCGCGCCTGCGCCTTGTTGCCGGCGGTGACCGGCAATCTGGGCAGGCCGGGCTGCGGACTGTTGTACCTGAACGGCAATCTCGAACGACGGGGAATCGACCCGCAGTACCTGTCGGCGCCGGGGCTCGCACGGCCCGGCGCGCCACGAGCGATCAGCCACATGGATCTGGCCGCCGTTCTCGAAGATGCGCGCCGCGCGCGGGGCCTGATCGTCTGGAACATGAATCCTCTGGCCTCCTGCCCGCAGCAGGCGCGGCTGCGGCGCGCGCTCGCGCGCGAGGACCTTTTCACGGTGGCAATCGACCTGTTCGCGACCGACACGACCGCCTACGCCGATTACGTGCTGCCTGCCGCGAGCTTCCTCGAATTCGACGATCTGCTGGCTTCGTACTTCCACTACAGCCTGTCGGCCCAGGTCAAGGCCGCGGACCCACCGGGCGAGGCCTTGACGAACCAGGAGATCTTTCGCCGTCTCGCGCGGGCGATGGGATATGCCGAGACCGAACTGTACGAGAGTGACGCCGCAATCATCGAGCGCCTGCTGGCGGGCGCAGGCGACAGCGGCGGATTTGCATCCCTCGCCGCCCAGGGCACGCGTTGGGTGGCGCCCGATCCGGTGATTCCATTTGCCGATCTACGCTTCCCGACGCCGAGCGGGCGCATCGAGATCGCCTCGTCGGCCGCGGCGGCCGACGGTTTGCCGCGCACGGCGCAGTGCCGCGCCGATCCACGACCTGCGGCGGGGCGTCTTCGCCTGCTCTCCCCGGCGCACGCCTGGCTGCTCAATACGAGCTTCGGCAACGTGGCGAGAATCGAGGCACGGCTCGGCGAGGCGACGATCGCGCTGCATCCCGCGGACGCCGGGTCACGCGGCCTGCGCGCCGGGGATCGCGTGTCGGTGTCCAATGAGTTCGGCGCCTTGCTGCTCAAGGTGGAGCATTCGGCGGATCTGCCGCGGGGGGTCGCCCTGGCGCACAAGGGACGCTGGCTCGAGGCTGGCGGCAATGTCAATGCACTGAACGGCGGCGCGAAGAGCGACATGGGCGAGAGCACGTCGGTGCACGGCGTCGAGGTCACGGTGGCACCGGCATTGTGCAGCGCAACAGACATTTCCTAACCGCCGTCGAGCGGCTTTCCCAGCGCTTCGGCGCGGTGCTTCACCCGCATCGTGCCCGGGAAGTGCAGCTTTCACGCCCGGGCGGCATGGTCGATAAATATTTCCATTGCGTAAAATGCCCATGATTCGTGTATGCTAGGGGCCGGTTGGTGAAGTTCTACTTGGTACGTTTCTGGTCAGTGCGCCGCTCCGGCGTCAGCTTGGCCATAACCCACGAAGCAGGTCTCCTCGACCCGGGTGGCAGGCATGCCGCAAGCGCTGATGGTTTGGCGCGCATGACCGGCCGATAGTCTCTCAATCGCAGGGTTTCTTTAAATGACGAAAATGTATGTTGGCAATCTTCCGTTCTCGATGGACGAGTCCGCGGTTCGCACGCTGTTCGAGAAACACGGGCCGGTTCAATCCGTGGCTTTGATCAACGATCGCGACACCGGGCGCCCACGCGGCTTTGGTTTCGTCGAGATGGCGAGTGCCGATGCGGCTCGCGCGATGCAGGCGTTGAACGGTCAGGACGTCGATGGGCGGGTGTTGAAGGTGAATGAGGCGCAAGAGCGGTCCGGCGGCGGCGGCGGCGGCGGCGGCGGCGGCGGTGGTGGCGGCGGCGGTTCGCGCGGCCCGAAGCGCTGGTAAGCGACGACACGCAGGTGCCGTAAGACCGGGGCCGCTTCGCGCGGCCCCAGTTTTTTTTGGCGGCAGGGTTTACCCCCGGAGCCGCATTGCCTATAATCGCGGCGCTCGGCGGGGGGCCGGTGATGGATGTCACGCTCCTGCGAACGGTTGGTCGCGATCGTTCGAAAGTACGCTTTTTTTGCAAAAGCCCCCGCGTAGGGGCTTTTTCGTTAAAGGGGGCCGAAGGTCCCCTTTATTTTCTCCGGGAAGGGTTTTTGACGATGCGCGACGCCTTGATGCGCTTGCTGGAACCGGCGGTCGAAGCGCTGCGTTTCGAGTTGGTCGACCTCGAGTTCGTGCAGGCCGGAGGCGGCAGCGTGCTGCGCCTCTATATCGACGCGGCGCCCCGCGAGCCGGGTCCCGGCGTGAGCGTGGATGATTGCGCGCGCGTCAGCCACGCGGTCGGCAAGCTGCTCGAAGCGGCCGATCCGATCAAGGGGCGTTATTCGCTCGAGGTCTCCTCGCCGGGTGTGGATCGGGTGCTGCGCAAGCAGGCGCATTTCGCGCGCTTCGTCGGCGCGCGCGTTTTCGTCGAGCTGCGGCTGCCGCAGGACGGACGACGCCGCCTCCTCGGCGGCCTGCGGGCGGTGACGGACGAGGCGATCGTGGTCGAGGTCGACGGGCGCGAGTACCGCGTGCCGTTCGAGCGGATACAGAGGGCGAGATTGCGGCCCGAATGACGGATGTTGAGGCGTCGGGCGGCCCTCCCGGGCCGCGCAGATCAGGAGTCTCGGGAATCATGAATAGAGAAATATTGTTGGCGGTCGATGCGGTGTCCAACGAAAAGGGCGTCGACAAGGAGATCATCTTCGATGCGCTCGAGGCGGCGCTAGCCTCCGCGACCCGCAAGAGATACGGCGAAGAGTTCGACGTGCGCGTGTCGATCAACCGCAAGACCGGCGGCTACGATACGTTCCGCCGCTGGAAGGTGTTCGCCGACGATTCGTCCGAGCTCGAGGTTCCACAGCGCGAGCTGCGGCTGGAGGATGCCCGTGAGATCGACAAGGACGTCGAGCCGGGCGGCTTCGTCGAGGAGCCGCTCGAATCGGTGCCTTTCGGCAGGATTCTCGCGCAGACCGCGAAGCAGGTCATCGTGCAGAAGGTGCGCGAGGCCGAGCGTGCCCAGGTCGTCGAGGCTTATAAGGACCGTGCCGGAACCTTGGTGAGCGGCATCGTCAAGCGGGTCGATCGCAACGGCGTGTTCGTCGATCTCGGCGCCAACGCCGAGGGCTACGTTCCGCGCGAGGAGATGATCCCGCGCGAGCCGGTCCGATCGCAGGATCGGATCAAGGCCTATCTGAAGGAAGTGCGCTCCGAGCCCCGCGGACCCCAATTGTTCATGTCCCGCACGGCGCCGGAGTTCCTGATCGAACTGTTCAAGCTCGAGGTGCCGGAGGTGGGGCAGGGGCTGATCAACATTCTCGCGGCGGCCCGCGACCCCGGCGTGCGCGCCAAGATCGCGGTGCGCAGCAACGATCCGCGCATCGATCCCGTGGGCGCGTGCGTCGGAATGCGCGGATCACGCGTGCAGGCGGTGTCCAACGAGATCGCCGGCGAGCGCGTCGACATCATCCCCTTCGACGACAATTCCGCGCAGTTCGTCATCAACGCGATGGCGCCGGCGGAGGTGACCTCGATCGTCGTCGACGAGGAGAGCCATTCGATGGACATCGCCGTCGCCGAGGACAAGTTGTCCCAGGCGATCGGCCGCGGCGGTCAGAACATCCGCCTCGCGAGCGAGCTCACCGGTTGGGAACTGAACGTGATGAGCGAGTCGCAGGCCGAGGCGAAGAGCGAGACCGAATCGGTCGCCCTGCGCGAGACGTTCATGCGGCAGTTGGACGTGGACGCCGACGTTGCGAGCATCCTGGTGCAGGAGGGATTCTCGACGATCGAGGAGATTGCCTACGTGCCGGCGGGCGAGTTGAACAGCATCGAGGAATTCGACGAGGAGATCGTCAAGGAACTGCGCACGCGCGCGCGCGACGTGCTCCTCACCCAGGCGATTGCGACCGAGGAGTCGGCCGCGGGCACCGAGCCGGCCGAGGACCTGATCGAAGTGACCGGCCGCGAACTAGCGGCGACTCTCGCCGGCAAGGGTGTGCGCACGCGGGACGACCTCGCCGACCTGTCGGTCGACGAACTCGTCGAGCTCGGCGTCACCGACGAGCAGGGTGCCGGCGACCTGATCATGCAAGCCCGCAAGCACTGGTTCGCGGAAGAAACGAAGGCTTAGGAGCAGGACTATGGCCGATGTCACGGTTGCCCAATTCGCCGAGGTTCTGAAGGTGCCGGTCGATCGGCTGCTTCAGCAGCTCGATCAGGCCGGCATCAAGGTCGACGGCGCGCAGGACATGATCAGCGAGGACGCCAAGCACGAGTTGCTGACCCATCTGCGGCGCAGCCATGGACGCGAGGACGTGCAGGTCGATGCCGCGCCGCGCAAAATCACCCTGCGCCGCAAGTCCCAGTCCGAGCTCAAGCTCGCGAGCCCCCAGGGGCGCGCCCGCACGATCAATGTGGAAGTACGCAGCAAACGGACCTACGTGAAGCGCGAAGTCCTGGAGGACCAGGCCCGGCTGCAGCAGGAGGAACTCGACCGCCAGCGCGAGTCCGAGGAACAGGCCAAGGCGGCGGTCGAGCGCGCGGAGAGCGAGCGGCTCGAGCGCGAGCGGCTCGATCGGCAGCGGCTGGAGGATGAGCACCGCCGACGGTCCGACGAGGAGGCGCGCAAGCGGACCGCCGAGGAGGAGGCGCGGCGCCAGGCCGAGATCGCCGCCCGCGAGGCTGCCGAGCGCGAGCGCAAGGCCGGCGCCTCGAAGGTCGTCAAACCGGCGCGCGAGATCGCCGACGACAAGGCGACCCGTTACGGACGCCAGGAGCTGCACATCGTCGGCGACGTCAGTTCGCGGCACAAGAAGAAGAAATCCCGCGACGGCCGGCGGCGCTCGGTCGGCGATGGCGACGGCAAACATGGCTTCGAGATGCCGACCGCCCGCGTCGTGCGCGAGGTGGCGATCGGCGAGGCGATGACGGTGGCCGTACTCGCGCAAAGGATGGCGGTCAAGGCGACCGAAGTGATCAAGGTCATGATGACGATGGGCGTCATGGCGACGATCAACCAGACGATCGAGCAGGACGTCGCCGTGCTCGTCGTCGAGGAAATGGGCCACAAGCCGATCCTGCACAAGGAAAACCCGATCGAGACCGACCTGCAGGGGCCGCAGGAGGAGGCCTTCGAACTGCTGCCACGCCCGCCGGTGGTCACGGTGATGGGCCACGTCGACCACGGCAAAACGTCCCTGCTCGACTACATTCGCCGTACCAAAGTCGCGGCCGGCGAGGCCGGCGGCATCACCCAGCACATCGGCGCGTATCACGTCGAGACACGCAAGGGCATGGTGACCTTCCTCGACACGCCGGGCCACGCTGCATTCACCGCCATGCGCGCGCGCGGCGCCCAGGTGACCGACATCGTGATCCTGGTAGTCGCCGCCGACGACGGCGTGATGCCGCAGACGATCGAGGCGATCCAGCACGCACAGGCGGCGAAGGTGCCGATCGTCGTCGCGCTGAACAAGGTCGACAAGCCCGAGGCGGATGTCGAGCGCATCAAGCAGGAGCTGACGAAACACGGCGTCATTCCCGAGGAATGGGGCGGCGAGAACATTTTCGTGGCGGTCTCGGCGCGGACCGGCCAGGGCGTGGAACAATTGCTCGACAGCATTCTGCTGCAGGCGGAGGTGCTCGAGATCAAGGCGCCGGCGGACGGCTACGCAGCCGGCTTCGTCATCGAGTCCAGCCTGGAGAAGGGCCGCGGCGCGGTTGCGACCGTGCTCGTGCTGCGCGGTACGCTGAAGCTCGGCGACGCGATGCTCGTCGGCCAGGAATTTGGCCGTGTCCGTGCGCTGTTCGACGAGGCCGGGCGGCCGGTGGAGTCGGCCGGGCCGTCGATGCCGGTCGTCGTGCTCGGCCTTTCCGGATCGCCGAACGCCGGCGACGAATTGCTGATCGTCGAGAGCGAGCGCAAGGCGCGGGACGTGGCGATGCACCGGCAGGCGAAGTCCCGGGACGTCAAGCTGGCGAAGCAGAGTGCGAACATGCAGGACGTGTTCTCGACGATGGGCGAGACCAAACCGAACGTCGTGCCGCTGGTGGTCAAGGCGGATGTGCAGGGCAGCGTCGAGGCGTTGCGCGACGCCTTGAACGGCCTGTCGACTTCGGAGGTCGCGGTCAACGTCGTCGCCTCGGGCGTCGGCGGACTGACCGAGTCGGACATCACGCTCGCCGCCGCCTCGAAGGCGCGCATCATTGCGTTCAACGTTCGCGGCGATGCCGCGGCGCGTGCGGCCATCAAGGATCACGCCGTCGACGTCCGCTACTACAGCATCATCTACGAGGCGATCGACGACGTACGCACGCTGTTGACCGGCCTGCTTGCGCCCGAGGTCAAGGAGCAGATCGTCGGCCTCGCCGAAGTGCGCAACGTGTTCCGTTCCAGCAAGTTCGGCACGGTGGCCGGCTGCATGGTCGTCGACGGTTACGTGCGGCGCAATTTCCCGATCCGCGTGCTGCGCGACAACGTCGTCATCTTCGAGGGCGCTCTGGAGTCGCTGAAGCGATTCAAGGACGACGTCAACGAAGTGCGCGCCGGAACCGAGTGCGGCATCGGCGTGAAGAACTACAACGACGTCCGCGAGGGCGATCAGATCGAATGTTACTCGCGGGTGGAGGTCGCGCGCACGCTCTAGCGTGCCGCGCGGCGGGTCCATGCCGAAGGACAATCCGCGCGCGAAGCGGCTGGCGGGGGAGATACACCGCGTCCTGACCGAGGTGCTGCGCCGCGGCGTCAAGGATTCGCGCATCGGCAACGTGACGATCACGGCCGTCGAGGTCGGCGGCGATCTGCGCACGGCGAAGGTCTATTACCTCGTATTCGGCCGCGAGGGGCCGGACCCGAGGGTGCAGCTGGGCCTAGAAAGCGCGGCGGGATTCCTGCGCAACGCATTGTCCCGCGCGCTGATGATCCGCCATACGCCGAGCCTGCGGTTCGAATTGGACACGTCCATCGAGCGCGGCGTGCGCCTGTCACGCTTGATCGACGCGGTTAATACGCCCGGTGACGGCGGCCGGAGCGGCTGATGAGCGCCCACGTGCATGGGATATTGCTGCTCGACAAACCGCATGGCATGAGCTCGGCCGGCGCCGTGGCCCGGGCGAAGCGCCTGTTCGGCGCGGCGAAGGCCGGCCACACCGGCGCTCTCGATCCGCTCGCCGACGGACTGCTGCCGATCTGCTTCGGCGAGGCGACCAAATTCGGCGCGCATCTGCTCGCCGCCGACAAGACCTACCGTGTGACGGCGCGCCTCGGGGAGCGCACGGCGAGCGCGGATCTGGAGTCGCCGATCATTGAGCGGCGCGCGATCGCCGCGTTCACGCGCGCCGACATCGAGGGCGCGCTCGCGCAGTTTCCGCGCGACTATCTGCAGGTGCCGCCGATGCACTCGGCGATCAAACAGAACGGCAAGCCGCTTTACGAATACGCGCGGGCGGGCGAGGTGCGGGTGCGCGAACCGCGACCGATCGTGATTCACGAACTGCGCTTGATCGAATACCGACAGCCGGATTTGCAGTTCCTGGTCCGTTGTTCGAAGGGTGCATACATCCGGGTTCTCGCCGAGGACCTCGCGGCGCGCCTCGGCACCGTGGCGCATTTGACGGCGTTGCGGCGCGTCGCGGTGGCGCCATTCTCGGCCGCGGCGCAATGGAGCTTTCCCGCCCTCGAGGCCCTGGAACTGGCCGAACGGCGGCAGGTATTGCTGCCGGTCGACGCCGCCTTGCTCGCATGGCGGCGGTTGGATCTCGCGGCGGACGGCGTCGATGCGCTGCGCCAGGGGCGCAGCCTCGATCTATCCGCAGAGGCATCCGGCGCGGTGCGCATCTATGCGCCGGGCCTGGGATTCCTCGGATTGGGCGAGATTGACCGGAGCGGCCGGTTGGTGCCGCTGCGTCTGATCGCGGCATCCGCGAATCGAGCTTGAGCGGAACTTGCACGGCGCGTACAATGGGCGGCTTCCCAACGGACCTAAGTTGTTGATTGAGGGTCGATTTCAATGCCACTGACGCAAGTAGAGAAGAGCGGTATCGTTGATAAATTCCAGCGCGGGCCGCGGGACACCGGCTCGCCGGAAGTGCAGATCGCGCTGTTATCGGAGCGCATTAACGGTTTGAGCCAGCATTTCACGACGCACAAGGCCGATCATGCCTCGCGCCGCGGCCTGCTGAAAATGGTCAATCAGCGCCGCAAGCTGCTCGACTATCTGAAGAGCACGACGCCCGAGAAATACGCGCAAGTGGTCGAGCGCCTCGGATTGCGCCGCTAGCCGGCGGGCGATGCGCCGTCGCCGCCGGCGACGAACTATCCGCGTACTTTCATTTCACGACAATCCTTTAAGGGGCAGCCGACGTGAGCGCTACCAAGAAAAGCTTTCAGTATGGGGACCACACGGTCACGATCGAAACCGGAGAGATGGCCCGCCAGGCGGACGGCGCGGTGCTGGTGACGATGAACGAAACGGTCGTCCTGGTTACGGCGGTCGGCGCAAAGAGGGTCATCCCAGGGCGCGACTTCTTCCCGTTGACCGTCAATTACCAGGAGAAGACCTATGCGGCCGGGCGCATTCCCGGCGGCTTCTTCAAGCGCGAAGGCCGGCCGACGGAAAAGGAAACCCTGACCTCGCGGCTGATCGACCGGCCGATCCGGCCGTTGTTCCCGGAAGGGTTCAAGAACGAAGTTCAGGTCGTCGCCACGGTCCTGTCGGTCAACGCCGAGATCGACTCGGACATCCCATCCCTGATCGGCGCGTCCGCCGCGCTCGCGATCTCCGGGATGCCGTTCCTCGGACCGATCGGCGCCGCGCGTGTCGGCTACGTCGGGGGCAACTACGTGCTGAATCCGACCGCGACCCAGCTGCGCGAGTCGCAGCTCGACCTGGTCGTCGCCGGCACCGAACAGGGCGTGCTGATGGTCGAGTCGGAAGCGGACGGGCTGCCCGAGGAGGTGATGCTCGGTGCGGTGATGTTCGGCCACGAGAAGCTGCAGGGTGCGATCAAGGCGATCAATGAACTGGTGGCCGAAGCCGGCAAGCCGAAGTGGGATTGGTCGGCGCCGGCGCCGAACACCGCACTGAAGGCGGCTGTGAGTTCGGCGGCGGAGGCGGCGCTGACCGCGGCCTACGCGCTCACCGAGAAGCAGCAGCGCCACGCCAAGATCGGAGCGATCAAAAGTGCGGTCCTCGAAGCCCTTGCGGGCGGCGAGGCGGCGAAGTTCACCGCGGACCAGGTCGGCGCGGAATTCTTCGATCTCGAATACCGGATCGTACGCGAGAGAATCCTCGACGGCCAGCCGCGCATCGACGGCCGTGACACGAAGACGGTCCGGCCGATCAGCATTCGCACCGGCCTGCTGGCGCGCACCCATGGTTCGGCTCTGTTCACGCGCGGCGAGACCCAGGCGCTCGTGGTCACGACTCTCGGCACCGGCCGCGATGCGCAGATCATCGACGGGCTGACCGGCGAGCGCAAAGAGCCGTTCATGTTGCATTACAACTTTCCACCGTTTTGCGTCGGCGAGACCGGAATGATCGGCTCGCCGAAACGCCGCGAAATCGGCCACGGCAATCTCGCCAAGCGCGGCGTGAAGGCGGTGATGCCGGGCATGGAGGCGTTCCCGTACGTGATCCGGGTCGTGTCGGAGATTTTCGAATCGAACGGCTCGAGTTCGATGGCCACGGTTTGCGGAACGAGCCTCGCGCTGATGGATGCCGGCGTGCCGATCGCCGCGCCGGTTGCGGGCGTCGCGATGGGACTGGTCAAGGAAGGATCGCGATTCCAGGTCCTGACGGACATTCTCGGCGACGAAGATCATCTCGGCGATATGGATTTCAAGGTTGCCGGCACCAAGACCGGCGTGACCGCGCTGCAGATGGACATCAAGATCACGAGCATCACCCGCGAGATCATGCAGGTCGCGCTCGAACAGGCGCGCGCCGGTCGCCTGCACATCCTCGGCGAGATGAACAAGGTCCTGGCGAAGCCCCGGGCGAACATGTCGGAATGGGCGCCGACGATCATTACCCTGAAGATCGATCCGGAGAAGATTCGCGACGTGATCGGCAAGGGCGGGTCGGTCATCCGCCAGATCACCGAGGAGACCGGCACGTCGATCGACATCGAGAACGACGGTACGGTCAAGATCGCCTCGGTACAGGGTGCCGCGGGCCGCGAAGCGCAGCGCCGCATCGAATTGATCACGGCCGACATCGAGGTGGGCCGGATCTACGAAGGGCGGGTCGCGCGATTGATGGACTTCGGTGCGTTCGTGACGATTCTGCCGGGCCGCGACGGCCTCGTGCACATCTCGCAGATCTCGGAGGAACGGGTCGAGCGGGTCGGCGACAAGCTCAAGGAAGGCGACGTGGTGCGCGTGAAGGTGCTGGAAGTCGACCGTCAGGGCCGCGTGCGCCTGTCGATGCGCAACGTCGACGCCGCCTGAGCGCGACGCGCCGGCGGCAGACGACGCGCCGGTGACAAGCGATGCGCGGGGCCGGCGGCCGATCGCCGGGCCGCCTCGGCCTATTTCGGATCGGCCCGGTCCTTTTCCGCTTCCCGGCCGAGTTCTCGCGCGAGATCGCGGCCCACCTCGCGCAGACGCATCTGTGGCGCCGCCCGCTGCGGGCCTTGATCCGAACCGATGATCGCGCTGACGCGTTCGCGAACCTGGTTCTGGTGCGTCATGAACTGCTTCATGCTCTGCTCGAGATAGCCGCCGACCAGGTCCTCGCTCTGGCCGCCGTGCGATCTGATCACCTGGATCATGAAATCCTGCGTGAGAATCGGCTCGCCGTGCTGCTCCTGCTCGGCTATCACCTGCAGCAGGATGCCGCGCGTGATGTCCGCGTTGTTCTTCTTGTCGATGACGACGAAGTCAATCTTCTCGAGGACCAGGCGCCGCACGTCGGCGAGGGTGATGTAGCGACTCTCGACCGTGTCGTATAGCCGTCGATTCGGATACTTCTTGATCACTCGCGGTTCGCTCATGGGGCTCCTCGCTCGTGTAAGGCCGGCAGGTCGCCGGTGAATGACCCTTCCCGCCGCTGCAGACGGGGTGACGCGTGACTGCTCATGGCAGCATAACGCAATGCAGCGGTAAGGCAAGTCCGCGTTCTGCGGCATGGACTCAGGGCGCCGTGCGGCCCTCGGGAACGCCCGAAAGCGCGAGCGTCGCGCGCTGCGGCACGCCGGACAGCTGCCATCGGGCGATCGCCCAGTCCCAGACCTCGCGGATCGACGCCTCCGCCAGATCCGCCGACGGCGCGAGCCCCAGCAGTTGCATGACCCGCGTGAGCTCGCCGACGGGTGCGCGGGCGTCGAGGCGCACGCTGCGCCGCGACTTGGCGAGCTTGCCGCCGTCGGGCTCGGTGAGCACGGGCAAATGCGCATAGCGCGGTGTCGGCAGCGACAGGAGCGACTGCAGATAGATCTGCTGAGGCGTGCTCTCGAGCAAATCGGCGCCGCGCACGACGTCGGTGACACCCTGCTCGGCATCGTCGATCACCACGCCGAGCACGTAGGCGACGATGCCGTCGCGGCGCCTGACCACGAAGTCGCCGGTTACCGCAGCGAGATCCTGGCGGAAGCCGCCCTGCACCCGATCCTCGAGACCGATCGCACCCGGATCGACACGCACGCGCAAGGCATGGGGTGGCATGACGGAATCGACCCGGTGGCGGCAGGTGCCCGGGTAGGGCCCCGAACCCGGCAGGCGGCTGCGGCCGCAATCGCAGGCGTACAGTCGGCCTGTGGCGCGCAGCGTCTCGATCGCCGCCGCATAGCGACAGGTATGCTCGCTCTGGCGCAGCACCGGGCCGTCCCACTCGAAGCCGAAGGCGCGCAGCGTCGCGAGGATGTGCTCGGCCGCACCCGGGATCTCGCGTGGCCGGTCCAGGTCCTCGATGCGCACGAGAAAGCGGCCCTGCCGCGCCCGCGCATCGAGGTAGGCCCCGGCGGCGGCGTACAAGGAACCGAGGTGCAGCTCGCCGGTCGGGGAAGGGGCGAAGCGCCCGACGTAACCCGGCGCGGCGCCGCCGGCGCTCGTGCCCGAGCCCGGCGCGCTGCAGCGCGCTTCAGCGATAGCGGTCGTCGCGGTCGCCGTATTGCTTCTCGCGCCGTTCCCGCCGCTCCTGCGCCTCGACGGATAGGGTCGCGACCGGCCGGGCTTCGAGGCGCTTGATGCCAATTTCCTCGCCGGTCTCGAGGCAGTAGCCGTAGGTACCCTCTTCGATGCGCTTCAGTGCCTCGTCGATCTTGCGGATCAGCTTGCGCTCTCGGTCGCGCGTGCGCAGTTCCAGGCTGAACTCCTCTTCCTGGGTCGCGCGATCGTTCGGGTCCGGAAAATTGGCCGCCTCGTCCTTCATGTGCAGTACCGTCCGGTCCACCTCGACCATCAGATCGTTCTTCCAGTTCTGCAGGATACGGGCGAAGTGATCGAGCTGCTCCTTGCTCATGTACTGTTCGCCGCGGCGCGGTATGTACGGCTTGACGTTGCGCGGTCCGGCCAGCAAGCTCGACGGCTGCGCTTCGAAATCGGCATCCTCGTCGCCCGCCGGGCGCGACGTCGCGAGCAGCGGACGCGTGTATAGAGCGGCGGCCGGCACGGCGTCGACCGCAGTGCGCGGGCCTACCGTCCTGGCCGGTTTGGGCTTCGAACTCACCGGCGCTTTCGGCCGGGATTTCGCGCCGGGCGACTTCGGCGTCGCGGATTTCGCGGCCGGCTTTTGCTTCGCTTTCACGGTCACCTTGGAGACGGCGGGCTTGGCGGTGGGTTTCGCCCGCGGATGCGTCGTTTTCTTGGGCGCGGCCGCCTTCGTTACGGCCTTCCTGGGGGCGGTCTTGGCCGGCTTCTTTGCCGCCTTGGTGCGTTTCTTCGAGGGCATCGGCGTCTACGCCTCCTGACGAAAGAGCGCGGGATTATACCGATGCGCCACGTCCTGTACAGGCCGGCCCAGCCGGGCCCTGCGGGCGCCGGTGCGCAGGAGCGCGGCCACGCGGGCTATGGCGGCAAGTTCACCGGTGCCGCCGCCAGCCAGCCGGGCCGGTGGTGTTCGGCCACCACGGTCGTGTGGATGCCGCCGCGCACGGCGAATTCCGCGGCCAGGCGCATGAACCGCGGCGCCGTCGCCGCGACGAGATCGTCCAAGATCCGGTTCGCGACGGCTTCGTGGAAGGCACCCTGATCGCGATACGACCAGATGTAGAGCTTCAGGGACTTCAGTTCCACGCAGCGCTGTTCGGGGACATATTCGAGCCGCAGCGTCGCGAAATCCGGCTGTCCGGTCTTCGGGCACAGGCAGGTGAACTCCGGGATCGTCATGCGGATCGTGTAATCGCGTTCCGGCGAGGGATTTTCGAAGGTCTCCAGGGTCCTGTTCGGGGCGGTCATGGATGCGTCGCGACGGTGCTCGGCCAGGGGTTTACGAACCTGGCATTTACTTTACACTACGCGCCACATCGACGACCACGCGCCCATCGCCCGAGGGCCGGCCGCTTTTTACGTTGAGGTCCTGCACGAGAAAATGCGTCTCACGAAACTCAAGATCGCCGGCTTCAAGTCGTTCGTCGACCCGACGACCGTCAGTTTCCCGAGCAGTTTGACCGGTGTCGTGGGACCGAATGGTTGCGGCAAGTCGAACATCATCGATGCCGTGCGCTGGGTCATGGGCGAGATCTCGGCGAAGCACCTGCGCGGGGAATCGATGGCCGACGTCATCTTCAACGGCTCTTCGGCCCGCAAGCCCCTCGGAGCGGCGTCGGTGGAACTGATCTTCGACAACTCCGAGGGGAAGATCTCGGGGCAGTACGCGAACTACAACGAGGTGTCTTTGCGGCGCACGGTCAGCCGCGATGGCACCTCCGACTACTTCATCAACGGCGTGAAGGTGCGCCGCAAAGACATCACGCAACTGTTCCTCGGAACCGGTGTCGGCTCGCGCAGCTATGCCATCATCGAGCAGGGAATGATCTCGCGCATCATCGAGGCGCGGCCCGACGATCTTCGGGCCTTCCTCGAGGAGGCCGCGGGGATCTCGCGCTACAAGGAAAGGCGGCGCGAGACCGAGAGCCGCATCGCGCACACCCGCGAGAATCTCGACCGGCTGAACGATCTGCGTGAAGAGGTCGACAAGCAAATCCGCCACCTGCAACGGCAGGCGGCGACCGCCAGGCGCTATCAGGTCCTGCGGGAAGAACAACGCAAGCTGCAGGCCGAATTGCTCGCCCTGCGCCTTCGCGGTCTCGACGCCGAAGGCGCAACCCGGGAAGCGACGGTCCGCCAGGCCGATGCGGCGATCCAGGCGGCGATCGCCGACCTGCGCGAGTCGGAGGCGCGGATCGAGCGGGTCCGCGCCGCGCAGGGCGCCCGCAGCGACGCGCTCGGCGCCATTCAGGGGCGCTATTACGAGGCCGGCTCGGAGGTCTCGAAGATCGAGCAGAACATTCAATACACGCGCGAGTTGCGGCAGCGCCAAAAGAACGATCTGGAACAGGTCGGCGCGCAGGCGCGCGAGCTCGCCGAATCCAACCAGCGCGACCGCGGCCGCATCGCCGCGCTGTCCGGCGAACTGCTGTTGATGGTGCCCGCGCTCGACGGCGCGCACACCGATGAGTCGGCGGCCGCGGCGGCACGCGAGAAGTCCGAGCAGGCCCTGGCGGGTTGGCAACTGGCGTGGAACTCCTACGCCGAATCGGTCGCGCTCTGGGAACGCGAGACCCAGGTCGAACGAGCCCGCATCGAACAGCTCGACGGCGAGCAGCGCCGGTTGTTGCTGCAAGGGCAACGGCAGGGCGAGGAGCACGCGCAGCTCGTCGGGGCGGCGCCGGCGGTGCCGCTGGCGATGCTCGAGGAAGAGGCGGCGCAGGCCGAGGCCGCGGGGCGAAGGTCGCAGGCCGAGCTGCAGGAACTGCTGGAGGAACTTGCGCAGGCCCGGGAACGCGAGCGCGCGCTCACCAAGCGGGTCGCGGACGCGCGCGCGCGCTGGCAGGACGCGGTCAGCACGCAGGTGTCCACCGAGGCGCTGCAGCAGGCCGCCCTCGGCAGGGCCTCGGGCATGGTCGCGCAGTGGTTGCAGGCACAGGCGCTCGATCAGCAGCCGCGGCTCGCGCAGCAGTTGCGCGTCGAGCGCGGTTGGGAACGAGCCGTCGAGACGGTGCTCGGCTCGTACCTCGAGGCGGTATCCGTCGCTGCGTTCGAAGACGTCGCCGGCAAGCTTGCAGACTTCGATGGCGGGCACCTGGTGCTCGTCGAGGGGCGCGAAGCGGCGGCGGCGCCGGCGGCAACCGAGTCGTTGCTCTCGAAGGTGCGGGGCGCGGCGGTGCTCGAGTCGCTGCTCGCGGCAGTCTTTCCGGCGGCGACGCTGCAGGAGGCCCTCGCGCGCCGATCCGGCCTCGCTCCCGGCGAGTCGCTGGTCACGCGTGACGGCATATGGCTCGGCCGCGATTGGCTGCGGGTCGCGCGCGACCACGATGTGCGCTCCGGGGTCATCGAACGCGAGGAGAGCCTGCGTGAGATTTGCGGCCAGGTCGAGCGGCTGGCGGAGGAACTCGCCGACCTCGAGCGGCAACAGAGCGGCGCGCGCGATCGCGTCAGTGAACAGGAGGATCAGCGCGAGCGCCTGCAGGGCGAGGTCAACCGCCTGCATCGGGAACACCTGGACCGCCGTTCGGCGCGCGATACGGCACGGTTGCGCGCCGAGGACGCGGCGCGCCGCCTGGAGCAGTTGGCGACCGGGCTGCAGGACGTGCGCCAGGAGCTCGAGCGCACCGACGTCGAGCTGCGCGCGGCGCGCGGCCGGATGCAGAGCGCGATCGACACGCTCGCGTCCCTGCGGCCCGCCCGCAGCGAACTCGAATCCCGGCGCGACCGGCTCCGCGAAGGCCTCGCCGCGACGCGTGCGGCGGCCGCCGCCGCGCAACAGACCGCGCGGGATCTCGCGCTTCAGGTCCAGTCGCGCCGTTCGACCCACGATTCGCTGGTCGCGGGCCTCGCGCGCGTCGATGACCAGCTCGCCGCCATCGAACGCCGGCGCGGGGACCTTGCGGCGCAACTTGCCGAGGGCGATGCGCCCCTGGTCGCGCTGCAGTCCGATCTGGACGGTGCACTGCAACGCAGGAGCGCTGTGGAGACCGAGTTGCACGCCGCACGCCTAGCGGCCGACGAGCTGGAGGCGCAGCTGCGGGACCTCGATCGGGATCGCGGCGCCAACGATGATCGCGTGGAGAACGCCCGTCGCGCGCTCGATGAGGCGCGGCTCGCCGCCGAGCAAGTGCGCGTGCGCCGTGAGAGCATTGCCGAACAGCTCGCCACGACGAGCTTCGAGGCGGCGGCCCTGCTCGCGCAGCTGCCGATGGAGGCAACCGCCGAAGCCTGGGACGCGACGCTCGCCGAGACGGTCGCGAAGATCGAACGTCTCGGCCAGGTGAACCTGGCGGCGATCGACGAATTCAAGGAACAGTCCGAGCGCAAGGAGTACCTGGACCGGCAGAACAAGGATTTGACGGATGCGCTGGAGACGCTGGAGTCGGCGATGCGCAAGATCGACCGTGAGACGCGCACCCGGTTCCAGGACACGTTCGACCGGGTGAACGCCGGCCTCAAGGAGAAATTCCCGCGCCTGTTCGGCGGCGGTCATGCCTATCTCGAATTGGCGGGCGAGGATGCTTCCGCGGCGGGCGTATCGGTCATGGCGCGCCCTCCCGGCAAGCGCAATAGCACGATCAGTCAGCTGTCGGGCGGCGAGAAGGCACTGACTGCCGTCGCGCTGGTGTTCGCGATCTTCGATTTGAATCCGGCGCCGTTCTGCCTGCTCGACGAGGTCGACGCGCCGCTCGACGAGAACAACGTCGGACGCTTCTGCGACATCGTCCGCGACATGTCCGCGGCGGTCCAGTTCATCTTCATCACGCACAACAAGACGACGATGGAGCTTGCATCGCAGCTGGTCGGCGTCACGATGAACGAGCCGGGTGTCTCGCGGCTCGTCAGCGTCGACGTCGACGAGGCGGTGCGCATGGCGGCGATGTAGGGAAGGAGTGGCGTGGCCGAACTGCGCTGGATATTGCTGGGACTCGGCCTGCTGCTGATCGGCGGCATCTGGTGGCGTGGCACGCGCGGCACCAGCCAGGCGAGCAAGGACGCGGATGCGCGTGACACCGCGCCGATTTTGCGCGCCACCGGCGGCGCGCCGCGAGCCGGCGCCGGCGACGTCGGCGCACATCGCGAACCGGTCCTCGGCGAGGATTTCGACGATTCCTCGCCGCGCCGCGAACGGGCCGTGCCGCCGTTCGAACCGCTGACGATCAAGACGACCGACTTCGACCGCCTGCCCATCCTCGACACGCCGTTCCTCGCCGAGACACGGACCCGGCCGGAGCCGCGCGGCGCGGGCGCCGCCGGTGAGTCGAACTCGGCGCCCGACCGCGATTTCGACACCGACACCGACGCCGACGCCGACGCCGCGCACGCCGACGCCGCGCCCGCCGATGCCGCGGATCCGCCCGCGCCCGCCGAGGCAAGCCCGTCTGCCGTCGCGCCTGCAGCCGATGCCGAGTCCCCACCGGCGGCGCCGGAACCGCAGAAGATCGTCACGCTGCGCATAATCGCGCTCGGCGACGCACTCTGGCCCGGCAAAAAGCTCGCCGAGGCGCTCGAGATGCAGGGACTCGCGTACGGCCGGTATCAGGTCTTCCACCGCAACCACGTCGATGGCCGCAGCATGTTTTGCGTCGCGAGCCTGCTCGAGCCCGGGATCTTTGATCTGCAGTCGATGCCGGCGCAGGAGTTTCGCGGCGTGATCGCGTTTGCGGTGCTGCCCGGTCCCTTGGAACCGGTACAGACCATCGAGGCGATGCTCGCCACCGCGCGGCGCCTCGCAGAGAGCCTAACCGGCATGGTCCAGGACGCCAAGGGATTGCCCCTGTCGCCGCAGCGCGCGGCGACACTGCGCGAGGAAGTGGCCCGTTTCCAAGCCACGCTGTCGTGAACGGACATCGGCGATGACGGTGCCCGGCGGCAAGTCCGCGACCGAAGCAGCCATGCGGCACGCCGCCGAATTGCGCCGCGCGATCGACCGATACAACCACCGCTACTACGCGCTCGACGATCCGGAGGTGCCGGATGCCGAATACGATCGAGTCATGCGCGAACTGCAGGAGTGGGAGGCACGTTTCCCGGATCTCGTGACGGCCGACTCGCCGACCCAGCGGGTGGGCAGCGCGCCGGTCGCGGCGTTCGCCGAGGTCCGGCATCGCGTGCCGATGCTGTCCCTCGACAACGCGTTCAGCGAGGAGGAAGTACGCAACTTCGACCGGCGCGTCCGCGAGCGCTTTGCGCGCTTGAAGACCCTGCGCTATTCGGCCGAACCCAAGCTCGACGGCCTGGCGGTCAATGCGACCTACCTGGACGGCGTTTATGTGCGTGCGGCGACCCGCGGCGACGGCGAAAAGGGCGAGGACATCACCGCGAACCTGAAGACGATCCGCTCGCTGCCGCTCAAATTGCGCACCGCGAGGCCACCGCACGTGCTGGAGGTTCGCGGCGAGGTGTTCATGCCGGTCGCCGGATTCCGCCGGCTCAACGAGCAAGCGGCTGCGCGCGGCGAGAAAACCTTCGTCAACCCGCGCAACGCGGCCGCCGGCAGCCTGCGCCAGCTCGATCCGGCGGTCAGTGCCTCGCGTCCGCTCGACCTGTTCGTCTACGGCATCGGCTACCTGGAAGGCGGCGATCTGCCGGCGCACCAAGGAGCGCTCCTCGCGAAGTTGCGGCGGCTGGGCTTTCGGATTTGCCCGGACGGGCGAACCGTCGATTCGATCGACGGTTGCCTGGAAGTCTTCCGCGAAATCGGCGCGGCGCGCGGCAATCTGCCGTACCAGATCGACGGCGTCGTCTACAAGGTCGACGACATCGGCCGGCAAAGCGAGCTGGGCTTCGTCGCGCGTGCGCCGCGCTGGGCGATCGCGCACAAGTTTGCGGCCGAAGAGGCCATGACGACCGTGCAGGCAATCGAATTCCAGGTTGGCCGCACCGGCGTCCTGACGCCCGTGGCGCGGCTCGCTGCGGTGCATGTCGGTGGAGTCACCGTCAGCAATGCGACCCTGCACAACATCGATGAACTACACCGCAAGGACGTGCGTGTCGGCGATACCGTGCTCGTCCGTCGCGCCGGCGACGTGATTCCGGAAGTCGCCGCGGTGATGACCGATCGGCGGCCGGCGGGGGCGGCGGTCGTGCAGCTGCCGACGTTCTGCCCGGTGTGCGGATCCCCGATCGAGCGCGGAACCGACCAAATCGTCGCCCGATGCAGCGGCGGGCACAATTGTCCGGCGCAACGCCGGGAGGGAATCAAGCATTTCGCGTCGCGCCGCGCGCTGGACATCGCAGGACTCGGCGACAAACTGGTCGATCGGCTGGTCGAGGCGGGTCTCGTGCGCACGCCCGCGGATCTGTTCGATCTCGAGTTCGGCACGCTCGCGCAACTCGACCGCATGGGGGAGAAGTCGGCGCGCAAGATCGTGGCGGCGATCGCGGCAGCGAAACGCACGACGCTGCCGCGCCTGCTCAATGCGCTCGGCATTCGCGACGTCGGCGAAGCGACCGCGGCGGCGCTCGCGGCGCACTTCGGCGATCTGGATTCGCTGCGCCGCGCCGAGCTGTCACAGATACAGGCCGTGCCGGACGTCGGCCCGGTCGTCGCGACCAACGTCGCCGCCTATTTTCGCGATCCGGACAATGCGGCCATCGTCGATCGGCTGCTCGCGAGCGGCGTGCATTGGCCGAAGCCGGCGGCCGTGCAAACCCGCCGCGCAAGTCTCGCCGGCAAGACCTTCGTGCTCACGGGCACGCTGCAGGCCTATACGCGCGAGGCGGCGGCCGCCGCGATCGCGGCGCGGGGCGGCAGGGTGTCGGGCGCGGTGTCGAAGCAGACCGACTATCTGCTTGCCGGCCGCGATCCGGGCTCGAAACTGCGAAAGGCCCGGGCGCTCGGCGTGCCCATCATCGACGAACCGGGCTTCGCCCTGCTGCTGGCGCAGTGAAGCGCGTGCGGGGCGGAGCGGGAACCGGCTCGTGCCGGCCCCAGCCACGCGCCGCTGCCGCGATTCACAGATTCTTCTGGATCGTCGCGGTCTTCTTCAACTGATCGACGTACGCCCGCAGCTTCTTTTGCAGGACCAGGTTGGCGACCTGTCCTTTGACCTGATCGAACGGCGGCGGTGTCACCGGCCTCGTGCCGAGCAGCTGAATGATGTGCCAGCCGAACTGCGTCTGCACCGGTTGCTGGGTGAATTGCCCGGGTTTGAGCGATTGCAGGGCGGCGGCGAACGGCTTGACCATTCGCGATGCCTGGAACCAACCGAGGTCGCCGCCGTTGGTCTTGGAACTGTCGATCGAGTTCGCCTTCGCGAGCTCGGCGAAGTTCGCGCCGGCCTGCAGCCGCTTGATCAGCGCGAGGGCGAGATCCTTGTTGGCGACGAGGATGTGCCGCGCGTGGTATTCGGTCTTGTCCATCTTGCCGACGGCGCTGGCGTATTCGGCCTGCATTTCCTGATCCGTCGGTTCCTTGTCCTTCAGGTACTTCTGCGATTCGGCGTTGGCGAGCAGGTGAATGCGGGCGATGTCGATCTGCGCGGCGGTATCCGGGTCCTTCTGCAGGCCGTCCTTGACCGCCTGCTGCGCCATCAGCTGCATGCTGATCAACTCGTCGAGTACCTGGCTGCGTTGATCCGCGGTCAACTGCGACGGATCCTTGCCGCCGGTCAGCGATTTGACGTAGAAGTCGTAGGCGTCGCGCGAGATGGGCGTGCCGTCGACGGTCGCGACCGCGCCCGGGGCGGCGTTGGCCGCGGCCGGCGCCGCCGTTTGCGGCTTCTTGGCACAGGCCGCAAGCGATGACAGCGCAAGTGCGAGTACCGCGGCGGCACACAGGCGCGCTCGCGCCGACGGGAATATTTGCTGCATGTGAATCCTCGGATCTTGGAAGGAAAAAACCTTGCGCCCGGGCGCCCGTGCGCCCATGCCTCGGGCGGCCGGACTGCGGGCAGGGTGCGGGCAGAGTGTAGCCTGAGCGCGGTCTTGGCGCCAAAACTATCGTCGCGGGCGGTGCCGGGGAGCGCCGGTCAGACGGGCACGCGGGCGTCGATCGTGAGCGCGTGGATGTCGGTGCGCAGCATATCGCCGAGCGCCGCGTAGATCCGTCGATGCCGCGCGAGCGGCGGCAGGCCGCAGAATGCGTCGGCGACGATGCAGATGCGGAAATGTCCCAGGCCGCCGGCCGCGCCGGCATGGCCGGCGTGCAGATGGCTCTCGTCGGTGATCGTCAGCGCGCACGGCGCGAACGCCGCCTCCAGGCATTCACGCAGTCGTCGTTCGCGAGCGGCCGGGAGCATGCGTTTCAGCTCCGGTCCGCGGCGGGTTTGCCGCGCGAGCCGAGCCAAAGGACCTGGGGGATCATGAAGGCGAGCGTCGCGATCGACAGCCCGAAGACCTTGAAATCGACCCAGACCGCGTCCGAGAAGTTGCGTGCAACGTACAGATTCGCCGCGGCCAGCAGCGCGAACCAGGCGGCCCACAGCGCGTTGACGATCAGCCAAGTGCGCGGCGCGACGCCGAGATCCTCGGCGAACGCGCCTTCGAGCAGGCGGCGTGCGAGCGGTTGCCGGCCGATGCGCGCGCTGCCGAGAAAGGCGCCGGCGGCCAGGGCGAGCAGCACGGTCGGTTTCCATTGGATGAAGCGCTCGTCGTGCAGCAGCAGAGTGGCCGCCCCGAGCAATAGCGCAACCGCCGCGGTGACCGCGTGCATCGGCTTGTACCGGCCGGTGCGCAGGCGGTGCGCGAGCAACAGCGCGACGCAAGCGATCATCAGGGCACCGGTGGCCCAATAGATGCCACGCGCCTTGAAGACGGCGAAAAAAATCAGCAACGGCAGCCATTCGAACAACGGATTCATCGACGTATTATAGCCGACGACCATGAGCCTCTATCTGCAACTGCATCCGGTGTCCCCGCAGCGGCGCTTCGTACGTCAGGCGGTGGAGATCCTGCGCGGCGGCGGCGTGATCGTCTATCCGACCGATTCCTGCTACGCGCTCGGCTGTCACATCGGCGACAAGGCGGCGCTGCTGCGCATCGGCGAAATTCGCCAGGTGGATCGGCATCACCATTTCACGCTCGTGTGCCGCGATCTCGCGGAGGTCGCCAAGTACGCGATTGTCGCGAACTGGCAGTATCGCTTGTTGCGTGCGTCGACGCCTGGTCCGTACACCTTCATTCTACAGGCATCGAAGGAGACCCCGCGGCGGTTGAAACACGAGCGGCGCGGTACGATCGGCCTGAGGGTTCCGGATCATCCGGTGACCGGACTGTTGCTCGGCGAATTCGGCGAACCGATCATGAGCTCCACGCTTCTGTTGCCCGGCGAGGATCTGCCGCGCACCGACGCCGCGGAAATCCACGAGGCGCTCGGCAATCGCGTCGATCTGGTGCTGGACGGCGGCAATTGCGGACTGGTGCCGACCTCCGTGATCGACATCTCGGGCGAGGGGCCGGTGGTCATGCGTGTGGGGCGCGGTGATGTGCGCCCATTTGTCGGCCCCGCAACCGTATAATGCGCGCTCGAATTGGGCGCCAGTCATGATTCAAGTTATAGAAAATGAGTGTAAGCGTTGAATTTTACAGTATTTATTACCAAGATTTCGATCTGGGCAATTCCCGTGCTGTTCGCGATCACCCTGCACGAGGTGGCACACGGCTGGACGGCGCGCTACTTTGGTGATCGCACCGCCGACTTGCTCGGTCGCCTGAGCCTGAACCCGCTGCGGCACATCGATCCGGTGGGCACCGTGCTCGTGCCGGGAATCCTGCTCGCATTCGGCGGCCCATTGTTCGGTTGGGCGAAGCCCGTCCCGGTGTCCATCCGCGGCCTGCGCAACCCGCGCCGTTCGATGATCTGGGTGGCGCTCGCGGGGCCGGCGGCCAATCTGGTGATGGCGGCAGGCTGGTGCACCGTGCTCGGCCTCGTCGCCCGCTTGAACGGGTCGCTGACCGTCGTCGGCTGGGTCGCCTTGATGGCGCAGGCCGGGATCGTCATCAACGTCGTGCTGGCCCTGTTCAACCTATTGCCGATCCCGCCGCTCGATGGCGGACGCGTGCTCGCCGGGTTGCTTCCGCCGCGCCTGTCGACGGGACTCGCGCGGGTCGAGCCGTTCGGCTTCCTGATCGTGCTCGGGCTCACCGGATTCGGTCTGTTTGGCTGGCTGTTCGATCCGGCCTACCGGCTCGTCGGCCAGGTCATCGGCCTGCTGATCGGCAACTCGGCATGAGCTCGACGGCGCAGAATCGGCGCGTACTCTCGGGGATGCGTCCGACCGGCCCCTTGCATCTCGGCAATTACCACGGCGCACTGAAGAACTGGATCGAGCTGCAGTATCAATACGAGTGCTACTTCTTCATCGCGGACTGGCATGCCCTGACGACCGGCTACGAGGATACCTCGCGGCTGAACGAGTACGTCTGGACGATGGCGATCGACTGGCTCGCCGCGGGCCTGAATCCCGGAGTCGCGACGCTGTTCGTCCAGTCGAAGGTTCCCGAGCACGCGGAGCTGAATTTGCTGCTGTCGATGATCACGCCGCTCGGTTGGCTCGAACGCGTGCCTTCGTACAAGGACCAGCAATCGCAACTGCAGGATCGCGACCTCGGCACTTTTGGATTCCTCGGCTATCCGCTGCTCCAGTCCGCCGACATCCTGCTGTATCGCGCCCAGTACGTGCCGGTCGGCGAGGACCAGGTTGCGCACGTCGAGATCACGCGGGAGATCGCCCGCCGCTTCAACCATATTTATGGCCGTGAGGCGCAGTTCGAGACCAAGGTCGACAAGGCCATCAAGAGCCTCGGCTCGCGCAACGCGGCGCTGTACCGCAGCCTGCGCAACGAGTTCCAGGAGAAGGGCGACGCCGAGGCGCTCGCGAAGGCGCGCGCGCTCGTCGAATCCAACGCCCGCCTCACGGTCGCCGACCGCGACCGCCTGCGCGGATTTCTCGAGGGATCCGGCATCGCGATATTGCCCGAGCCGGAGGTGTTGTTGACCTCGACGCCAAAGGTGCCGGGGCTCGATGGGCGCAAGATGTCCAAATCCTACGGCAACACGATCGGGCTGCGCGAGGACAGCGACTCGATCGTCCGCAAGCTGAAGATGATGCAGACCGACCCGGCGCGCGTGCGCCGCACCGATCCCGGCGACCCGGCAAAGTGTCCGGTCTGGGACCTGCACCAGGTGTATTCCACCGTCGAGACTCGCGAGTGGGTGCAACGCGGCTGCCGCAGCGCCGCGATCGGCTGTCTCGATTGCAAGCAGCCGCTGATCGACAAGGTGGTCGAGGAGACCTCGGCGATCGCGGCGCGGGCACAGGAATTCACGGACAATCCGGACGTGGTCCGCGGCATCATCGCCCAGGGCTGCGAGCGCGCGCGCGACGTGGCGCGTGACACCCTGGACATCGTTCGCCAGGCCATGTCGATGGCTTACCGATGAACCCAGGCGGCCCGGGCGCGCGTGATGCCGAGCCGGCTGCCGCGAGCGCCGTCCCGGAACAGGGCGAGATGCCGTTCGCGGTCGTCGAAGGGCAGCCGATCACGGTGCTGCCGCGCGATCTGTACATTCCGCCGCAGGCGCTCGAGATATTCCTCGAGGCCTTCGAAGGCCCGCTGGACATGCTGCTGTACCTGATCAGGCGGCAGAATCTCGACGTTCTCGACATACCGATCGCCGAGATCACGCGCCAATACATGCGCTACATCGAGCTGATGCAGGTTCTGCAGCTCGAACTCGCCGGCGAGTATCTGCTGATGGCGGCGACGCTCGCCGAAGTGAAGTCGCGGATGTTGCTGCCCCGGCCGCAATCCGCCGAGGCTCCCGAGGATGCCGATCCCCGCGCCGAACTCGTGCGACGGCTGCAAGAGTACGAGCGGTTCAAGCGCGCTGCCGAAGGGCTCGACCGGATCCCGCGGCTGGAGAGGGACGTCTGGGTCGCGGCGGCAGAGATCGGCGAGCGCAAGGTCGTGCGCATGCCGCCGCAGGTCACCGTACAGGAGATGTTGCTCGCGTTCCAAGACGTGCTGGCGCGCAGCGACATGTTCGCCCATCACCACGTGCAGCGAGAGGCGCTCTCCGTGCGCCAGCGCATGACCGACATCCTCTCGGCCCTCGATGTCCGCGAGTTCGTCGATTTCAGCCGCTTGTTCCGCCCGGAAGAGGGGCGCCGCGGCGTCACCGTCACGTTCGTCGCATTGCTCGAACTGCTGCGCGAGGGCCTGATTGAGATCCAGCAGGCCGAGGCGTACGCGCCCCTGCACGTGCGCCGCGGCAGTAGCGCGCGGTCCATGACGCTGCTCGCCGACGAGACGGCGGCCAACGATGAATTCGTGAGATCCCAGAATGAGTGAAGCCTACGTCAAGAATGTCGTCGAAGCGGCGATGCTCGCGGCCGGCCGGCCGTTGTCGGTCGATGAGATGGCCGCGATCTTCGACGGCCGGGACGGCGTCGACGCGGCGGCCGTGCAGGCGGCGCTCGCCGCCTTGCGCGACGATTATGCGGGCCGCGGCATCGATCTGTGCGAAGTCGCGAGCGGGTTTCGCGTGCAGATCAAGACGGCGCTCGCCGAACCCCTGGCCAAGTTGTGGGTCGAGCGGCCGGCGAAGTATTCGCGCGCCTTGCTCGAAACCCTCGCACTCGTCGCCTACCGCCAGCCGATCACCCGCGGCGAGATCGAACAGATCCGCGGCGTAGCGGTCAATCCCAACATCGTCAAGACGCTGCTCGAGCGGAATTGGATTCGCGTCGTCGGCCACCGCGACGTGCCGGGCAGGCCGGAACTGCTCGGCACGACGCGTGACTTCCTCGACTACTTCGGCCTGAAGAGGCTCGATGAGCTGCCGACACTCGCGCAACTGAAGGAATTGGAGGACCTGCGCCTGCAACTGCGGCTGCCGGGCGCCGATCCCGTGCTGGTCGAGGGCGCGGGCGAAGAGGCGTCCCGTTAGATGCGCGCGCGCGCGCGCGGGCGCGGCGAAGCGCCGTCCGCCGACCGCGTGCACAAGGTGCTGGCGGCCGCCGGCCTCGGGTCGCGCCGGGAGATCGAGCGCTGGATCCGCGAGGGACGGCTGCGCCTAAACGGCTCCGTGCCGACGCTCGGTGCGAAGCTCGCGCGTGGCGATCGCGTCACGCTCGACGGGCGCGCGGTGCATTGGCGGCCCGATGCGGGCGGCGAGTCGCACGTGCTCCTGTATCACCGATCGCCGGGCGATGCGCTTGACCTGAAGGCGGCGAGCTCGCGCGCGGCCGAGCACCTGCGCCTGCCGGGTTCGACGGGTCGGTGGCTCGCGGTCCAGCCGATGCCGCCGGTGGACGGCGGGCTCGAGATCCTGAGCGACGACGGCACCTGGGTGCAGCGGATCTCGCGCGGCGCGCACGCGCTGGAGGTCGATTACCTGCTGCGCGTGCGGGGCCGGCTGAACGACGCGCTGCTCGCCGAGTTCCTCGCGGCGACCGAAAACGACGGGGAGGCGATCGCGATCCTCGGTGCCACGGCGCAGTACGGCGAGGGGTCGAACCACTGGCTCAGCGTCACCGCACGCGCGACGCGTTCGGCGCCGGTGCGGCACTGGTGGGCGGCGAGGGGGGTGATCGTCAGCCGTCTGATGCGGGTGCGGTTTGGGCCGATTCGCCTGATGCGCGAGTTGCCGCGTGGCCGCTCGCGCGCGATGACCTCCACGGAGCGCGAGGCGCTGCTCGGCGAGATCGCGGCGGCGGGCGCGCCGGCGCAGCGGCCGGCGGCCGAATGACGGCCGCGCCGCCCCGCGGTCGCGCGCGCTACTGCGCGTCGAAATAACGGCCTGTGATCTCGCGGCTGTCGCCGCTCAACAGGTACAGGAAGGGGCCCGTCACGCTGTCGGGAGCCGGGAGGGTGTTCGGATCCTCGGCAGGATAGGCCGCAAAGCGCATCGGTGTGCGCATCTTGCCCGGATTGACGCTGTTCACCCGCACCCGGGAGATCGCGGCTAGTTCCTCGGCGAGCATCGCGCGCGCCGTTTCCAGGCCGCTTTTCGCCACCGCGTACGCCCCCCAGAACGGGCGCGGCTGCTTGACCACGCCGCTGCTCGCGAAGATCACCGATGCATCGGCGGACTTGCGCAGCGCGGGCAGGAGCACCTGCGTCAGGATGAACGGCGCGGTCAGGTTGACGTGCAGCACCCGGCACCAGGTCGGCACGTCGTACATCTCCAGGGGGCTGCGCTCGCCGAGTATCGCCGCCGCGTGCACCAGTCCGTCGAGCCTGCCGAATTCGCGTTCGACAGTCGTCGCGAGCGCGTCGTAGTCGACGGCGGTCGCAGTGACGAGATCGATGGCGGCGAGCGCCGGCCTCGGTCCGCCGAGCGATTCGATGCGATCGTAGATGGCATCGAGCTTCGGGCCGTTGCGGCCGGACAGGATCACGTTCGCGCCGGCGCGAGCGCATTGCAGGGCGAGTGCGCCGCCGAGGCCGCCGCTCGCGCCGGTGATCATGATCACGCGGCCGGCGAGCAGTTCGGGGTGCGCCGTGTATTGCCTGGGATTCATCGTGACCGAGGCGGGCATCTCGCTCATGGCCGGGGGAGCGCCGAGAGCCAATCGACCAGATCCGCGGGGGAATCGATGTCGCCGTCGCCGCCCCAGGCGTCCACATCGTCGTCGGCGTCGAAGTAGCCGTACTTCGCGACGACCGCGGGCATGCCGGCGGCGTGCGCAGCCTGCACGTCGCGTGCGGCGTCGCCGACGTAAATGCACGCCGCCGGCGGCACGCCGGCGAGCTTGGCCGCATGCAGCAGCGGCAGCGGATGCGGTTTGCGCTCGGCGACCGTATCGCCGCTCACGACGCAGGCGAAGCGCTCGCGCAGGCCCAGCCGTTCGACCAGGGGGTCCGTGAGCCAGGCGGCCTTGTTGGTCACGATGCCCGCCACGAGACCGCGCGCGTCGATCGTGTCGAGCGCTCGCTCCATGCCCGGGAACAGACGGGTGTCGATGCACAGATCGGCACTGTAGATCTCGAGAAAGCGCCGCTGCAGCGCGCGATACTCCGCCTCGTCGACCGCCGCGAATCCGACCCGCAGCACACCCGCCGCTCCGTGGCTCACGCGCGGCCGAACCACGGCGAACGGCAGCTCGGCGCGGCCCTTTTCGCGCAACAGCGCATTGAGCGCGCGGTGCATGTCCGGCGCGGTGTCGAGCAACGTGCCGTCCAGATCGAACAGCACCGCTTGTAGCGGCCGCTGCCGCAGGCGATCAGGTATCGGCACAGTGGAAGTGCGCGAGGTAATTGACCGTCGTGCGCGCGCAGAGCCTGAACGAGCGTGTCAGCGGATCGTAGCCGATACCGGCGAGGTCGCGTAGCTCGAGGCCGGCGGCACGGCCCCAGCGCGCGAGCTCCGACGGACGGATGAATTTCAGGTACTCGTGCGTGCCGCGCGGCAGCACCCGAGCCAGGTACTCGGCGCCGACGATCGCGATCAGGAACGAGCGCCAGTTGCGGTCCAAGGTCGACACGACCACGTCGCCGCCGGGACGCACCAGGGACGCGAGGGCGCCGATGCAGGCGGCCGGATCCGGTACGTGCTCGAGCATCTCCATGCAGGTCACCAGGTCGAAGGATGCGGGACGCTCCGTCGCGAGCTGCTCGGCCGCGATCAGGCGATAGGCGACCTTGGTACCGGTTTCGGCGGCATGCCGCACAGCGACCTCCAGCACCGCCGGCGCCAGATCGATGCCGAGGACGTCGGCGCCGGCGCGCGCCATCGCTTCCGAGAGGATGCCACCGCCGCAGCCGACGTCGACGACGGCGCGGCCGCTGAGGCCGGCCAAGCGCTGCAGGTAGCCCAGGCGCAAGGGGTTCAGCTGGTGCAGCGGCTTCGAGGATCCGTCCGGGTCCCACCAGTCGGATGCGAGCGCCGCGAATTTGCGCAGTTCCGCGGGATCTGCGTTGTCGGTCGAGCCTGGCATAGCCTTCATCCTCCGACGCCCAAAAATTCCGTCCGGCGCCGCGCGCGCGCCGCTGCGCCGGGCCAGTCGAGCCGGGAGTCGGTGAGTTAGCGGCCGACCCGCGATCCATACGTCGCTGACGATGTCACGTCCACCGCAGGAAGCCAACTGCTCGATCAGTCCCGCGTAGTTTGGCGTCGCCGGCCGCGCGCATCCATCGGCAGGATCCGGCGGGCGGCCAGGCGTAGGTCGGCGGGCTCGGCGAGCGTAAGAAAGACAGCGCTTTGTGCTAAACTGGCCGGATGCCAGAGAAGCGTCTCGACTCGCCAAAACCCGTCGCACCCTAAGGCTTACCAGGATCACCGGACTCGCGCAAATGGCCGAGATCGCACGCGAAATATTGCCCGTCAATCTCGAAGACGAGATGCGCAAATCCTACCTGGATTATGCGATGAGCGTGATAGTCGGGCGCGCCCTGCCGGACGTGCGCGACGGCCTGAAGCCGGTGCATCGACGCGTGCTGCACGCGATGCGCGAGCTCGGCAATGACTGGAACAAGGCCTACAAGAAATCGGCCCGCGTGGTCGGCGACGTGATCGGCAAATACCATCCGCACGGCGATGTCTCGGTCTACGATGCGATCGTGCGCATGGCGCAGCCGTTTTCGCTGCGCTATCTGCTGGTCGACGGCCAGGGCAATTTCGGCTCGGTCGACGGCGACCCGCCGGCGGCGATGCGCTACACCGAAGTGCGCATGTCGAAGCTCGCGCACGAACTGCTCGCCGACATCGACAAGGAGACGGTCGATTTCGTTCCGAACTACGACGAGTCCGAGAGCGAGCCATCCGTCCTGCCGACGCGGATACCGAACCTGCTGGTCAACGGCTCCTCGGGCATCGCGGTCGGAATGGCGACCAACATTCCGCCGCACAACCTCGGCGAGATCGTCAATGCGTGCATCGCGCTCACCGAAAATCCCGAGATCACGCTCGCGCAGTTGATGCAGATCGTTCCGGGGCCCGATTTTCCGACGGCGGGATTGATCAACGGCGCCCAGGAGATCGTCGCCGCCTACAAGACCGGCCGCGGCCGCCTGCACGTGCGTGCGCGCACGCACTTCGAGGACGTCGGCAAGGGCGATCGCCAGGCGATCGTGATCACCGAACTGCCCTACCAGGTGAACAAGGCGCGGCTCATCGAGCGCATCGCCGATCTCGTTCGCGAGAAGCATATCGAGGGGATTGCGGCCGACGGTTTGCGCGATGAGTCCGACAAGGACGGAATGCGGGTCGTCATCGAGTTGAAGCGCGGCGAGCTGCCGGAGATCCTGCTGAACAATCTGTACGCGCAGACGCCGATGGAGACCGTGTTCGGCATCAACATGGTCGCCTTGGTCGAGGGCCAGCCGCGGCTGCTCTCGTTGAAGGCGATGCTGGACGCGTTCCTGCGCCACCGGCGCGAGGTCGTCACGCGCCGGACCGTGTTCGAGCTGCGCAAGGCTCGGGAGCGCGGCCACATCCTCGAGGGTCTCGCGATTGCGCTCGCCAACATCGACGAGATCATCGCGACGATCAAGGCCTCGCCGTCGCCGGCGGAGGCGAAAGTCGCGTTGATCACGCGGGGCTGGGCGCCGGGTTCCGTGCCGCAGATGCTGGCGCGCGCAGGGGCGATCAGCACGCGGCCGCCTGGTGAAGCGGCCGGCCTCGGCCTGGCCGCGGGGGCGTACCGTCTCACCGAGACGCAGGCGCAGGCGATCCTCGAGATGCGCCTGAACCGCCTGACGGGCCTGGAACAGGACAAGATCGTCACCGAGTACCAGGAACTGCTGCGGGTGATCGCTGACCTCGGCGACATCCTCGCGCGGCCCGAGCGGCTGCTGGCGGTGATCCGTCAGGAACTCGAATTCATTCGCGACAATTTCGCCGATCAGCGCCGCACGGAGATCGTGAGCGCGCACGAGGACCTGACGATCGAGGACCTGATCTCCCCGGAGGACGTGGTCGTCACGCTGTCGCACGACGGCTATGCGAAGGCCCAGCCGATATCGGACTACCAGGCGCAGAGACGCGGCGGCCGGGGCAAGGCCGCGGCCGGCGTGAAGGACGAGGACTTCATCGACAATCTGTTCATCGCCAATACGCACGACACGCTGCTGTGCTTCTCCGACCGTGGCAAGGTGTACTGGCTGAAGGTTTATCAGTTGCCGCAGGCGAGCCGCGGTTCGCGCGGCAAGCCGATCGTCAATCTTCTGCCTCTGCAGGACGGAGAGCGGATCAGCGCGACTCTGCCGATCAACGAATACGCGCAGGGCAAGTTCGTCTTCATGGCGACGGGTCTCGGTACGGTCAAGAAGACGCCGCTCGCGTTGTTCTCCAGGCCGCGAGCGAGCGGCATCATCGCCGTCGCGCTCGAACCGGGAGATCAGCTGGTCGGCGCGGCGATCACCGATGGCAGCCGCGACATCCTGCTGTTCACGACCGGCGGCAAAGCGATTCGTTTCGCCGAGGAGGAGGTGCGGCCGATGGGGCGCGAGGCGGCGGGCGTGCGCGGCGTGCGCCTCGGCGGCGATCAGCGCGTCACCTCGCTGATCGTCGCCGAGGTCGGGCTGATCCTCACGGCTTCGCAGAACGGCTACGGCAAGCTGACGCCGCTCGAGGAGTTTCCGCGTCACGGTCGTGGCGGCCAGGGCGTGATCGCGCTGCAGGTCACGGTGCGCAACGGACGCATGATCGGCGCGTTGCGGGTCAATCGCGACGACGAGATCATGCTGATGAGCCAGGGCGGCACCCTGGTAAGGACGCCGGTTGCCGACATCAGCGTCGTCGGCCGCAACACCCAGGGTGTGCGCCTGATACGGCTCGAGGAAGGCGATCAACTGTCGGGCCTGGAGCGCATCGAGGGACTCGCCGGGGACGAGGATGGCGCGGGCGGGGACCCGGGTTTCGCGCCGGACTCACCAGCGGCGGGTCCGTAGCGGCGGCGGCGCGCGATGCGGGCATTCAACTTCTCGCCAGGTCCGGCGGCGCTGCCGACCGAGGTGCTGGAGCGGGTGCGCGACGAGCTGCTCGAATGGAGCGGCGACGGCATGTCGGTGATGGAGATCAGCCATCGCGGCAAGGCGTTCATGCACCTCGCGGCCGAGGCGGAGGCGGATCTGCGCGAGTTGCTCGCGGTGCCGGCAGGCTACCAGGTGCTGTTCATGCAGGGCGGCGCAAGCGCGCAGTTCGCCCTCGCGCCCATGAACCTCGCCGCGCCCGGCGCGACGGTCGATTACATCAATACCGGTCATTGGTCCATGCAGGCCATCGCGGAGGCGAGGCGCTATTGCGAGGTGCACGTCGCGGCCGACACCGGCCCCGCGTACAACTCGGTGCCCGCCCAATCGCAGCTGGCTTTCAGCGGCCGCGCCGAGTTCGTGCACTACACGCCGAACGAGACGATCAGCGGCGTCGAATTCCCGTATGTGCCGGATGTGGGCGGCGTGCCGCTGGTCGCGGACATGTCTTCGAACATCCTGTCGCGGCCGATCGACGTGGGGCGATTCGGCCTGATTTATGCCGGTGCGCAAAAGAACATCGGACCGGCCGGTCTGTGCGTGCTGCTGGTGCGCGAAGACCTGCTCGGCCGGGCGCGCGCCGGCACGCCGACGGTATTCGATTATGCGGCGGTCGCGGCCAGGGGATCGATGCTCAATACGCCGCCGACGTTCGCCTGGTACGTGGCCGCGCTCGTCTTCAAATGGCTGAAGGCGCGCGGTGGCCTCGCCGCGATGGCGGACTGCAACCGGGCGAAGGCCGCGCGCCTCTATGCCGCGATCGATGCGTCCGCGTTCTACCGCAACTCGATCGCACGGGATGCGCGCTCGTGGATGAACGTGACCTTCCAGCTCGCGCGTCCGGCGCTCGACGGCGAGTTCCTGCGCCTGGCCGACGCCGCGGGGCTCAAGAACCTGAAGGGTCACCGCTTGGCGGGCGGCATGCGCGCAAGCATCTACAACGCGATGCCGCCGGCGGGCGTCGCGGCCCTGATCGAATTCATGCGCGAATTCGAGCGCGTGCACGCATGAGGGCTCGATGAGCAAACAGGGCCGAAAACCGGCTGCCGGCCGGGCGCGGGCGGGCGTCAAACCGGCCGGGGTCGACCTCGAGGGGATCCGCGGCAACATCGATCGGATCGATGCGCGCATCCATGCTCTGCTGAACGAGCGCGCCCGCTTCGCGCAGCAGGTCGGCATCTCCAAGAACGCGGCGGGCAAGACCGTCGATTTCTACCGGCCGGAGCGCGAGGCGCAGGTTCTGCGCAGGGCGATCGACCGCAATCGCGGACCGTTGCGCGACGAGGAGATTGCGCGCCTGTTCCGCGAGATCATGTCTGCATGCCTCGCGCAGCAGGAGCCATTGAAGGTGGCGTTCCTGGGGCCGGAAGGCACGTTCAGCGAAGCGGCCGTGTACAAGCAGTTCGGCTCTTCGGTGCGCGCGCTGCCGCTGCCGGCGATCGACGAGGTGTTCCGCGAGGTTGAGCGCGGCGACGCCGATTTTGGCGTGGTGCCGGTCGAGAATTCGAGCGAAGGAACGGTGAACCACACTCTCGACCTGTTCCTGATCTCGCCGCTGAAGATCTGCGGCGAAGTGGAGCTGCGGATCCATCACAATCTCATGGGACGCATGCAGCGGATCGACGGCGTCAAGCGCGTTTGCGCGCATCCGCAGGCGCTCGCGCAGTGCCGGGGCTGGCTCGACGAGCATCTCCCGGAGACGGAGCGCATTGCCGTCGCGAGCAACGCCGAAGGGGCGCGGCGCGCGCGTGACGAGCGCGGCACCGCCGCGATCGCCGGCGGGTCGGCCGCCGAGATCTACGGCCTGAACCTGCTCGCCACGGAGATCGAAGATCGGCCCGACAACACGACACGCTTCCTGGTGGTCGGCCGCAAACTGTTCAACGCGAGCGGCGCCGACAAGACCAGCCTGTTGTTGTCGGCGACCGACAGCACCGGGGCCGGTGCGCTGTTTCGCCTGCTCGAACCGCTCGCCGAGCATCGCGTGAACATGACGCGAATCGAGTCGCGGCCCTCGCGCAGGCGCAAGTGGGACTACGTGTTCTTCATCGACATCGAGGGCCACATCAGCGAGCCGGCGGTGGCGACCGCGCTCGAGGCGCTCGCCTCGCGGGCCTCCCTGTTCAAGGTGCTGGGCTCCTATCCGCGGGCGGTGCTCTGATGCGCAGCTTCGAGGCGCGGCCGGCGCGCGGCATCGCCGGTGCCGTCACCGTGCCAGGCGACAAGTCGATCTCGCATCGCGCGCTGCTGCTCGCCGGCATCGCCGACGGGCGCAGCGAGGTGCAGGGGTTTCTGCCGAGCGAGGATTGTCTCGCGAGCATGCAAGCGATGCGGGCCCTCGGGGTGCCGATCGAGCGTCCGGAACCGACGCGGGTCCTCGTCGATGGCGTGGGCCTGCATGGTCTGCGTCGGGCGGACGGGGCGCTCGACCTGGGCAACGCCGGCACGGCGATCCGCCTGTTCACCGGACTTCTCTGCGCGCAGTCCTTCGACTCGACCCTGACCGGCGATGCATCGCTGATGAAGCGCCCGATGGAGCGCGTCGCGCAGCCGCTGCGGCAGATGGGCGCCGACGTTCGCACCAACGGCGGCACTCCGCCGGTCGAGATCTGCGGCGGACTGCGCCTGCGCGGCATCGAGTACCGCATGCCGGTCGCGAGCGCGCAGGTCAAATCCGCGATCTTGCTCGCCGGCCTGTACGCAGAGGAGCCGACCAGCGTGATCTCGCC
>Ga0307372_10000902_pt1 | contig 52036 bp, 49 predicted proteins | sample OX1MG_FD_202533 | JGI IMG/M metagenome (GOLD analysis project Ga0307372, IMG submission 202533) | Soil microbial communities from Risofladan, Vaasa, Finland - OX-1 | ecosystem: Environmental > Terrestrial > Soil > Coastal area > Acid sulfate soil | place: Finland: Risofladan, Vaasa | collected...
GCTGAGGACATGGTCCGTGCAGGTTACGCGGCAGCATCGCAAGCGGAGCGCGCCGGCATGTACCACACGGCGCTCATGCTGTACCAGAAGATTCGGCCTTACGTGAGCATAGAAGAGCTGGGGCCGCGCCTGGGAGACGTTCTGATCGTGCTGGGCGACTGGGATGAGGCGGAACGGCTGATTGAGCTTTTGCCTGTTGCGGACAGCCGCGTCCGCCTGCTTCGTTCAGAGCTTGCTTTCGTCCGGGGGGATTTTGAAGCTGCCCAGGGTGAAGCTGAGATGGCTCTCATGGGAAGCTCGGCTGAGCGGGTTCAGGTGCTTATCCGGCTTGCGGATATCGCGCTCTACCTCGGCGACTTTAGCGAGGCGCAGCGTTACGGGCATTCAGCTCTCGCCACTCTAGGCGCTGCTGACAACTCCAATGTGCGTGCCCGATGTTACGGTATCATCGCCGCGACGGAATTCTTCGGCGGCGATATCGGGGGAGCCGAAGCTCGCTTCCGCAGCGCACTGGAACTTGTGGACTCCGCTCCCGCGGCTGACCGTGACCGAGTGCTCCGCACCACGATCCTCGCTAACATCGGCTGCGTTGCCGAGGTGAAACACGAGTGGGCCGAGGCCGAGCGTTATCACCGCGAAGCCCTGCGGCTGCGGCGTGAGGTGGCCGACGCCCGCGGAGTCTTGCAGAGCCTTCACGCGGTGGGACGGGCGCGGCTGGGCGGGGGCACCTTGCGCGAATGGTCGTACTCGGCAGGCGGCGCCTGCGGTGGCTGACCGCTGCCGCCGGTCGAGATGTGGCCACGTGTGCCCTCCTTGCGCGCGAAACCGCTGGCAGCAAGTTCATCGAGGACCCTGCGCGCGGTGGTGGTGGACACCTCCCACCGTTCCATGATTTCCCGGATCGACGGCAGCAGCGCTCCGGCCGGGTAGACGCCAGCCGTGATCTCGCTGGCGAGCTGGTCACGGATGCTCGCGTACATGCGAGTCACGGTGATGGGCGGCGGTTGGCCAGCCATGGGCGGTTCCTTCGCTAGACAGTGCGCTCACAGCTTACCGCGCGAAGCTCTACACGTAAACCTCTGCTGGTAACGCCACTCATGTCCGCAGTGCCCCAGCGTACCGCCGAGGCATGTGTCAGCCTTCCGAGCCTGAACTTAACCCAGCCTCCAATGCCATCTTCCAGTGTCTGAGCTGCCACGAAGAGCCTTTTGGGCACTCCTCTCTGCCCTGGCCGCAGGGGGCGCAAAGCTATGCGCGTAAAACTTGCCGCATAGAGTCTTGCGCTGCTGCGCAACTCGGGTGCATGATTGTGCGCATATAGATCAGCGCGCATAGTTCTGCGCCAGGCTTGGCGGCTGGTGGCCGCCGAAGGGGAGTGATGCCGATGCTAGTGATCTTGGCCCTGGTCGTTGCCGCTTGCTTAGCGGTTGCCGTGCTGGCCGGGCTGGCGATTGTGATCATCGCCGTCCGCGGTGAGGACCGGCGCATGAGCCTGAAGAGGGATCCGGTCACCCGTTCCGAGGCGGCCACCCGCTGCCTCCTCGGCGTGTGGGTCCGCCAGCCCGAGGACGCCGCCCGTCCCGCTCGGGCGGAACGCCGATGATCGGCGCCCGGGCCATTCGCCCGCCGCTGCCGCAGCCATTTCACCCGGATCCGCCGGGTGAAAGACGACCCGTTGCCCGTCACGGGCCGGAGCGAATCGCTCGGAGGGAGGTAGCCAATGCGCACTATCAAAATCGACTTCCCGGAGCGTCAATGCCAGTGCGGCGCGCTTCTTGAATGAAGTGCTGCTCGACGTGCACGACGTCGCCCTCGGCCACACGACCAAGATGCGCTGGAACGACGAAGACAAATGGATCTTCTCTGAGGAGATCTGGCGCATGCAAGGCAGCTGGAACAACGGCCAGTCCTGCTACCGGTGCACCTTCCCCGACCAGTACGCACGCACCAACCAGGTCCGCCACCCCCGCGCCGTCTACCTGCGCGAAGCGGAGATCCTCCCCGAACTGGACACCTGGCTCACCAAGGCACTCGACCCCATACACCTGCCCGCCACGATCGAAGACCTCGCCGTCGGCCAGCACGAGGCCATCTCACCGGCACTGGTCAGCCTCCGCGAGGAGATCGACCAGTGCAACCGGCAACTCGCCCAGTACCGGGCAACACTCGACTCAGGAGGCGATCCGGCCGTAGTCGGCCAGTGGATCACCGAGACCCAGGCCAAGAAGCTGGCCGCCGACGCCCGCCTGCGCGCCGCCACCGGCACCCGCGCCGAGCCAGCACGGATGAGCAAGGAGCAGATCACCGCCACCGTGAACGCCATCAGGGAACTGATGCAGGCTTTGCGCCACGCCACCACGGAAGACAAGGCGGCGATCTACGCAGGGCTCAGCCTGCACCTGACCTACAACCCCGGCCCAAGAACAGTAACGGCACGGGCCGAAGTGGGTCAGACATGTACGAAAGGGTCGTGTCCGAGACCCGAGTTAAACCATTCTCCGATGCTCTCACTGTGGCCGATGACCTTAGGGTTCATCGGAAGGAGTAACGGTCAAATGGCTGCCTCTAATAAACATCTTGACTCTACGGCAGGTCAGGCGTGGATTCAAGCAGCCACCACTGCGAGTGTCATTCTGCTTGCGGTGATCGCGGCGGCCGTCTCCTACGGTCACATGCATGCGCTGGCGCTGCGGCACGGTGAAGGAGCCTGGGCGTCGGCGCTGATCCCGTTGTCGGTGGACGGGATGATCGTGCCCGCGTCGATGTCGCTGCTGCTGGATTCCCGGCTCGGCCGGCGGGGCGGCGTCCTGCCCTGGGCGCTGCTGGTCACCGGTGCGCTGGCGAGCCTGGCCGCCAACATCGCGGCCGCGGAACCCGACCTGGCGGGGCGGGTGATCGCGGCGTGGCCCAGCTTCGCCCTGACGGCCTCCTATGAGCTGCTGATGCGCCAGATCCGGCAGTCAGCCGCAGCCCGCACAGTGCCAGCGGCTGCAGCGATGCCAGCGAATGCGGCGGAACCGGAGGCCAGCGGGCTGGTGCCGGACGCTATGCCGTCGTCCGCGCCTGCTGGTGCGGTGCCTGTGGTGGTCCCGGGCCTGGGCGATGAAGTCTCGGTGGGCGGGGCGGGGGAGGGGGGCCGGGTTCTGCAGCGGCGGGCGTGGCAGTGGGCGCTGGCGAACCGCCGCCCTGATGGCTCGCTCCCGGCGGGTGCTGAGCTGGCCCGCGAGTTCCGGCGCAGCGCACGGTGGGGGCGGCTGGTCAAGAACGCCGGCCTGGCCGGCCAGCTCGGCGCAGGCATGTAAGCACGAACTTATGATCAGGTTCCCGACCGGCCTGCTGGCAGCCAAAAGCCGGGACGCCTACGTTACGGAGGGTCAGTATCAGCCCTGCGCCAGAACCGCACTATAGGTCACTATAGGTGCAGAACGCCGACTATTTACATCTCTCCGAGGGCGGTCGCCATTGCCGTATCGTGCACAGATCAGCCCGTTCAGAGCGGCCCTCAGCGCTGCCTCTACCGGCGGAGTCGTGCGGCACCCGTCGCGGTTGGTCCCGGTGCGGATTGCTTGTGACCGTGAACGCTCCGGCGGCCACTGGAGTGCCCGGCGGGGTCATGGGGACCCGGCCGTCCCGGTAGACGATCCTTGACCGGACATCTATGCGCGGGTGCTTCGTGGTCACCCGGTCGTCGGTTGGCTCGATCGGCATCTGCTTCCGGGCGCCGACCTGCTGGTCATCCAGCGAGCTGGTCGTGCTCACTTCATCGGTGGCCGTGAGCGTTATGGCTTCGGGGCTGGAGTCACGACGGCGTTGTGGTGCGCGGACGGGCGCGGACGTGCAGGCGTTCGCCTTGCGGGCCGAACAGGATCAGGAGTTCGACCGGGTGCTGGTCGGCGCTGCCGAACCAGTGTGGGGTGCGGGTGTCGAACTCGGCGACTTCGCCTGGGCGCATGATGATGTTCAGCTCGCCGAGGAGCAGCCGCAGTTGGCCGTTGAGCACATACATCCACTCGTAGCCTTGATGAATTTTCAGCTCGTGCTGGCGTTCGCCGGGCGCGATGATGATCTTGTAGGCCTGCACGCCGCCCGGGCGGCGCGTCAGCGGCAGCATGGTTCGACCGTTGCGAGTGATCGGTTCGGGCTGGACCCGGGGGTCGCCGGTGGGCGGTTCGGTGAGGAGCTCGTCGACCGGCATGTCGTGGGCGCGGGCCAGCCGCAGCAGCAGCTCCAGGGTGGGTTTACGACCGCCGGACTCGAGTCTGGACAGGGTGCTCACCGACACTCCGCTCGCCTGCGAGAGTTGCGCCAGGGTGGCCTGGCGTTGTTCGCGCACGGCCCGCAACCGCGGACCAACCGTGGCAAGCGTTTCCCCGATCTCGTCGTCCATGAGTCTATTTGCCGCTTCGGCAACGCTATTTGTCAAATGAACCTCCGCGGATGCACGCTGCAGTTATGGATCAGGCCAATGACAGCTATGAGGTCGTGGTGATCGGTGGCGGCGCCGCCGGGTTGGCTGGAGCGGTCGCATTGCTGCGATCGCGGCGCTCGGTGCTGCTGGTCGATGCTGGCGACCCGCGCAACGCGCCCGCCGGGCACGTCCACAACTTCCTGACCCAGGACGGCACGGCCCCCGACGTCCTTTACGCCGCGGGGCGCACGGAGGTGCAGGCCTACGGTGGCCAGATCCTCCACGGCGACGTCGACACCCTCGAACGGGATGATGACCTGTTCCGGATCCAGGTCCAGGGCCGGAAGGTGACGGCGCGCCGGGTCCTGGTCGCGACCGGGGCTCGCGACGAGCTACCCGATATCGCCGGACTGGCCGAGCGATGGGGCATCGACGTGCTGCACTGCCCGTACTGCCACGGCTGGGAAGTCCGCGACCAGCACATCGGGGTCCTCGCCACCGGGCCGCTGGCCGTCCACCAGGCGCTAATGTTTCGCCAACTCAGCGCCCAGGTCACCCTGCTGCAGCACACCGGGCCGCCACCGACACCCGAGCAGCAAGAACGACTCGCAGCCCTGGGCATCCCCGTAGCCACCGGAATCGTGACCCAGGTCGACTCCGCCGCCGGTGGGCTGACCGGTATTCGGCTCGCAGACGGCAGCCGCGTCAAACTGCACGCACTCGTCGTGGCGCCGGTCTGCCGGGCCCGCGCCGAGCTGCTGGCACCTTTCGGCGTGCTGCCCAGTGAGGTGCGCCTGGACGGGCACCTGCTGGGCACTCAGGTCGAGTCCGACCCCACTGGCTCCACGACCGAGCCTGGTATCTGGGTCGCCGGCAACGTGACCAACATCCAAGCCCAGGTCATCAGCTCCGCCGCCGCCGGCCTCACCGCCGCGGCAGCGATCAACAACGACCTGATCACCGAGGACACAGAACACGCCGTCCAGACCTACCGGGATCGACGCGCGATCCAAGACCCATGGGATCAGCGATACGCCAGCATGGAGCAAATGTGGAGCGGGCAGCCCAACACCCCGCTCGTCAGCGAGACCCGCGGACTTTGTCCAGGACGGGCACTGGACGTCGGCTGCGGTGAGGGCGCCGACGCCGTCTGGCTGGCAGAACACGGCTGGGACGTCACCGCGCTGGACGTGTCGCGGGTGGCACTCGATCGCGCCGCTGATCACGCCGAGCGCGTCGGAGTGCAGGTGCGCTGGCTGCACGCCGGACTCGTCGAGGCGGCGCTGCCACCTGCGTCCTTCGACCTGGTGTCCGCGCAGTACCCCGCGCTGCTGCGGACCGAAAAACACGAGGCCGAGCTCGCCCTGCTCAAGGCGGTCGCGCCCGGCGGAGTACTCCTCGTCGTGCATCACCCCACGCCCAGCAAAGAGCAGGCCAACGCCCACGGCTTCGATCCCGACGAGTACGTCAGCCCCGCCGATGTCGCTGCCCTGCTCGATGACAGGTGGCGTATCGAGGTCGACGAGACCCGGCCCCGCAACGTGACCACCGGCGCCGGATCAGGCCACACCCAGGACATCGTCATGCGAGCGCGACGCTTGACCTGACGCGGCCACCGCCGGAGCCCGCGGTCGCCGCGATCACCCACGCCGAGCCATTTCCCGGAACTGGACCCGACACAGGCCAAGGGGCACCGATCGCGGTCGTCCCGCATACCGAACCTCTTACGGGAACGCCTCAGGTCAAAGTGGCCGCATGCGCCAGGCCGTCCCGTAAGACCCGCCTGGTGAGGATTCCCGCAGGGGTGCCCTATCCGGGACATCGGACAGACGCCTGCGGGCACCTTCCGCAGCGCCAGGTGGAAGGGTCCTCTGCAAGACCCTGTCTTTGCCGACGCTCGAGACAGGCAGCAGTTAGATCGTGACTGAGACCCCCTCCGCCGCCGACGCCTGTGGACGCCCAGCAGGGGTAGGCGTACAGAACAGCGCGATCGGTGCGGCGGTCGCTGATTAACGGCTCGAAGCAAGGTCCGCGCAGATCGGCGGCTCGGGTGCACGCGCTCTTCCGGGAAGCTGGTTACCATCGGTCACGCGGTTCGCTGGGTGATCGCTGCGCCGGGCCTGCGTCAGGTGCTCTCGGTGGCGGAACGCGCGGTGGCCACAGGGGTGTGGGCCAGCCCCCGGTTCACTGATCTGCGGATCGCGGGATCGGCAGCTGAGCGGGGCGGAGGAGCCAATGGACATGCTGGTCGCTCATCAGCGCGCTCAAGACACCTTCTCGGGCGTTCTCGCTAGCGTCCAGCCATATCAGTTCAATGCCCCCACACCGTGCCGGGAGTGGACCGTGCGCGACGTGATCGAGCACGTCATCGGCGGCAACGAGCGCGTCGCCATCCGGGCTGGCCTGTGTTCTGAGCCTGCGGCCCGGCCCCAGGACCTCATCGAGGCGCACCAGGCTACAGCGGCAGCAGCTCAGGCGGTGTTTGCCGCCCCCGGGGGCATGACAGCCATGTTTGAGCTGCCCATCGGCCCGATGCCAGGCAGCGCGTTCATCCGGATGAGGATCACCGACGCGCTCGTCCACGCCTGGGACCTGGCCAAGGCGACCGGTCAGTCCACTGACCTGGACCCGGAGCTAGCCGCCCAGGTGCTTGCCGCCTCACGCCAGCACATGACCGCTGCCCTGCGGGGCACTGGCAAGTTCTTTGGCGAGCCGCAGCCCTGCGACCCGGCCCGGCCGCCAGCCGACCAGCTCGCCGCATTCCTGGGACGACCGGTGAGCTAGGGCATGCGCCCCGGCATAGCCATCCTGAGGATGCGAATCTCTGGCCGGCACAAATCATCCCGGTCTGCACGGTCACAGACCGCCCATCCCAACAGGACCACGCGGTCATCCGTATCGGCGAATACCTGCGCCTGGCCGCGGACCAGCGCCACTCACAGAACGTGGCCTACTCCCCGACCCGGCATGCGACCGGATCGCCGACTCGGAGCGGTTGGGTAGCGGTGCCGACAACGCTGGTGGCCGCACGCAGATCGCCCAGTTCAGGGCGGCCTCAGCCCGTCGGCGGCGTTCCAGCAGCCAGTCCGGGAAGTGAGACCCGGACGCAGTTTCGGGATCGCTAGGTCGGTGCTGAGGCTGTTGCTTTTTCGACAAGCTATTCCAGATGTCCAGGTCAGGTGGGTCGCCGGGCGGTTGGATAGACAGGTGGCGAAGCATTTTCGCCGGGCGGACCGAGACCAGCAGTTCCTGCTCCCTGTGGACATGCGGGAATGGCTTCCTGATGATCACGTGGTGTGGGCGCTGCTCGGGGTGGTTGACCGCCTGGATATCTCGGGTCTGGAGGCCCGGTATGCGCTGGGCGGCGCAGGGCGGCAGGCCTACGATCCGCGGATGCTCCTGGCTGCTGATTTACGCCTACTCGGACGGGGTCCGGTCATGGCGGCAGATCGAGCGGCTGTGCCGCACGGACGTCGCGATGCGGGTGATCACCGGGATGCAGGTGCCTGATCACACGGTGATCGCCCGGTTCCGGCAGCGGCACCAGGACTCGGTGCGGGAACTGTTCACTCAGGTGCTGCTGGTGTGCGCGAAGGCCGGGCTGGGACGGCTGGGCACGATCGCGATCGACGGCACGAAGATCGCCGCGGATGCTTCCCGTCAGACGACCTGCCGCCGGGAGTGGCTGCAGCAGCAGGTCGATGAGATCGTTGCCCAGGCCGCCGGGCAGGACGCCGCCGAGGACGCCGCCCGTGATGGTGAGACACCCTGGCAGCTGCGCGGACGGCGGGACCGCGAGGAGCGGCTCCAGCGTGCGCTGGCCGACGTCATCGCTGAGGAGGCCGAGCGAGGGCTAGATGCGGAATCCGTAGCGGCCAGGGAGCGGGAGTTCGCCGAGACCACCAGGTCTGGCCGCAACGATGTTGGCTCCCGCCCGGCCGGAGCTGACCCCGTGGCGATCGCCGGGGCGCGGCTGCAGGCGGCCCAGGACCGGCTGGCCAGGCAGAAGGCGGCCAAGCGCGAGCAGATCGCGGTGATGCGCGAGCGGATCCGGCGGTTCGAGGCAGGCGAGGGCCCGAAGCCGAATCCAGGACCGTTCAGTTTCGATGAGAACAGGGGCCAGGATGTCGCCCGCGCCCGGCGGTGGGTGGCCCGGGCGGAACGGGAACTAGCAGCTGCCCGGCAGCAAGTGGCCTGCGGGCCAGAACAACAGCCGGGCGGAAATGCCGCCACCTCGGCGGTGCCGGGCGGAGGCAGGCGCGGGCCGCGCAGCAAAAACGCCCGGGAGGACCGGCCGGCCGCGCGGCGCAACGTCACCGATCCTGACAGCCGCCCGATGCAGGGCGCCGACGGGGGCCAGCTCCAGGGCTATAACGCTCAGCTGACGGTCACCGCAGACGGCCTGATCCTGAGCCCGGAAGTGGTCCAGGACTGCAACGACCGGCGACACCCTTACCGCCTGGCAGCGAGACGAAACCGAGGAACTTGCCCAGCCGGAGACGCCGCGGCAGGAAGCCGTCAGAGCCCACGCCGCGACCCTGGCGCTGATCGGCCTTGCCCTCGAGGGCGGAGCCGATCTCGGCTCCGACCCAGTTACCGTCCACATAGACGCGGATCTGATCCGCGAGGCCATCGCGGCAGCAGGCCCGCCCGCAGGGTGACCCACCAGCCCGTCCAGCCGTCCGCGCCAGCGCGATCGGCGGCAGAAGCGGGGTGTTCGCGTAGGAGAATGGCGGGGTGGCTGAGCAGCGGTGCGGGATGTGCGGGCGCCTGGCCGGTGCCCATGACCGGCATGTTCGCTTCCGGCTGCCAGAGCCTGTTCTCACCAGTACGGGTCAGGAGAAAGTGCCCGGCTCGTGGCTTAGCCACGACAGCCCCGAGACGTCGGTGATGATGCAGATCCCCTCGGTGGGGGCGTTTGTGCGGGCGCTGCTGCCGGTCCGCCTGACCGGCGGGCACACGGTTACCTACGGGGTGTGGGCCGGCGTGCGCCCGGGGGAGCTTCGGCGTGCGTTCAGCGTCTGGCAGGAACCGGAATACCAGGACCTGCAGCTTGAAGGCTTTCTGGCCAACTCGATCCAGCCCTGGGGACTGCTGGGGGCTCCCGTGAGCCTTTCAGTCCGCGATCCCCAGCACACTCCCTGCTGTTCAGGCAGTCCGGAGCCGCAGCTCTCGCGGGTCCTGGCCGAGGAGTGGTCCCACGAGGACATCCTCGACGCATTGCCATGAACAGAGCCCCGCAGCCGTCGCCGAACGCTCAACTTGCGGCATGTGCGCGTGTTCGTGAGCAAGCCGCAGTGCATGCTTATGCAAGCCCTTGGATCGACGCCGATGCGATCTTCGGGAGCGGCAAATCGTGATCGGCGCTCGCCGAGCCGCCGTTCGGGGTGCTCGCGCTTCGACCGCTGACGGTATTACGGGTGCGTATTCTGGGCGGTCCCCGAATGGCACCTCCTCTGCGCGCCGCTCCGGAGTGTCGGGGATGACAAGGTGGCCGCCGACGACGATCACCCTCGCGCACTCGACGAGTCCGGCCTGATGAGAGACCGCCGAGGCCAGAGATGATGGCTGCCTGGCCGTCACCCGCCCTGTGGTTGTGGTCCGCGCTCGCTGTGAACCGGTAGCGGGCGTCACATGGACGCACCTGGGAAGCGTGGCCGTGTGTCAGCGCCGCCTCGGTGTGATCCGGGTAGACAACGTCTGCGATCGGGATGGATCCTCCGAGGGCACCGAAGACCTGACGGGCCACCTCGGGTTGCTCGGCGGCGGTTCGGTAGAACGCCTCGAGCCTGGCCGAGAGCGGTGCGAGCCGGGCCGTGGCCAGGGTGAGCTCGAAGCCGTTGGTGGTGAGAACGTCTCGCCTGCGCTGGTACTCGGCTACGGCGTCGTCCATCGGCCGGTGCCCGGCCAGGCCGTCGTGGATGGCCTCGGCCAGCAGTTCGGCGGCCAGGAAGGCGTCCGGCATGCCCATGCCGGTCGAGGGGTCTTTGTGGTGACCGGCGTCGTCGGCTAGCACCCACCCGGCCCGGCCGACGTCCGGTACAGGTTGGGCAGGTCACCGGTGCCGGTGAAGCGCTCCTCCCGGCGCCCCGATGCCACGGTGTCGCGCAGCCCCGGAACGAGCTCGAGGGCGGAGTGGAAGTTACCTGCCACGTCCTTGCGCACCTGGTGGAACTCCTGATGGGGCCAGGCGGCATAGATGCAGGTCAGGCCGTCGTTGGTGGGCCAGACCAGGATCAGCTGTCCGGGGCAGGCATGGAAGGACGCGCCCAGATCGCAGATCCCACTCCAGTAGGAGTAGTAGACGGCCGTCCGTGCCGGATGCTCCCGGTAGGGGCGGGCAGCGACCCTCTCGCGACGGTCGAATGCAGGCCATCCGCGCCCACGACAATCCGGGCCCGCAACGACGATTCCGCGGACTCTCGGGGATGACTCCGCACGTCGGCCACCCGGCCCTCGGACCACAGCAGGTCACGGACCATGATGCCCTCGATTAGCTCGGCGCCGGACTCCTCAGCGGCCTCGGCTAGCAGCGCGTCGAGCACAGTCCGCCGCGGGCAGTACGTGTCGGCCGTGCCTGCCACAGCCGGCCTGATGCCGGAGATCCGCACTGGGCCGACATCGAAGGTGATCTCCCGGATCGGCGCGCAGCCACGGGCACGCAGCCGGCCGAGCAGTCCCCACGCCTGCAGCTGGGCTGCGCCACGCTGCCACAAGAAATGCGTGGACATGGTGTCGCTCGGGAACGACGCCCTGTCGAGCAGGGCGACCCGGTGCCCGGCGCGTGCCAGCAGCATGGCCAGCGGCGCCCCAGCGCACCGGGCGCCGACCACGATGACGTCGTACATCGCGTTCGTCCCTGACGTGGAGGGACTGGTGACGGCTAGCCGACGGGCTGACCGGCGGCGAGGGCCTTGACGTCCGCAGTGCTCAGCGGGTTGTCGGCGATGCCCCAGTCACCGCTCTTCACTTCCTCGGCGACCACCCAGGTGACCGGGCGCGTCTGGAGGCTGACGATGCGGCGCGCAGCTGATGCACAGGCTCGCGCTCCGGCACCGGCAGAATCCCTCATCTGAGCGCCACCGGTGTCGAAGCAGCCTTCGGCAGAATGAGCGGAGATCGGCGGATTGGCGAACTTGCCTCGCGGAGGCTTCATCACGTTCGGTAACCGCGCTGGCGTTCGCCTCCAGGAATCGGATCGCTGTCACCAGCCCGGCACACTAGCCGCCCGCCCGTCCGGCACGATCGTCACGTCACGTCACGCAAGCTCAGCCGAAATCGCTCTGGTCCGCTCCAACTGCCCTGGCCACCACCGAATCAAGTCAGCCGCCATGCACGTCATACGCCCCACCATGCTCGGCCAGGTATTCCTGGCCGACTGCTTCCGCTGCCGCTCGTGAGGCGTACCCGATCGTCCGGCTGATGTCCAGCGCGTGCCCGTCAGGGTGCGTCCATGTGACGCGCCATGGGCCACCTTGTGATCCGCCAAGGCGTCGGCTGACTTCATCGTTGACAGCGTTGCGCAGGTCAATCGCTTCGTGGGTTCCCGAGGGCATCTGGGCCTGCCGGTAATAATCGTCAGTGTCCACGCTGTCATCGAGTTCGTCCCAGGAACAAACGTCGCGGGGAACCTGCCCGGTGTCCTGATCCTCCTTGATCATGGCCATGATGGCGTCGGCGTAACGCTGCACATCTTCGGTGCAAGTCATGACCGGCCTCCCTTGTGAGCCTCAACCAGCAGCGCTCATATCCGCTCGGAGCACTTGCGCACCAGGACGGCTGACAGCAGTCCTTGCCGCCTCGGCGGATGAGCAGAAATCGCTCACGACACCGGCCACCCTCAAAGCCTTGCAGCGGGCCAGGCCACCAGTTCCGGCATGGTGGCTGACCATGGTCCACTGTCTCTCCGGCCAGACAGCCGATGACAGGGCAGTTCGGCCCAGCGCCTGTAGGACCTCGGTCACGGGCCATCCGCCGCGCCCCTCTGCTGCGGGTAAGTGCCCTGTGCACAGAGCGCCTGGCGTGCCTCGCCGCGGCTGGCATGTCCTGGCTGCGTGGCGGCAAGTACCGCTACCGGGAGGACGCCGAGCCGGCCGGGCAGGCCACGCCGATCGTGCCCGAGCAGGCGGAAGCCGACGTATCAGCCGGGGACCGGAGGTGACGGCGACGCCTGCGGCCGGTAAGAGCCGCCTCACTCCCGCGCCCTGTGCCGACGAGCCGGCCGAACGGGTTGCCCTGGGCGGTCTTGTCGGGCCGGTAGCCGGCCCGCTCCTCGTAGGCCCGTCGTCCGGGCAGCACCGTGTCTGTCTCGTCCATGGGCGACTGGACCGAGGCTCCGCTCAACACCCGCCATGCCCGCGCACATTGAGAGGGCCGCGAGCTTAGCTCGCTTCGGCGAGGGCCTCGGTGAATTGGCTGTTGTAGAGGGTGTAGTAGAAGCCGTGGCGGCGGAGCAGGTCGGTGTGATCGCCCTGCTCGACGATGCGGCCGCCGTCCATGACGATGATCGTGTCCGCGTTGCGGATCGTGGACAGCCGGTGGGCGATGACGAAGCTGGTCCGGCCCTGCCGCAGCCGTGCCATCGCCTCCTGGATGAGGACCTCGGTGCGGGTGTCGACGTTGCTGGTCGCCTCGTCGAGGATGAGGATGGCCGGGTTGGCCAGGAACGCCCGCGCGATCGTCAGCAGCTGCTTTTGCCCGGAGGAGATGTTGGATGCGTCCTCGTCGAGCAGGGTTGCGTAGCCGTCGGGGAGGGTCCGGACGAAATGATCGACATACGCGGCCCTGGCTGCGGCGAAGATCTCCTCGTCAGTCGCGCCCTGCTTCCCGTACCCGATGTTGTCCCGGATGGTGCCGGCGAACAGCCAGGTGTCCTGCAGGACCATGCCGAAGCAGCGGCGCACCTGGTCGCGGGTCAGCTCGCGGTAGTCGGTGCCATCGAGGAGGATCCGCCCGGCATCGATCTCGTAGAAGCGCATGAGCAGGTTGACCACGGTGGTCTTGCCCGCGCCGGTGGGCCCGGCGATCGCGATGGTCTGGCCGGGAGCCACGTCCAGGGTGAAGTCCTCGATCAGGGGCTTGTCCGGGTCGTAGCGGAAGGACACGTTCTCCAGCGTTACCCGCCCTGCCACCTGGGGCAGCTGGGCCGGGTATGCCGCTCCCTCAGCAGGGGCTCGCTCGGCGGCCTCCTCTGGCGCGTCCAGGAACTCGAACACCCGCTCCGCGGAGGCCAGGCCGGACTGGAGCATGTTCATCTGGCTGGCGATCTGGGTGATCGGCATCGTGAACTGGCGCGAGTACTGGATGAACGCTGTCACGTCACCGAGGGAGATCCTGCCCGAGGCCACCCAGTACCCGCCGATGACCGCGATCACCACGTAGTTGAGGTTGGCGAGGAACTGGATGGACGGCTGGATGACCCCGGACAGGAACTGCGCGCGGAAGCTCGCCTGATACAGGCGCCGGTTCTGGCGGCCGAACTCATCGATGGTGGGCCCGCCCCGGCCGAAGACCTGCACCAGGGCGTGCCCGGTGTGGGTTTCCTCGACCAGCCCGTTCAGGGTGCCGGTCTGGTCCCACTGGGCCGTGAACTGGACCTGTGACCGCCGTGCGATCAGGAAGGTGATCACGATCGCCAGCGGGATCGTGATCACCGATACCGCCGCGAGCAGGGGTGAGATCCAGAACATCATGCCCAGCACCCCGGCGATCGTCAGTACCGAGGTGAGCAGCTGGCTGAGCCCTTGCTGCAGCGTGGTGGTGAGGTTGTCGATGTCGTTGGTGACCCTGCTGAGGATGTCGCCGTGCGGGTGGCTGTCGAAGTACCGCAGCGGCAGCCGGGCCAGCTTTTCCTCGACCTCGCGGCGCAGCCCGTACATGGTGCGCTGGGTGACGCCGGCCATGATGAACCCCTGGCCGAAGTTGAACGCCGCCCCGAGCAGGTACACCAGGGCTGCCAGGCCGAGGACCCGGCCGAGCTGGGTGAGGTCGACGCCTGCGCCGGGGGTGATGTTCATCCCGGAGATCATGTCGGCGAGCTGGCCCTGGCCGTGCGCGCGCAGCAGCGCGATGGCCTGCTCCTTGGTGAGCCCGGCCGGGAGCTGCTTGCCCACCACGCCGTTGAACAGGATGTTGGTCGCGGTGCCGAGGATCTTCGGGCCGGCCACCAGGAACGCCACCGAGGTGACGCCCAGGATCAGCACGATCACCAGCCGTGCCCGCTCGGGGCGCAGCCGGGCGAGCAGCCGCCGCAGCGTTGCCCGGAAATCCTTGCTCCGCTCCGCCGGCTGCCCCATGCCGGGCCGGCCCATCCGGCCCATCCCGCCCCCCGGCCGCCCTATCATGCCGCTGCCTCCTCACCGAGCTGGGACAGGACGATCTCCCGGTACGGCGCGCAGCCCGCCATTAGTTCCCGGTGGGTGCCCATCCCGGCGATGCGGCCGTCGTCGAGCACGATGATCTGGTCGGCGTGCATGATCGTGCTCACCCGCTGCGCGACGATCACGACCGTGGCGTCGCCCGTCCCTGTTTTGAGGGCCATCCGCAGCCGGGCGTCGGTCGCGGCGTCCAGCGCCGAGAAGCAGTCATCGAACAGGTACAGGCGGGGCTGTTTCACCAGTGTCCTTGCGATGGACAGCCGCTGCCGCTGCCCGCCGGAGACGTTGGTGCCGCCCTGGTCGATCGTGGCGTCGAGCTGGCCGGGCATGGCAGCGACGAAATCGTGGGCCTGGGCGATCTCCAGGGCATGCCAGAGTTCGGCCTCGGTGGCCTCCGGCCTGCCGAACCGCAGATTGCTGGCGACGGTGCCGCTGAACAGGAAAGACGCCTGCGGGACCAGCCCGATCTCGCCCCACAGCTGTTCCCGCTGCTGGTCCCGCACGTCAACGCCGTTGACCTGCACGCTGCCGTGGGTGGCGTCGAAGAACCGCGGGATGAGGCTGAGCAGGGTCGTCTTGCCGCTGCCGGTCCCGCCGATGATCGCGCTGGTCTGGCCGGGCCGGAGCGTGAACGACAGGTCGTGCAGGACCGGCTGCTCGCTGCCTGGGTACCCGAAGGTGACGCCGGTGAACTCCACCAGGCCGCTCGCCCGCGCGGGCCGGACCGGGCCCGCCGGGTCTATAATCGACGGCGCCGTGTCCAGCACCTGCTCGACGCGTTCCGCGCTGGCCACCGCACGCGGCACCAGGATCACCATCATCACCGCCATCATCACTGACATGAGGATCTGCAGGATGTAGGTGAGGTAGGCGGTGAGGTTGCCGATTGGCATGGTGCCTTCGCTGACCAGGCGGCCGCCGAACCACAGCACCGCGACGCTGGACAGGTTCAGGATCGCCATCAGGACCGGGAGGGCCAGCGCGAAGACCCGGTTCACCCGCAGCGCGGTGGCCGTGAGGTCGGCGTTCGCGTCGCCGAAACGCCGGCCCTCGGATGCGGTGCGGACGAACGCGCGGATCACCCGGACCCCGGTGATCTGCTCGCGCAGCACCTGGTTGATCCGGTCGATCTTGACCTGCATGACCCGGAACTGCGGCACTACCATGATCAGCATGGCGCCGATGACCACCGCCATCACCGGCACGGCGACCGCCAGCAGCGGCGACAGCGCCGCTCCCTCCTTGACGGCCATGATGACGCCACCCACGCACATGATCGGGGCGATGACCATGAGCGTGAGCCCCATCTGCAGGAGCAGCTGGATCTGCTGGATGTCGTTGGTGTTGCGGGTGATCAGGGACGGTGTCCCGAAGCGGTTCATCTCGCGGGCGGAGAACGCCTGGACACGGGTGAAGACTGCGGCCCGCAGGTCCGCGCCGGTGCCCATCGCCACCCGTGACGCCCAGTACACCGCCACGATCGCGAGGATGCCCACCGCCAGGGCGATGGCCAGCATGACGCCACCAGTCGCCCAGATGTAGCGGATGTCTCCTTTGACCACCCCGTTGTTGATGATGTCGGCGTTGAGGTTAGGCAGGTACAGGTTCCCTATGGTTTGCGCCACCAGCAGCGTCACCACGATGGCGACCTGGCGGGTGTAGGGGCGCAGGAATCTGCGCAGGAGGCGGGTCAGCATGGCGGCGTATTCCCCCTGTTCCCTGCCGGGCACTGCTCCTCCGCCCGCAGGAACGCGCGCTGCAAAGCGGCGAGCCCCCGGGCGATCACCGCGAGCTCGTCGTCGCGAAGCGGCTCCAGGAGACGGCCGATGGCCTGGCGGCTCGCGGCCGCCCACTCAGCAGCGCACCGGCGCCCTTCCGGGGTGATGTGCAGCCGGACAAGGCGGCTGTCATGCTCATCGCTGTCCTTGCGGACGATCCGCTCCGCCGCCAGGCGGGTCATCAGGACCGACACCCGGCTCTTGGGCAGCCCGGTCACTCGCGCCAGCTCGTTGACGGTGATACCCGGATGCCCGGAGATCTCCTGCAGCAAGGCAAGAGACGGGCCGTACACGGGAAACGGGAACCCCTGGCCGACGGCCAGCCGCACGTGCTGGCGGCGGAAGCCCCGCACCACGCCACGGAGCAGCTGGACGACCTGTTCCTGCACCTCGGCCCGGCCTGCCGCCGCTTTGCCTGGATCAGCCGCCCGGGTAATCGTTTCGTAGGGAACGTTCACGCCACAACAATGCTGACGCCGCAGCCAGGGCGGCCAGGGACAGATGGCCCTGGGACACGGGACCTTGGCCACCGCGCCACGCCCACCGGCCTCCCGCAGGCACTATGTGCGAGCCTCGGACTTTGGACCCTGGCTACGGAGGGATGAGGGTTCCTGCCGGATGCTGGCTCGGGCGGAGTATGGAGTCACTGCCGGGCAGGCGTGATCGACTGGGCGGAACGCTGCTCGCCAACGCAGGCGGGTATCGACGCCAGCCGCCTTGCCCGTGCGCGGGAGCTGGTTCACGCGGCGGGCAACCGCGCAGCTGGCTCGGCATCGTCGTCTGCCAGATCGGCATGGCCTTCGCGGTCCGCGCTGCCAGGTCCTTGACGGGCAGCGGGCCGGAGGAGGAGAGGATCGCGAGCACCGCGAGCCTGCTGGGGGTGAGATCACCCCGCTTGGCGCGGACACGTGCTGCGTGTGCAAGCCGCTGGATCACGATCCCGAGCCGGCCGGGCAGGTCATCTGCCGGAACGGGAGCAGCGGCGGGTGCGGTCATTGCGGTCGCGCCGCCCTCCGCCGCCGGTTGGCGCCCGGGCGCACGGTTTGGTGCGCCGCGCCTGTCCGGTCGCTGCCATCGCTGGCCCGGGCTGCCGCCGGGCTGGGTGGGACGGCCACCGGACCGCCGGGCGGGGTGTCCGCTGCGCCGCCGGGCGCCGCTGGGGCGTGCTCGTCGTGGACGTACCTGCCGCCCCGCAGCAGTGAGGCCACGGCTGCGATCAGGCAGGCGGCGATGGCGAAGTCGAAGGCGATCGACAGGCCGTGGGAGAAGGCCGGGGAGATCAGGGACGGGAAGAAGCCGCGGCCGGTGAGGTAGGCGGCGTGGCCCGGGGGCAGGTGGGCGATGACCGGGCCGAGCAGGGTGCGCACCGGGTTGTAGCCGAGCAGCGAGGCGAACAGCACCGCGACCGGCGGCAGGGCCGCGACCTTGGCCGCCGCGGCCGCAGGGACACCTTGCGCGGTCAGGCCGTGGGTGAGGGTGGCTGGCAGCGAGGAGGCCAGCCCGAAGATGATCAGGGTGAAGAAGATGCCGATGGACAGCACCATCGCCGAGTTCTGGAAGGTGGCGCTCATGCCGGATCCGACGCCGCGCCGCTCCGGCGGCAGGCTGTTCATGATCGCGGCCCGGTTCGGCGAGGCGAACAGTCCCATGCCGATCCCGTTGAGCAGCAGGATCAGCGCGAACTGCCAGTACACGAAGTCAACGGGCAGGCGCTCCAGCAGCAGGAACGAGCCCGCCGCCACCACCATGCCGCCGGTGGCGAACGGGCGTGCCCCGAAGTGGTCGGACAGCCACCCCGACGCCGGCCCCGCGATGAGGAACCCGGCGGTGAGCGGCAGCATGAAGATCCCGGCCCACAGCGGCGTCACGCTGAAGGTGTAGCCGTGCCTGGGCAGGTAGATGCCCTGCAGCCAGATGATCAGGATGAACATCAGCCCGCCCCTGCCCAGCCCGGACAGCAGGCTGGCCAGGTTCCCGGCGGTGAACGCCCTGATCCTGAACAGGCCCAGCCGGAACATCGGATGGGCGACCCTGGTCTCCACGACGCAGAAGACGACCAGCAGCACCGCGCCGCCGGCGATGGCGCTGATCACGAACGGGCTGGTCCAGCCCATCGTGTGCCCTCCGTAGGGCTGAATGCCGTAGGTGATCCCGACCAGCACCGCGATCAGCCCGACGCCGAACGTGAGATTGCCCCACCAGTCAAGCCTGGCCGGCCGGCGCACCCCTTGTTCGCGCAGCTTCCAGTACGCCCAGAGGGTGCCGAACACCCCGAACGGGACTGACACCAGGAACACCAGATGCCAGTCCACCGGGCCGAGCAGTCCGCCGAGAACCAGCCCAATGAACGAGCCTGCGATGCCGGCCACCTGGTTCAGCCCGAGGGCCAGCCCCCGCTGATCGGAGGGGAAGGCGTCGGTGAGCAGCGCGCTGGAGTTGGCCATCAGCATCGCACCGCCCACGCCCTGCAGGATCCGCATCACGATCAGCCACCAGGCGGCAGCCACCCCGTGCATCCAGGTCAGCGACAGCATGACCGAGAACACGCTGAACACGGCGAAACCCAGGTTGTATATCCGCACCCGCCCGTACATGTCACCGAGCCGGCCGAAGCTCACCACCAGCACCGCGGTGACCACGATGTAGCCCATGATCAGCCACAGCAGCAGGCTCGTGTTCCCCGGCTGCAGCGGATTGACGCCAATCCCGCGGAAGATGTCCGGCAGCGCGATCAGCATGATCGACGCGTTGACCGTCGCCATCAGCACGCCGAGCGTGGTATTCGACAACACGATCCACTTGTAGTGCCGCCCCAGCCCGTCCCGGGCCGCGCGCCCGTCCTGCCCGGCACCGGCCAGCCGCGCCGCGCCATCGGAGCGCGCGGCCTGGCCGCGGTGACGGGCCGGAGGCGGCAATGAGGCGGCTGGCATCAGCATCCCTCCCGGACGGACCTCGTTCCCGGCCGCGCGGGCCGCGCCGCGCACCGGGACGACTCCTTGACGCTAGAATAGTTGCTTAATACAAACTAACATAGGGAGGGGCGATGGTGCGCAGCCCCGGCATGACCAGGTGACGTTCATGGAACCGCCTTCCGGAAGCGGCGCGGGCAGCGCGGGGATTCCCGCAACGTGGCGCTGTCCCGCTTGGCCTTCGGCTTGCCGGCCTGCCGGGCGCGCTGCCCGGCCCGTTTCTCCCCGGTGTCCACGATAGCCAGCCACAGCGTCTTGGCGACCGAGTCGTCGTTCGGGAACTGCGTGCGCGTTTTCAGCACTTTCCGCATTTCCCGGTTAAATGACTCGATGGCATTTGTCGTGTCAAGACCTTTCTCAGGGCCGGGCCGTATTCCAGGAACGGGATGAACTTATCCCAGGCCCGTTCCCACACCGCCGCCGCCGCCGGGTACTTCTTCCCCAGCGCCGTCCCGGAGAAATCCGCCAGCGCGGCATAGGCCGCGCCGGCGTCGCACGCGGCGTAAACGGGCCGCAGCGCCGCCGCCATCGCCTTCCGGTCGGTATACGACGCGTAATTCAGGCTGCGCCTTATGAGATGGACGGTGCAGGCCTGCACCGTGGTCTCCGGCCCCCATGTGGCGGTGATCTCCTCGCCGAGGCCGTTCAGCCCGTCGCAGCACACGAACAGGGCTTCCTCCAGGCCCCGGTTCCGCAGCTGCGCCAGCGCCAGCGCCAGCGCCTTCGCCTTCGCCGAAGCGCACATGTTCGCGTGATCATGTGCGCGGTGCTGCCGTAAGTTCACGGGTCCGGCAGGCGGGCTGGATCGACGCGGTCGGCGAGGTAGGGGGTGACCGCGTCGTAGGTCATGCCGAGGGCGGCCGCGGCGAGCTTGGGGTCGGCTGTGCTGATGAGGGCGAGGATCCGGGATGATCGCAGGATCCTGGGCCTGATGCCGGCGGAGCTGAGCGCCTGCCGGTGTGCCAGGCACGCTTCGATGGCTGCCTGGGTCCATGGGTCCAGCGGGGTCGGCTGGGGCCGTCCTGGCAGGGTGACGGCCCGGGTGGCCGGGTCGATGGCCCCGACGGTCAGGTACCGGATCTCCTGGGTGGTGGCTGCGTGGATCAGGGCGGGCAGCCCGGTCAGCGCCTCGTGCGGGTGGACGCCGCCGGGGCCGGCGGTCCAGCGCTGGAACAGGTCGCGCTGCTGGTCACGGGTGAGGCTGGGGCCGCGGAACCCCCACGGCCGGGCGATGGTGATGGTCTTGGCCGGGCCGGTCAGGATCATCCGCCGGCTGGCGGTGAAGCGGAAGAACCGGCGCGGCCCCGCCAGCCGGCTCTTGGCTGTGGAGGACTGGGTGGCCAGGAATGCCTCGATGTCGCCGGTGCTGACGGTCGCCCAGCCAGTGATGCCCCTGGTCGCGGTGAGGAACAGGGCGAAGTCGCGCACCGCGGTGAGGTGTGATCCGACCGTGTGGTGACCGGGTGGCCTGGTCCCGGCTCGCTGGGCTCGCTGCCGGCCGGCCAGTTCGTGTTCGGCGAAGGTGATCGCGGCGGGCCGGAGAGCTGCGGGGATGGCGTCCAGGCGGCGTTTCCGGCGGGCGGCGGCTGCGTGCCCGGCGTGGTCGGGCGGCAGGGCGGGGCCGCGGCTGGTGAAGAAGTCCTCCAGCGCGCGGGCCAGCGGGCCGCCCCGGGCCGCGGCCCGGTCCAGCAGGGACTGCGGGTGGACGGGCCCGCCGTCGCGCAGGAGCCGCCCGGTGTCCGTGATCATCTGGCAGCCGGCTGAGGCGTTGTGGCGCGGCACGAGGTAGACCGCGAAGCCGGGCAGCCAGGCGGGCGGGTCGCTCAGCCGGGCGGCGAGGTTCCCGGCCCTGACCGTGATCCGGTGCGGGGACCGGGTATGGCAGGCAAAGCAGAGCCCGCCGTCCTCCATGTGCGTGATCAGGCCGCAAGCCCGGCAGGCGGTGTCGGGGCTGGGTGTCCTGCCGGGATGCGAGCAGTGCCCGCACCAGCCGGTGCCCTCGCGGATCCGGCCGGGCTTGCCGCAGCGGGGACAGGGCTGCTGAGCAGCGGCCCGCCGGTCTTTGACCAGGCAAAGACCGCAGATCTCGCGGCCCACTCGCCCGATCTTCTGCCCGCAGCGCAGGCAGGTCCGCGAGCACAGCACGCATGTGCCTGCCGTCTCGTCCAGCTTCCTGGTCTTGCCGCAGCCGGGGCACTCGTGCCGGGCCGGGCGGTGGGCCAGGGCGTAATGGCAGCGGGCGCAGTGCCCGCGGCCTTTGACGGCCGGCCTTCCGCAGCGCACGCATCCGGCGGCTTCCGCGGTCCTCACCTCACAGCGGAGGCATCGGCCGGCCGCGGGCCGGCCTGCCGCCCGGGCCGGCGGCACCGGCCCTGACCGGGGCGGGTGCTGCGGCGGGCCGCTCAACGGGGGCCGTGTCGAGATCGAACAGGTCATCCGGGGTGCACTGCAACGCGGTGCACAGCGCCGCGAGGGTAGAGAGCTTGAGCTGGGACGGCTGCCTGGTGAACAGCGCCGACACCGACGCCGACGACATTTCCAGGCCGGCCCTCTCAGCGAGGAGCCGGCGGAGCTGGCTGCCGGTCCAGACCTCCCGCTGGGCCGCGGCGATCCGCAGTTTCCACCTGATCTGCATGCCTACCGCCCTTCGGTCAGCTCGCCGAGCGCGGCCGAGACCGCCCGCCGGCAGGCGTCCTCGATGAACGTTTCAGATGGCCGGACATACCGCATCGTCGAGGCTGCCGTCCAGTGCCCGAGCATCTGCTGGATCGCGACCAGGTCCACGCCGCGCTCATAGTTGCGGGTCGCGCAGGCCCTGCGCAGCGCATGCGGGGTGAACCAGTCCGCGGCGGGCCGGCCCTCGAGTTCCATCAGATGCCGCAGCCGGTTGCGGACCGTCCCGGTGGCCAGATGCCCTCCGGGCTCGTCGCAGAACAGCGCCGCGGAAGCGGGGAACCGGCCACGGACGTCGTCCAGGAACCAGTGCAGCTGCAGGTCCAGGCCGTCCAGCATCGGGACCCACCGGGGCCGGGGCCCGGACGTGCGGGCTGCCTTGCCGAAGCGGGCATGCAGCTTCCCGAACGGGCCGCGGCCGAAGTGAGCGTCCGGGACACCGAGAAGGACGGCTTCCCCGCAGCGGGTCCCGGCGTGATACAAGGTGCGGAACAGGGCGTAGCCGCGGGCCGCAGGAGCATACTTGCGGGCGGTGCCGATCCGGGCCTTCCGGCCCCACCAGAACCGGGCGGCCGGCCCGCCCGCGCAGGAGATCGTGATCGAGAAATCCCAGTACGGCCTGACCTGGTTCAAGGTGGCCTTCGGGCGCCTGCAGCTGAAGGCCTGCACCAAGGGCGAGCACGTCCTGCGCTTCGAAGCCACCGTGCACAACACCAAAGAGCTGCGCTGCCGGCGCAGCCTGGAGAACTTCCCCGAGATCATCACCCGCCTCGCGGGCATGGCCGGCCGGTTCGCCACCGCCCTCGACTGCGCCGACATCAGCTTCCTCCCCGGCGGCACCCTCGATGAGCTGCCGCTGCCTTCCCGGATCGGGGCCACCCGCACCGGCGGCATCGACTTGAACAAGCCCCGCCTTCGCACCGCCCTCGCGGCGGCGCTGGCTCTGGCCGCCGCACCGCATGGGTTCACCGTCACCGAGTTCACCGCCAAAGCCCGGCAGCTGAACAGGCACCTGGACTATACGATCCGCCAAGGTGCTTACGACCTGCGCAAGCTCCGCGGCAAGGACCTCGCCGTCAAGCCCGGCCGCACCCGCCGCTACCACATCCCGCCCGAGGCAGCCCGCACCATCGCCGCCCTGCTCGCCCTCCGCGACCAGATCATCGCCCCGATCCTCGCCGGCGTCCGCAGCCCACGCCCCGGACGCAAACCCGCGCACTGGACCCTCATCGACCGCGACTACGAGACCCTCCGTGCCGGCATGCAGGCACTCTTCCGCGACCTCGGGATCACCCCCGGCACGCTGGCCGCCGCATAGACAACATTTTGTCGATCGGAGAAATGCAAGCTCCTAGGCGACGGACAGGCCGGACCGCACCTGCTCGATCCGCGAGACCCGGATCCCGGTGCGGACGGTGATCCCGCCCTGGGCCAGCAGCCTTGCCAGCCGCGGCCAGCACGGGATCCAGGCCGGGCAGGATGAATGGTGCCATCTCCAGCAGGACCACGCGGGTGCCCAGCACGCGGAAGATCCGCGCCATCTCCACCCCGACCGGGCCAGCGCCGATCACCACCAGGTCCTCAGGTACCGCGTCGATGGCGAGGAGCGCGCCGGAGTCGATGACGCCGGGCAGGCCGGCGCCGGGGATGGCGGGACGGCCGGGCTCCGAGCCGGGCGCGAGGATGGCCTGGCCGCAAGCCACCGTGGTCGCCGTGCCCGCCGCGGTGAGGACCGCGGTGCACGGGCCCGGTCAGCTCGGCCCGGCCGAAGACCAGCCGCAAGCACGGCAGCGCGCTGGCCGCAGCCGCGGCGGCCTGCGCGCGTCCGGCCAGGATCGCCTGCTTGCGGGCGGGGAACCCCGGCCCGGTCGACCCGGGGTTCCCCGCCCGCGCAGGTGATCCCGAACGATCCGGCGGTGCGCATGACGGCCAGGCGGCGTGCGGTCTCCCGGAAGATCTTCGAGGGGCTGCAGCCTTCGAACAGGCACGTCCCGCCCAGCCCGGCCCCGGCCTCGGCGAGCAGCACCCGCCGCCCGGCCCGGGCCAGGGCCATCGCGGCGGGGGTCCCGCCGGGGCCGCCCCCGACGACAAGGACATCCGCCTCCAGCCGCCCCGCGGGAGGATCCGGGACCCTGCCGGGGGCCGCCGGCTCCGCCATCTTGCTGCTGCCGCCGGTGTGGCTGGGATTGCCGGCGCGCGGGCCGTGGGATGACAAGGACATGCTGGCAGCCTCGCCCGGCGGCCCGGCGGCCCGGCGGGACGGGGGCTATCGCCCTGGCCGCGGCGGCCCAAAGGCCCGCCCCGCCGGCCCGGGGCGCAAGCCGGCCATGGTCGTCCGGGTCACCGGGCGTCCTGGGCGGCGGCGAGGCGGTGCAGCAGCGGGACTTTGAGCATGTCGAGGATGAGGGTGGCGGCGGCAACGGCGGCGAGCAGCACGAGGATGGTGGTGAGCGGGATTGGGGCCATCAGGATCCCCGCTGAGGCGAGGATGGTCACGACCACCAGGTCAGCGGCGGTGGCGGAGAGCATCCAGGTGCTGGGCCGGGAATGCCACAGGTGGCGGCGTTCGCGGACCAGGTAGATGGTGGCCTGGCCGGTGGCCACCAGCATGACGAACACCAGTGTCTGGGTGGCGGCGAGGCCGAAGCCGAGCACGTCGCGGCCCAGGTAGAAGGTGGCGAAGGAGAACGCGAGCCAGGGCAGTGCGACGCCCAGCGCGGTCAGCGACAGGGCGGGCACCCGCCACCGGTCGGGCCTGGGGGAGTAGCCGACGTTGTCGGTGGCCAGGGACATGGTGACGAAGTCGTTGGCGAACAGCAGCAGCAGGACCAGCCTGGGGGTGGTGACGAACTGCCGGGTGGCCAGCAGGCCCAGGCCGAGGAACAGGGCTATCTGGAACGTTTTCACGATCTTGTTGAGGGTGTAGGTGAGCATCCGCTGGTAGACCCGGCGGCCGGTCTCGACAGCGGCGACGATGTTGGTGAGCCCCGGATCGGTGAGCACCACGCTGGCGGCTGACTTGGCTACGTCGGTGGCGGCGGCGACGGCGATGCCGACCTCGGCGCGGCGCAGGGCGGGCGCGTCGTTGACCCCGTCGCCGGTCATGCCGGTGACGTGGCCGGACCGCTGCGCCCGCTCGACCAGGCGGAGCTTGTCCTCGGGCAGCACCCCGGCCAGCACGTCGAAGTCCAGGCCAGCATCCGGGTGTGCCAGGCCCGCCTCCCCGCGCGCCGGGCCGGTGCCGGGCTGGTCCCGCAGCGCCCCGGCCGGGCCGGCCCGGGTGCCGATGCCGACCTGGCGCGCCACAGCCAGCGCCGTGGCGGCGGTGTCACCGGTGACCATGATCACCCGGATGCCGAGGGCGGCCAGCCGGGCGATGAGGGCGGCGGAGTCCGGGCGGGGCGGGTCGGCCAGGGCGACCAGGCCGGCCAGGTCCAGCCGCGGCCCGCCGGATGCCACCGCCAGCACCCGGGCGCCGCCCGCCGCCATGGCCTCGACGTCCGCGCTCACGTCGGCTGGTCCTCCGGTGAGCGCGGCGACCACCTGGGGGGCGCCCTTGACGACCCGGATCCGTGTACCGCCGCGCTCGATCACTGCCTCGGAGCGCTTGGCAGCCGGGTTGAACGGGGTGAAGGCGATGCGTGTCCCGTCACTGACCGCTCCCTGTGCCCGTGCCGCCGCGAGGACCGCGAGGTCGATCGGGTCCTGGGTGGCCTCGTCGGAGGCAGTGGCGGCCAGGGCGAGCACGTCCGCCCCGGCCATGCCGCCGCAGGGGCGCACCGCCACCACCGAGAGGATGTTCTGGGTGATGGTGCCGGTCTTGTCGGTGCACAGCAGGTCCATCGCCGCGGCTTCCTCGATCGCCGGCAGGCGGGTGACGAGCACCCCGTCCCGGGCCAGCTCCGATGCCCCCAGCGCCGTCGCGAGGGTGAAGGTCGCCGGGAGGGCCACCGGCACCGAGGCGACCACCAGGATGAGCACGAACGGCAGCAACTCCGCCAGCGGCAGGCGGGTGGCGATCCCGTAGACCAGGATCGCTGCCACCAGGGCGCCGTCCATCGCGAGCAGCGCCCAGACCACCCGGAAGATCGTCTGCTCCAGGTGGCTGACCGTCTTTGCGGTGCGGACCAGCTCGGCGGTCCGCCCGAAGTAGGTGGCCGCCCCGGTCGCGGTCACGGTGCCGGTCGCTTCCCCCCGGCGCAGCAGCGACCCAGCGTAAAGCTGCCCGCCCGGCCCGGTCTCCACCTCCGCCGACTCCCCGGTCAGCACCGACTGGTCAGCCGTGACGGTGCCCCCGGTCACGGTCACGTCCGCCGGGACGATGTCCCCCAGCCGCACATGCACCTCATCGCCGGGAACCAGCTCCCGGGCGTCCACCACCTGCCAATGGCCGTCCCGGCGGGCCCGGGCCCGTACCTGCAGTCGCTGCCGCAGCAGCGCCAGCGCCCCCTGCGCCCTGCCTTCCTGGACGGAGCTGAGCACGGCGTTGAAGACCACCAGCAGGGCGATGATGACCGCCTCGGCGGCCTTGCCCGCGGCGATCTCCAGCACGATCGCCGCCTCCAGAAGCCACGGCACCGGGCCGGACAGCTTGCCCGCCAGCGCCCGTATCCGGTGCTGGCGTTCCTCCCCGATCTCATTCGGCCCGTAACGCGCCAGCCGGGCCGCCGCCTCCCCGCTGGAAAGGCCACCGCCTCCCGCGGGCGGGGCGGGCGTGCCGCTGGCCTGCTGCTGCGCCGACCCGCTGCCGGGGGCACCGGGCATGGCATCATCCCCGCCCGCGCTCATCCCCGGCTGCCTGCCCCGGCCACAGCAACAGCATCGCACAGCCCCGGCAGGGCCCCCGGCATTCTGGCAGCTGCGGAGCGCGCCCCCGGCAGGCGGCCCGCGGCGCATGGAGTGCCAGTGGCGATGAGCCGCGGAAGGTCCCGCCCGGATCGTGACGAGTGGCCCTGGACCGGCCGGTGGCCGCTGACCAGGCAGGGGGTGCGGTCCTGGCAGGTTCCGGACGGGAGGCTGTATGGCCGGCGGCGGCGTGGCGGACGTGGTGGTGGCCGGTGCGGGTGGCGGGAGCTGGCGGAGGTCGATTTCCCCCCATCCGGGCGTTCGGGCTCGGCACCACCGCCGTGCTGGCCGGCGCGGGCGCGGTCATCGGCGCGCTCATCCGCCACCAGCGGCTCCCGCGCCGCCTCGCCGAGCGGGTCGCCCAGGAAGGCGCCGGGTGGACCCTGCTGGCCGGCGGAATCCTCTTCACCGTGGCCGGGATAGCCGGCCTCATCGTCCCATCGGTGATGACCGCCGGGATCTCCACCGGCATCCACATCCACAACCTCGACCAGATCAACGCCGGCACCCTGCTGGTCATCCTCATCGTGGTCATCGCCGTCGTCACCATCACCGCCACCATCCGCCGCCTGCGCCACCTGCCAGCCGAGACCGCCGCGGGGTGCGGCGGAGGCGTTCCCGATGGCCGCCGGACCCCAGCTCCAGGCCCGGGCGGGCCGGAAGCCGAGGACCGCTCTCCTGGCGGCGCGGCTGCGGCCCGGGAGAAAGGGGCTGGTGGGAGCTGATGCTGATGCGGTCACCGGCCCCGGCATCACCGGCGCGGGTCCCGGCCCCATCACGGTTACCGGAAACGGGCCGCCCCAGCCAGGCCTACGCCCCGCCCGTGTGCCTCACCGGGGGTCGGTGGCCGGGTTCGGGCTGCGCGACAGGGCGCCCACCCACCAGCGAATATGAACCACAGGTGAACATTTGTGGTCATTACCGGGAGCCTCGTTGCCCAGCCTGGCGCCGGCCAGGTAATCACATACCGTGGGGATATGGCCGATGTCACGACCGGGCGGCCCGCGCGCGTGATCCAGGGCGACCTGTACGAGCTGAACATGGCGGCCAGCTACCTGCACCGGGGGATGAGTGGTCCGGCGACGTTCAGCTTGTTCGTCCGGCGGCCCCCGTCTGAGCGGGGGCGCGGGCGGGGACCGGTACCTGCCGGGCTGGCCGCTGAGCGTGCTGACCGGGCTGCGCTGGGGCTCCTCCTCGTGGGCTGATGCGATCGAGGCCAGGCGGCTGCGCCCCGGGGAGGACCACGCCGGTGCCACCGTCGCGCAGGTCACCGACCTGCTGGCCGGCCTGGCCGCGACCGGGAAGTGGCGGCCAGGGGACCCGCCGCCGCTGGTGATGTTCGATGCCGGGTACCCGGCCACCGGCATCTCCTGGGCGCTGGACGGGAAGGACGTGCAGGTCCTGGTCCGGCTGCGCAGCACCCGGGTGTTCCACGCCGATCCCGCGGAGCGCGCACCGGGGCAGCGGGGCGCGCCGCGGCGGCACGGCCAGCGGTTCGCTCTGGACGACACGGCAACGCATCATGCCCCCGGCATCGAGCTCGCCGGCGAGTCCGCCCGGTACGGCAAGGTGGCCGTCCGGGCCTGGAAGGGCCTGCACCAGGCACTGGGACGGCCGGGCCGGTGGCAGGACTACCCCGAAGATGAGCCGCTGCCGGTCGTGACGGGCACCGTCATCCAGGTCAGCGTGGAGCGCCTGCCCGATGGCCGCAAGCCCCATGACCTGCGTCGGCCCTGGCACAAGAAGCCCGAGCCGGGGCAGATCCTCAGCCCGTACCGGGTGCGGCTCGGATTCCGCCGTCTCCGCGCGCACCTGGGCACTCCGGCCAGGACGGCGAAAAGCACCCGGCCTGGCCCTGGCCGGCCCAGGGGATCGAAGAACAGGCCCAAGGCCCGCCAGCAGATCTACCGCAAAAGCGACAACCAACGCACTGCGGACAGCAGTGCCGCCAAGCAAGATCCTTAAATCACAAGCTGAGGGACGGGTGGTGTTCGCGGGGGAGCCGCTGCTGGAGGTGACCGCGCCGGTCGCCGAGGCGCAGCTGGCTGAGACGGTGCTGCTCAACCACCTGACGTTCCACACCAGCGTGGCTGCGAAGGCGGCTCGCTGCGTGCTGGCCGCCGCTGGCGCGGACGTTGTCGATTTCGCGTTCCGGCGTACCCAGGGGATCGGGGCGGCCCTGTCGGTGGCCCGGGTGTCGGCTGCGGGCAGACAGCCCCCGGCGCCACGTGGTTGCCCGCGTCGAGGCCGGCCCTGACCAGGCTGCCTGCCGGCTCGCCGCGGGCCGGGAGGCGCTGCAGATCCCTCCGACTGCGCCCAGCCAGCCGGTCGTGGTCGTGTCGTTCCAGCCGCAGGCCGACCCATCGCGCCGCTGCAGCCCTTCCCCCGGGCCCCTGCCAGCCCCGGGGAGGAACCGGTGCGGCGCCGGGGCACGACCGGGTGGCTGGGGCGGCTCCCCCGGTACCGGGCCGAGTGCCATGGGCAGAAAGTGCTCAGGCACCGGAGGTGCCGGCCCGAGGGTGTTTTCCGAGTATCTCCTGGAGCTGGGCGACGAACCGCAGCGATTCGTCATGCTCGCGCTGCCAGATGTTGCGGCTGAAGATCAGCCCGGTGGCGCCGGCCTCCATCGCCTGGCGTGCCTTGTCCAGCATGGCCTCATCTCCGGCCTTCTCCCCGCCGGAGACCAGCAGCAGGGTCCGGTTCGCTGACCGCACTACCGCGTCGATGGCCTGCTGGGAGGAGAACTCGCGCTGGTAGGGCTCCTTCACCCCGGACTGCTTCTCCGGGTGGGGGAAGTTGACCTTGACAATGTCGGCGCCGAGTTCGCTGGCTGTGCGGGCGGCGTAGTCGACGGCGTAGAAGGAGTCCCGGCCGCCCTTGGCCTCGATCGCGGCGCCGCGCGGGTAGGCCCACACGATCAGCGGCATGCCGAGGCGCTGGGCGTCCTCGCGAATCTGCCGGTACTGCCGGAAGTCTGTCTCCTGGGCGGGGGTTCCGACGTACATCGTGTAGCCGACGGCGTCGGCGCCGAGGCGGACAGCGTCGGCGCCGGATGCATGCACCGGGGAGAGGGCCTCGGCGTCGGAGGGGATGTCAGTCTTGCCGTTCAGTTTCAAGATCAGCGGGATTTCGCCGGCGAAATCCCAGTAGAACTTTTCGGCCAGCCCGACCTGGATGGCTATGCCGTTGAACCCGCCTTCCAGTGCGAGCCGGATGATGTAGGCCGGGTCGCTCACGGCCGGGTTGGCGAAAAAGTCGCGCGGGCCGTGTTCCAGCCCATGGTCATAGGGCAAGAAGACCGCGGTGCCGTTGCGCAGCCCGTGCTGGTGGAGGATCCGGTTCAGGCGGGCCTTCTTCCCCGTGCTCAGCCCGGCGCTGCTGATGCCTGGTTGCGCCCTCATAGAGCCAAGCTCACCTGCGGTGCCGCCGACCGGGTAGAGCCGTTCGGTCCCGCTGGAGGGACCTTCGCCCACCCCGGGCACCGCCTGGGTGGATCGCCCCGGGGATCTTGGAGGCTCTGATCCCTGGGAGGATTCAGAGTCATGCCTGTGTGGCTGTGATCGCCGGCCCAGCGGCCAGTGCGACGTTCGAGGGGGTCCGGGCACGTGGTGCTGCCTCCGTGAGGGCCGGACCAGGGCGGGCACCTGGTGGGGCACTGGCAGGCAGGCTGCTTGAATCGGGGCTGGAGTTCCGGCTGGGCCGGGTGTACCGGATGCTCCGGGATGACTGGGAGACCGTTATCGGCGATCTGGGGGTGAACGCGCCGCAGGCCGCCTTGTTGCGGGCGGTGGCCGAACGGCCCGGCAGCGAGCTGGGGGAGCTGGCCCAGTGGATGCACACCGACGCCATGAACGCCCGGCGGCTCGCTGAACATCTGGAGCGTGCGGGTCTGGTGTCTGCTGCCTGCGATCCCGGCCACCGCCAGCGGCGGGTGCTGTGGCCAGCCGGGAACGGGAGCGCGGTCGCCGGGGAACTCGCCCGGAGGGCAGCGGTGCAAGACAGCCGCGTTGCGGGCCTGCTCGGCTCTGCCGATCTGGCCTGCCTTCATCGTCCGCTTGATCACCTCGAATCGGTGCTCGCCTCTGGGCGGCTGCGGACTTCCGGGCTGGAGTGGGACAAGGAGGCTTCCCAGGAGACGGGAGGAGGCCATGAGCCGCCCTCATGACCGGAGGCCCGCGCGTTGGGACGGACTGGCCACGCCGGGACCGATGTGCCGGACCCCGGCTGGGGCAGCAAGTAGCGCCGCTGCTTCTGGTGAGTGAGTTTCGCGGCGTGCGGGTGAGCCGGGTCGTGGCTGTGGACCAGCGGGGCAGGAGGGGAGAGATGGACATCCGTTCGGCGCTGCCGTTGCGCACTGACCGGGAGATGCCGGTCCTGGGCCTGGGGACCTGGCAGCTTACCGATGACACCGTGGGGCCGGTGGCCGAGGCGCTGCGCCTGGGCTACCGGATGATCGACACCGCTGTCGATTACTGCACCCAGCCCGGCATCGGGGAGGCTATCCGGGCCAGCGGCCTCGGCCGGGACGAGATTTTCCTGGTGACCAAGGTCGAGGAGAACGAGGATGCCTATGAGGGCACCGTTCGTGATCTGCGTGAGCTTGGCCTTGGTTACGCGGACCTGATGCTCATCCACCGTCCGCCGGCGACCGGTGCCGGCCTGGCGCTGTGGGAGGGCCTGCTCAGGGCGAGAGATGACGGTCTGACCCGCGACGTGGGGGTGAGTAACTACTCGATCGGGCAGATCGAAGCTCTGGTGGATGCGACCGGCGAGGTGCCGGCCGTCAACCAGATCGAGTGGACACCGTTTGGCTGGAGCCCGCAGATGCTCGCGTACTGCCGTGGCCGGGGCATCGTCGTCCAGGCTTATAGTCCGCTGACCCGCGCCGTGCGGCTTGACGACAGCAGGCTGGCGCGGATCGCCGCCGGGTACGGCAAGACCAGCGCCCAGACCTTGATCCGCTGGAATCTGCAGTCGGGGGTCGTGCCGCTGCCGAAGGCCAATCAGTTCACTCACCTGCGCGAGAACGCTCAGGTCTTCGACTTCGGGATCAGCGAAGCCCACCTGGCGGAACTCAACCACCTGAACGAGCACTGGTCATCTCTCGCCCCCGCTCTCCAATACCTGTGACAGCTTCAGCTCACGTGCCTGAGATGCCGGGCAGGGCCATCGGGGTCTTGCCGCGCCGTTCACCCGCACGCGGCCACGGTGGCGGTTCCGGTAGGCGGCCTGAGGTTCCCGCGACGTGTGATGCGGCCAGGTCCGCCGGCGGTCCTTGCCGCGGGTCAGGATGTGCGGGTCCTGCCACTGACCGGAGGTGAAGATGGAGATCAGCTGCCAATTCGCCCTCTATCCGCTGGGGGTGGCCCATCTTGGGCCCGCGATCGACGTGGCGCGGGCGGCACTGTTGGAGCATGGTCTGGTTCTGGAGCCCGGGCCGATGAGCACGCTGGTGCGCGGTCAGCTTGACGATGTCTTCGCCGGGCTCGCAGATGCGTTTCGCGCCGCATCAGACGGTGGCGTGGTGCTTGTCGCGACGGTGTCGAATGCGTGCCCGGTGGAGGGGGCAGGTTCTGGAGAGTTATCAGCGGCTCTGGCGGTGTCAACGGCCAGGTTGCGGGCGCCTGCCGCTCGCCAGATCAGGCCTGCCAGCAGCGGCCGCCTTTCCCGGCAGCGAGGCCCCTGGTTTGGCCGGGGTGGGACAGAATGAGGCTGGGCGTTGCCCGCGGCGCCCCGGGACTGCCAGCAGAGCATTCCGGTCAGGCACGCCAGGGGGCCAGGCGGGAGGGGCATGCTTCCATGAGTCAGCCATCGGGCCAGGGCGGCCTGCGTGGCAGCGGGCACCGCAGCGTGCCCCACACGGCGGACCTGCGCATTGAGGCGTGGGGGCCGACCCGGGAGGATTGCATCGCTGAGGCTGTGCGCGGCTTGGTGGAAAGCTTCGCCGATGTCAGCGGGACCGGGCGCCAGTGGGCCACCGAGCGTCACCTTACCGCTGGTTCCGACGCCGACCTCCTCGCTGCCGCGGTCGAGGAGGTCATCTATGGCCTGGACGCCGGCGGGGAGATCCCGGCTGCTGTTGAGGTGAGCCGCGCTGCCGATGGGGGGATTGATCTGACCTTGTGTGTGGTGGATACCAGCATGGTGGAGATCATCGGCGCCGCCCCCAAGGCGGCCTCGCTGTCCGGGCTGACCTGCGCACCAGCCGCATCCGGGCAGTGGTCATGCGCGGTGACCGTCGACGTCTGACACTCCCGCACCTGGCGGGCGACGCGGCCCGGGAAGCGCGGAAGTGCCCGCTGGCACCGGCCCGCGCGGCGGCGGCGGCCGGGGCGCCCTCGTCAGCCCTTGACCACGCCGAGCGGCACCAGCCGGGCGACCTTGCGGCACAGCCCGCCGCCTTCGGCGGCTTCCACCACGGCGTTCACGTCTTTGTAGGCCTCCGGCGTTTCCTCGGCCAGGCCCCGGGCCGACGCGCCGCGCACCGCGATGCCGGCCGACTCCAGCCGCCGCCGCAACGCCGACCCGGAGACCGTCCGCAGCGCCTGGTGGCGGCTCATCACGCGGCCTGCGCCGTGGCAGGTGGAGTAGAACGCGCCGCCGCCGGGGATCCCGGCCAAGACGTAGGAGAACGTGCCCATCGAGCCGGGAATGAGCACCGGCTGGCCGGTCTCGCGCAGGTCCTCGGGCAGGCCCGGGTGACCAGGAGGGAGTGCCCGGGTGGCGCCCTTGCGGTGCACGCACAGCAGTGCCGACTTCCCGTCGACCTGGTGGGTTTCCATCTTCGCCAGGTTGTGGGATACGTCGTAGACGAGGTCTAGCCGCGCGCCTGCCGTGCGGGTGAAAATTTCGCGGGCCTTGTGGGCGAGGACGTGCCGGTTGGCGCGGCCGTAGTTGGCGGCGGCGGCCATCGCCCCCAGGTAGTCGCGGCCTTCCGGGGAGGTGACCGGCGCGCAGGCGAGCTGGCGGTCGGGCACGGTGATGCCGTACCCGGGCATCGCCTTGTCCATGATCCGCACGTGGTCGCCGCAGATCTGGTGGCCGAGGCCGCGGGAGCCGCAGTGGATCATGACGCACACCTGGCCGTGGCTCAGCCCGAACTGCTGCGCCGTGGCGGGGTCGTAGACCTCCTCGACCGCCTGGACCTCCAGGAAGTGGTTGCCCGAGCCGAGGCTACCCACCTGGTGCAGGCCCCGGTCGATGGCCCGGGCGCTGACCTGATCGGGATCGGCGTCGGCGACGGCGCCCTCATCCTCGCAGCGCAGCAGGTCGCGTTCGACGCCGTAGCCCTGCTCCACCGCATACCGGGCGCCGCTGGTGAGCACGTCCTTCATCTGGGCGGGGCCGGTCAGATGCCAGATGCCTCCCCGGCCCGCGCCGCGCGGAACAGCGGCTGCAAGCTGGTCCATCAGAGCCCCGAGGACCGGTGCGACCTCGTCGCGGTTCAAGCAAGCGGCCAGCAGGCGGACGCCGCAGGAGATGTCGAACCCCACCCCGCCCGGGGAGATGACCCCACCGGCCGCCGGATCAGTGGCCGCGACCCCGCCGATCGGGAACCCGTACCCCAGGTGCAGGTCCGGCATCGCATACGACGCCGTCACAATGCCCGGCAGGGTGGCCACATTGGCCACCTGCTCCAGCGAACGGTCCGCGGCCAGGTCCGGGATCAGCTCACGGGAGGCATACACGATCCCCGGCACCCGCATCTCCCCCCGCTGCGGGATCCGGAACCGGTACGGGCCCTCCTCGACAAGTTCCATCTCCAGCCCAGTCCCTACCCGCCCTGACACCAGCGACCCCCGACGCGCCCGGTCCAGTCATGCTCCGCTGAGTCGCCTCCCCGAGCGCACATGTGCGCCGGATCCGGGCGTCGAACACGCACAGCAGTGTTTGAGCCCAGGGCAGCTGGCGCATGAATGCGAAGAGGGCAGCTGGCGGGCTCGCGCAGTCCCGGCGGACCAAGGTGACGAAGGCGACTCGCCGGGGATCGACGGTGACATGTGGATCATGGGCCTGGTGCTCTCGGGGCTTGGCACGATCCTGGGCGCGGTGAACTTCATCACCACCATCATCTGCATGCGCGCGCCGGGCATGACCATGTTCCGGATGCCGATTTTCACCTGGAACATCCTTGCTCACGTCCCTGCTGGTGCTGCTGGCGTTCCCGGTTCTCGCGGCGGCGCTGCTGGTTCTGGAACTGGACCGTAAGCTCGGCTCGCAGGTGTTCAGCGCCTCCAGCGGCGGGGCGATCTTGTGGCAGCACCTGTTCTGGTTCTTCGGCCAACCGGAGGTCTACATCGTGGCGCTGCCGTTTTTCGGTATCGCGACCGAGATCCTGCCGGTGTTCAGCCGCAAGCCGTGCTTCGGGTACAAGGGCCTGGTGGGCGCGACGATCGCGATCGCAGGGCTGTCGATGACGGTGTGGGCGCACCACATGTTCACCACCGGGGCGGTGCTGCTGCCGTTCTTCTCGTTCATGAGCTTCCTGATCGCGGTGCCGACCGGGGTGAAGTTCTTCAACTGGGGTGGGCACCATGTGGCGGGGCCCAGATCTCCGGCGATGGCTGTGCGTCTGGGGTTAAATGCCGGGTCGCGGGGCGAGCTGGTAGGTGATGGGCCGGGTGTCGCCAGGCATGACGGGCGGGGTGGCGTTGATCTCGTCGATGAGCAGGGCCAGGGCGCGGGCGATGTGGGAGGCGCGGGGTGGTTCGAGGGTGACGGTGATGGCGGCGGGGGTGCAGGTGATGGTGCCGGCTAGGCCGCGGATGATGGTTTCGCGGGTGATGGCGCGGTATTCGTCGTCGTCGCGCAGGTAGGCGTTGAGGTGGCTGGCCAGCCAGTGCCCGGCGTTGTGCGCGAGCAGCCGCAGCACCATCTGCAGGCCGCGCCGCCCGGCGCGCAGCAGCGCGGTCTTCGCTTCGGGGTCGATGGCGCTGGCGGGCAGTTTGGCAGGGATCGTGTTGCGGGTGGCGGTGGCGGCGGCCAGTTTGGCGCGGGCGCGGGTGATTTTCTTCTGCAGGACGGGGATGCGGGCGTTCTTGACGGCGGGCGTGATCGCCGGGCCGGCCAGCAGTGCCGCTAGCTCGCGTTCGGCGCCGGCCAGCGCTTTCTCCGCCTCGCGGACGGCCGTATTCGCCTGTTTGCGGGCCGGGTTGCCGGTGATCTTGGTGTTCTCGGTGATGTCCGCCAGGTAGTCGCAGATCTTGCCGGTGCCGTAGTTCTCGCTGGCGTACTTGAGGAAGTTCTCCTCCCGCCAGCGGGACTTCAGCCAGCCCAGGATCTCCGCCGGGCAGGCGTCAAAGTCTGAGGTGAGGATCTGCAGCGCCACCTTGCCGTGCTCGAACAGCGTGATCTGCCGGGCTTCGCCGTAGTCCTTGAGCTGCACGGTCTCCTCCGCCCAGGCGATCTGGCGGCGCCGCCCGCCGTAGCTGACCGTGGTGATGACCGGCAGCATCGCCGGGACCGCCAGCGGCGCCCGCCGGTAGGTGACCCAGTGCACGCCCTGGTCGCGGCAGTGCCGGAACACCTGCGGGTACGCGCCGCCCCGGCCGGACCCGAGCATGATCTTCGCGCCCGGCCCGGCGGCCTTCTTCAGCTCCGCCAGCGCCCTGGGCAGCGTGACGCTCAGCCCGGACGGCTCCCCGGTCACGAAGCACACCGCCCGCCCGTCGTGCGCGGTGACATGGGTGTCCGCGCGGCCCCGCCCGGCCCGGCCCCGCTTGTTGTTCCAGCCCTTCGCGGCCGGCTTCGCCCCGTATACGGGACGAAGTGGTCATCGACGTAGTACACCCCGGAGGCCACCGGGTCCGCGGCCAGCATCGCGGACGCGAACAGCCGCATCACCACGTCCCCGGCGGCATAGTCGAACAGCACCCTCGACCCGGCCGTGATCACGCACCGGCCATCGTGCTGGTGCATGCGGAGATCGCGGGGCTCTGGCATGCCCTCCAGGATCGCCGCAACCGCCGCTGACATACCACCGATCCTACCAGGGTTTTAAAAATTACGCACAGGAATGCCCGGACAAAACAGCATGTCACAGACCTGCACCTGTCCTATTGCCGGAGATCTGGGGCCAGCTGACGTTCGAGGCGCCCATGCTGTTCGCTGTCGGGTTCCTGGTGTCCTTCCTGCTCGGCGGGCTCACCGGGGTCATCCTCGCCTCGCCCCCACTGGATTTCCACGTCGCCGACTCCTACTTCCTCGTCGCCCACTTCCATTACGTGCTGTTCGGGACCGTGGTGTTCTGCATGTTCGGCGGCTTCTACTTCTGGTGGCCCAAATTCACCGGCAAGAAGCTCGACGAGGCACTCGGGAAATGGCACTTCTGGACGCTGTTTATCGGCTTCTGGATGACCTTCCTCGTCATGCACTGGGAGGGCGTGCAGGGGATGCCGCGCCGCGTGGCCAACTACCCGGACCTACCCGGCAGCGTGACCACGCTGAACCAGATCTCCTCAATGGCGGGGCGACCGGCGACGTGGCCGGCTATCTCCTCGGCGCGTACGGTGGCTCCGGTCATCCTGGTCTTGCGCACCACCGCGACCGGCCGGTGCAGCAATGAGGCGTAGTGTTCGGCGAGCTTGACCGCGCCGAGGTCGGGTGCCACGATCACCGCATCGCCCGGGACGTCCGGGGCGAGCGCGTCTGCCAGGGCGGGCACGGCCGTCAGCATTTCCACGGGGATGCCGCACATGGCCTCCAGCGCAGCGCTGTGCGGGTCCACGACGACGAGGCACTGGGCTCCTGACGCCGCAAGCGCGTCGGCGACCACCCGGGCACCGACGGGCTCGCCGGACCGGCCACGGCGGTCCTGCCGGGCATACCCGAAATAGGGCACGACCGCGGTGATCCGGCCCGCGCCATCCCGGCGGCAGGCGTCGAGCAGCAGGAGCAGTTCCATGAGGTGGTCGCTGACCGGCGGTCCCGTGGGCTGGATCACGTAGACGTCGTCGTCGCGCACGGAGTTCACGACTGGGCGCGGCTCGCCGTCCGGGAACCGGTCCAGCTCGTACCTCACCGGCTCAGTGTCCAGTGACTTCGCGATCGCCCCTGCGAGCACTGGGCGGACCCTGGCACGATCCGAAGGCCCATCTCCCGCCTCCCAGCATGTGCTCAGCCACTGACCTGGCAGCTAGGTCAGCAGGACGCAACGGTCCCCGCCGGGGCACGGGCCCATGCCCCGGCGGGGATGCGCGAGGGTGAGCCTGACCAGTCCACTTTCGAGGTCCCGGAGATCGGTGTGAGATTCGGCAGCGAGCTGGGCGAGGCGGGGAACATCCGGGGCTGGGCTGGGGCCAGGGAGGCCGAGGTGGCGGGCAGCGTACTCGGCGCGGGCGTCGAGTGGTGGCTGGGCTCCGGGCCACACTCTGCGCAGTTCGCGCAGGAACAGCTGGATGGTCACCGGCCCCCAGCCGGGCAGCACATCCAGGGCGCACCGCAGCGCGGGGTAGGTGGTGTGCCGATGGCCGATCACGGCGGCCCGCCCGTCGTAACGTTCGCCGATGATCTCGGACAGGTCTTGCAGCCGCGCGACCGTCCGCGCGTCGTAGCGGGCGTAGCCGCCTTCGTCGAGGTAGGCGATGAAGGCGCCTTGCGGGATGTGCCTAGCCTGGCCGATCCGGGACACGCCCGCGTCGGCCAGCACGCGGAAGGTGCGTTCAGCGATCTGGGCTGTGATGCGGGTGCCGAACAGGGCGGCCGCCAGGAACCACCGCTCGATCTCCGCGTCCCCGGCGTCAACGTCAATACCGAGCCCGGCAGAGTACCGCCCCCCAACGTGTCCACCACGCGGCGAGCCAGCCAGGCATGACCGGTCGACGATTGGGCGCGGCTCGCGCTGTCCGGTGTGGTCATACGTCGATCCTCACCCGGGCAGCCGACCTGCTGCAGGGGCGAAAGTCCCTGGCTGCCCGGCTGGCCGGGCATTGGCGACTAACGGCCCTGTGCGCGGCGCAGGGTCAAGGCCGAGTCTTGACAGTGGGTGGCTGAAGAGAATGCCGCCTCGCCAGGGACAGCCGCTCTGCCTGTGATGTCGAGCGCGGCGAAGAGGTGTGGCATGGCTGAGGAAATGCGCGTGGCACCGCCTGCGGAGGCCCGCGATGAAGAGCTGCTCATCGGGATCATCCGTCGGCTCATCGCAGAGATCCACCCGGCCGCTACCGGGATCCCTGTCTGCCTGGACAGTCGGCTCGCTGCCGATCTGGGCCTGGACAGCCTCGCGGTCGTCGAGTTGCGGTCAAGGATGGAGGAAGCCTTCGCGGTCGTGCTGCCAGATGGCATCTTGAGCGTCGAGACGCCGGGGGAGTGGCTGACTGTGCTGCGTGCTGCCCGCGGCGGCGCCGGCCCGCACGTTTCCGCCACGCCAGGACCCGTGCCCGGGCCCGCGCCGGTTGTCTCCGCGCCCGCGCCTGCCGGCCTGCCCGCGGGCGCGGAGACGCTGCTGGATGCGCTGGCCTGGCATGCCCAGGCTCATCCCGCGCGCACCTGCATCCGCGTGCTTGAATTCGCCGGGGAAGAGCCCTCCGCACAGGAGATCAGCTACGGCGGCCTGTCAGCCGGGGCCGTGGCGGTGGCCGCCGGGCTGCGGCGAGGCGGACTGTGCCCGGGGGAGGCCGTGGCGATCATGCTGCCGACCGGCCCAGAGTTCTTCCTGGCATTCATGGGCACGCTGATGGCCGGCGGGGTGACAGTCCCCATCTATCCGCCCGCGCGGCCGGCCGGGCTGGAGGAGCACCTGCACCGCCAGGCCGGGATCCTCCGCAACGCGCTCGCGGCGGTGCTCATCACCGTCCCGGAGGCACGCTTGCTCGGCCGGGCGCTGCGCTACCAGGTTCCGTCACTGCGGCAGGTGGTGACCACAGCGGAACTACAGGCAGGCGCCGGGCGCGGGGGCGTGCTGCCAGCCGCGGCAGCGGACCACACGGCGCTGCTGCAGTACACCTCGGGCAGCACCGGCGACCCCAAAGGCGTGATGCTCGCGCACCGTCACCTGCTCGCCAGCATCCGCGCGATGGGCAGCGCAGCCGACGTCGGCCCGGCGGATCTGTTCGTGAGCTGGCTTCCGCTGTACCACGACATGGGGCTGATCGGCGCGTGGCTGGCCGGCCTGTACTATGGCTTCCCGCTCGCGGTGATGTCCCCGCTGGCCTTCCTTTCCCGGCCAGCCCGGGTGGCTGCGCGCGATCAGCGGACAGCACGGCACCCTGTCCGGGGCACCGAACTTCGGGTACGAACTAGCATCGGCTCGCCCGCTGTCCTTATAGTCGCTGAATGCGCTGGCCCCCGCATCAGCCAGCCGTTCCGCGTCACTGACAGTGACCGGCCTCCTGCTTGGCGGGCGCTGACCCGAAAAAGGGACCTCAGCCGGGCGCGCGGCAGCACCCGGCGGAGCGTCAGCGGAGCCGGGTGAAGGTGGCGCGGTGGTCAGGCGGCCTGGGTAGGGCTGGTTTCGCCGGGTTCGGGGAGGCGGCAGAGGGTGACCTCGAAGCCGAGGGCGCCGAGCTTGCCGACGTGGTGAGCGATCTGCCGGCGGGTGCTGGCCTGGCGGTCGTAGTAGTCCGGGCCGAGGCCGGCATACCGGGTGCCGGGCCTGGATAGCAGGGCGTGGCAGGCCTTCAGCTGGGTGTTGCCGAGCGGACCTGGGCTTTGGCCTTGCCGCGGCGGCGGGCGAGGCGCCGGTAGCGGGCGCCCTCGCGGGTCTGGGTCTTGCCGGCCGCCACGGCGGTCTCGCCGGTGACGGCGGCCAGGTACCGGTTGCCTTTCTTGGACCTGGATCTGCCTTTCCGCTTGCCGGACTGGTGGTCCAGCGGGGTGCGGCCGGCCCAGGAGGCGAGGTGGGCGCCGGCAGGGAACCTGCTCATATCGGCGCCGGTCTCGGCGAGGGCGTCCTGCGCGGAGCGGCGTCCCCACCCGGGCATCGACTCGGCCTGGGCCAGCTGTTCCTCGAAGGGGGCCAGCAGCCGCTCGATCACCTGTGACAGCTCCGCGATCTCGGCGTTGATCCGGTCGATCCGGTCCAGCATGGCCTTCAGCAGCGCGGCGTGCTCGCCGGTGAAGAATTCGGCGCCCTCCAGCGCGGCTTCCAGCTCGCTGATCTTGCGGCGGGCCCGGGCGCGGGCCAGCTGGGCCAGCGTCCTGGGGCTGCGCTCCCCGGCGATCAGGTGGTCCATGATGTCCCGGCCGGTGACCCCGTGCAGGTCCGTGAGCACGGACGACAGCTTGATGGCCGCGGATTCCAGCAGCTTCTCCGCGCGGTTCTTCTCCCGGGTGCGCTCGTCGGTCAGGTCCCGGCGGTAGCGGGTGTGCAGCCGGATCAGCCGGAACTCCGGGGTGGCCACGAAGCAGGAGGTGACCGCGCCGCGCTCGAAGCAGGCCGCCAGCCACCGCGAGTCAGACGGGTCCCGCTTCGGCCGGCCGGGCAGGTTCTTGACCTGCCTGGCGTCGGCCAGCACGCACTCGAATCCCTCGGCCTCCAGCCGGTAGAACGGCCCCTTCCAGTAGTCGCCGGTGGCCTCCATCACCACCGCGGGCACCTGCCAGCACCGCAGCCAGTCCGCCAGCGCCAGCACCCCCCGCTTCGTCGTAGCGAAGCTGCGGGTCCCGGCCGCCCGCCGCGCCGGGTCGTTATCGGACGGCACCCGGATCGTCGCGTACAGCTCAGCCTTGCCGATGTCGATGCCGCACACCCGGTCCCGGTACAGCGGCTCGTCACTCACTTCTTCCACGCGCGTCCCCTTCCGGACTTGCTAGCCTGCAAGACAGGTGCCGCCCGGGGAGCCGGGGGCGTGCGGAAGAAGCTGACCCGCGTGCTCGAAGCAACAATGAACGGCCCCTCAGGTAACCGGCTCCCGGCGTCAGACTGGTCCGCGGCCTCAACCGCACCAAGGAAACAACGACGTCACGGGCGGCACCACCAGCCATTTTCACGCCGGTACGGCGCCGCGCGCAGCGATACCACGACTGGTCCGAAGATAGCTTCCGTGAACGTCTGTGCACGGCAGTCGGGGGTTGCGTTCCAAGCTCAGTGGCTGGCTTTCGATGCAAGTCGTCGTAACGGCCGTGCTGACTCTCGTCCCGTGTCATCTCAGATCCCCGCATGGCGCTGCCGCGGGCAGATTTCCAGGCTGTCGATCCTGGGCGGTGCAGCCCGCCCATCTATGTTCCCGCACGGGCAGCGGCCCGTGCCACGTGGCAGAAGGTGGGCGCTCCGGCTCGCCGGAGCGCATGAGGATCGGCAGTCCCCTGTCCATGTTCGAAGGTTCGCCTCTTGCCTGCTCCGGAAGGCGGCGGGATGCTGTCGGTAGAGACGAACCGCGCCTGGCCTGTTGCGGTCGTTGAGGGTGGGGGCATGGGGCGGGATCGGCAGCCTCAGGCTGGCGTCCAATGGGCGGAGCGATACAACCGCGCCGTCGGGTTGATCGAGGAAGCACAACGCATCGCCAGCCCCGTACGGCTGGATGAGGCCGCACATGAGCTCACCGGTTTGGTGAGCACCGCTGACAACGACGCTGACCTGGCGGTTGCCCTGTCGATGCAGGCAGTGGTGCTACTTACCCGGCACGCCTGGGCCGGCGACATCCGCGATCTTCATCGGGCCGTTGCGATCGGGTTGAGCGCGGTGTCCTGCTGCGCGGCAGACAGGCCGAACGCTGCCCGAGACCACCGATCGGCTGCCCTTGCCAATCTCGCCAATATCTTGCGCAGCCGGTTCGAAGTCCTCGGGGATATCGGGGACCTCGGCGATGCGATTACCTTGGGCCGGGAGGCGCTCTCAGCGCAGCCGGCGGATGCTACCCAGGAACGCAGGATCCTCAGCAACCTCAGTCTGTGCCTGCGCATCCGATGCCAGGTCGGAGGATCCCTCAACGACATTGGCGAAGCCATCACCCTTGGTGAGCGGGCTGCGGTGCTGACATCATCCGGCCAGCCCGAGCGAGCAGCGGTGCTGTCTAATCTCGGCGGCGCCTACCAGGTTAAGCACGAGCGTTCAGGCGATATGGGGGCTCTGAACAGGGCGATCGAGTGCGGCCGCGAGGCGTTGCGGTCCAGCGCGCCTGACGACCCGTTCCGGGCGTCCATCCTCAGCAACCTCGGCAGCGCCTTGCAGATCCGCGCGGAAAGGCTCGGGCACAGCCAGGACATCACGGAAGCCATCGGCATGGCGCGCGCAGCGGTGGCGGCGACACCGGCTGATGATCCGGGACGGATTCCGCGGCTGGCCAACCTCGCGACCGCCTACCTCACCCGGTTCGACCACGACGGTGATCTTGCCGATCTCGACGAGGCGGTGGACGCCGCCACCCGTGCCCTCAATGAGACGAACCCAGCCGATCCGGCGCTTGCGGGGCGGGCTTCGAACCTGAGTGCTGCGTTGCGAACCCGGTTCGAGCGCACACGCAAGGACCAGGACCTGGATGGTGCGCTGGCCGCTGCCCGGCAAGCCGTGGCAGCGGCGGGTGAGGACCGAGCGGTCAGGACGGCTTACCTGTCGAGCTTGGGAACGGCGTTGCGCGCCAGGTACCAGCGAGCTCACCAGGGATGCGACGTGCGGGAGGCCGAAGGAGCCTTCCGTGCGGCCCTTGAGGCACTTCCTGTGGATGACCCTGACCGCGCGGCGGTGCTGTCCAATCTGGGCGCGACGTTGTATGAGCACTATGAGCGTGAGCCCGACCCGGGCCTGGCGTCGCAGGCAGAAGATGCCTTCCGGATGGCGTCAGGAGTAGTCACCGCGCGGCCCCGGGTGCGCGTGGCCCCGCGCGCTGGTGTTGCTGGAGATGGGGCGGGGCCTGCTGCTGCGCCAGGCTATCGATGCCCGGGCTGATCTGGGAGGGCTGGCCCGCCAGGCGCCGGAACTGGCCCGCCGCTTTGCCGGACTGTGCAAGGAACTCGACCTGGACGACGGCCGGTCCACCGCCGACTCCCGTCGCCGGCGGGTCGCTGAGCTCGATAACACGCTGGCGCTCATCCGCCAGGTTCCCGGTTTCAGCGGTTTCCTCCAGATGCCGCGGATCGCAGACCTGCTTCCGCTCGCTGAGCAAGGGCCGATCGTCGTGCTCAACGTCAGCGAGCTGCGGTCAGATGCCCTGATCCTGCGGACAGACGGTGTCAGCCGCTGTTCCCTGCCGGGCGTGTCGCCGGGCCAGGTCCAGGCCCAGGCAGCAGCCTTGCTGAGCGCCGATGACTTGCGTCAGCAGGGCGGATCTGCAGCGGAGCAGGCCGCAGCCGACGAGGGGGTGACGGCGATTCTGGCCTGGCTCTGGGAGGCGATCGCCGAGCCGGTCCTGGCTGCTCTTGACCTGCTGTCCCCGGTCCCGCCGGACGGTCAGTGGCCGCACGTCTGGTGGGTGCCGACAGGGTTGCTGTCCTTCCTTCCTGTGCATGCCGCTCAGGGGGTGGATGGGAGGTGTGTCCTTGACCGCGTGATTTCCTCGTTCGCGCCCACCCTCCACGCGCTGGGTTTCGCGCGCCGAGCGTCATCGAGCGGCCAGCCGGGGATGCTGGCCGTGGCGGTGCCCTCCCTGCCTGGCGTCGCGGAACTTCCAGCGGCGCGCCGTGAAGTCATGGCCGTCGGCGAACTCATGCCCTGCCCGGTGGACCTGCTGTCCGGCGCCGAGGCGACCCGGGAGGCGGTGCTGGGCGCCCTGAACTCGCACTCCTGGGCGCACTTCGCCTGTCATGCCACGACGGATCCGCTATTTCCGTCGAGAGGTGCGCTGATGGTTCACGGCGCGGACACCGAGCCGCTCACGGTCGCTGATGTGGCCCGGCTGGACCTGACCCATGCCGAGATGGCCTTCCTGTCTGCCTGCACTACGACCAGGTCGGTGCCTGCCCTGACGGATGAGTCCATTCACCTCACCTCTGCTTTCCAGCTGGCCGGCTACCGTCATGTCGTGGGCACGTTGTGGCCGGTTTCCGATCCGGTCGCTCTGCGCGCCGCCCGTGCCTTCTACGGCGAGGTAGCTGGGCCGGGGGCTTTGCGGGGAGAGCGGAGCGCTGCTGCCGTGCACCACGCCAGCCGCCGGCTGCGGCGCAGGTTCCCGCGCCGGCCGAGTTGCTGGGCGGCCTACATCCATGCCGGTGGCTGAGCCGGGCTCCCCCCAGCGAGGGGACCGGCGGGCCAGCAGCGCGCGCCACCCGGCGCGCTGGGCAGCTGCCGTGTCCGGCATCCGCGCGCGAAGAGATGCCGAGGCCGGGTTCGCCGCGTACGCTCGCCGTGATCTCAGCGAGGCAAGCGAGCGATTCGCCCGCGCCCTGAAGCGCTACCGCGCGAAGAACCTGCACTCGGCGGAAGCCGCCGAGTGCCTGAACGCCCTGGCCCGGATCCACCACGACCAGGGGGATTTCGCCCAGGCAGCGCGGGCCGCCCAGGAGGCGTGGGACATCGCGCGCCGGATAGGAACGACGCGCGGCCAGGAGGAAACAGCCGGTGCGCTCAACAACCTGGCCCGCGTCGATCTCGCCCGAGGGCGCTACGGTGACGCGCTGACCAAGTTCCGCCAGGCACACGACCTGCTCACCGGCCACGGCCGCCCAACCCTGGCATCTGCCGTGGTCCAGCAGAACATCGGCAGCGTCCACGATGCCATGGGTGATACGGCGGCCGCGCTGACCCACTACCAGGAAGCCCTGGACACAATCGCCGCTCTCGGCGGGCCGGGCGAACGCCGGGCCGGCTGCCTGAACAACATCGCGCTGATCCACCATCAACGGGGCGAGTCCGACTCAGCGCTGAGCCTCCTGAGTGAAGCATTAGAGCTGTGCCAGCAAGCTCATCTGGTGGCCGAGGGAGCCACCGTCCTGCTGAACATGGGCCAGATCCTGGTTGACCGCGGAGACCATCCGGAAGGCGTGCGCCGGATGGAAGCCGCGTTGCGCATCCGGGAGGCGATCGCCACACGCTCCGTTGCCGTGGCATCGGCCCACGAACGCCTGGCATGGGCCTATCTGGCGAGTGGGCGGATCGGCGGCGCCGCCGTCCAGGCACACGACGCCGTCGACCTGGAATCCGAGCTCGCCCCCGGGTCAGCCGGGCACGCGACGAGCCTGGCCACCGCGGGGGCGGTGCAGCACGCCACCGGGGATTTCGGCCTGGCGCTGCGCCTGCAGCGCCAGGCCCTGACGATCCATCAAGCGATCCAGGCTGACTCGCTCGGCGTGGCCACCGACCTGAACAACATCGGGCTGATCTACCACGACATCGGTGACCTGCGCAGGGCCACGCGATACTACACGAGGGCGCTGGCCTGCTTCGAAGCCCGTGCTCCCCGGTCACCTGCCGCAGCGACCGTGCACAACAATCTCGGAGTCGTCCTGCGGGCGCTCGGGGATCTCGACGGCGCTACGCGCCACCTCGAGGCCGCGCTTGCCCTGGACAGGCAGGCCTCAGCCCGGTCGGCGGCGGCCGCCGCTGACTTGATGAACATCTCACCTGGGCGGCGTTCGTCGTGATCGGCGACGGAAGCGCTCATGGCGGATCGGGCGGAACGGTCCGTGTGTTGCCGGGCGAGGTCCCGTGAAACGCGATAAGGCCCTTGCGGCGGTCAATGACCGGGTCGCCAGATACCTGGAAAGCCACGATCCGCAGCTGATACTCGACCCTGAGGGCCTCCGTGAGGCGGCCGAGCTGATGCCCCTTGCGGCTGACGACCTGGAACTTGCCTACGCGCTCGGCATGCTGCACCATTTCCGGTTGGAGGCTCTCACGCGGGCTGCCTCACCAGACTCCGGGAACCCCGATGCCCGGGCCGCACTCGGATTCTTCACGCAGGTGTACCGGGTGGCTCCCGATGCCATCCCTGAGCCCTTGCGAGAAGTGCTGGCCGCCACGCTGACCCCGGCCGAGAGCGATCTGGCCAACTGGAATGCCCGGGCCACTGCCCTGCTGCGTGATCCGCAGGTCCGCACAGACCCAGCTGCCATCGATGACGCCATCAGCCTGCTCCGGCTGGTCGTAGCCGCGAGCACGGATGACCGCGCCCGGGCCGGCTACCTCTCGAACCTCGGTCTTGCGCTGCGCGTGCGCTTCGGGCGCAGCGGAAACGTGGCTGATCTGGATGAAGCCATCAGCGCCGGGCAGCAAGCCGCCGACGCCGTGTCGGCCGGTGATCCGGACCCAGGCCGGTACTTCTCGAACGCAGCCATCTCCTTGATGGAGCGGTTCGAGCACCGGGGAGAGATGGCTGACCTGGACGCTGCCCTGCGTTCCTTCCGGCGCTCTGCTGGCCAGACAGCCGAAGGTCATCCCAGCCGGGCCGGACGGCTGTCCAACCTGGGCGCGGCTGAGGCCAGCAAGTTCGAGTACACCGGTGAGCTAGCGGACCTGGATCGCGCTATCGAAGCGCTGCGGCAGGCCGTTGACGTGGCAGCCGACCCGGCAGAACGCGCCGGCTATGAGTCCAACCTGTGCGGAGCGCTGACACTCCGCTTCCGCCACATCGGCGAGCTATCTGACATCAACGAGGCAGTCGGCCTCGCCCAGCGGGCTGAGGCCGCGATGCCAGCCGGCCATCAGGAACGCATCGAGGCCCTTTCCGCCCTCGGCCTGGCCCTGCGGATCCGGCACGAGCGGCTACGGCAGCCGGGTGACCTGGACGAAGCCATCTCCGCGTTCCGGAAGGCAGCTGACAGCGCTGCCGCCGGTCACCGCCGGCGGGCGAGTTGCCTGTCTAACCTCGGGACCGCATACCGGATCCGTTTCGAGACCACCGCCGACGCCGCCGACGCCGCCGACGCCGATGCTGCCGTCAGTGCTGGCCAGGAAGCCGTCCAGATATCTGCCCCTGGCCATCCCAGCCGTCCGAGGTACCTGTCGAATCTCGGCGCCGCGCTGTCAGCCCGCTACCGGCACACACAGTCGCTGGCCGATCTGGACGCGGCGATCGACGCGGAGCGCCAGGCCGCGGAAGCGATCCCTGGTGATAACCCGCTACGCGCGACTGTTCTTGCCAACCTCGGCCTGGCCCTGCGGCAACGCGCCGCCCGCGGCGGCGGAGACCGGGATCTCAGCGCAGCCGCCGAGGCCTACCAGCTGTCAGCGCGCACTGAAAGCGCACCGCCGCTGGTGCGGGCCACCAGCGCCCATGAGTGGGGAACGGCGGCCATGGAACGCCATGACTGGCTGTCGGCCGTGGCAGGATTCCAGACAGCGGTCCAGCTGCTGCCGCAGCTGGCCACCCGCCGGCTCGCACCCGGCGACCAGCATCATCATCTCGGCCGCCTCGGCGGCCTTGGCTGCGACGCCGCCGCGGCAGCGCTCAACGCTGGCAACGCGCCCCAGGCGCTGGCCCTCCTGGAACACGGACGTGGCGTCCTGCTGGCGCAGGCACTGGAAACCAGGAGCGACACGACGCTGCTGCGGGATCACGCACCGGCGCTCGCCGGCCGATTCGAGGACCTGCGCCAGCAGCTCAACGAGCCGCTGCAGGGCGACGAGCCTGCGCCGGGTGAGGGTGCCGGGACAGTGCGGCGCCGGCATCGCCTTGCCGCTGAATGGGCCCGCCTGCTCAGCGAGATCCGCGCGCAACCGGGGCTTGGCAGATTCCTGGAGCCTCCTGCCCCAGCAGACCTTGTCGCGCTCGCGGGCGCGGACCCCGTCGTTGCGGTCAATGTCTCCGCTTACCGATGTGACGCCCTGATCGTGACCAGCGAGGGCATCCGGCCGGTGCCGCTTCCCGCGCTGACCTACGGCGACGCACTGAAGAACGCAAATGACCTGCTCCGTGCCGTGCACCAGCTGGGACCGGGCGCGGACAGCGTCATCGAGCCGGTCCTGACCTGGCTCTGGGACACTGTCGCCGGGCCTGTGCTGCGCGAACTGGGCATCACCCCGGCCCGCGGTTCCGCTGAGCCGCTCAGGCGGCTGTGGTGGATGCCGACGGGCCCGCTCGCGGTCCTGCCGCTGCACGCCGCCGGGTACCACGGCAAAGCCGGCAGCCGCCGGACTGTGCTCGACAGCGTGATCTCGTCCTACACGCCGACCATCCGCGCACTGAGCCATGCCCGCCGGCCGCGCCCGCCTGGCAGCCCGAGAAAGGCCCTGGTGGTCGCCGTGCCGGACGCCCCCGGTGAGCCAGGACTCGTACGGGCCATAGCCGAGGCCCGTCAGGTCGCCGGGTACCTGGGCGACGGCACGCAGACCCTGATCGGCGCCCAAGCCACCCGGTTCCGGGTTCTGGCCGAATTGCGCCGCAGCACCTGGGTGCACGTCGCCAGCCACGCCACGACGGACGCTGGTAACCCGTCCGAAGGTCACCTGGTGCTGCACGACGGGCCGCTGCGCATCCGCGAGATACCGGTGCACGAGGCGGGCCCAGCCGAGCTTGCCTACCTGTCCGCCTGCACCACCGCCTTCGCCGGGACTGAGCTGGTGGACGAGGCGATGCACATCGCCTCCGCCTTTCAGCTGGCCGGCTACGCCCACGTCATCGGCACCCTGTGGCCAGTGAGCGACAGAGCAGCCGCACGCCTCGCAGCCGCGATGTACGCCGCCCTCCTTACGCCTGGTGGCCACCGTGATCCAGCCCGCGCGTTGCATGATGCAGTGCTTGCCTTCCGTGTGCGCCACCCTGATGCTCCATCGGCGTGGGCAGCGCATGGTGCACAGCGGGGCATGAGCGGCACCGCTGGGCAGACGTGGCGAGCCCGTTTCGGACTGGCCGTGATGGCGTTCCGGAGCGACATACATTAGTTACGCTCAGCAGCATGGATCCTTCGGACGAATCGCCGGCGAACTGGGAGTCTGGCGATGTTGTCGACGTGCGGGCCGAGGCCCTTGACGTCGTTTCGGATGCTCTTCAGTGGCGGCTGGCCGAAGCGCGCTGGCAGGCGATAGAGCAGGTGCTCAGCGCGATGGACGCCGCCCTTGAGGCTGACAACCTGGACGCCCTGGCGGCGGCCACGGCCGACCTGGAACTGGCCGGCCCGTTGCGGATCACCCGGATCGGCGCTACCCCAGTCGTTCCCCCCGCGCCGCCAGTTCGTGACAGGCTGAACCAGCTGGTGCACTCGCTGGGCGGGGTACCTGCGGCGCAGCATCATGAGCCCGAGGATGCGGGGGCGGACGATGACGGCGCCTCCGGTAGTTGACCAGGAATTCGTCGCCCACTTCTATGCTCCGCTCGACGGCCCGCAAGCAGATGAGGCGTACCGGCAGGTCCAGCGGATGTGGGAGGGCTGCCGCAGGCAGTTGGGAATGACCGAGCCGATCGCCGGGCTCCAGGTACCACTGCTAGCACCCGAGACGCGCAAGGCACTTCCCGCGGATGGTGTCGCCGCAGCTCAGGAAAGTCCCACCACTGATCGCCAGAGCGTGTTGCGCCGCATGCATGACGTGCTCAACCTGTCGGTGGCCTTGGCCCAGCCCATGCCTGAAGGACTGCACCCACGGCCGGGCGGCCGCCTCACCCCGGTCCAGGCCGCGCGCCTGCCGACCCAACGACGGATGGGCTGGGCGGACTTCGCGCAGATCTGGGCACAAGCAAGCATGCCAGGCGCAGAAGCCATGCTCGGCGAGATCCGCTTGTTCCTGGCCAGGACTCCCCCCGGCGACACTGGAGTCGTTGCCGCGACAGCGGAACTTGGCCAATCCCTCGACCCGCTGCTGCCCTACCAGGAGGACCGGCCACAGGACTGGTGGCGGTGGGGGACCACGACAGCTGCGGGCTATGCAGTGTGGGACACGCGGCTGGCCGCGGACACCAGCAGCGTCCGCGAAATCGTCCTCATTGCAGCCGCAGACTGTGACGAAGAATTGAGTGCGTGGGCATGGTCGGACGGGACGCCCGGCATCCCGCCGTTCGCCAGGTACCTGATGTACGCCGCAAAGCTACGTTACGAGGCCCGCCTGCTCGATGCCTGGCATCGTCGCCCGCCCGCAAACGACGTCGACGAGGTAGTGGCCGAACTGAACGTCGCTCTGACGCGGGATGCCCCGGACGCCGACGACGCGGCACTACTGCGATCCCGGCTGAGCCGCCTCCTGCGGGAGGAGACCAGGCTGACCAACCTGGAGGCTGATCTGGCACGCCTTCGCCAGACGGTCTCCAGCGCGCTTGGCAACCTCAGCGCAGCCGCTGGTCCCGATGCCGGCAATAACGCCACCGGGATGTTCGCGGCAGACCAGGCGCTGGCTCGCTGGCTCACCGAGCAGGTTGAGGACGATCTCAACTACGTCAGGATCGACCTCGGCCGGGCCAGCCGGGTCCGCCCGCTTGTGGCGGAGGAACTCGATCAGGCCGAGCGCGCCGATCAAGGCCCATCGGCCCGCACGGCCGGCAGCACCGCCGGTGAGCCCGGGGAGGTGACGTCGTCCAGGAAGTCGGCGGAGGCAGCCGCTCAGACTGATCGCTCAGATGTCATCCGGCGGGTGTTCGTTGTTCATGGTCGTGACGGCGCGCTGACCGCGAGCTTCCGCGACCTGCTGCGCGCAGTCCACCTGGAGCCTCTGGAATGGGAAAAACTGGTCGAGGCCACTGGCAGCACCGCCCCCTACCTGGGACAGGTGGTGGCCCAAGCGCCCCATCTGGCGCAGGCGACGCTCGTCCTGCTAAGTCCCGATGACATCGTGGAATTGCACCCAGACCTGTTCCAGGAGAATGACCACCCGCAGGAGCGAGCGCGCTCGGGACAGGCCCGCCCGAACGTCCTGTTTGAACTCGGACTGGCGCTGATGGCCTATCCGGAGCGCACCATTGTGGTCGAGGTCGGCCAGATGCGGCCGGTCGGCGACCTGGCTGGCCTGAATGTGATCCGATTCGATGGCTCTGCTGTGGCAATCAAGAAAGTGCTTGACCGGCTGAGGCAGGCCGAATGCCCGGTCGATATTTCCGGGACCGACTGGCTGGACACTGGCCGATTCGCCGTAAGTCTTCGCAATTCCTGTGACGGCGGCTGCGGAGTCCTGCGTGGACGACGGCTGCGACACGCCAGGCGGGGTGCGTGATTTGCCGGTGACGACAGTGTTAGCTGTGGTTCGTGACTGCGGTG
>Ga0307372_10000903_pt1 | contig 52035 bp, 48 predicted proteins | sample OX1MG_FD_202533 | JGI IMG/M metagenome (GOLD analysis project Ga0307372, IMG submission 202533) | Soil microbial communities from Risofladan, Vaasa, Finland - OX-1 | ecosystem: Environmental > Terrestrial > Soil > Coastal area > Acid sulfate soil | place: Finland: Risofladan, Vaasa | collected...
GAGCCGGTGGGCGCCTTCGTGAACGACAACATCATGGTGACCTCGGCGGCCTTCGTGGCCGAGGACCGCGACACCGCCCGGGCGTGGGCCGCCGCCCCCCACGCCAGCTACCTGGGGAGCAACGTCTACCGCTACCACGACACCTTCCCCCACCCCCCGCAGATCCCGGTGTGGCCCGAGCTCATCCCCGACCCCACGCCCGAGTCGCTCGAGCTGTCGATCATGGCCGGCGCGGTCATCGGCGATCCCGACGACGCGTTGGCCCAGTGCCGTCGGTGGGAGTCGGCCGGCGCGGACCAGCTGGTCTTCGGGGTCGGCACGGCCACCACCGAGCAGATGCTCGAGACGGTCCGCCTCCTCGGCGAGCACGTCATCCCGAAGATCGACACCGACCCGGTCCACCGCACCACCAGGTTCCGCGAGGCGTCGCGGGTGGCGCTCGGCCTCTGAGGCCGCCGTTCAGCGGTTGATGCCGCCGCCGTCGACCACCATCGACTCGCCCGAGACCCACGCCGCGTGGTCGCTGCACAGCCAGACCGCGGCCTCCCCGACGTGACGCGGCTCGCCCAGGCGTCCACCCGGGAGCATCGCCAGCATCTCGGGCGTGTTGAGGTTCCACGAGCGGAGCATGGGGGTGTCGATGACGCCCGGGCAGACGGCGTTGACCCGGATCCCCGACCGGTTGAGCTCCGACGCCGCCACTTTGGTGATCCCGAGGACGCCGTGCTTCGCCGCGGTGTAGTGGGGAAGCCCGGGTGCGGGCACCAGCCCGGCCCCCGAGGAGGTGTTCACGATGGCGCCGTGGCCCTGCTGCAGCATCTGGGCGATCTCGTGCTTCATACAGAGGAACACCGACGTCAGGTTCACCGACAGCATGTGCTGCCAGGCGTCGAGCTCGAGCTCGTGAAAGGGTCCGCTGACCCCGTTGATCCCGGCGTTGTTCCACGCCGCGTCGAGACGGCCGCGCTCGCGCACGATGCGCTCCACCACGCCGGCCACGACCGCCTCCGAGGTGACGTCGGCGGCCACGAAGGTGGCAGTGCCACCGGCGGCCTCGACGTCGGCCACCGTGCCGGCGCCCCCTTCGGCATCCGTGTCGACCACGTACACGTGGGCGGCCCCCTCGCGGGCGAAGACGGCGGAGCCCGCCCGGCCGATGCCGCTCCCGCCCCCCGTCACCAGCACGACCTTGCCATCGACGATGCCGCTCACCCCTGCCTCCCCTTCACTTGACGGTCGCACCCAGGTCGACCGGGAGCGTCACCCCGGTCACGTAGCGCCCGGACTCCGCCACGAGCCACAGCACCGCCTCGGTGATGTCGGTGACCTCCAGCCAGGGATCGGGGAGGAGGTTCATCGAGGCGAACCCCGGCGCCGCGTCCGCCAGGGTCGGCGCGGGGAGGTCGGGCCGGAAGAGCCGGAACATCCCCTCGTTCTCGATCATGGCCGTGCGGACGTTGCCGGGATGGACGGAGTTCACCCGGATGCGGTGCGGTGCCAGCTCGTGCGCGGCCGACCGCATCAGCCCGACGAGCCCGTGCTTGGCCGCCGTGTACGCCGGGACCCCGGCCGTGGCCCTGAGTCCGAGCATCGAGCTGATCAGGACCACGCTCCCGCCCTCGCCCTGGTCGACCATGGGCCGCACCCCGGCGAGGACGGTGTTGAACGCGCCGGTGAGGTCGATGTCGATGACCTCCCGCCAGACGGCGGGATCGCAGGTCAGCAGGGAGTCGGACGTGGCGATGCCGGCGTTCGCGATCACGATGTCGAGCCGCCCCAGCTCGCCGATGCCGTCGCGCACCACCCGCTCCATCGCGTCGAAGTCCCGCACGTCCACCTGCCGGGCGAGGATCCGCCGGCCCTCGGCCGCGACCAGCCGTGCCGTCTCGGCGAGGTCCCCGGGGGTCGACGGGGGATAGGAGATGCTGGCGATGGGCGCGCAGATGTCGACGGCGACGATGTCGGCACCTTCACGGGCCAGCCGGACGGCGTGGCTGCGCCCCTGCCCCCGGGCCGCGCCGGTCACGAACGCCACCTTCCCCTCTACCGCCCCCATGATCGCCCTCCCTTGCGCGGGCCCGGCGCGTCCGGGGCCGCCGTCAACCCCCGGCCCTCATCAGCTCGATCCGCACCCCGTCGGGGTCCCGGAGGAAGACCAGGTCGATGCCCGGCGCGGCCGTCCGGGTCGACGGGAGCAGGGTCCCGCCGGCCGCCACCAGCGCGGCGACGGCACCGTCGAGGTCGTCCACGTCGAACGAGAGGTGGGTCATCCCCAGCCGGTCCCGCCGGCCCGACGGCTCGCCGGTGGGAGGAGGCTCCGTGAAGTGCAGGAGCTCGATGGCCAGCCCGTCCCGACGGATGAACTGCGAGGTCAGCGCCACCTCCCCGGGTACCTCCAGAGCGGCGGCGAAGGTCGAGTCGATCGGGAACGACTCGCCCCTCTCGAACCCGAGCCCTTCACAGTAGAAGCGGAGCGATCGATCGAGATCGGAGACGCAGATCCCCATATGGGAGAAGGCGAAGTCGTGCGATGTCATCGTTGAGCCTCCGTCACCGTGCAGACTGAGCGCGTCCCACCGCCGGGACGATCGAAGGGAGTGCCCGTCATGTTGCCACTACAGGAGATCTCCGACCGGCTCGAGATCGACGAGCTGCTGGTGCGCTACAGCCACGTGATCGACAGCGGGAGCTGGGAGGAGTTCGCGGACGTCTTCACCGAGGACGCGGTGATCGACTACACCGAAATGGGCGGACCCCGCGGCGGGGTGGGCGAGACACTCCGGTTCCTGCAGGCGGCCATGCCGCATTTCCTCAGCTACCAGCACCTGGTGAGCAACACCGTCCTGCACATCGACGGCGACACGGCCACCGCCCGGTCCATCTGCCACAACCCGATGGTCCTCGACCGGGGCGAGGGGCGGACCCACGTCTTCTTCTGCGGGCTCTGGTACCGCGACACGCTCGTCCGTACCGCTCGGGGATGGCGCATCCGCGAGCGGTACGAGGAGCGCAGCTACGTCCACAACGCCCCCGACGAGCTCGCCCAACCCACCGACGCCCCCTGAGCCCACGTGCTCGGCGCCGGGTCAACCGGCGGAGGCGAAGTACGACTTGGGAACCGGCTTCTGGACGTACTTGGCCGCCAGCGTCCCGGGATTGATCCCGTTGGCGAAGGAGACCAGGGTGACCTGGTGCATGAGGTCGTGGTTGGCATCGGTGTGATAGGTGCCACAGATGCCGTTGTAGGTGATCTTGCCCAGCTCCTTCACGATGGCGCTCGGCGAGAGGCTCCCGCCGGCCTTCCCGATCGCCGCCGCGAGGAGGTTCACCGCGTCGTCCGTGTAGGGCGTGGCGATCTGCACGCTCTGTCCGGGGTAGGCCGCCGTGTACGCCGACACGTAGGACTTGGCCTGCGGGGTGTTGAGCACCGGGGCGAAGCAGTACGGGGTGAAGGTGTACTGGGTGAGCTCGGAGGGCTTGTTGAGGCCGTAGGCGGCGAGGAAGTTCCCGCTCTGGTCGCCCATGATCGGGAGGCTGATCCCGTTCTGGGTCAACGCCCGGTTGAAGACTGCCTCCACCAGCGGGAACCCGTACTCGAACACGACGTCCGTCCCCTTCATGGCGAGCGCCTGCTCGGTCGCGTCGGTGGCCGTGTCCGAAGCGTTGCGGACGGTGAACTTCTTCACCCCGAGCTTCTTCAGCAGTGCCTGGGCCGTGGCCGCATCGGCGTTGGAGGCGGTGTCGTCGGTGTGGAAGATGCCGACCGACTTCGGGTGGAACTTGGCGACCGCGTACTTCGTCGAGCTCTGAATGGCACTCACCAGGTTCGGCACCACCGTGTAGAGGTTCGGCACGTGAACCACGTTGGAACCGGCCGCCGGGCCCTGGGCGTAGGCGATCACCGGGATGCCGGACTTCTTGAGCAGCGAGGCCGTGGCCTGCACCTGGTCGTCGACCGAGTAGCCGATGAACGCCGTGGGATTGGTCCCGAGTGCCTGCTGGGTGGCCGTCACCGCCTGCTGGGGGGTGATGTTGGCGTCGTAGCCGACGTACTCCACCTTGTGGCCGTCGACCCCACCGTGGGCGTTGAGCTGGTTGACGACGAGATTGATGTCGTTGTTCCGGCCCGGCGTCGCATAGGGCCCGGTCTCGATGCTCATGTAGGCGATCACGATCGGCGCCTTGGACGTCGCGGCGAAGCTCGGTGTCGCAACGGTGAGGCTTCCCCCGACGACCGCTACCGCGGCTGCGAACACGCCCAGTCGATGCTTCTTCACGGCTACCCCCCTGCTCGTCCTGAAGGCTCGGCGGCCAAACCTGCCGCCGGCGTTTCAGTTCTGTGACAACCCCACCGCCGATTCTGCCGACTCGTCCCCCCGAAGTCAATCCTGACACTAGCGTCTCTCGCGTCAGCCCTGACGTCGGTAATCCGGAGGCGGCGCAGGGCGACTCAGCCCCGGAGGCGGCGGGGCGACTCAGCCCCGGAGGCGGCGGGGCGACTCAGCCCCGGAGGCGGCGCAGGGCGACTCAGCCCCGGAGGCGGCGCAGGCGGGGAACGACCTCGGCACCGAGCCGGGCGATCTGCTCGCGCACGTCGGGACCGGACAACCCGGGGAGATGGACCCGTAGGTCGAGGGCATCGACCCCCGCCCGGGTGCAGGCGCCGTGCAGTACCTCCGCCATCTCGGCCGGGTCGGGGGTGCTGACCGTCTGGTCGGCGGCAAAGGGCCGTTCGCCTCCTGCATAGCTCTCGTACACGGCCCGCTGGTGGGCGATCGCCTCGGTTCGCTGCGTCCCGAGCCAGACCCGGCGGATGAGCACCTTCGTGCCGGTCCCGCCGGCCTCGTCGTAGGCGTCGCAGAAGGCGGCCACCCGGTCGATGGCGGACATGCCCTCGGTCAGGATGCCCGCGCCGCAACGGGCGGCCCGGCGGGCGGCCCCGGTGGAGGCGGCGGCGCTCAGGACCGGAACGGGCGACGCCGCGCACCGCTGCAGCGCACGGTCGGACTCGAGCTCGCGCAGGTCCCGGCCCGCCAGCATGTCGACGATCCGCGGCAGCTCCGCCTTGAACCTCGGCACCGCCTCCCCGATCGGCACCGCCATGGCGGCGAAGTCGAGCGGGAGGGCGCCCGCGGCCACGCCCAGGCCGACCCGGCCCGGATGGCGGGCGGCGAGCCAGGCGATCTCCTCGGCCACCAGCGCGGTCGGGCGGAGCGGGAGCAGCAGCGGGCAGGGAGCGGCCCACCCGGACTCGGTCTCGTCCAGGACGAAGGAGACCATCTGCAGCGGGTTGGGCAGGTACCCGGCGAACCCGCCGTGGTGCTCGCTCGTCATGATGCCGTCAAAGCCGCCCCCGAGAGCCAGCGCCGCCTGGTCGCAGAGCTCGCGGACCACCTCGGGAGCGGTCAGCTCGTTGTGCGGGTAGAGGCGGAGCGAGATGGAGCCCGGTGCGAACGGCGCGGTGCTCACCGCCCACCGTCGCGGGGTCCGGTGGACGGGCGGGCCGGGACGGGGAGGGTGGTTACGAGAGCTCCTCGACGAGACGGCCGTAGCCGTCGAGCGCCCGCTCCATCTCGGCGACGTCGCCGCTGGGGAAACCCAGCACGATCTCGGTCGCGCCCTGCTCCCGGTAGTACTCGAGCTTGCCCGGGTCGGGGATCACGCCGACGATCACGATCTGCAGGGCCGCCGGGTCCCGGCCGGCGCCGTCCCACGCCTGGCGCAGGAGCGGCAGGGACCGGCTCAGGCCCGCCCCGCCGTGCGGCATCCACCCGTCGCCGAGCTCGGCGATCTGCGCGAACGTCCTCGGTCCGGCGGCGCCACCGATGAGCACCGGCAGCCGGGGCTGCGTCGGCTTCGGCCACGACCAGGTCGGACCGAAGCGCACGTGCTCGCCGGAAAAGGAGGCTTCGTCGTGGGTCCACAGAGCCTGCATGGCCAGGATGTGCTCGCGCACCACGGCCCGGCGCTGCTTGGGGTCCACCCCGTGGTCGGCGAGCTCCTCGAGGTTCCAGCCGTAGCCGGCACCCAGCACCACCCGGCCCTTCGACAGGTAGTCGACGGTGGCGATCTCCTTGGCCAGGGTGATCGGATGGTGCTCGGCGACGAGGGCGACGGACGTTCCGAGCCGGATCCGCGAGGTCGCGGTGGACGCGGCGGCCAGCGCCGCCCAGGGGTCGAGGGTCCGCCGGTACTCGTCGGCGATCACGTCCCCGGTGAGGGGATGCGGCGTGGCCCGGCTGACCGGGATGTGCGTGTGCTCGGCCACGTAAAAGGCGTGAAACCCGCGGGCCTCGGCGGCCACGGCGGCGGTCACCGGGTCGACCGTCCGGTCGGTGGCGAACAGGGAGACGGAGAATCGCATCGACCGACCATACCCAAGCAGGTGCCGCGCGGCACCGGGCGGGCGATCCGTGGCGAGGTCTACGATCAGGCCGGTCGATCGCAGATGGGGGCTCGGATGATCGTGGGGGTACCGGACGCGTGGGACGAGGTCGCCGACGTGATCGTGGTCGGCTCCGGCGGGGCGGCGCTCACCGCGGCGACCTTGGCGGCCGACGGTGGGGCCAGGGTGCTCATCGTCGAGCAGAGCGAGATGATCGGGGGAACCACCGCCGTGTCCGGCGGCGTGCTGTGGATCCCGCGCAACTCGCACATGGCCGATGCCGGCATGGACGACAGCCGGGAAGAGGCCCTGGCGTACGTCCGCCATCTGGCCATGGGTCTCGAGCCCGACCCGGAATTGCTGGAGGTCTTCGTCGACACCGCTCCGGTGGCGCTCTCCTACCTCGAGCAGCACACCCCGCTGGCCACGACCTCGCTCACCCTGTTCCCCGACTACTACTTCCCCTACGACGTGCCGGGGAAGAAGGCCGGCGGTCGGTCCGTGGAGCCGGTCCCCTACCCCTTCGGGCAGGAGCTGCCCGAGTGGCGTGAGCGTCTGGTCAGCCGGGGGACCCTCATGTCGCTCGGCTCCTATACGACGCTGGCGGAGGACCTCTTCGCTTCGGGCGACGAGGAGCTGGCCGCCGAGCTGGTCCGGCGGGAGGCCGAGGACGTCCGGCCCAAGGGGGCCGCGCTCGTCGGCATGCTCTGGAAGGGCCTTCTGTCGCGCGACGTCTCCATCCGGCTGGGCACCCGGGGGCGCGAGCTGGTCTCCGTCGGCGGCGCCGTCGTCGGGCTGCGTGCCGAGCACGAGGGCAGGGACCTGCTGCTGGGCGCCCGCCGCGGGGTGGTGCTGGCCTGCGGGGGGTTCGAGTGGAACCGGCAGATGGTGCACGATCTCATCGGGTACGACGTGCACCCGCTGACCCCGCCCAACAACGTGGGCGACGGTCTCGTCATGGCCGCCGAGGCCGGGGCGGCTCTGGTCAACCTCAACTCCTACTGGGGGACGCCGGCCATGTTCGACCCGGGCATCGTCGACCACGGGGAGCCGGTTCCCCAATTCGAGGGGGGCCGGGGCATGCCCGGGTCGATCGTCGTGAACGGTCACGGCCATCGCTTCGCCAACGAGAGCGTCCCCTACAACGACTTCCCCAAGGCGTTCGGCACGTTTGACGTCTCCCGGTCCGAGCGGCCGAACGCCGCGCCGGGGTGGCTGATCTTCGACCACGAGGCGAGGGAGTCCGCTCAGGTCCTGTCGATGGTGCCCGGCAAGCCGGCGCCGGACTGGGTGGCCCAGGCCGCGACGGTCGGCGAGCTGGCGGAGCGGATCGGTGTCGACCGTGCCTCGTTGGAGGCGACCGTGTCGCGGTTCAACGCCAACGCCGCCGAGGGCACCGATCCGGATTTCGACCGCCACCGGCTCGGGCTGATGGGGGTGGCGCCCCTCCGGCCCCTGGGGAGCGGCCCGTTCTACGCGATCGCCATCCACCCCGGAACGCTGGGGACGAACGGAGGTCCCCGGGTCGACGCCGACGCCCAGGTGGTGTCGCGCGACGGCAAGCCCGTCCCGGGGCTCTACGCCGCCGGCAACACGGCCGCCAATGCCTTCGGCTGGGCCTACCCCTCGGGCGGCGCCACCATCGCCCACGGCGTCACCTTCGGGTACCTGGCCGGACGGCACGCGGCCGCGCAGTCGCCGAACGCGTCGCTCCCGACCGCCGGCGACGGAGTGGCCGCCCGGTGTCCCGCCTGAGCCCGTGACCGAAGAGAGGTACCGATGACCGGACAGTCCACCGAGCCCCGCACCGACCAGTCGCTCGCCGACCGGCTCGACCGGGTGGAGTCGCAGCTCGCCATCGCCCAGCTCCCCGCCCGCTATGCCCTGGCGATCGACTCGCGGGACCTCCACACGTTGGTCGCCCTCTTCGCCCCCGACGTGCGGGTGGGCGGCGCCGGTGACGGGGTCGGACGCGAGGCGCTCGAGAGGTTCTTCACCGCGAACCTCTCGCACTTCTACCGCAGCATGCACCTGATCAGCGGCCACGTGGTCCACTTCGACGACGCCGACCACGCGCACGGCAGCGTCCACTGCCGGGCCGAGCACGAGGACGGCGGCAAGTGGGGGATCATGGTCATGAACTACAAGGACGACTACGTGCGGGTCGACGGCGAGTGGCTCTTCGCCCGGCGCCGGCTGCAGCCCCTCTACTCCTGCGACATCACCGAGCGCCCGTCCGGTCCGGACTTCAACCGCGGATGGCGCGACGGCCGCCCGGCGGGAGAGGACACCACCGACTGGCCGGCCCGGCTGCCCGGCGAGTACGAGACGTTCGGGGCGTTCTGGTCACAGTTCGACCCCGACCACGTGGCCGGGTTGACCGTGCTCCCGGTGGACTCCGGGCCGTCGGGTCCCTCGCCCCGGTAGGGCGCACCTCACCGGGCGCCGGGACGGCCGCGCGCCGCGATGCCCAGGTCGGCGAGGGCGGTCCTGGCGGCGCCGTCGCCGCACATCCCGTGCACACCCCCGCCGGGCGGGGTGGAGGCCGAGCAGAGGTAGACACCGCGCATCCCGGTCCGGTACGGGTTCCACCCGAACGTGGGGCGGCCGATCGTCTGGCGCAGCGTGGCCGCGCCGCCGTTGATGTCCCCGCCGATGTAGTTGGGGTTGTGGCGCTCGGCCTGGGCGGCCGTGACGGTGGCCCGGCCCAGGACCAGGTCCCGGAACCCGGGGGCGAACCGCTCGATCTGGCTCTCCATCCGCTCGGTCATGTCGAGGGTCGAGCCCGATGGCACGTGGCAGTAGGCCCAGAGGGTGTGCCGGCCCGCCGGGGCGCGCGTCGGGTCCACCGTGCCCGGCTGCACCACGATGCAGTACGGGCGCTCCGGGTGGCGGCCGGCGGCGACGTCCGATTCGCTCGCCGCCACCTCCTCGAGCGTGCCCCCGAGGTGAAGGGTCGCCGCCTCGCGGCAGGCCCCGGCCGCCCACGGGACCGGACCGGCGAGCGCCCAGTCGACCTTGCAGACCCCGGGCCCGTACCCGAAGCGCGCGAAGGCCCTGCGGTACCGGGCGGGCAGCCGATCGCCGGCCAGCCCGATCAGCTGCCGGGGGGAGACGTCAAGGAGGACCGCACGGGCGCCCGGGAGCTCGTCGAGCGAGCGGACCCGGTGCCCGGTCATCACCCGGCCACCGGCCGAGGTGAGCTCCTCCACCAGGGCGTCGACGATCCGGGCGCTGCCCCCTTCGACCACCGGCCAGCCCACGGCGTGGGCCAGGGTCGTGAGCAGGAGCCCGTAGGCTCCCGAGAGCGGGGCCGTCAGGGGCAGCATCGAATGAGCGGCGACGCCGGCCAGCAACGCCCGGGCCTCCTCGGTCTCGAAACGTCGCGCCAGCCGGCGGACCGGCAGGATCCCGGTGAGCGCGAAGCGAGCCATGGCGACCGGATCGGCGGGGACGGACCGCAAGGGGGCCAGGACCGCCGGCACGATGAGCCCGGCGTCGCGCACGAGGGGCGCGAACAACCGCCGGTAGGGGGCAGCGTCGACCCCGAGCCGCTCGGCCGTCTCCTCCACCGACGACACGACCGTCCCCGCCCGCCCACCGTCGAGCGGGTGGGCGAAGGCGACCCTCGGCGCCCGGAGCCTCACCCCGCGCTCCGCCAGGCCCGCCCCACGCAAGAACGGCGAGGCGGCGGCGAGCGGATGGACGGCGGAGCAGACGTCGTGGCGGAACCCCGGGAGGGTCAGCTCCTCGGTCCGGCATCCACCACCCGGGGTGCCGGACCCCTCGTACACGTCAACGGACATCCCGGCCCGGGCCAGGATCAGCGCCGCGGCAAGCCCGTTGGGACCCGAGCCGACGACGACGGCGTCGGGCGACCTCACGGTTCGGGCACCGTCCCGCCCGCCGCCACCGTCACGACGGCGCGTCCGGCCTATCGGCTATCGGGAGAACGCCGGCAGCACCCGCTCGGCGAACAGCTCGAGCGTGCGGGGATCGGCCCGGTCGTGGGTGAAGAAGACGAAGAACGTGATCCCGCGCTCCACCGACTCGGCGATGCGGTCGATCACCATCTCGGGGGTGCCGACGTAGCCACCGGCTTCGAGCCCCCAGGTCGGGCCCGGGTAGCGCCGCTCGGCCCTGGCCCGGGCGACCGCCAACGACTCGTCGTCCTCGGCCAGCACCAGCACCGCCTCGTGCGAGCGTCGGATGGTCGAGGGGTCACGGCCGATCTTGGCGCACTCGGACTCGAGCACCACCTGCTTCTCCTCCCAGTCGGCGAGCCCGTACACCGGGATGTTCCAGACGTCGGCGTAGCGGGCGACGAGCGGCAGGGTGTGGCGCGGCCCCATCCCCCCCACGTGAACCGGGGGCCGGGGCTGCTGCACCGGGGGCGGGAGGTTGGGGACGTCGTGGATCTCGTAGTGGCGACCGACGAACGTGGTGGTCTCGTTGGCGAACATCTCGGTGACGATCTGCAGCGCCTCGCCGAGGCGCTCGGAACGCTCGGCGAAGGTGCCCCAGGGCAGCCCGGCCCGCAGGTGCTCCTCCTCCACCGACCCGCTTCCCAACCCGAGCTCGAAACGCCCGCCGGAACAGACGTCAAGGGTGGTCGCCATCTTCGCGAGCAGGGCCGGGTGCCGGAAGTTGTTGCACACCACGAGGTGGCCGACCCGGAGCCGCTCGGTCTGGGCCAGCAGGAAGCTGGCCAGCGTCCAGCCCTCCAACGAGGTGGTCCCGGGAAGCCCGGGGCCGTACAGGTGGTCGTACAGCCAGAGCGAATGGAACCCGAGCTCCTCCACCTTCCGGGCCCGCGCCAGCACGTCCTCGTAGGTGAACGCCAGCTGGGGGACGTAAATCCCGAACTCGGCCCGGGGGCGCCCGCCGGTCATCGGGGCACCGCCTCGCCGGATCGCTTCCAGACCAGGTACACGTCGCGGCGGACGATGGCCCATCCGGGCCCCTGACCCGGGCGGCGGACGAGCTGGTCCTCGTACCGCACGCCGGTGATGAGCGAGTCCACCTCCCCGGCGGCGTCGGCGAAGTGCCGGGCGATCAGATAGGTCTCGGTGAACCCGGCGTCCCCGGTGATCTCCCGCAGCTGGTTCCCGATGAAGTGCTGGGTGCTCGGGAAATGCTCGACCCCGGGGCGCAGGATGCCCAGGTAGTCGTCGAGCACCCCCTCGAAAGAGGTGCCGTGCACGTAGGCGTCCTCGCAGAAGCACGAACGCACGAGGTCCCAGTCGCGCCGGTCGACGCCCCGGGCGTAGTTCACCATGATGCGCGACACGGCCGACTCGTCGGCCAACCGCCGCACGACGGCGCCCAGGTCGTCGCGCACGACGGCGCCCAGGTCGTCGCTCACGACGGCGCCCAGGTCGTCGCTCACGACGGCGCCCAGGTCGTCGCTCACGACGGCGCCCAGGTCGTCGCTCACGACGGCGCCCCGACCACGACCAGCGCGTCGGCGGCGCAGACCGCGCCGTCGGCCACCCGGACGGGGTTGACGTCGACCTCCGAGACCTCTTCGAGCTCGAGCGCCAGGTCCCCCAGCCCCACCATGACGGCCCCGGCGGCCCGTTGCTCGGCCTCGTTCAGGCCCCGCCCGCCTTGTACCAGGCGCCCGCCCAGCAACCCGGCGAGGGCCCGCTCGGCGGTCGCCGGGCCGAACGGCGGTCGCAGGATCGCCGTCTCGCTCAGGATCTCGACGAGGATGCCCCCGAGCCCGAGCACGACCGTCGGGCCGAAGACGGGATCGCGATGGATGCCGGCGGTCAGCTCCACCCGCGCCGGCACCATCTGCTGCACCAGCACCCCCTCGCGGACCGCGTCGGGCGCCTTGCGCCCGACCTCGTCCACCATCTCCTCGTAGGCCTCCCTCACCGCGTCGGCACCGCGCAGGCCGAGGCGGACGGCGCCGTACTCGGTCTTGTGCGCCAGCGCGTAGGACATCACCTTCAACGCCACCGGACCCCCGATCCCCTCGGCGGCGGCGACCGCCTCGTCGACCGAGCGCACCAGCCGCTCGCGGGTGACCGGGACCCCGTACAGGGCGAGCAGCTCCTTGCCGGCGGACTCGAGCAGCGAGCGGTGGCCGCCGCGGGCGTTCAGGATCCGGCGGGCCCTGGCCACCCGCCCGTCGTCGGGCTTCCACGAGCCCCGGGCCGAGTGGTCCACCGAGCGCAGGGACAGGTCCGCCACCGCCCCGAGCGCGTGCATGGCCCGGTGGGGGTCGGTGTAGGTGGGGACCCCCTTCTCCTGCAGGTCGTCCACCCAGACGGTCGACGTGAGGGCCACCGGCTTGTCGGTGTGCTCGTAAAAGTCGATCACCGAGTCGGTCTGGGCCCCGGCGATCCCCCAGATCACCGGGGCCACCATGTCCACCACCCGCGACCCGCCCATGGCCGTGAGCACCTTGTGGAAGCTCTCGGGCATGGCCACCACCTGGGCCGTGGTGTCCACCGGGTTGGTCACGCTCCCGTAAAAGGGCACGGGCATCAGGGCCATCATGGTCGCCTGCTCGTCGGCGGGGATCTCGGGGACCTCGAGCCCCTCCTCCGACGCCGCGTCGGCCAGGAGGACGCCCGCGCCACCCGACGACGTCATGATCCCCACCCGGCGGGCGGCCACCCGCCGGCCGTCCTGAAAGATGGTGCCGAGGTCGAGCATCTCCTCCATCGTGTGGACCACGAACACCCCGTACTGGCGGCAGACCGCGTCGAGAACGCCCGACGACCCGACGATGGAGGCGGTGTGGCTCAGGGCCGCCCTGGCCGCCGCGTCGGAACGCCCGGCCTTCAGCAGGACGATCGGCTTGTCGAGCTCGACGGCCCGGCTGGCCGCGTCGATGAAGACCTCGGGGTCGCGCAACGTCTCGCTGAAGACCATCAGGACCCTGGTGTCGTCCCGCTCGACCAGGTACCGCAGCACGGCGGCGATGTTCACGTCGGACTCGTTGCCGGTGCTCACGAACCACCCGAGCTTGAGCCCGGCCAGCATGGCCTTGGTGGTGATGTACGAACCGAAGCCACCGCTCTGGGAGACGAGCGCCACCGGTCCCGCCGGGGGGAGCGGCGCGGTCGGCGGCAGGGCGAAGTTGGCCATCACCCCGCCCCCCAGGTTCATGTAGCCGATGCAGTTCGGCCCGATCACCCGCAGGCCCGTGCGCCGGGCCAGGTCGGTGATGCCCTGCTGCAGGGCGACCCCCTCCCCGCCCGACTCGGCGAACCCCGAGGTGATCACCACGGCGCCCCCGACCCCGCGCTCGGCGCACTCCTCCAAGACGCCGGGCACGTGGGGGGCCGGCACGACCACCACCGCCAGGTCGACGGGACCGGGAAGGGCCAGGACCGACGGGTAGGCCGCTATCCCCTGCACCGTCTCGTCCCGTGCGTTGACCGGCGTCACCGGGCCGTCGAACGCCCGGACGAGGTTGGCGAAGACCTGTCCGTTTATGCCGGCCAACTTGTTGGACGCCCCGACCATCACGATCGAGCGGGGGGAGAGGAGCCGGTCCATGGCCGGGGGGCCGGTCCCGTCCCCCACCGTCACCTCCGTGGCCGTCCCGATCATGGTGCCTCCCCCGTTCCCCCGCCGCTGCGGGCGCCTCCGTCGACCCCGGCGCCCACCCGGCCGGCGGCGTCGATGGCGGCGATCCGGGGGACCAGCGTCTCCCCCATGCGTACCACCTCGTCCACGAACTCGGCACGGGTGTCCACCGGGCGCAGGACCCCGCCGTAAAGGTAGGTGACCCCCACCCCGGCCAGCTGCCCGGCCACCTCGACGAGCATCTCCTCGGTGCCCGTGGCCGTCGTGTCCATCCGCAACCCTCCGAGCGAGGAGGCCACGGTGAGCGGCGTCCGGCGTCCGACCGACGCCGCGTGGTCGCACGCGTACCCGATGCGGCGCTCGAGATCCTGCAGGGACTCGAGCGCCGGCGAATGGCGCCGGGCCGCCGTCGCCGCCGCGTTGGGCATGGGCGCCCACCCGTCGGCCAGCTCCACCGCCCGGCGGATCGCCCGGGTGGAGTTGCCACCGACCCAGATCGGGGGGCACGGGCTCTGCACCGGCCTCGGCAGCGCGAGGTTCCCCGAGGCGCTGAAGTGGCGGCCGGCGAGGTCGACCGGCTCACCGGACCACGCGGCCTTCATGGCGACGATTGCCTCGTCGGTCAGCTCGTTGCGCTCGGCGAAGTCCACACCGAGGGCGGCGAACTCGGCCTCGAGATAGCCCGTCCCCACGCCGAAGATGACGCGCCCGCCCGACAGCACGTCAAGCGAGGCCACCGCCTTGGCGGTGACGAAGGGGTTGCGATAGGGAAGGACGCACAGATGGGTCTGCAGCCGGAGCGTCGTTGTCGCCGCAGCGGCGAAGGCCAGCGCGACGAACGGGTCGAGGGCGTGGTGGCCCCCGGTGTCCATCCAGCGCTTCTCGGGCATCGGGTGCTCGGTCACGTACACCGCGTCGAAACCCGCCGCCTCGGCGGCTCGGGCCATCTCGGCGATGGCCGCGCCGGTCACGAACTCGCCCTGGCGGTCGACGCGTTGGGTCGGCAACCCCAGTGAGATCCTCATGGCGCCTCCCCTTTCGCCTCCCCGCGGTGATGCCCCGGGAACAGTACATGACAGAGATGTCCACCGTCCGCTGTCGGTCCGGGTCCGATAACGATAAAGTGCTGTTCACGCCGCCCCTGGCCAACCGGATGCATGCGTCAGCTTGCGTGACGTGAACCGCAGGGGCGTGCGGTCGGGGGAGATCGAGACGGCGCAGGGTGCGCGGAGGGAGGGCTGCGGTGCTCGCACTGCTGACCGACGAGCAGCAGATGCTCGATGAGATGGCCACCCGGTTGGCCGCTTCGGTGGGGATCGACCACCCGAGTGATCTCGACAAGGTCGACCGGACCAAGGGCTGGGCCGGCCTGGCCGAGGCCGGTCTGCTCGGGCTGCGGGCCCGGGACGCCCGGGGCCGGCCGGCCGCGTCGGGGGTGGAGGTCATGCTGGTCGCCCGGGCCCTGGGCGCGGCGCTCGCCCCGTTGCCCTATGTGGGATCGGCCGTCCTGGCGGTCGAGCTGCTCTCGCTGGCGGGTGCTCCCGAGCCCTGGCTGGCCGGCCTCGTCGCCGGCGAGACGCGCTGCGCGCTCCTGGTGAGCCCCGACCTCTCGGGACTGGCCGACCTCGACGACCCGGGCTCGGGCGGAAGCGTGCTCGCCTGGGACGCGGACGGCGCCTCGCACGCCCTCGCCCTGTCGGGCTCCCCGAGTGCCCCCCAGGTGGTCCGGGTGGCGCTCGGGGACCGGTGGCAGCCCGTCGAATCGGCCGATCTCACCAGGGTCGTCCTCGGGGCCGGCTCGGCTCCGGCGGCCGCCGACGTCGAGCCGGCCGGCCGGCCGCTCTCCGCGCAGGCGCTCGACCGGTGGCTGGCGCTCGCGCTCACCATGGTGAGCGCCGACGCGGTCGGCGCCATGCGGCACGGGCTCGAGCAGGTGGTGGACTACACGAAGGAGCGGGTCCAGTACGGCGTCCCGGTGGGTTCGTTCCAGGCGGTCCAGCACCTCTGTGCCGAGGCACTGGTGGCCGTCGAGGGTGCCGACAGCGCGGTGAAGTACGCGGCATGGGCGGTCGACGAGCTCCAACCGGCCGAGGCCGTGCTGGCCGCCCGGACGGCCAAGGCCTACTGCGCCCGGACCAGCCGGACGGTGCCCGAGACGATCATGCAGGTTTACGGCGGCATCGGCCAGACCTGGGAGCACATCGCCCACTTCGTCAACCGCCGGACCCTGCTCGACCGTCAGGTGTTCGGGGACGACGGGGTGCAGCTGTTGGAGATCGCCGGCACGCGCTTGGGAGGTCGTTGACATGGACTACCGGGACACCACCGAGGAGGCGGCCTTCCGCTCCGAGCTGCGAGAGTGGCTCGAGGCCACCGCCCCGAAGAGCTACGCCGAGCTGGTCGACTACGGCGAGCGGCACAAGATGCAGCGGCAGTTCCACCGGCAACTTCACGAGGCCGGCTACATGGGCATGGCCTGGCCGGTGCAGTACGGCGGCCGGGGACTGAGCCCCGTGTACGACGCCATCCTGAACGAGGAGGTCGGCCGGTCGTCGTGCCCGCCGATGCCGGCCATGGTCAACTACCTCGGCCGGGCCGTCTACACCTACGGCAACGAGGAGCAGAAGACCCGTTACCTCCCGTCGTTGCTGAACGGCGACGTCTCGTGGTGCCAGGGGTTCAGCGAGCCCGAGGCCGGTTCCGACCTGGCGTCCCTGCGGACCCGGGCGGACATCGACGGCGACGAGTACGTCGTGAACGGCCAGAAGATGTGGACCAGCGGCGGCCAGTACGCCGACTGGTGCCTCCTGCTGGCCCGGACCGACCAGGAGGCGCCCAAGCACAAGGGCATCTCGTGCCTGCTGGTCGACATGCGCTCGCCCGGCATCACCGTCCGCCCGATCGTGCTGGCCGACGGCGACCCCGAGACGTGCGAGGTGTTCTGGGACGACGTGCGCGTCCCCGTGTCCCAGCGCCTGGGCGAGCCCGGGCTGGGTTGGAAGGTGGCCATGACCACCGTCACCTACGAGCGGGGCCCGGCGGACATCGGCTTCATCTCCACCTACTACCGGGCGCTGCGCACCGTGGAGGACCTGGCGATCGGGAAGGGCCTGCACGAGGACCCCGGGATGCGGCGGCGGTTGGCCGACGCCTACGTCCGGGGCGAAGGGCTGCGGCTCAACGTGATCGAGCAGCTCTCGATGCGGGTGTCGGGACGCCCGCCCGGCCCCGAGGGCTCGGTGGCCAAGCTGCTCTGGGCCGACGCGGAGCAGTCCCTGCAGCACCTGGCCATGGACATCGCCGGGGCCGACGCCCTCACCGGGCGCATGCCCGAGCGGCTCGAGGCGTACTTCCGGTCGCGGCCGGTGAGCGTGTACGGCGGCTCGGCGCAGATTCAGAAGAACATCCTGGCGCAGTCGTCTCTCGGGATGCCCCGCTAGCGTCCCGGCGACGGCTCTACCTCGGCTCAGCAGGCTTGGAGCACCACGTCCCAGCCGGTGCCGGCGACGTAGGTGGCGGAGAAGGGGATCCCGTCGATGTTCCCGTCGGCCGGCGTGGGGGACCCGGGCGGCGTGACGGGGACGGCGTACCGGGTGAGCGGGACCAGGTCCTTCACGACGAAGCCGCCGCAACCGGCGCACCCGTTGTTGCCCAACTCGATCCACATGAGGCGCACGGCCAGCTCCTCGGCCGCGAGCGAGTCCGGCGCGGCCGGACCGACGGGCGGGAGCGTGGCGGCGAGCCGCTCCGAGGCCGCCAGGTCGTCGGCAAATCGAGCCGCGGGCGCCGCCCCGTTGCGCAGGCACATCCGGTTGTAGGTGTAGTCGTAGTCCGAAGGGGTGAAGGTGCCGACGGTCACGCCGTTGAACGCACCCCGCCGCGAGACCAGGTCGTTGTAGACGACGAGAGCCGACTGCAGCAGCGGGGGCGGGAGGCCGGCGACGAGGGCGGCTGCGACGGCCCCGGGGTCGGCGGCATGAACGGCGTCCACCACGGCCTGGTCGAACACGATCCGGTCCGTGCCGATCCCACCGTTCACCGCGATCGCCGCCGCCCTCAGCCCGGTGTCGACACCGCTCGCCGCGGTGAAGAACGCCTTCAGGTCGTCGAGCGAGCTCGGCCGGGTGGTGGTGGTCGTGGTGGTGGTGGTGGTGGTGGTGACCGAGGTCGGCGACGACCCGGCGCCCGCGGAGCCCGGGCCGGAGCCTCCCTGGCTCGTTGCCGGCCCGCCGCCGCACGAGGCGACCAGCAGCGTCGACATGACCGCCACCACGACCGCCACCGCCCTGCGCGCCACCGGTCCCTGCCAGACGGGCGGATCCGCTGTCCCCACTCCCCCGATCATCCTCCGGTCCCGCCGCTCGGGACAGGGCCGAAGGTCCCGGAGGCGGGGAGGTCGCCCACCCACCCCGACTCCCGCTCTCGGTCGACCCTCAGGAGACCGAGCGCGGGGTGCTGCGGGTGGGCCGGACCGGGAGCGTGGCATCGAGGATCTGCACCCGGAAGCTCTCGGGATCGAGGGGCTTGGCGAGGAGGAAGCCCTGGGCCTCGTCGACGTGCTCGTGGCGGAGGTGGTCCATCTGTCCTGCGGTCTCCACCCCTTCGGCCAGGGTCGTCAGCCCGAGGTCCTTGCCGAGTTGCACGAGGGTGTGGATCAGTGCGTCGGACTCGGGGGACCGATGGATCGACTCTATGAACGTCCGGTCGATCTTGAGGCAGTCGACGGGGAACCGTTGCAGGTAGGCGAGGCTCGAGTAGCCGGTCCCGAAGTCGTCGATCGCCACCTTCACGCCGAGCTCCTTGAGCTCGCGGAGGCGGCGGGCGGTGGTGTCGACGTTGCGCATCAGGGCGGTCTCGGTGACCTCGACGGTCAACGCGCCCGGATCGAGGCCGCTGCTCTCGAGGGCGTCGCCGACGTGCTCGACCACGACGTCACGGTCGAGCTGGCGGCCCGAGACGTTCACCGAGACGGTCAGGTCGCTGCCCAGCTCGCGCCAGGCCGCCATCTGGGAACAGGCTTCGCGCAGGACCCACCGTCCGACCTCGATGATCTGGGTGCTCGACTCGAGCAGGGGCACGAAGTCCTCGGGTTGGATCTCCCCGAGGGTCGGGTGGTCCCAGCGGATGAGTGCTTCGACCCCGATCAGGGTGAGGTCGTCGAGGTTGTAGATCGGCTGGTAGACGAGGCGGAACTGGTCGCCTTGGAGTGCGCTGCGCAGATCGAACTCGAGCTCGTAGCGGTGCTGGACGAACGTCTCCATCTCGGGCCCGAAGAGCTCGTAGCAGTTCTTCCCGGCCGCCTTGGCCTGGTACAGCGCGACATCCGCGTCGCGCAGGAGCTCCCCGGGCGTCTCGCGGTACCCGACCGCGATGCCGACACTCGTCGTGACCACCATCGGCACCGTCGACCCCTCGATCTCGAAGGGTCGGAGCATCACCTCGAGGATTCGCTCGGCCACGAGCTCGGGTGCACTCTGCAACGAGACGCCGTCGATCAGGACCACGAACTCGTCACCCCCCATCCGCCCGATCGTGTCCGCGTCGCGCAGACTGGCCGTCAGGCGCGCCGCGACCGCCTGCAGGAGCCGGTCGCCGGCCTCGTGGCCGAGGGTGTCGTTGACGTTCTTGAACTCGTCGAGGTCGACGTACAGCGCAGATCCCGAGGTGCCGCTGCGCCGGTTGCGGGCGAGGAGCTGCTCGATCCGGTCGGTGATCAATGCCCGGTTCGGCAGGCCGGTCAGGGCGTCGTGGAGGGCCTGGTGATGCAGCTCCCCGGTCTTCTCCTCCACCAGGCGCAGTGCCCGGATGCGACCGGTCGCCAAGACGAGCACCAGCGCGCCGAGGAGCGCGCTCAGCGCGATGCCGGCGAGCAGCAACGCTAGCGCGGCGCCGTTGGTGAACAGCCCACCTCCCGCGACCATGCCGGCCGTCGTGATCGTCCACCCGTTGTGCAGGTTGGTGGACACCGCCTGCGCGCCGCCGGGCGCGCTCCCGCTGCGGAAGGTCGCCTTCGACCCGCGGTCCTGGTAGTGCATGGACACGGCGACGCCCGAGTGGCCGGCCAACGCCCGGTCGAGGACCACCTTGGGTATCACCGTCGTGCCGACCCACGCCACGAAGGCCTGCCGGCGCCCCGCGACCGTCGCCGGAACGACGCCACCCCGGTAGACGGGGGTCTCGAGCGCGAACACGTCCGTCTTGCCCAGCTTCAGGGGCAGGTAGGCGCTCGTGCCCGAGTCCCGCGCCGCCAGGATGGCCGGCCCCAGGGCCCCGTCGCAGTAGTCGGTCCCGGCGGGCGGCGAGAGCGCGGCGTCCCGCACCTTTGAGGCGGACACCAGGCAGTAGAACGGACGGTTGCCCGGGGGCGAGACCTCGAACGACCCACCCGGGCCCAGCGGGCCCACCGGGTCCTGCACCGCTCTCGCCGCGAACGCCGTCAGCTGCGACGCGGGAACCACCACGACCGCGCCGAGGGTCAACAGCTCGGGATAGCGCTCGTATGCGTGCACCGACGATGCCCACCGGACGAACCCCGCGTTGGTGATCGTTGGATTGTCGGCGACGAGCGCGGCCTCGTTCACCACGAGGTCGTTCTCGTGCTGGATCGCCAGCTGCAACGTCGAGGTGACCGCCGCCGCGGTCGCCGTGAACTGCCGGCGGGACTGGTCGGCGTTGCTACCGGCGACCGCCTCTGCGGCGAACACCGCAGCAATGGTGCCTCCGACCAAGACCGCCGCCGCGACTGCCGACCACATCCGAAGTCGGCCCCTCGCCGCCGCCGCCCTGACGACCTCCGGATCGGAGGCCGGCGTGGTCTGCGACGACTCCCGCCCGTTCTTGCCCATGATGCCCGCCTTCACGTACCTGGCTCGCAGTCCGCCGCGCCGATACTTCGTTCAGGCTAACACCCCATATCGTCAAATCACCCAAGAGCCACCGATCCACCCGACGCCGGGTCACGCTCCGTGGTCGATGTCCACCAGCTCCTTCCACATCGGATCGAACCCCGCGTCGTCAGGGAGGTCGGAGAGCACGCCGAACGCGGTCATCACGTCCACGTGGACCTCACCGCGACGGTCGGGAGCCCTGACGAGCGCGGTGAACGGTTCCTCCCCGTCCGCGCCGATGCAGGCCTCCCCGAGGGGACACTGTTCCTCGGCCGCGCCGGTGCCATGCACGTGGCCTGGCACTCCCAGTCGCCTCACCTGGCTCAACAGGTCGTCCAACTCGCCCATCTCGTCCTCCTCGTACCGGCACTTCCTCCTATGACTCAACCGGAAGCGGGAGGCCCCTGCCAGGGCCGGAAGTCTCTTGTCGAAGGAGCTCTGCTCCACCCGCCCGGTCACAATGGTCTCGAACGACATCGCCATCGTGCTGTGTCGGGTGCCGGGTTCCTCACCAGCCTGCAACTCAGCCGGCCACCTGGCACCAACCGAGGAGGGTCAATGTATCCTCCAGCGGGTCGGCTCGATGCGCGTTCACCGGCGATGTGGAGCTACTCGATGACGGATGCCAGCATGAGCAACGTCCATGGCCCGACGGGCTCTCGGCGACAGGACCGGGCGGCCTTGGGGCATCCCACGATACCGAGGGTCCGATGAGGGGAGCCTCGATGGGTGGGAGCATCTCGATCAATACCGTGGCAAGCGTCCCGGCCATCGCGTCGACACGCTCTGGCCCTTCGCCCATGGACCGTGAACCTGCCTGGGAAGACGTGCTCCAGGTCCTACCCGACGGCGTCGTGTTCGTCGACGAGGACGGGTTCATCCGTTACGTGAACGAGTGCGCCGCAAGGTTGAGCGGGCATCGAGCTGTCGATCTCGTCGGTCAACCGGTCGAAGTCCTCGTGCCTGCCGGCGTTCGGCGAGATCACGTCGGGTCCCGTCACGCATTCGCCGCCAAGCCGAGCGCCCGGGCGATGGGCAAGTCGTTGGAGCTGACGCTCCAGCGCAAGGATGGGAGCACAGTCCCCATCGACATCGGCCTCGCCCCCTTCCGGTTCGGTTCACGGTCGTGGGTCATCGCGACCATGCGTGACGACAGCGCCCGCCGGAAGGCGGTCGAGGCACGCCTCGACATCGAGCGGGCGAGCGCCACACTGCTTGCCGCGAGCGAGCACCGGTTTCGCCTCTCCTTCGAGAACAACACGTCGGGGATGCTGCTCATCGATCCCGAGGGCCGCATCGTCAGGGCGAACGCCGCCTTCTGCGAGATGCTGGGACGAGAAGAAGGCGAGATCATCGGTCGGGACCCGCTCGAGCTGACCCACCCCGAGGATCGCCCCCTCACCATCGACACCCGTCGTGAGGTGCTGAACGGTCAGGCCCGGCGGAGCAGCTACACCAAGCGCTACCTCCACCGAGACGGCCGGGAGATCTGGGCCGAGGTGGCGAGATCCCGTATCGAGGACGAAGAGGGCACTCTGTCGTGCATCGTGGTCTCGGTCCGCGACATCACCGAGGAGCGGACGCTCGCAAGCCAGTTGTCCTACCGGGCGCTCCACGATCCGCTCACCGGGCTTCCGAACAGGAGCCTCTTCGAAGACCGGTTGAACCATGCGCTCGAGCGCTCCGGGCGGCTGGCCAGCACGCCCGCCGTCGTGATGCTCGATCTTGACGGATTCAAGGAGGTCAACGACACGTTCGGCCACTACGTCGGCGACCAGCTGCTCGTGGCGGTCGCCCGGCGCCTCGAAGGCGCCCTGCGGGTCGGGGACACGCTCTGTCGCTCCGGCGGGGACGAGTTCTGGTATCTCGTCGAAGACCTCGGCCCTTCGATGACCGCCGAGGAGTTGGGGGATCGGCTCCTCGATGCCTTCGTAGAGCCGTTCTCCGTCGCGAACGAGCAATTCCATCAGGAAGCGAGCCTCGGCATCGCGTTCGGATCGGGCAAGGACACCCCCGAGGATCTCCTCCGGGCTGCCGATGTCGCCATGTACGAGGCCAAGCGCCTCGGCAAAGGTCGCTACGTCGAGTTCTCCCCCAGCCTTGCCGTCCGGTCGGCCTCCAACGTCGAGCTCAGGCGCGATCTCCGCCGTAGCCTCGGGAGCCCCGAGCTCATGCTGCACTACCAGCCGATCGTCGATCTCGGTTCCGGGGCGCTCGTTGGTTTCGAGGGCCTGATGCGCTGGGCACACCCCGAGCGGGGGTGGGTGGCGCCCGATGCGTTCATCCCCCTGGCCGAGCAGAGCGACCTCATCGTCGTCCTCGGCGCATTCGCCATCGACGAAGCGTGTCGCGCGCCCTCGTCGTGGCGCCGGCACCACGAGGCGCATGAGGCGTGCTCCGTCTCGGTCAACCTGTCGGTCCACCAACTGCGCAGCCCGACGTTCCTCTCCACCATCGACACCGCGCTGTCCTCCTCGGGGCTTTCACCGAACCGGCTCGTCCTCGAGATGACCGAGAGCGCCGCGCTCGTCGATATCGCCCTGAGCACGTCGGTGTTCGCCGGTCTGAGAGCCCTCGGCGTCCGTATCGCGCTCGACGACTTCGGGACCGGCTATTCCTCGCTCTCTTACCTGAGCCGTCTCCGCCCGGACATCATCAAGATCGATCCATCGTTCATCGCGAGGCTCGGCACGGACCCCTACGACGAGACCGTCGTGAAGGCGATCATCTCCCTCGGGCACGAGCTCGGTTCGGTCATCGTCGCCGAAGGGATCGAGCAGAGGAGCCAGCTCGATCACCTCCGGCTGCTCGGGTGCGACCTCGGCCAGGGCTATCTCTTCTCGCCGGCGGCACCGCTCGCGCAGACCGCGTCGACCATCAGGGCAGCTCACGAGGCCTGGCGAGGGGGACCCCGGTCTCCGGCTCCGCTCCAACGTAGGGACCTTCGGCCCTAGTCCGGTGCCCAGCGTGGGTCTTACACTCGGGGCCATCACGATCCCAGCTCCCGTGGCATCCGCGGCAAGGAGACCGTCATGGACCTGAACGACATGATCCTCATCAGCATCGACGATCACATCATCGAGCCCCCCGACCTGTTCGAGAAGCACATGGCCGCGAAGTACCGCGATCGGGCGCCGACGCTGGCCAAGAACCCCGGCGGTCCGGACCAATGGATCTTTCAGGGCGAGGCCACGGGCACCGCCGGTCTCTCCGCCGTGGTGTCTCTGCCCAAGGAGGAATGGGGCTTCGACCCCACCGACATCTCCCAGATGCGGCCGGGCTGCTACGACGTTGCGGAGCGGGTGAAGGACATGGACGCCAACGGCATGTTGGCCGGCATGAACTTCCCGACATTCATGGGCTTCGCCGGTTCCCACGTGGCCAAGGCCCCCGACCAGGAGCTGGCCGCAGCGACGATCGCGGCATGGAACGACTGGGCGATCGACGAGATCGCCGGCGAGCACCCGGGGCGGTTCCTTCCCATGGCGATCCTGCCCCACTTCGACATCGAGCGGTCGGTCGCCGAGATCCACCGGGTCGCAGCCAAGGGGTGTGTGGCGGTGTCGATACCCGAAGCTCCGTACGGGATCGGGCTCCCGAGCTTCGCGTCCGGCCACTGGGACCCGGTCTTCGCCGCCCTTCTCGATACCGGGATGATCCCCTGTATGCACATCGGGGGGGCGTTCGGGCTCATCAAGCGACCCGACGACGTTCCTCCGCTCCCCGACGACATCATCATCCTCGCTCCCCAGGTGATGGCGGTCACGACCACCGACATCATCCTGGGCGGCCTGTTGCAGCGGTTCCCGGACCTGAAGTTCGCGCTGTCGGAGGGCGGGATCGGGTGGGTGTCGTTCTTCCTCGACCGCCTCGACCGCCACGTGACCAACCATGCGTGGACCCATCTCGACAAGCTGCCGAAGGGCAAGACCCCGACCGAGATGTGGCGCGAGCACTTCCTCGCCTGTTTCATCACCGACCCCTCGGCACTCCGGCTGCGCGACCGGGTGGGCGTCGAGAGCCTCGCCTGGGAGTGCGACTACCCCCACTCCGACTGCACCTGGCCGTACTCCCCGGAACTGCTGCACGCCGAGCTGGACGCCGCCGGCTGCAGCGACGAGGAGATCGACATGATCACGTGGAGGAACGTGTCCCGTTTCTTCGACTACGACCCGTTCGCGGCCATCCCCAAGGAACAGGCGAGCGTCGGGGCATTGCGGGCCCGGGCCGCGGCGGCCGGAGTCGACACCCACGAGACCACCAAGGCGGAGTACAGCCGTCGGTACAGGGAGGGCCTGGTCCCAGCCGGCTGACCCTCGCTGCCGCTCGCTCGGTCGTCCGGGAGGCTCGCGCTAGCTCGTGATCCCGAACCGCTCGAGCCCGAAACCGCGGATGGCGTTGCCCCGGGCCAGCTTGTAGATCTCGGCGTCGTCGAGCCGGGCTTCGGCACAGATCTTGGTGAGGACCTCCTTCGACAGCGGAAAGGTCGAGTCCGCGTGGGGGTAGTCGGTCTCAAAGCAGATCTGGTCCATCCCGATCACGTCGCGGTTCCGCAGCCCGGTGGCATCGTCGAACATGCAGCCGTATATCCGGCCGGGGATGTAGCTCGAGGGCGGGTCGGGGAGCCAGGACCCGAAGCTGTTGTCGCTGCGCTCCTCCCAGAGCTTGTCGGCCCGCTCGATGATGTAGGGCATCCAGCCGACCTGACCCTCCGAGTACGCGATCACGAGGCTCGGGTAGCGGGCGAGCGTGCCGGAGAAGATGTAGTCGAGCATCGAGCCCATGGCGTTCTGAAACGTCAGGGTCGAGCTGATGATGAAGGGGGCGTCCGGTGAGGTGCTCGGCATCTTTGACGACGAGCCGATGTGCATGCACACCACCGTCGCCGTCTCCTCGCATGCCTGAAAGAACGGCCGCCAGTAGTCGTTCTTGTCGTGCACCGAGGGGAGCCCCAGGGGGTGGGGGTTCTCGGGGAAGGTGACGGCGAAGCTGCCCTTGGCCGCGCAGCGCCGGATCTCCCCGGCCGCCAGGTCCGCGTCCCACAGCGGCACGATGGTGAGGGGGATGAGCTTGCCCGTCCCCTCGCCACCCGACCAGTCGTCGATCATCCAGTCGTTGTAGGCCTTCACGCACAGGAGGGCGAGCTCCTTGTCCTCGCGCTCGTTGAACGTCTGGCCGCAGAACCGTGGCAGCGTGTTCGGGAAGCAGATGGCCGCGTCGACGTGGTTGGCCGCCATGTCGGCCAGGCGCTCGGTCTTGTCCCACGAGCCCTTGCGGATCTCGTCGTACGTGGTCAGCCTGAAGCCGACCTCGTCGAACCCGACGGCCGCGGACAGCATCATGAGCGGCGAGACCAGGTCGTCGTAGTACCAGACATCGGCCCAGTCGGCGTCGTCGCTCTCGGCCCAGCCGCCGGCCGTACCACCACCCGGCGTGCCGCCCATGGCGATGCGCTTGCGCTCGACCCGCGGCCCCCGGTCGCGGTACTTCTTCGGGAGCCTCGAGCTCCACAGGTCCGGGGGCTCGACGACATGGTCGTCGACCGAGATGATCCTGGGGACCTCTGTCATGGCGTGCCCTCCCTCTTGCCCCGGTTCGGGGTGATCGACGCGTGGTCCGGACGAGGCCATGGTCAGTGCGTGGCCACGGTGTCGGTGTTGCGGCCCGAGCGCAGGACGGTCCCGCCGAGCGACCCGGTGGACTCCCCGCCTTCGATGGTGGGCACCCCGTTCACGAGCACCCGGGTCACCCCGATCGACCGGGAGGTCAGCCGCAGGCTTTCCCCGGGCAGGTCGTAGACCCGCTTGGCCGGACCGCTGTCGACGGTGTCGGGGTCGAAGATGCCGATGTCGGCGTAGCCGCCGACCGCGATCCGCCCACGGTCGCGCAGACCGAACATGCGGGCCGGCACGTCGGTCATCAGCCGAACGGCCCGCTCCAACGGGACCAGCTTGCGCCCGCGCAGGGTGTCGGCCAGAAAGCGGGTCGGGTAGGGCGACCCGAGCATGCGGTCGAGGTGCGCGCCGGCGTCGGAGCCGCCGATCAGCACGTCCTCGTGGTCCCACAGGTCCCGCCGTGCCGCCCAGTCCTCGGGCGCGTTGGCCGTCGGCAGCGGCCACAGCACCGTCTTGAACTCGTCGGCCGACGTGATCTCGACGAGCAGGTCGCCGGGGTCCATGCCCTTCTCCCTGGCGAGGTCGGTGATCAGGCGCCCCTCGTACCGGTGGTTCTGCTCGGCGACGGTGTCGCCGATCCGGTAGTTGGAGAAATCGGCCAGGCGCTCGAACACCGTCCCCTTGGCGTTGGCGGTCAGCGTCGCCCGCACGGCCGGGTCCATCAGCCGGCGGGTCTTCTCGGCGTGCGGCAGCGTCAGCACGTCGCGCCAACCGGGGATGAGCCACAGGGCGCAGAACGTGCCGAGGCTCATGTTGTTGTCGGAGAAGATCGGCATGGTGAGCGCCACCACCCGGCCCCCGATCTGGCGGGCGCGGGCGGAGGGCAGGAGCTGGTGCTCGGTGCGCTCGGCGTCCGACGCCTGCACCGACAGGACGTTCCAGTTGATCGGTCGGTTGGCGTGGGCGCTCATCTGGGCCAGCAGCTCGATCTCGCCGTCGGTGAAACCCTTCAGGCACCCCTCGACAATGGCCTCCAAGGTGGTGCCCGGGTGCTCGCTCACCACGTCGCAGAGCGCGAGGAGCTCCTCCTCGCTGGCCAGGCGCGAGGCCACCGGGTTCCCCTGATGGTCCGGGTGGGTGGACGACCGGGTGGTCGAGAGCCCGAGGCCCCCGGCCCGGAGCGACTGGTGCAGGACGCGTGAGATGGCCTCCACCTCTTCGGGGGTGGAGGCCCGCTCGAGCGACGCCGCGCCCATCACGTAGCGGCGAAGCGCGCAGTGTCCGACGAGGAACCCGGCATTCACCCCGATCCTGCCGTCGAGCCCGTTCAGGAACTCCCCGAACGTCTCCCACGTCCAGTCGATGCCGTTCTCGAGCGCGGCCAGCGGCATCCCCTCCACCTGGGCCATCATCCGGCGCGCGTAGTCGGCGTCGTCCTCCTTTATCGGCGCCAGGGTGAACCCGCAGTTCCCGCCGATCACCGAGGTGACCCCGTGGTTGGACGAGGGCGTGGCGTAGCCGTCCCAGTGGAGCTGGGCGTCGTAATGGGTGTGCGGGTCGATGAACCCGGGGGTCACCAGCTGCCCGTCGGCGTCGATCGTCTCGCGCGCGGGTTCGTCGACGTCGCCCACGGCCACGATCCGGTCCCCCCGGACCCCGACGTCGGCCTGACGTGGCGGGGCACCGGTACCGTCGACGACCGTTCCACCCCTGATCACGTAGTCGAGCATGTCGCCTCCGGGTCGCAGTCGGGGACCGGCGCGCCCACACGGCCGGCGGCGGACGCACAGGCCCCCCGGCACGGTCTCGCTCTCGGATCGGAGGAGCCCATCGACAGCGTCCCCCCTCAGGTCCCCACGGGAAATTGCTGGCGCCACGCACGCTACCAGTAACTGACAACTGCGTCTACCGGTAGTGGGTCAGCTCCATCCGGGCAGCAGGTTGCGCTCGCGGCAGACGTCCTGCGCGTGGATGTGGGCGCCGTTGAGCGACGCGGCCTCGGGCGAGCCCACCAGCCAGGCCACCGTCGCGCCGATGACGTCGGCCGGCGCCCCCGTGCTGTTGTCGAACCCGAACTGGGCCATGTCCATGGCGATGCGCTCGGTCGCCACGTAGCCGGGGTCGAGATTGAAGAAGAGGACGCCCCGGTCGCTCATCTCGGTGGCCAGCAGCCCGGCCACCCGGTGCAGGGCCCCCTTCGACGCGCCGTAGCCGAGCCCCCATCCCCCGCTGCCGGCCGGTGCCGGCGGGTCCATGAGGCCCGAGCTCGAGGTCAGGTTGACGACGATGCCCGAGGACCGGTCGAGCATCTCGTCGAGCACCAGCCGGGTGAGGATCAGCGGCGCGATCACGTTGGCCTGCAGGTGGCGGTCGATCAGCTCGATCGGGGTGTCGAGGAACTGGTCCATGTGGCCGGGGCCGACGTAGCGCGCGTTGTTCACCAGCACGTCGATCGGGCCCCACCGTTCCCGGACCGTGGTCACCGCCGACCCGAGGGAGACCCGGTCGAGCAGGTCGAGGTAGACGGGCATCGCCCGCCGGCCCGTCGCCTCCACGAGGGCCACGGTGGACTCCACCGAGCCCGGCAGGGGCCTCAGGTCGGAGCGCTTCACCGTCGAGGAGTGCTCCCGCGCCTCCCCCTCGCTCATGGTGCGCGCCGCCACGGCCACGTCGTAGCCGGCCCGGGCCAGGTGCACGGCGACGGCCTTGCCGATGCCGCGGCTGGCTCCGGTCACCATCGCCACCGGCGCCCGGCCGCCGGCTCCCCCAACGTCGCCCTGCGGAACCTGGCTCATCGAAGCCCCCCGATCGTCGTGGCCGTCATCATTGCCCAGAGGAGGGCGGTGCGCCACGTTGGATGTCGGCGGGGACCCGCACGATGCCCCGGGCGCGCAGCAGCTCCTCGTACCCCTCGGGATCGGCCGGGACCGGGGTCACGTCGCCGGTGTAGAACTCGAGCAGCCGGGTCCCGTCGGGGCCGGCCACCAAGGGCCCGAAGGTCGCCCCGTGCCCGAGGAGCACCGTCGTGCCGGGGGTGCAGTCGACCTCGCCGATGCGCACCGATCCCTGAAGGACGAAGACGACGTGGTCGCTGCCGTGGCCGTGGGCCTCCAACACCAGGCCGGGGTCGTACTCGGTGTAGAGGACCGTGGGGGCACCGCCCGACTCGACGAACTTGAGCCGGGCGGCCACCCGGCGGTCCCCGTGCAGCTGGGCCCGCACCTCGTGCCAGGGCACGTCGTCGACGTGCCGGAAGACCGGCCCGGTCACCAGAGCCGGTCCGCGTGGTCGTCGGTCCCCACGTTGGTCCCGAAGAACGGGGCCGCGAAGGTGAGCCGGGCCGCACCTCCCGATTCGACCGTCCTCCCGAAGTCCCGGAACGACTCCCAGGCGACAGCCGGGTCGGCGTCGACGAACACCAGTTGGACGAGCCGGTCCTCGCTCCCCCCGTCGGTCCCGAGGGCCATCGGCGACCGGGAGCGCTGCCCCGTCGGGCTCGGGTGCTTCGCCCACGAGGACCAGCTGGCGACGCCATCGGTCGCGAGCAGGCCGGGGACGGCCTCCGACTCGAGCCACCGGCGGTGCTCCTCGGCACCGACCCCCTCCGCCGGCTCGGTCACCACGACGCCCAGCCCGGGGAAGTGGTGGTCGAGCGAGAGCTCGAGGGGCACCGCGTCCTCGTCGGCGTACGCGACCGAGACCAGGTCGTAAATGCCGGTGTGGGCGTGGGTCCGCTCGTCGAATCCCCGCCCGTTGCCGTACAACCGGACCACCTGCTCGCCGGCCCACTTCAGGTGCTCGTCGACGTGGTCCTCGTGGATCCAGTAGGTCGAGAGGTAGGACCCGGCGTCGACCGGCTCGGCAAAAGGGCTCTCGGCGGGGAAGCGCAGGTCCTTCAGCGAGCGCGGGGCCACCCACCGCCCGCCGGAGAACAACCAGGGGCCGATCATGCACCCGGCGTAGAAGTGGTCCCGCTCGTACCACCGGTTGTAGGCCACCTCGCTGCCTCGATGCGGGTCGACCATGGTGAACAGCATGCTGCCGATCCGGACCGGGTACTCGTCCATCGGTTGCTCCTCGCTCGCGAAGATCCTCGTCAGGTCCCGAACAGGGAACGCTGGATGAACTCGGCCAGTCCCTGGGCCAGCTCGTCGGTGCTGGCCAGCAGCTGGCCGCGGAACATGGCCCGGTTGGCTCCCTCGATGACCGCGTAAATGGCCAGCGCGGCGATCTTGGGGTCGACGCCGCTGGCGCCCGTGGCACGGATGCGGTCGGCGATGGCGGCGACGCTGCGGTTCATCTCGCGGAGCGAGTCGACGCCGGCGGGCGTGTGGGGATCGGTGTTGAACGCCTCGCTGATGGCCTGCAGCAGGGCCCCGTGGGTCTGAAACCTGCGACAGACGTCAACGAGCCACGCCTGAAGCAGGGCCAGCCCGGCGGCGCCCGGCTCGAGCACCGGGACGGCCCGCGTGGCCGGGGCCAGGTCCCGGGTGACGTCGGCCATCGCCGCGGCCAAAAGGTCGTCCTTGTCGGCGAAGTGCAGGTAGACGGTCCCGTGGGCCGTGCCGGCGCGCTTGGCGATCCGGGCCATGCTGGCCCCGTGGTAGCCGTGGGAGCCGAACTCGGCCACCGCCGCATCGAGCAGCTTGGCGATCGTCCGCCGCCCGTGGGCCCGGGTGGTGCGGCTGGCGACGGTCAGGCTCCAACGGTCCGGCTCCTCACCGTCCGCCGTCTCGATCAGCTCCTCCGCTGCGGGCACCGTTCGCTCCGTCCTCCATCGACCCAGCCGACCTCGCCGGTACCACCTCGAGAGCCGGCACCGTATCCCCCCGGACCGGACCGGACGAGCCTAACCAAAGCTGACAGTCGCGTCTATCGGGATCGTCCGGGGGCTCCCCATGCAACATCGCCGTCAGGTTGTGTATCTTGCCCGAAGCACAGCGGAGGGGGAGCTCAGGTGCCACAGAACGTCGGGCCGATCGAATGGACCGAGGACGCGCTCACGCTGCGCCGGTGCGTGTACGAGCACTGGTGCCGGCACGGCGTCGGTCCCAACCTGCTCGACGTGCACCGGGCGACGGGACTCGACCGGCGTCGCATCGTGCAGGCCTACAAGCAGCTGCAGCTCGGCATCATCTGCGTCGTCACCGAGGACACCCAGAACGCCAACCTGCTGAAGTTCCAGCCGTTCTCGAGCTTCCCCAGCCAGGTGAAGTCGTTCGTCGACGGGGAATTCCACAGCTACGTCGGCTGCGCCATGGAGTCGATGGCCTTCAGCAAGATGCCGCCGTTCGCGGGGAAGGAGGTCCGGTTCGAGGGCTGGTGCGCCTGCTGCTTCGAGCCCATCTCCTTCACCTCGCGCGACGGGGGCGTGGCCACCGACCGATCGCACCCGGACTTCCGCATCCACGTGAGCACCAGCCCGTGGGACTGGAACAACGTCGACATCGTCCCGATGTGCGACTCCATGAACTTCGTCGTCGACGCGGAGCACGCCGACCGTTACGAGCACCAGATCGCCCGCCGGGGCGTCCTGGTGACTCCCGAACAGGGCATCCTGTTCGTCTCGTCGGTGGCGGACAACCGGATGTGGGACTTCCATTGGCCGGCCGGATCGATGACCCCGGGCCCGATCATCAACGGGTTGCGGGCCCTCGGGGTCGACACGAGCCCCTGGGGGGAACCATGAGCGTCGCCGTCCCGTCCCCGATCGCCTTCGGGATGCAGCTCCCGATCCAGTCGCGCAGCAAGCTCTACCGCGAGCCGTGGGAGGACGGCGCCGGACGGGACGAGCTGGCCGCGGTCGCCCGGGCCGCCGACCGCGCCGGGCTCGCGTACGTCGCCGTCTGCGACCACGTGGCCATCCCGCGCGACAGGGCCGAGAGCATGCAGACCGCCTGGTACGACACGGTCGCCACCCTCGGGTGGCTGGCCGCACAGACCACGCACGTCCGCCTGCTCTCCCACGTGTTCGTCGTCGCCTACCGCCACCCGCTCGTCACCGCCAAGTCGTTCATGACGCTCGACCACCTGTCGGGCGGCCGGGTCATCTTCGGCGTGGGGGCCGGACACGTCCAAGGCGAGTTCGACGCCCTCGGCGTCCCGTTCGACCAGCGGGGGAAGATCACCGACGACGCCATCGACGTGATCCGGGCGGCCTTCGACGACGAGTTCTGCGACGTCGACACGCCGAGGTGGTCGGTGCACGACGTCGGCCAGGCGCCACGGCCGGACCAGGCCCACCTCCCGATCTGGGTCGGCGGGTCCTCGCGCCCCGCACTGCGCCGGGCGGCCGAGCGTGGGGACGGCTGGCTGCCCCAGGGCCCGCCGGCCGAGGGCATGGCGTCGGCCGTCGCCTTCCTGCACGAGCGCCGGGCCGAGCTGGGCCGGACCCAGCCCTTCGCGGTGGGAGGGTTCGCCATGCCGATGTACGTCGGCTCGCCGAGCTGGGACCTCGGGGACCACGCGGTCTCGGGCTCCCCCGAGTTGCTGGCGGCGAGGATCCGGGAGTGGGCGTCGGTGGGGGCCACCCACCTGCAGATCCGGCTGCGCAGCCGGAGCGCCGACGAGCTCGTCGACCAGGTCGGCACCTTCGGCGCCGAGGTCGTCCCGCTCACCCGCTGACCGGGCCACCGGGCCGACCCGGGCCGACCGGGCCGCTATCTGACGATGGCACCCCCGTCGATCGGCAGCTGCACGCCGGTGATGTAGCGAGCCTCGTCGGACACCAGCCACAGCACCGCGGCGGTGACGTCCTTGGCGTCGACCCACGCGATGGGGAGCACGCTCACCGCCGACATCATGTTGGCGAGGTCCTCGCGGCCGGGGTTCTCGATCTCGGGCATGAACAGGCGGTAGGTGCCCTCGTTCTGCAGCATCGGCGTGTCGGCGTTGGTCGGGTGCACGGTGTTGACCCGGATCCAGTGGGGCGCCAGCTCGTTGGCGAGGGACTGCATGAGCCCGACCACCCCGTGCTTGGCCGCCGAGTACGGCGCCGTGTGGGCGAAGCCCCTGATCCCCGCCGTCGAGCTCGTGATGACGATGGAACCGCCCTGACCACGCTCGATCATGTGGGGGATCACCGCCCGCACGGTGTTCCACACCCCGGTCAGGTTGATGTCGACCACGTCCTTCCACGTCTGCTCGGGGTACTCCCACGCCCGGTTGAGGCTCACCACCCCGGCGTTGGCCAGGCAGATGTCGACGTGCCCGAAGAGCCCGATCCCCTCGTCCACCACCGCCTGCAAGGACGCGAAGTCGCGCACGTCGGCCCGACGGGCCAGGATCTTCCCGCCGACCTGCTCCACCAGGCGTACCGTCTCGTCGAGGTCCTCGGGCGTCGCCAGCGGGTAGAGCACCGCGATGGAGTCGACGTCCTTGCAGATGTCGATGGCGATGATGTGGGCGCCCTCCTCGGCCAGGCGGATGGCGTGCGATCGACCCTGCCCCCTCGCCGCGCCGGTGATGAACGCGACCTTTCCGTCGAGCTTGCCCATGTTCTCCCCCATCTCGTGGGCCCCGCCCCGGTCGGGGTGAGCCCGTCCGTAGCACTATACGGGCTCCACCTGCGACCGGTCCCCGGGTGGAACCGGTCGCAGGTGGGCCGGGTGCCGGGCGGGCACGGCATGGGCCGGGCGCTGCCGAGGAATTGGGCGCCGTGCGAATTGCCCTGCCGGTAGGATGCGGCGATGCAGAGCGCGGCGACCCCGGCCAAGGGGGCGACCCCGGCCAAGGGGAGGAGGTCCCGCCCCCCGGCGCCCGCCCCCCGGTCGCTCCCGGACCTTCGGGCCCGGCTCCTCGCGGCGGGACAGCGGGTCTTCGCCGAGCTCGGCTACGCGGGCACGAGGGTCGACGACATCATCGAGGCGGCCGGCACGTCCCGGGCCACCTTCTACCGGTACTTCAAGAGCAAGGACGCGCTCTTCACCGAGTTGAGCCGGACCTGCTTCACCGACATGCGGGTGACCACGCGGGCCCTCGGGTCGCTCGCCCCCGGGGACGGGGCACGCGCCCAGTTGATCGAGATCCTGCACGCCTGGAGAGATCTTCTCGACCGCCACGGGGGGGTCATCCGGGCGTGGTTCGAACGCGAGGCGGTGCCCGACTCGCCGATCTCGCGCGAGGCGACCAAGGCCTTCGACCGGCTCTTCGAGGAGCTGCTGACCCCGATCCACGCGGCCGACACCGGATCGGCGGTGCATCCCGAGATGCAGGCCGTCCTCCTGTTCATCCTGATCGACCGGTCGTACTACTACCTGACGTCGCGCCAGTCCCAGATCAACCCGGACCGCCTCGCCCCCACCCTGGCGACGATGATCGAACGGTCCTACCTCGGGGCGGGCGCACCGCCGCCGGGGCGGCGCCTGCGCATCACCCATCACTGAGGCGACCGCCGGGGCCCACGACGATCGCGCCGGCCCCGAGACGATCTCCTCGGGCTACGTTGGTCCGGTGCAGGAGCACGACGGGGAGGCGATGCGGTCGGCTGAGGGCATGCGCGTCCTCGAGCTCGGCCGGCACATCGGCGTTGCCTCGGCCGGGCTCGCGTTGACCGCCCTCGGGGCTGACGTCGTGCAGGTCCGCCTCCCCGACCGCGCCGTGCCTGCGGCCGAGGCGACCTACTACGACCGTGGCCGCCGCACGCTCCATGGCGAACCCGGCGGGGACCTCGGCGAGCTGGCGTCGCTCGCCGACATCGTCCTCACGGACCTGGCGGACCCGGAGCTGGCCGCGATGGGCGTCCCGGCCGACGCCGGCGGGCTGCGCGCCGGCCCGGACGCGCAGGGCCTCACCGGTCCCAACCGGGACTTCCGCATGACGGATCTCACCGAGTGGGCCTCCACCGGGCTGGCGAACGTGACCCGCCGTCCCCATCCCGGCGACGACGAGCGCTACGTGCCCGTCCTGCCGCCGGGGCACCAGCCCCAAGCGCTCTCCGGCTTGGCGGCGGCGACGGCGGCGCTCGTCGGCCGCCGCTGGGCCCGGATGCGCCAGGAGCCGGTCGTCGCCGACGTGTCGGTGCAGGAGGTGGCGGCGGCGATGTTGCACGGGATCTTCCCGAACTTCGTGTGGAACGGCATCGTCACCGGTCACCCCACCTCTGCGTCGACCGCACTCGGCATGTTGCTGCCCGCGATGGACGGCGACATTTACGTGCGCACGCTCGACCCCCGGCAGTGGGACGCGCTGATGGCGTGGGTGGACGACCAGGCCGTGGAGGCCATCGGTGCCGACCCCGACAGCCGGCTCGCCAACAACGACGCGCTGTGCCTGCTGCTGGGCGAGTGGACCTCAACGCAGCACCGGGTCGAGCTGCTCACGGAGGGGCAGCGCCGGCACATCCCGATCGCGCTCCCGCGCTCGCTCGACGACGTCCTGGCGTGGCAGCAGCTGCGGGCCCGCGACGTCTGGCGCACCGTCGACCTCGACGGCTCGGCCGTGGAGGCGCCGCGCCTGCCTCTGTTGGAGCCGCCGGGCTGGCGCGTGACGGCCGGGGCACCTGCCGAGGAGGTCGCGGCGCGGTGGCGGAGCGCGACATGAGCCCGGGGCCGCTCGGGGGTGTCCGGGTGCTCGACTTCGGCTGGACGTGGGCCGGGCCCTACTGCGGGATGATCCTCACCGATCTCGGCGCGGACGTGATCAAGATCGAGACCCATCACCGGCTCGACATGCTGCGGCTCTCGGGCGCGTTCGCCGACGGCGTGCGCGACGAGGAGCGAAGCGGCTGGTACTCGGCCACGAACCGGGGCAAACGCTCGATCACCGTCGACATGAAGCACCCCGAGGGCCGCCGGCTCGCCCTCGACCTGGCGGCGATCAGCGACGCCGCCATCGAGAACTTCTCGCCCGGCGTGCTGGCCCGCCTCGGCCTCGGGTGGGAGGACCTGTCGGTCGTCAACCCGGGGATCGTGCTGCTGTCGCTCTCCGCGTACGGGGCCACGGGGCCCGAGCACGACTACGTCGCCTATGGCGACCACCTGGGCTACGCGTCGGGTCTGGCGTCGGTCATCGGCCATCCCGACGACGGCCCCACGCCGATCAACACGTTTTACGGCGATCCGGTCGCGGGGATGTACGGAGCGCTGGCGATCGTCGCCGCGCTCGAGGAGCGCGACCGCACCGGTCTCGGGCGTCATCTGGAGTACTCGCAGGTGGAGGGTCTGCTCACGATGATCCCGGGCCCGATCGTCAACCGGTCCTCGGGGGCGCCGGTGCAGCGCCTGGCCGACAAGTCCCCGGCGATGGCGCCCCACGGCTTCTACCGCTGCGCGGGGGACGACGCATGGGTGGCGATCGCCGTCGAGAACGACGAGGCGTGGGGAGCGCTGCGCGGCATCGTACGCGGCGCCGACATCGACCTCGCCGACCTGGCGACGTTGGAGGCCCGCAAGGCTGCGGAAGGCGCGCTCGACGCGGCGGTCTCGGCGTGGACGGCGACGCTGTCGCCGTGGCAGGTCACCACCGCATGCCAGGACGTGCGCGTGGCCGCCTACCCGCTCATGAGCTCCCCCCGACTGGCGTGGGACGCACACCTGCACGAGCGCGACTTCTTCCGATGGGTCACCCATCCCGTCGCCGGACCCGGCCCGCTCCCGGGCGTCGTCTTCCGCATCGGGGACGAGGGTGCCCGCGTCCGCGGACCGGCGCCGCTGATGGGCCAGCACAACGAGGAGGTCTTCATGGGCCTGCTCGGCCTGAGCCGTACCCGCTACCAGCGGCTGGTCGCCGGCGGGGCGATCGCCTGACCCTGACGCCGATAGAGGAGATCCCATGGATCGCATCAACCACGTAAAGATCGTCACCCCCGACCCGGAGGCGATCGACCGCTTCCTCCGGGAGGTCCTCGACTTCCCCGAGGGATGGTCGCTCGGGCCCGAAGGCGACGCGCCGACCGCTTCCTCCGACGTCGTCTCGCCGGCCCGTGACGGCGACGGCAACTTCACCCAGGAGGCGGTGTTCGCGTTCCGGGGGAGCTCGGGGCTCGGCGGTCGGATCACCGGCTCGACCGAGAGCCGCCAGTTCCAGATCCTCAGAGGCGACAAGGCCCACATCTGGGCTGTCGCCGTCGGGACGAGGAACCTCCAACGGGCACACGACCGGTGCATCGAGCGGGGCATCCCGTGCACCGACCTCGACATCACCAAGTGGGGTGAGGGCGGCATCCGCTTCTTCTTCGCCGAGGTCGCCGGCATCGTCTTTGAGATCATGCGGGTGGAGACCTCGGCGTGACCGACGTGCTGTCGTCCCGCGACGGAGCCCTCGGTGCCGGCGCCGGCGCCGGCCGGTCAGCTTCCGGGGGCGAACGTCCGGAGACCGGCGAGGCGGGCGGCGGCACTCTGCCTCTCGTCGTAGCTGACGAACCCGTCGTGCGGGAAGACGTCGAGCGCGGCGGCCAGGTGGACGGAGTCGAGCGCCCGCAACACCGGCTCGGCCAGCGCGCCGGCGACGAGGAGCAGCTCACGGGCGAGTGGGCGCAGGGCAACGGCATCGACGAGCTCCTCGGTCCGGGCGATCAGGACGTCGACCGGAAGGAGCGGGTCCGCTGCCGCCGCACGCCTCACTGCTCGGGGCAGCTCGGTGAGCACCAGCTCACAGGAGACGAGATCGGCGCCGGCGAGGAACATCCGCAGGGCCGCCGTCTCGGGTTCGTCGCGTACGAGCTTCACGAGCGCAGAGGAATCGACGTAGTAGAGCCGCAAGTTCAGCGCTCGGCCCGGATCTCGTTGAGGGCGCGGCTCAGCGCGTAGGGATCGCCGCCGAGCTCGATCGGCTCCGGTAGCCCGCGACGAACCGGGCGGACGACCCGCCCCTCGGCGACCAGCCGGTCGAGGGCCGTCCCTGTGGCGGGCGGAGGACCCAGCTCGGCGACGGGACGATTGTGGTCGGTGACGAGCAGGCGCTCACCCCGCGCCACGCGCTCGAGGTACCGGCTCAGGTTCTGGCGCAGCTCCGCGATCCCGACCGTCGTCGACATGTACAGAATTGTAGCAGATCGGACGGTGCCCCGGGATCAGGCGGGCCAGACGATGCTCTGCAGCTCGCTGTACGCCTCCATGCCGAAACGGGCGCCGTCGCGGCCGACACCGCTCATCTTAAAGCCGCCGAAGGGGGTGCCCGGGTTGCGCCCGGAGGTGTTGATGCCGACGTTGCCGGCCCGGAGCCGGCGGGCCACCTGGTAGGCACGCGCCGTGTCCCTGCTGAACACGTAGTCGTACAGCCCGTAGGAGGTGTCGTTGGAGACGGCGATCCCCTCCTCCTCGTCGTCCACGGGCACCACGACGACGACCGGCCCGAAGATCTCCTCGCGGACGACGTGCATGTCGTTGCGGCACCCGGCCAGCAGGGTCGGCGCGACGAAGAACCCCTTGGTCAGGTGCTCGGGGCGGCGACCGTCCACCACCACGTCGGCCCCGGCGTCGGCCCCGGAGGCGATCATCGACTCGATCCGGTCACGCTGTGCCGCGGAGATGACCGGGCCGACCACCGTGGCCGGGTCGAGCGGATCGCCGGTCGTGAGCAGGCCCGCCGCGGCCGCCAGCCCGTCGACCAGCTCGTGGTAGATGGAGCGGTGGGCGACCACCCTCGTCGGCGCCGTGCAGATCTGCCCCGAGTGGAAGGCCCAGACGCTCATGATGTTGCGGACGGCGTTGGGGAGGTCGGCGTCGGCCAGCACCAGCGCCGCCCCCTTGCCGCCGAGCTCCATCAGCAGGCGCTTCATCGTCCTGCCGCCGGCCTCGAAGATCTTCGCCCCCACCACCGTGCTCCCGGTGAAGGAGATCATGTCGACGTCGGGCGAGTCGACCAGGGCGGCGCCGACCTCGGGCTTCGACCCGGTGAGGAGGTTGACCACCCCGGGCGGGAAGCCCACCTCGTCGAGCACCCGGACGAGCTCGATGGTCCCGAGGGGATCCTGCGGCGCCGGCTTGATGACGACGGTGTTCCCCATGGCCAGCGCCGGCCCGATCTTGCCGGCCGTGTTGGTGAGCGGGAAGTTGTAGGGGGTGATGCAACCCACCACCCCCACCGGCTGGCGGGCGGCGACGGCGCCGAGCAGGGCGCCCGGGGCCAGCTGCGAGGAAGGGGTGGCACTGGGCAGGAGGGGGATGTCCCAGTCGCGCAGACCGAGCTCCGCGAACTCGAACAGGCGGTTGGTGCACCCGGGAACCTGCTGACTCGCCGCCACCGCCTGGGTCGCCCCGGTCTCGGCCTGCACCAGGGGCACCACCTCGGCCTCGCGCCGGCGCCACCGTTCGGCCGCCGCCCGGATGAGCGCGGCGCGCTCGTGGCGTGGCGTGCGCGACCACGACCCGAAGGCCTCCCTGGCCGCGGCGATGGCGTCGGCCGCGTCGTCCGTCGTCGCCTCGGGCGCGTGACCGACCACCTCCTCGGTCGCCGGGTTCACCACGGGGTAGGTCCCCGCCCGGGGAGTGACCCAGTCCCCCCCGATCCGCAGCTGCCACGTCTCCTCCGGTCTCGCGATGCCCATGTTCCTCGCCTCCGTCTCGGTCCCCTGCACCCGACGAGCGGGCGCGCCCGGGTGCGTTCAGGTCGGGATCCTCAACCGCAGCCCGGCCTTGATGATCTTGCCCGTCGAGGTCCGGGGGAGCTCGTCGACCAGATAGATCTCCTCGGGCACCTTGAACCTCGCCAGGCGCTCCCCCACGTACTCCTGAATGGAGGCGACGTCGGGCTCGGGGTGCTCCTCGGAGGGCACGACGAAGGCCACCACCCGCTCCCCGAGCACCGGGTCGGGCTTCCCCAGGACGGCCACGTCGGCCACGTGGGGGTGGAGCCGGACGACCCCTTCGATCTCCATCGACGAGATGTTCTCGCCGCCCCGCCGCACGATGTCCTTCTTGCGGTCGACGAAGAAGAAGTAGCCGTCCTCGTCGAAGTAGCCGAGGTCCCCGGTGTGGAACCACTCGGCGTCGATCACCGCGGCGGTGGCCTCCTCGTCCCTGAGGTAGCCGTCGAATGCGATGGTGCCCCGCCGGAAGACCACCTCGCCCTCCTCGTCCGGCGCCGCCTCGGTCCCGTCGCCGCGCTGCACGGTCATGGTGGAGCCGGGGAACCGCCGCCCGGCCGAGCCGGGCCGGCGCTCCTCGCCGAGGCGGGTGTAGGTCCCGAAGCCGGCCTCGGTCATGCCGTACCAGTCGATGAGGGGCGCGCCGAAGCGCTCCTCGATGAGCGGCGCCGTCCGCGCCGCACCCAGGACGATGAGCACCCGCAGGCCGTGGCGCCGCTCGCGGGGGCTCTCGGGCCGGCCCATCAGGATGTTCACCAGCGGCGCCAGGGTCCACAAGAAGGTGGGCCGGTAGAGGTCGACGAGGTCCCAGAAACGGCTGGCCGAGAACCTGCGGGGGAAGACCACGCTGGCGCCGTGCAGCAGCACGGCCATCAGGCCGCCCATGCCGTTGCCGTGGAAGAAGGGCGTGACCAGGATCCCCCGGTCCTTCGACTCGAGCCCGAACATCTCGCGGTAGTCGGCGCCGGTCAGCTGGCCCGCTTCGTTCACCACCGCCTTGGGGCGGCCGGTGGTCGTCCCCGAGGTGTACATGATGTGCTCGGAGAAGCCGAAGCCCTCGGGCGGCAGCGCCGCGCCCGGGTCCCCGGGCGCCTCCGAGAGGAGCTCGGCGTAGGAGAGGGCGCCCCCGGCCACCGGGGCTCCGGCGGCAGCGCCCCCGGCGGCAGGGAAGGCGACCACGTGGCGCAGGCGCGGCACGGCGTCTTTGAGCGCGACCATCCGGGCGGCGAGGTCGTGGTCGCAGATCACCGCGGTCGACCGGGAGTGCTCGAGGATGAACTCCACCTCCGGGTCCGTCCACTCGGGATTGCCGGCCACGCAGCGCAGGCCGGCGGCCCCGGCCCCCAGGTAGGCCTCCACCCACTGCGGCTGGTTGGCGGCGAGCAGGGTGACCGTCTCGCCCGGGGCGACGGCGAGCTCGCCGTGCAGGGCGGCGGCGATCGCCGCGGCGTTGTGGACCAGCTCGCCGTAGGTCCGGGTCCCGTCGGTCTCGGTGACGAGGGCGAGCGCGTCGGGCTGCGCCGCGGCCCACTGCCCCACGGCGTCGAACATGGTCGTCATGAGCTCTCCGTCCTCGGTTCCTTCACGGTCAGCCTCTCAGTCGGCCAGGTAGGTGGCCAGGAGCTCTTCGCGGCTGGGCAGCTCCGAGTGGGTTCCCGACACCGCGACCCGTCCCGTGGCGAGGACGTAGGCCCTGGCGCACAGGTCGAGAGCCAGCCCGGCGTTCTGCTCCACGAGGACCATCGACACCCTGGGGGCGATGGAGCGCAGGGCGTCGAACACCGTCTTCACCACCATCGGCGCCAGGCCGAGCGAGGGCTCGTCGAGCAGGAGGACCCGGGGCGACGCGAGGAGGGCGCGACCGATGGCCACCATCTGCTGCTCGCCCCCCGAAAGGGTCCAGGCGCCGCGCCGGCGCAGGGCGGTCAGCTGCGGGAAGAGATCGTAAATCTCGCCGAGGCTGAAGAGCGGGTCGCGACCGCCCCGGGCCGTCGCGCCGATGACGAGGTTCTCCTCGGCACTGAGGCCGGCGAACAGCCGGCGGCCCTCGGGTATGTGGACGACCCCCGCCCGGGCGATGTCCTCGGGCTGGTGGCGGCTGACGTCCTCGCCGTCAAAGACGACCGAGCCGGTGGAGGGGATCAGCCCCGAGATGGCGTGCAGGGTGGAGGTCTTGCCGGCACCGTTGGCGCCGAGCAGGGCCACCGCCTCCTTGGTCCCGACCCGCAGGTCGATGTGGTCCACCGCCGGCGTGGGGGTGCCGTAGGTCACGGTCAGGCCCCGCACCTCCAACAGGGTCGTCACACCGCCTCACCGAGGTACGCGTCCATCACCGCGGGATCGAGCCAGACCTCCTTGGGCGGTCCGGAGGCGATCTGCCGGCCGAGCTCGAGCACCACGATGCGTTGGCACAGCTGCTCGATGAACGCGATCTTGTGCTCCACCACGATGAGGCTGACGCCTTCGGCGATCGCCCCCGCGAGCAGGACGGCCAGCCGATCGGTCTCGGCGGTGTTCAGGCCGGCCGCCGGCTCGTCCATCAGCAGCAACCGGGGCCCGGCCATGAGCGCCCGGGCGATCTCGAGCCGCCGCCGCTCCCCGTAGGAGAGGCCTCCGGCCCCGAGATTGGCCTTGTCGAGCAGGCCCACCCGGGCCAGCGCGTCGCACGCGTCCTGCCAGCGCAGCTTCTCCTGCCGCCACATGGCCGGGCGGAGCGGCCAGGCTCCGATCAGGCCCCTCAGCCGGGTGTCGGGCGAGGTGACGAGGATGTTCTCGAGGCAGGTGACGTTCTGGTCGACCTGGGGCGTCTGGTAGGTGCGGAAGACGCCGTGGCGGGCGATGGCCCCGGGGCGACCGAGGGGAACGGCCCTGCCCTCCACCTCAACCTGCCCCTGGGCCGGCACCAGGCCCGAGATCGCGTTCAGGAACGTCGACTTCCCCGAGCCGTTCGGGCCCACGAGCCCGACCACCTCCCCGGCCCGCTCGATCGACAGGGACAGGTCGCCTATGGCGACCACCCCGCCGAAGCGGACGGTCAGGCCCCGGCACTCGAGCAGCGGGGTCATGCGGCACCCCGGGACTTCAGCTGGGCCCGGCGCATCCGGATCTCGGCCGGCAGCGACGTGAGCCCGCCGGGCAGCACGAGGATGACCAGCAGGATGGCGATGGCGTAGATCAGCTGCTCGTAGTTCTGCAGGCCGCTCAGCTCCTGGGGGAGCACGGTCAGCACGATGGCCCCGATGACCGGGCCCCAGACGAAGCCGACACCACCGAGCAGCACCATCAGCAGCACCAGCAGCGCCACGCTCACCGAGTTGGAGGTGGAGAACGAGGAGAGGTCGACGAACCCCGAGAGGGAGGCGAGCAGCGCGCCGGCCGCCCCCATGTAACCGGCACCGGCGGCGAACGACACGATCTGGGTGTAGCCGGCCCGCAGGCCCGAGGTCTTGGCCACCTGGCCCATGTCGCGGACGAACACCAGGTCCCGCTGGGCCGGCGAGCGCTCGAAGAGGATCAGCAGACCCACCCCGATCATCGCCACCGCGGCGCAGAGGTAGTACTGCTTGGTATTGGTGTCGAACGTGAAGCCGAAGATCGACGGCGGCGGGATGTCGAAGCGTCCCTGGTCGCCCCCGGTGAAGGACTTCCAGTTCTCGAGGATGATGAGCACCAGCTGGCCGAAGGCGAGGGTGGCGATGGCGAAGTGGATGAGCGGGGATCGGACCAGCAGCAGCTTGGTGAGACCCCCGACCACCGCGGAGACCACGACGGCGGCGGCGAACGCCAGCAGGAACCCCTGGCTCGGCGCCAACCAGGCCAGGACGTAGGCACCGACGGCGTAGTAGGCGGGCGTGGCGAAGCTGAACTGGCCCCCGAGGGCGAATTGGAAGTAGAAGCCCAGCGACAGGATGACGAACAACCCCGAGTTGATGGCGATGTTGTACCCGTAGCCGCTGCGCACGACGATCGGCACCAGCGCGGCGACGAGCAGCACGGACAGCCAGGTCGCCCCCTGGTGCCGGGAGTACACCTGCGGGCGCACCAGCCGGGCCGCCAGGTTGTCGGAGAGCTCGGACAGGGGGTCGGCCCTGGGCGGTGCGCCGCCCTCAGTAACGGACACCGACCGTCGCCTTCACGAGCCCTTCGGGACGGATCGCCAGCGCCACCAGCAGGATGATGTAGGGGTAGGCCTGGTTGAAGTTGGGCGACACGTACCCGCCGAGCAGCTGCTGCACCACGCCGACGAGGATCGCCGCCCCCATCGCCCCGCCCACCCGGTCGAACCCGCCGAGCACCACCGCGGCGAACGAGGACAGCAGCAGGGTGAACCCGAGGGTCGGCGACGCCGACAGGATGGGGGCGATCAGGAGCCCTCCGATCCCGGCGACGGCGGCGGAGAGGCCGAACATGAGCATCGTGAGACGCGACGCCCGGATGCCCTGCAGCACCGCCGCGTCGCGGTCCGAGGAGACCGCCCTGACCTGGCGGCCCAGCGCCGTGCGCTGCAGCATGAACTGCACGAGCAGGAACACGACCAGCGTCACCACGATGATCAACACGTCCTGGTAGGGGATCGCCGCGCCGAAGACCCGCCACACCCCGTTGCCGAAGGCCGCGGGCAGGGGCCTCGGGGTGTTGGTGAAGACCAGCCCGATGATCGCCTCAATGAGGAGCGAGAGGGCGAAGGTGGAGATGACGATGGCCAGCAGCGGCCGTTTTCGCAGGGGCGCGTACCCCACCCGCTCGACGACCACGCCGACCCCGAAGGACAAGACGATGGCGAGCACGTAGGCGAGCCCGGTCGGGAGCCGGAGGTCCACCAGCAGCCAGATGCCGAAGTAGGCGCCCAGCGACAGCAGGTCGCCCTGGGCGAAGTTGACGACCCCGGTGGTCTTGAAGAGCAGCACGATGCCCAGCGCCACCAGCCCGGCGATGGCGCCGTCGGTGATCCCCGAAAAGAGGATCGAGATGAAGCGGGCCACCGGGACCTCAGGCGCCCACGAGTGCGGCGGACCTCATCGAACCCATCGGTCTCCCCCATTGCCCGATCGCCCGGACGGGAGCCGACCAGGCCGGGACAGTCTGTCCGTGGCCCGTGGTGGCGTCAAGATGGCCGGGTCCATCCTGACAACGAAGTCTTCCCGTGCCGGCGCCCCGGCGGAACGGCCAGCAGCAGGTCACGGCCGCGGCCCCTCCCGCTACCCGGGTCCGGGGGCCCAGCAGCAGACGCGAGTATCAGGAACCCGCAGGCCGATTGACCGCCCCGGTGCGGCAGCGTACCGTGCTCCCCGCGGGCGCCGTCGGGCAACAGGGGCCCGACGCCCAGGGAGGCAGCCGCGTGATCCGGCCATCGTTGGATGCAGAGGTCCCCACCGCCGACGCCATCGTGGACGCCCTCGTCGGGGCGGGCATCTCCTACGTGTTCGGCATGCCCGGGGGCTACACCGGCACGCTGTTCTCCGCCCTGCACGAGCACCCGTCCATCCGGGTGGTGCAGGTGCGCGAGGAGGCGATCGGCTCGGCCATGGCCGAGGCGTACGGAAGGCTCACGGGCCGCCCCGCCGTGGTGATGGGCCAGGGCGAGTGGATCGCCGGCAACGCCGGCCAGGGGTTGTTGGAGGCGATGCTCGGGAGCTCGCCGATCCTCGTCCTCACCGAGATGTCCGACGGGGGCCCGCTCTCCCATCACGGCTACTACCAGTCGGGCACCGGCGACTACGGCAGCTGGGACGCGGTCTCCACCCTGCGCGGCGTGACCAAGCGGGTGATGGTGAGCCACGACCCGGCCCAGGCCGTCCAGCACACCCAGCTGGCCATAAAGCACTCGCTGACCGGCGAGCCCGGGCCGGTCGCCGTCATCTACCACGGCGACGCCCTGAAGGGCACCGTCGGACCCGGCTCGGTCCCCCGGCTCTACCCGACCGCGGCCTACCTGCCGGCCCGGAGCCGGGCGGTGGACGGCGAGGCGCTCGCCGCGGCCACCGGGGCGCTGCGGTCGGCGAGCCGGCCGGTCATCGTCGCCGGCAACGGGGTCCGGGTCGGCCAGGCCTGGGACTCCCTGATCCGGCTGGCCCGCGCCCTCGACGCGCCGGTCGTCACCACGGCGGCCGGCAAGGGCGTGTTCCCCGAGGTCGACCCCCTGGGTGCCGGGGTCATGGGCACCTTCGGGACGGCGGCGGCCAACGCGGTGGTGGGCTCCGCCGACGTGGTGCTCGCCGTCGGCACCAAGCTGGCGCCCATCGACACCGCCGACGAGAGCACGCAGCTGCTCGACCCGGCCGAGCAGATCCTGGTGCAGGTGGACGTCGAGCCCCTGAACGTCAGCTGGACGTACCCGGTCGACCACGCGCTGATCGGCGAGGCCGGCTACGTGATGGACCGCCTGGCGGCGGGCCTCGCCGGGGACCGGGGCGAGCGGGTCGGCGGGGCCGAGCGGGTGGCCCGGGCCGGGGAGTCCCACGGGGAGCTGCACGGCGTCGAGTTCACCTCCGACGAGGTGCCGTTCGCACCGCAGCGGACCATCAGGATCCTGCAGGAGACGTTCCCCGAGGACGGCATCATCACCTGCGACGCCGGCGAGAACCGGCTCTTCATGATGCATTGGTACCGGCCCAAGGCCCCCAACAGCTACCTGCAGCCCGCGGCCGGCGGGGGCATGGGCTATGCCGTGCCGGCGGCTCTCGGGGCCAAGCTGGCCTACCCCGGGCGCCCGGTGCTGGCGGTGTGCGGCGACGGGGGCTTCGCCATGTCGGTCCACGCGCTGATGACCGCGGTGCAGGCGCGCCTTGCGCTCACCGTCGTGGTGTTCAACAACAACGCCCTGGGCTGGGTGCTCCACGGCATGGGCGAGCGGGCGGTGGCCGCGGGCTTCGACGAGTTCGACCACGCGGCGATCGCCCGGTCCGTCGGCTGCGACGGGGTGCGGGTGGCGAGCACCGACGAGCTGCGCCAGGCGCTCCTGTCCGTCCCCGACCGCACCAAGCCCTTCGTGATCGACGTGCCCACGTCGCTCGAGACCTCGTACCGCGACATCGTGCAGTCACTCGCCGGCAACCGCTGGAAGCAGGGCGAGTAGCCCGAACCCCGGTCGCTCAGGCCAGGTGCGTGTGCGGGGTGGAGGCGATCGTGCCCGTCTCGCGCAGCTCGCCGACCGCGGGGACCGGGTCGGGATCGGCGAAGAGCCGCTCGTCGCCGTAGTCGGCGGGGCGACCGGTGGCGTCGAGCGTCCACCACGACGCCTCGAGCGCGATGCCGTTGGGGTCGGTGAAGTAGACGGAGCGGATGAAGCCGTGGTCGACGACGTCGGTGATCTCGCAGCCGGCCGCTTTCAGCCGCTCGCGCAGCGCGAGGAGCGCCTCCTCGTCGGGCAGGTTGAAGGACAGGTGGTCGAACTGGATCGCCCGGGGATCGGGGACTCCCGCCGGCTTGGCGAACGAGTCGACGGGGACGTCGCGGTACTCGAAGAACGCCACCGTCTCGCGCTCGCCGAATTGGAAGAAGTAGTGACGGAAGTCCGGCGTGCCGATGGTCGCCACCAGGCGGGCGCCGAGCACACCGTGGTAGAAGCGGACGGTGGCGTCCATGTCGGCCGTGACCAGGGCCAGATGGTTGATGCCCCTCCACAGGGGTGTCTCCTCGACGCTGCTCGTCTTCGACATGGCGACCCCTTCCGCTCGGGCTCCGGGTACCCGCCGGCACCTGGTCGCACGCTGCCGTTCACGATAGTGGGGCACCGCCGGGGGCGGACCCTGGCCCGGGTCAGCGCTCGCGCTGCGGGCCCAGGACCCGGGACTCGAGCCCGGCGAACCGCTCGAGGCGCCGGTCACCCGAGCCGAGGAGATGGTCGAGCCACCGGTGCACCTCGGCGAGATCGAGATCGGGACAGGCGACGAGGACCTGCTCGATGTCGAGCCAGTCCTTGGGGCGGTCGGACACGGCCTTTGCCACCAGCAGGTGCTCGGGAGCCAGGATGGGGATGGTCGACTCGCCGAAGGGCACGGCGCGGAGCGCCGCCCGCATTGCCTCGTGAATGGGGTGGTAGGCGAGGAACAGGTCGACGGGGGTGCGGCCCCACCAGATCCTCCCCTGACCATCCCGGCTCACGCCTTGCCCGTCGGGGACCCGCTCGACCCCGAAGGGCTCGAGCGCCCCGACGACCTCCCCGAACCGCCCGGGCTCCACGAAGACGTTCACGTCGACGTCCACCGTGGTCCGGGGTTCGCCGTAGTACGCGAGGGCGAGCGCCCCCCCGAAGGCATGCGGCAGCCCGGCCTCCGTCAGGACCCGGTGGATCTCGCGGATCTTCTCCGGAAGGGGGACCTCACCCACCGCCCGCTCCGCGTGTGCTCAGCCGCGGGAAGCGGAGCGGCTCGCGCGGGCGGGGCGGGAGCGCGTCCGACAGCGACAGCAGGTCGACCAGGGCCTCACCACGCTCCTCCGGCGACGCTCCGACCCAGAGGGCGAGGTCGTCGGACCTGATGCGATCCCGCCCGCCGAGGCCCTCGGACAGCAGCGCCGAGAGCGCCGGATTGGGCCTGTCGCCACGAGCCATCCGGTGGACGAGCTGCCGGGACAGGCGGTCGACCTCGGGCTCGGCGACCCGGGCTCCCGACCTCCACGCGGACCTGCGCAGGCGGGCGGGGTCGATCGGACGGGTCGCCGCCTCCTCGGCGCGGGCGAGGACGTCCCCGGTGAGAACCCCGAAGGTCACCAGCGTCCGGGACCGTGGGCCAGAGGGTGTCGTCACGGACTCCCTGATCTCCCACTGCCCGGTCCGTCTCCGTACGACGAAGGCCATAGTGGGAAGGATACCCACTATCCCGCCTGGCCGAGCACCTCTGCGCCATGCCAGTACTTCTTCCAACGCCGGAGGGCCTCGCCGTGATGGAGCTGCGCGGCGGCACCCACCTGCTCATCCGCAACGATCCCGAGGCCGGGCCGGGGCCGGCGGGCTTCGACCTGATGGTGGAGGACCTCGACGCCACCCGCGACGCCTGGGCCGCCATGGGCGTGGAGGTGTCCGCCGTCACCCCGCCGGGTGGTGCAGGCGGTGCAGGACCCGTGTCCGACCGTCGGCATCCGCTAGATTCCCCGCGTGGCCGGGGTAGCAGCTCCAATCCCGCCGCCGGCACCTGGCGAGGCTCCGGACCCCGAACCCGACCCCGCGCCCCGGATCCTGTTCGCACCCCGGGACCTCCCACCGCTCCGCCCCGACGCCGCCTCCGATCTCCCCCGCTACCGCGCCTGGGTGGACGAGCGACGCCGTGAGCGGCTCGGGGCCGGGGCGACAGCGTCGGACGCGAACGACCACCCGGACCGATCGCTTGCGCCGGCGATCACCTTCCTGCTCGCCGCCGACCGTGGCGACCGGGGCGCGCTGCGCCGTTGCGTGCGAGCCCTGCGGGCGCAGTCGGAGCGGTCGTGGCGGCTCTCGGTGGCAGTGGTCGGCGGCTCCGGGCGCGCCGGGCGGGGGGCCGCCGGACGGCGCCCCCGCCTCCGGGGGCGTGCGGGGGAACCGGGACAGGTCTCGGTCAGGGCGTTCCCCGGCGGTACGGGCATACCCGAAGCCCTCGGCGCCCTCCTTCAGGGCGTCGTCACGCCGGCCGTCGCCCTCCTCGATCTCTCCGACCGGCTCGAGCCCGACGCGGTGGCGCTGCTCGCCGGTGCGCTGCGTCACGCCGATCTCGCCTACGCCGACGAGGACGAGGTCGACCCCGACGGCAGGCTGTGGCGGCCCAGGCTCAAGCCCGGGTGGTCGCCCGACCTCCTCCTCTCGACGCCGTACCTGGGTCGCCCCCTGGCCGTCCGGCTCGGCACGCTCCGGGCGGCCGGGGGCATCCGCCCGGTGCCCGGCGGCGACTGGGAGCACGACCTGATGCTCCGGGCCACCGAGGGCGACGTGCGGGTGGCCCACGTGGCCGAGGTGCTCTGCCACCGGCGCGGCGACGGCGCGCGAGGGATCGGCCTCGGAGGGGGAAGCGCCGTCGGCGCGGGCGGAGGCGTGGACCCGGGCACCGGGAGCACCGGTGACGCCGCCGTGGTCGACGCGCTGGCGCGCCGCGGCGAGGCGTGCATCGTCGAGCCGGGCCCCTTGCCTCGCTCCTACCGGCTCCGCCGCCACGCGGGCCGGCCGACCTCGGTCAGCGTGATCGTCCCCTTCCGGGACCAACCGCGTTACCTGCGGGCCTGCGTCGACTCGCTGAACGCAACCGCCCCCGGGTCCGAGGTGGAGCTCGAGCTGTTGCTGGTCGACAACGGGTCGGCCGATCCCGAGACCCTCTCCCTGGTGGAGCGGCTACAGGGCCGGCCCGGGGTGACGGTGCTGCGCGATCCCCGGCCCTTCAACTGGGCCGGCCTGAACAACGCTGCCGCGGCGGTGGCCAAGGGCGAGGTGCTCCTCTTCGTGAACGACGACGTGCAGGCGATCCGGCCCTGCTGGGTGGAGGCCCTGGTGTCCCAGGCGCTGCGGCCCGACGTCGGGGCCGTCGGTGCCCGGCTGCTCTACCCCAGCGGCCGGGTGCAGCATGCGGGGATGGTGGTCGGCCTCGGAGGGGCCGCCGGCCACGTGCTGGTCGGGCTGGCGGAGGCCGACCCGGGCTATCTGGGCATGGCCGTGCTGGCCCGTGAGTGCTCGGCGGTCACGGGTGCCTGCCTTGCCACCCGCCGGACCGTTTTCGACGCGCTGGGCGGGTTCGACGAGCAGCTCGGGCTCGACCTGAACGACGTCGACTACTGCCTGCGAGCGCGCGAGCGCGGCTGGCGGGTGCTGTACGAGCCGACCGCCGAGCTGGTCCACCACGAGTCGCCGAGCCGCGGGACCTCGGGCTCGGTCCCCGACATCCTCCGCTTCGTCGACCGATGGGAACCGCTTCTGCTGTCGGGCGATCCCTACCTGAACCCGAACCTCACCCGGACGGACGGCTCATGCGCCCTGGCTGGGCCCGACGAGAAAGGACGGTGGTTGCAATGGCGCTCGACCCTCGAGACCTCGTGAGCCGCATCGTGGGAGGCGCCCACGACGCCGTGAACCTTCCTCCCCCACCGACGCTCTCGCGCCCGGTGCGGCCCGACGCCCCCCTGGGGCCGATCCGTGACAGCGACACCGTCGCCGGGCTGCACCGCGAATGGTCGAGTGGCGACGGCGCCGCAGCATCCACCGTCGGCACCTTGCTCGGGAGAGCCGAGGCCGCCCTCCGATCGTTGGCGACCGGCCTGTCGAACCCGGCGCAACGCCGCGACCGCGCCCTGATCGGCAGCCTGATCCGCGCCGTCGACACCCTCGCCACCCGCTGCGACGAGCTGGCCGTGCGCGTCGAGTCGCTCGAGACCGTGCTCGGCGAGGTCGCCGACGCCGCCAGCGCCGACCTCACGCGTATCCGGGCCCTGGTGTCGGGATCCGGAAGCATCGCTGCAGGCCCCACCGGTGAGGCGCTCCCCGGCGATGCCTGACCCGGTTGCACGGCCCCGCCTGGCAGTGCTCAGCTCGAGCTGGGCCCGAAAGAGCACCGAGTCGGCCTTCGTCATGCGCAGCATTGCCGGAGCGCTCTCGCGCCACGCGGACGTCGACGTGCTCGTACCGGGCGAGCGAGGACCGGCACTCCCCGACGGGCTCTTCGACGTCCTCCCGCTCGGCATCGACGGACCCGGGCACTGGCCGGAACCGGCGCCGGCGGAATGGCCGGGCCTGGCCCCAGCGGCGGTGCTGATCGAAGGGAACGATCGAGGCGCCGTCGCCCTGGCCCGTCTGGGCGCTCCCGGAGCGGCGGTGCTGGCCGTGGCCTTCGGAGGCGGCGTACCGCCCGAGGCCGTGGCGGTCCTCACGGTCGGTGCGCCGTCGGGTGACACCGGGAGGGCACCGGCGGGTCCCGGTGCCCTCCCGCGCCCGGGCCCAGCCCTGCTCCACGACGTCGGGCTGCACGTGCCGGTGAACCCGCTCGCCGCCGAGCGCCGGCACATCGGCCTGGGGATCACCGGTTACGTGCTGGTGCTGTCGGACCGCCCGGGGCGCCCCGAGCCCCGGGATCCGGCGCCGGCAGTCGCCTGGCTGACGGCCCGATTCCCCGCCGATCCGGTCGT
>Ga0307372_10000904_pt1 | contig 51966 bp, 55 predicted proteins | sample OX1MG_FD_202533 | JGI IMG/M metagenome (GOLD analysis project Ga0307372, IMG submission 202533) | Soil microbial communities from Risofladan, Vaasa, Finland - OX-1 | ecosystem: Environmental > Terrestrial > Soil > Coastal area > Acid sulfate soil | place: Finland: Risofladan, Vaasa | collected...
GGTCGCGCAAGGGATGCTGAAAGCTCCGTTTTCTCCGCTGCCCGCTTCAGTTCCAACAGCTCTCTCGCTTCTTTATTTCCAAACAATCTTTCCAGTTGCTTTAATAGATACTCATCCGCCTGCTGCGCAACGCTCCTGTAGAGTTGCGCATATTTTTCCTTCTGTTCTTCCGTCCCGGGTATCTTGGTGAGGAATCTGTCCCTTATAAGCCTTTCCCGCAACGACAATAAGTCGGACAATTTCATAAACTTCCTCTCCCTAATCATAATACCAAAAATTCCGACGATTCCACCAAACGCCCCGACGATAAGAATGAGTCGCGCCGAGGCGCCAAGTGCAAACCAGAAGGACTGGCGGTCGAAAGGGAGCTGAGACGGCCAGGAACCGAAGCAGAGTTGGATGAACTTGCCGTAGAAATGCGCTTGGGAGTCGTCAACATTTAGCTCCCAGAGGAAAACGATCGCTGAAACCGCCAACCAGACGGTTACGATCCAGTTCGCTATCGTCAGCTTACGCGGCAACAATAAGCTTTTAGCCAAATACTCCTGAAAACGCTACGCTTTCTCCGGACCGCAACGCGGGTCGAATCGACGCCGCTAAAGTGAAGCCTCCCAGAATCATTCGACGGTTCCGTGGTCACGCCATCTGCCGCTTCATCGCTCCTTGCTGTCACCTTCAACGCAATTCCCGCTTGACATTAAGACGAAGAAAAAGCGAAAGTGATTCCTGTGCTGAGCGAGCGGGAATTGTTCGAGGACGAAACTGCTGCGCCGGAGGAGCGGCGGCGCGGCGTCGCCTTCGTCGAGATGCCGGTGAGGTCGATCCTCAACCGCTGCGACAGCCCGACCATGCCGTTTCGATGGACTATTAATCCGTACCGCGGATGCGAGTTCGGCTGCGTCTATTGTTACGCGCGCTATACGCATGAGTTCCTCGAGCTGCGCGACCCGGCCGACTTCGAGCGGCGGATTTTCGTCAAGCGCCGCGCCGCGGAGGTGCTCGCCCGCACGCTGGCGCGCACGCCGCTGGGCTCGGACGCGGTCGCAATCGGCACCGCCACCGATCCTTATCAGCCCGCCGAGCGGACCTTCGGCCTGACCCGCGCGATGCTCGAAGTGTTCGCCGGGGTCGGCGGCCTCACGCTCTCGATCACCACCAAGTCGGCGCTGGTCACGCGCGACCTCGACCTGTTGCGGCGCATCAACCGGCGCTCGCGGCTGTCGGTCAACTTCTCATTGATTACGCTCGATCGCCGGCTGCAACGGATCCTCGAGCCACGCGCGCCGCGGCCGGGCTTGCGACTGCGCGCCCTGATGCAGCTTCGGCAGGCGGGGATCCGATGCAACGTGTTGGTGATGCCGGTGATTCCGGGCATCACCGATTCCGAGCCCGCGCTCGAGTCCGTGGTCCGCGCCGCGCGAATCGCCGGAGCCAACGGGGTATGGTGGCGGACGCTGTTTCTGAAGCCGGCGGCGGCGCGCCGCTTCATCCCGTTCGTCGAGCAGCACTTCCCGCATCTGCGCGGCCGGATCGAGGCCTTCTACGCGCGCTCCGCCTACGCCCCGCGGGCCTACGACGAACACCTGGGACCAATTTTCGATCGAATCCGCACACGGCACGGTTTCCCGATCGATCGCGAGCGCGATCGGCAGGATCGATCGGATCCTATTGCGGATCCGGCTGCGGCGCCCGCGACGCAGCTCAGGCTGGTCGGCTAGCTTGCCTGTATGTGAGCGCTTCCCGGAGGGCGGGCTCGAAATCAAACCTGACGAAGAAGCTGGTGCGAGGGGCGGGACTTGAACCCGCACGGTATTTCTACCACGAGCCCCTCAAACTCGCGTGTCTGCCATTCCACCACCCTCGCATCGCACGACTAATGGCTTGCCGGATGACTCGGCGCGGCCGGCGCAGCGGGCGCAGCCGCGGGCTTGCTCACCGGCGGCGCCGGTTTGACCGGCGCGGGCGCTGAGGGAAACGAACTGCCGCTGAAGATACTGCCGGTTGCCCGCCGGGTCGAACTATAGGCCAGGAAGAGCGAGGTCGCGAAGAACACCGCGGCCAGCGAATAGGTCACCTTGGTCAGCATGTTGCCGGCGCCGCTGGCGCCGAAGACGGTCTGGCTCGAGCCGCCGAACACGGCGCCGACTTCGGCTCCCTTACCCTGCTGCAGCAGCACGACCACCACGATCGCGATGCAGACCAGCACGTGAATTACTACTACCGCTTCGATCATCTACCCGTTTCCTGAATCCTTGCCGGCATTGCCGGTCGAACGCTAGGCGGCCGCGGCCCTTACGATCCGCGCGAACGACTCAGCCTTCAAGCTTGCCCCGCCGACCAGAACCCCGTCAATATCCGGGTGCGCGACCAGCGAGTCAACATTGTCGGCCGTGACGCTGCCGCCGTACAGGATACGGACCGCCCCGGCCACCGCGGGACCGTAATGGTCGGCCAGCGCCTGGCGAATCGCGCCGTGCACCATCCCGGCCTGCTGCGGAGTCGCATGGCGGCCGGTTCCGATCGCCCATATCGGCTCGTAGGCTATCACCACGCGGGCCAGCTCGTGGGCGGGAACCTGGTCCAGACCATGCTGCAACTGGGCCAGGACGATCGCCAGCGTCGAGCCCCGGTCGTGCTCCGCCGCGGTCTCACCGACGCACAGGATCGGCGTCAGCCCGTGGCGCAGCGCGGTCAGCAGTTTGCGATTGATAAGCGCGTCGTCCTCGCCAAAGATATGGCGGCGCTCGGAGTGACCGACGATTACGTAGACCACCCCGAATTCCTTGAGCATCGGCGCCGAGACTTCGCCGGTGAAGGCACCGTGGTCGGCGAAGTGCATGTTCTGCGCGCCCAGCGCGATCGACGAGCCGAACAACTCCCGCGCCACCGCCGGAATATTGATCGCCGGCGGCGCCACCATCACGTCGCGATCGCGGCCGAGCCGCGCAGCATCACGCTCGAGATCCTTGCGCAGCGCGGCCGCCAGCGCCTGCGACTCGGGCGCGGTCAGGTTCATCTTCCAGTTTCCAGCCATCAACAGTCTGCGCATTGGAGTAACCCGGGCGGAGGTGTGGGCGCGTTAGCCTTCGAGGGCTTTGACGCCGGGCAGTTCGAGACCTTCGAGATATTCGAGCGTGGCGCCGCCGCCGGTCGAGATATGGGTGAAGCGATGGGCCCATGGCGCGCCGGCGATCGCCGCCGCGGTGTCGCCGCCGCCGATCAAGCTTTTGAGACCGTCGTGATTCGCAATCGCCTCGCCCACCCGGAGCGTACCCTGGGCAAAGGCCGGCAGCTCGAAATAGCCGAGCGGTCCGTTCCAGATGACGGTGCGGGCGGTGGCGAGATGGTTGCAGAACTCGTCGACCGTGCGCGGGCCGATATCGAGCGCCATCATGTCGGGCGGAATCTGCGTCACGGTTTGCGCGACCGCGCCCGCTTCAGGAGCATACGCCACCAGATGGTCGAGCGGCAGTACGAAGGCCACCTGGCGATTGGCCGCCTCGCTCATCAACTGCAGAGCGAGCTCGAGCTTGTCATCCTCGACCCGCGAGCGTCCGACCGCGATACCGCGCGCTTTCAGGAAGGTGTACGCCATCGCGCCGCCGATCAGCAGCGCGTTGACCTTGGTCAGGAGCCTGCGAATCACGCCGATCTTGTCCGAGACCTTGGCGCCGCCGAGAATCGCGACCAGCGGCCGCTCCGGATTATCGGTGAAAGCGTGCAGCGCCGCGAGCTCGCGCATCATCAGGAAGCCCGCCGCCCGCTCCGGGATGAACGCCACCACTCCGACCGTCGAGGCGTGGGCGCGATGCGCGGTGCCGAAGGCGTCGTTGACATAGACGTGCTTGCCGCGCGCCAGCTCATGCGCGAAATCCTTCGCGTTGGCCTCTTCCTCAGGATGGAAGCGCAGGTTCTCGAGCAGCAACGCTTCGCCCATCGGCAGCGTCTCGACCATCCGGCCCGTTACCTCGCCGATACAATCGGGCGCCAGCGCCACTTTGCGTCCCAGCACCTCCGTCAGGTAGGCGGCCACCGGCTTGAGGCTCAGGCCGGGGGTGCGCTCCTTGGGACGGCCCAGATGGGAGCAGAGGATCGCGGCGCCGCCGTGCTGCATGATGTGGCGGATGGTTTCGAGGCTCGCATCGATTCGCGCCGGATCGGCGATCACGCCCTCTTTCAAAGGGACGTTGAAATCGCAGCGCACCAGCACGCGTTTGCCGGCGAGCTCCAGCGCCGAGACCGGTGTGATCTTCATCACGACTTAACCGCTGACCGATCCGACGCCTACGCTTTCGAGGCGACGAAGGCGGTGACGTCGGCCAGCCGGCACGAGTAGCCCCATTCGTTATCGTACCACGAGAACACTTTGGCCAGCTTGCCGTCGATCACCTTGGTCAGCGGCGCGTCGAAGATCGATGAATTCGTGTTGCCATTGTAGTCGGCCGAAACCAGCGGCAGGTCGCTGTAGCCGAGAATGCCCTTGAGCGGACCTTCGGCCGCGGCCTTCATCGCCGCCTTGACGCCGTCGACGTCGGTCGGGCGGTCGAGGGTCACGGTCAAATCGACCACCGAGACATTCGCCGTCGGCACCCGGATCGCGATCCCGTCGAGCTTGCCCTTGAGCGCCGGCAGCACCAGCCCGATGGCACGCGCCGCACCGGTCGAAGTCGGCACCATCGAGAGCGCCGAGGCGCGGGCGCGGCGAAGATCTTTATGGGGTCCATCGACCAGGTTCTGATCGCCGGTATAGGAGTGCACGGTGGTCATCAGGCCGTGCACGATGCCGAAGCTTTCGTGCAGCACCTTGGCGATCGGCGCCAGGCAATTGGTGGTGCACGAAGCGTTTGAGATCACCTGATGCTGGCGCGGGTCGTAAGCGTCCTGGTTGACGCCCATGCACAGCGTGACGTCGGCGTTGTCGCCCGGCGCGCTGATTATCACCTTGCGGGCGCCGGCCGTGAGATGGGCGGCGGCCTTGTCGCGCTGGGTGAACAGCCCGGTCGATTCGACCACGATCTCCACGCCCATCTTCGACCACGGCAGCTTGGCCGGGTCGCGCTCGGCGAGCACCGTGAGGGCGTGGCCGTCGATCATGATCTGATTGCCCTCGGCCTTGATCTGCTGCTTGAGCGTGCCGTGCACTGAGTCATATTTCAGCAGATGGGCGAGCGTCGCGGCGTCGGTGATGTCGTTGACCGCCACCACCTCCAACTGCCGATTGTCGAGCGCCGCGCGTAGAAACATTCGGCCAATTCGGCCGAACCCGTTGATAGCGATCCTGGCCGCCACTGGTCCGTTCCTCCTTAGATCTTGAGAAGCTCCGAGCAGGTGTTAGGCAAAATCCGCGCCATCGAAGCCCAACCCAAAAAATACGCTATCACAATCCGTGGCGAATGTTAGGCCGACGCCCGCCGCGATCGCGATGGGACTCCGACGGCTACAACCTGCGTCGGATGGATGCAGCTCGCACTAATCGCGACCGGAACAGCGCGTTCGTGCGGCGAATTCGCGCGGGCCATTCGGTTGATAGGCGCGGCGCCGGGCGGGCGGCAAATCTACCCCGGCGGCGAAGGGCTGTTTCAGATTCTCTGCGAATACGTATAATTGACTGGTTTCGGGCTGAGCGGGGTTTATGGTTCACGAGCTTAGCGGCAGCGGGGTGGGGGTGACGGACCTGATCCTGAACACGGGTCTCTTCGTGCAGGGGATCCTGGTGCTGCTGGTTTTCTTTTCGGTCGTGAGCTGGGGAATCATCCTCTACAAGTTCAGCCAGATCTCCTACGCGCGGCGCGAATCCGAACGTTTCATCGCGATCTTCTGGGAATCCAAGAACCTCGCCGCGATTCATACCGCCAGCGTCGGACTCAAGCGCAGCCCGGTGGCGCAGGTGTTTCGCGCCGGCTACCAGGAACTGCTGCAACTGACCCGCGCCAAGCGCCAGGCGGTCGGCGCCGAGACCGGCTTCTCGACCGATCTCGGCGGCGTCGAGAACGTCAGCCGCGCGATGAAGCGCCAGCAGAACGTCGAATTGACCAAGCTCGAAGCCGGCCTGCCGTTTCTCGCCACCACCGCCTCGACCTGCCCCTTCATCGGGCTGTTGGGCACGGTGTGGGGCATCATGACCGCCTTCATGGGGCTGTCGGCGGCCCATACCTCGAACATCCAGGCGGTCGCGCCCGGTATCGCCGAGGCCTTGATCACCACGCTGGCCGGCCTGTTCGCGGCGATCCCGGCGCAGGCGTTTTACAACCATCTGAGCGCCAAGGTGCGCGAGCTGGATATCGAGATGGGCAACTTCGTTTCTGAATTCCTGAATATCGCGGAGCGTCATTTCCTGTCGTAGGCGTTTGCGCCATGGCCTTTGAACCCGGACAACGCGGCCAACTGGTTTCGCAGATCAACGTCACCCCGCTGGTCGACGTGATGCTGGTGCTGCTGCTGATCTTCATGATCACCGCGCCGATCATCCAGCAGGGCGTGCAGGTCGCGCTGCCGCGGGTCAAGGCCGAGGGGCTGCCCGGCAAGGAAGAGCAGTTCGTGGTCTCGGTGACGCACGACAAGGGTATCTATCTGAACGACACCCGGATGACGCGCGAGGAGCTGACCGACAAGCTGCGCGCGATCGCCAAGCAGCGTCCCGACCGCGAGGTTTTCATCCGCGCCGACCAGAACGTCCCCTATGGTGTGGTGGTATCGACGATGGCTGCGATCAAGGCGGCCGGAATCGACAAGGTCGGCTTGGTGACCCAGATGCCGGCGGCGGAAGATGCGGGCTCCACGCCGGACGAGCACGCCAATGGCACGTCCGGACCTTAATGGCGGCCGGCGGCGCCTGGGCTATTTCGCGGCGATCGCCGCCTCGGCGCTGGCCCATGTCGGGCTGGTGGTGCTGTTCCTGCTCGTGCTGCCACGGTTCCTGCACGTGAACCGGGCTACGCCGCCCGCCTACACGGTGCAGATTCTCGATAATCTGCCGGCCGGCGACCTCGGCACGCATCCGCTGCCGCGGCTTTCCCGTCGCCATCGCACGCGACGCGAGCTCCGTCAGGAAGCGGAGAAGACCGCCTCGCCGATCATTGCGCCGCGCGAGCCCGACTCCAACGCGATCGCGCTCAACGATCGGCGGCCGACCCCGACCCCTACGCCGACGCCCACCCCGCGGCCCGAACCGACGCCGACCGCGCGACCGCATCGGCACCGTACCCCTCGCCCGACGCCCCGGCCGACCCCACATCATCATCATCGGGAGCGGCCGACCCCGCTGCCCACGCCCATCGCGCGCCGCCATCGGGAGCGGCTGCGGCACAAGGGCAAGCCCGAGCCGAGCGTGATGGTCGCGAAGGCCGAGCCCACGCCCGACCTGAAGCGCCAGCTCGAGAAGCTTCACGAGCAACTCGAGAAAGAAAGCAAGAACGTCACGCCGCCGCGTTCTAACCCTGACAATGGCAGCGGTCCGGTGGTGGCGAGCACCGGCAGCAGCGGCACGGGTTACGGCGTCGGGCCGGGTACCGGCAGCGCCGGGATTCAAAAGGACCCGGAGTTTCTGCTCTACTACGAGACCATCAGGAAGCGGATCAAAGATGCGTGGAGTTTTCCCGGGGCGAACAACGATCTCAGCACCGAGGTGCTGTTCGCCATCGGACCCAATGGTGAATTGAACGGAGTCAAGGTGATCGAGAGTTCGCGCGACGCCGCTTTCGACGATTCGGTGATCCGCGCGATCCGGCGGGCGGCGCCGTTCCCGCCGCCGCCCGAGAAGTATCGTTCGCAGTTCGAGCAGGGGGTGGAGGCGGAGTTCAAACCCGGCGATTTGAATTCCTAGCCGGGCGCGGGCGCGACGATGAGGCGGCGGCTCGATTCTGAAGCGACGGGTGTCCAGTAAAAATGAAACGGCTTATCCCTGCATTGGTAATGATCGTGATCGCGTGCGCCGCGGCGCCGGCGCCGGCACAGCCGCTCAAGATGACCATCACCGGCGGCAACCGGGTCTCGAATATCGCGCTGTCACAGCTCAAGGACTTGGGCGGCGACCAGGGGCGGCTGTCGGCGCACTTCGTCAGCACGCTGACGCGCAACCTCAAGCTGTCGGGCGATTTCAAGGTGCTCGATCCCGCGTCCTATATCGAGAAGCCGCAGAGTTCGGGTATCGACGTCGGTCAAATCAATTTCGGCGACTGGAGCTCGATTAGCGCCGACTTCCTGGTCAAAGGTTCGATCCAGGTCAACGGCTCCCAGGTCTCGCTGGTCGCGATGCTGTTCGATGTCAGCACCCAGCAACGGATGATGGGCAAGCGCTTCGTCGGCGGGCCGGGCGATGTGCGCGAGATGGCGCGGCTGTTCGCCGACGCCGTGATGAAGTCAGTTACCGGGGTGCGCGGCCCGTTCAACACCAAGCTCGCCTTTGTCTCGACCCACGGCGGCCGCTTCAAGGAGGTCTACGTCTCGTACCTCGACGGCGACCGCCTGTTTCAGATCACCAACAACCCCACCATCAACCTGTTCCCGCATTTCGACCACAGCGCGCGCCATCTGATCTATCTCTCGTATAAGAGCGGCGAGCCGGCGCTCTACCTGGTCGACCTCGCCGCCAAACGCGAGGTGAAAATCCAGAGCGGTTCGGGCCGGATGGTGGGCGGCGCGCTGACGCCCAACGATCAGATCGTGGCGGCCATCGAGTCGGGTGGCTATACCAATCTCTACCTGCTCGACAGCGCCGGTAATCGGCTGCGCGCGCTGACTCACGGCAACGCGATCAACGTCAACCCGGCGGTTTCGCCCGATGGCTCCCAACTCGCCTTCTGCTCCGATCGTTCGGGGCGGCCGCAGATCTACGTGATGTCGCTGACCGGCGGCGCGGCGCGGCGCGTAACTTACGAAGGCAGCTACAACACCTCGCCCGCCTTCTCGCCCGACGGCAGCAAGATCGCTTATGAAAGCCGCGAGGGCGGCCGTTTCGACATCTACGTGATACCTACCGCCGGCGGCAAGGCGGCCCGGCTCACCAGCGGCGGCAGCAGCACCTCCCCATCGTGGTCGCCCGATGGGCGCTATATCGTGTTCAGCTCGACGCGCGAAGGTCGTGCGCGCATCTATATAATGCAGGTGGACAATCCTAAAATCATTTCTGCACTTACGGAGGATAACGGCAATGACACATCACCAGCATGGTCGTGGTGGCTTGGGGAGTAATTCAGGCGGGCTGTGGCGGGCCGCGGCGCTGCTGTTGGTAGCGGTGGCGTTGGGGTTTGCGGGTTGTTCGTCGAACAAGCCGAAGCCCGGCGCCGCCGGCGCCAATCCGAACGGCAGCGGGCTGGGTTCGGAAAATCTCGGCGCTAACGGCGGCAGCTCGCTCAACAAGTTCAGTAGCGGCGGCTCGCTCGGCGGACAAGGCGGTCCGCTGGCCGATATCCATTTCGGCTATAACGACTACACCGTGACGCCCCAGGATGGCGAAGTGCTGAAGAAGAATGCCGAATGGCTGCAGCAGCATACCGGCGCCCGCGTTCAGATCGAGGGCCATTGCGACGAGCGCGGCTCCGAGGAATACAATATCGCGCTTGGCGCGCGGCGCGCGCAGGCCGCCAAGGATTACCTCGAAACACTGGGTGTCCCGGCCGACCGCATGTCGACTATCAGCTACGGCAAGGAGCTGCCGCTGTGCACCGAACACAACGACGATTGCTGGGCCCAGAATCGCCGCGACCACTTCGTGGTCCAGGGCTCGTAGCACCGATGCGTGAGGCCTCAGGTGCTCTGGCGTGGCGCCTAATCGCGCTCGCCGCAGCGATGGCGATGGTCGCCGGATGCGCTCCGGCCCAGCCCGAGATGCAGCAGGTGACCAGCAACCAGTTCGCGCTGCGCGGGTTGGTCGCCACCGATCAGCAGCAGATCGACGCGCTCAAGCAGCGGGTCAGCCAGCTTCAGGATCAGATCGAGGAGCTGCGCCACGGCGGCGCGGCCGGCGGCGGCGCCGGCAACGCCCAGATGAGCGCGCTCGCGGCGCGCGTCAGCAAGCTCGAGAGCGCCGTCAGCACCCTGCAAGGCGGCGCGGCTCCGACCCCCGGCGCGGCCCTGTTGCCCCCGGGTACGGCCCCGACACCCGGCGCGCCCGGCGCCGAAACCGGCGGCGGCGCGGCCGGGATGCCGCCGGCGCCCGGAAGTACACCACCGCCGGAATTCGCGACCGGCACGTCACCGCCAGGCACAGAACCCGGAGCGGAGACCGGCGGCGAAGCCGCTCCTGAAGCGCCCCCGGCCGCCGAGGGTCCGGACTGGCACGCGACTATCGATCCCGAACTGGCCGCCGCCAATAGCAGTGGCGACCCGGGCGCATCGGTGTACCGCAAGGGGCTCGAGCATATGAAGGCCGGCCAGTACCAGGAAGCAGAGGCGAGCTTGTCGACCCTGATGCATCGCTTCCCGAAATCGCCGCTCTCGGAGCCGGCGGAATATTTTTCCGCCAACGCGCTCTATGAGTCGGGCAAGTACGATCAGGCGATCCTGCAATTCAACGATCTCGCGATGCGCTTCCCGAAGGGCCGCTTCACCTGCGCCGCGCTGCTGCGCGAAGGTCAGGCTTTCGTCCAGATCAATGACCGAATCGACGCCCGACTGACGTTGCAGAAGCTGGTCAGCGATCATAGCGATTGCCCCGAGGCGTCGGAGGCGAGCGCGATGATGAAAAACCTGGCCAGCGACTAACGTGCGAGCGCGGCCGGCCGCTGCCGCCGTCGCGGCGCCGGGGACTCAAGATCGCCGATGGAGATAATTCGCGACCTCAATAAGTTTGCGCCCCGGCCTCATCCGGTGCTGGCGCTGGGCAATTTCGACGGCGTCCATATCGGCCATCGCGCGATTCTGCAGGAGGCGCTGGCGCGCGCTCGCAGCGCCGGCGGCAGCGCTTTCGTGCTGACCTTCGATCCGCTGCCCGCCCGGCGGCTGTTTCCCGATCGGGCGCCGCCGACGCTGGTGACGCTGGCGGACAAGCTCGAGCTGTTGCGCGCGGCCGGACTCGACGGCGTGATCGTGATCGATTTCACGCTCGAGTTGAGCCGCGTAAGCGCGCGCGACTTCGTGCGCGATTACCTGCTGGGCAAAATCGGCGCGCGCGCGGTAGTGGTCGGCCACAGCGTCAGCTTCGGCCATCAGCGCGCCGGCAACGCCGCGGCGATGGTCGCGATGGGGCGCGAGTTCGGCTTCGATACGGTGGTGGTGGGGCCGGTAAAGAGCGATCAACTCGAGGTGAGTTCCACCAAGATTCGCGAGCTGATCGGCGCGGGCGACGTGAAGATGGCGGCGCGGCTGCTGGGCCGCCATCACTTCCTGAGCGGCATCGTGGTGCGCGGACGCGAGCGCGGCCGCGGGCTCGGCTTCCCGACCGCCAACCTCGCCAGCGAAACCGAATGCATCCCGCCCGACGGCGTCTACGCCACCCGCGTGGTGCTGGCCGACGACGCCTGGCCGTCGGTTTCAAATATCGGCACCAACCCGACCTTCAACGAGGCTGCCCGCTCGATCGAGGCCCATATCTTTGATTTCGACCGCGATCTGTACGGCGCCCGAATTAAGCTCGAGTTCGTCGAACGGATCCGCGGCGAGCGCAAGTTCGAGTCGCCGCAGGCGCTGGCCGGCCAGATCGCCGCGGACTTAAAGCGCGCCCGCGAAATCCTCGCCGGCGCCTGACCCGCGCTTCGCCGTCCCCGGCCTTACAGTCGGTTGGCGCGCATCTTTACGGCTTGACGAATTTCAGCATGAAGCGATCCTGCTGGCCGCGATGCTTGAAGATGAACCAGGTGCGATCGTCCTTCGGATTGCGCAGCACGCTGGAGCTTGCCGCCAGCCGAAAGCCCGCCTGCGAGACCTGATCGAGCACGTACTGCTCGTCGATCCGATGCAGCGTGCCGACGTCGCGCGCGCCCGACCCGGGCTGCGCGCTGTTGTCGATGATCCCGAAGACGCCGCCCTTCTTGAGCATCCGGAACAGGTACTTGTTCATCCGCCGGAGGTTGGCCTTGTGGTTGACCAGGTCGTGGTAGTTCATGTTCGTGATCACCGCATCGAGCGAATCCGGGACCACCGGCAGCAGGTTCGGATCGTCGACCGGCTTGTCGATCGCCACCACGTTGCTGAGCGCCGGCTGCTTGAGCCGCTCATGCCACGCCGCGATCATCTTCGACCCCTTCGATCCGGGCGGCAGATAGTTCTGCGAATAGACCTTGCCGGTCGGCCCGACCACCAGCGCCAGCAGTTCGGTGGTGTAGCCGCCACCGGCCACCAGGTCGACCACCTTCATGCCCGGCTTGATGCCGAAGAACGCCAGCATCTGCGCCGGCTTGCGGCCCGCGTCGAGCGCGCGGTCGGCCGCCAGCCGATCCGGGGAATTCACCGCTGCGGTGATATACGCGGGAATTTCGGATTTGGGAATCGGGCCGGCCTCGTTTTTCGCCGCCGTCCCGGCCTCCTGCGCGCGAACCGTCGCCGACGGCATCGTCATCACCACCGCGCCCATCAGCATCAGGATGGTAGCCAGAATCGCCAGGCACCTGCTTTTCATCGACTTTCTCCTTCGCCTCGGCCGGGTTGCCCGGTCCGTTCGATCGTCGAATGTGGAAACGCTTTACAGAAGCCAGTTTCGTAGCATTTCAGATACGGCGGCGGTAGCGGGCGGCCGCTGCTTAACTGATCGCCCGGGCGTCATTGTACCCCCTTGATCCGCGGATCGTCGGCCGCGATGCATTTGCCGGCCGGCAGAGCACGGAGCAGGAAGCGGCGCTGTTCGGGATTGCTGTGCCGTTTCATGAACTGGTCGCGGGCGAGCGACGGCTCGCTTAGCTCGCGAAGTCCCTCGTGGCAGGCGATTTCGGTCACATACGATTGCAACGGGTACCAGCCGTTCAACGGCGCGCTCAGGTCCGGTTTGAGCGCCCGAGGTTTCTTATGATTCGCCGGTCGCGGGGCCAGATGGCCCGGCGGTATCATCAGGAACCATCCGAGGGTCACGAGCGCGACGGCATGCCAGGGTTTCATCTGATCCAGAATGACTCCCGCCGGGCGGCTTTCCAAGCCCGCAGCTCGCGGACTAGATTAACCCCGTACGCCGATCGGATTTCTTCCTCGGGCGAGGCCCGGGTCGGGAGGTTTGTCATGGCCAGCGCAGCGCCCCATAATCCGCCGTTTCGCGCCGAACAGATCGGCAGTTTCCTGCGGCCGCCGGAACTCCTGCAGGCCCGCGAAGATCTGAAGGCCGGCAAGATCAACGCCGAACAGTTGCATCGGATCGAGGACCACGCGATTCGCGACGTGGTCGCGTTCCAGGAGCGGCTCGGGCTCGAATCGATCACCGACGGCGAGTTCCGCCGCGAGACTTTCTTCAGCGCCTTCTATATCCAGGGCCTCCGCGGCCTCGAGTACGACTTCGAGACTCCGAGCGACTGGTTCTTCGTCGATCGCAAGGGCCACAAGATTCCGATGCTCAATATCAAGGTGGTCGGGCCGCTCAAGTGGCAGCATCCCGTCCATGTCGATGATTTCAAGTTCCTCAGCTCGCTGACCGGCAAGGCGGTGAAGATCACGCTGCCGTCGCCCACCCATATTCACTGCCGCGCCGGCCGCGCGAATATCAGCAGCGCAGTCTATCCCGATCTCGACCGCTTCTGGGACGATATCGTCGAGGCCTTTCAAAAGGAGCTCAAGGCGCTGGGCGAGGCGGGATGCCGTTACGTGCAGATCGACGAAACCACGCTGCCCTGCCTGCCCGATCCGCACGCACGCGCCCTGATGGCTGCGCGGCGCGAGGACTGGCGCAAGCTGCTGCTCGAAACCTACCCGGCGCTCATGAACCGCTGCTTTGCGGGGCGGCCGGCCTCGATGCATCTGGCGATGCATATGTGCCGCGGCAACAACCAGGGTCATTGGTCGTCCGAGGGCGGCTACGATATCGTCGCCGACACCTTGTTCAACCGGATCGACGTCGATTCCTACTTCCTTGAGTACGATACCCCGCGCGCCGGCACCTTCGAGCCGCTGCGCTTCGTGCCCGCGAACAAGACCGTCGTGCTGGGGCTGGTCTCAACCAAGTTTCCCGAACTCGAATCGAAAGAGACCCTCAAGCGGCGCATCGACGAGGCGGCGAAGTTCTGCCCGCTCGATCAGCTCGCGCTGAGTCCCCAATGCGGCTTCGCCAGCGCCTATGCCGGCAACCCGATCCCCGGCGACATCCAGGAGGCCAAGCTGCGCCTGGTGCTGGAGGTCGCGCGCGAGGTGTGGGGTTCCTGATCCCTTGTCGATTGCGATAACAGCGGCGCCGGCGGAGATGAACCGCGGCGCGCGGGCGCGTCGTCGATCGTGAGCCTCCGCGACCATCCATTTCTCAAGGCCTGCCGCGGCGAGCCGGCGCCGTATACTCCCGTGTGGCTGATGCGCCAGGCGGGCCGCTACATGCCGGAGTATCGTGCGCTGCGCGAGCGTTGCGACTTCCTGTCCTTGTGCACCAATCCCGAACTGGCCGCCGAAGTGACGATTACCGCAGTCCGGCGCCTCGAGGTCGACGCGGCGATAATCTTCGCCGATATCCTGCTGCCGCTGATTCCGATGGGCGTCGGATTGCACTACGCGGCGGGTGGCGGCCCGACCATCGAACGACCGCTGCGCGCCGCCGCCGACCTGGAACGGCTCGCGCCGGTCGATCCCGCCACCTCGCTGGGTTTCGTCGCCGACGCTATCCGCATCGTGCGCCGCGAGCTGCCCGACCGCCCCCTGATCGGTTTCGCCGGCGCCCCCTTCACCCTCGCCTCGTACCTGATCGAGGGCGGCTCCTCGCGCGATTACCGGCGCACCAAGACCCTGATGTATCGCGAGCCCGCCGCCTGGCATCGCCTGATGGAGATGCTCGCGCAGATTACGGCCGATTACCTTGCGATGCAGGCCGCGGCCGGCGCCGACGCGGTGCAGCTTTTCGATAGCTGGGTCGGCGCGCTCTCGCCCGCCGATTACCGGCGCTTCGTGATGCCCTATTCGCGGGCGGCGCTCGCCGCGCTCGCCGGACGTGTCCCGACGATCCATTTCGGCACCGGCACGGCGGGACTGCTGGAGGCGATGCGCGAGGCGGGCGGCGACGTCATCGGACTCGATTGGCGTGTCGACCTGGCCGAGGCCTGGGCGCGGCTCGGACCCGGGGTCGCGGTCCAGGGCAATCTCGATCCGATGGTGTTGTTCGCCGACCGCGATGAACTCCGCCGCCAGGTCCGCGCGATTCTCGATCGCGCCGCCGGCCGGCCCGGCCATATCTTCAACCTCGGCCACGGCATCCTGCCCCAGACCCCGGTCGACAACGTGATCGCGATGGTCGAGATGGTCCACGAGATGAGCCGGCGCTGAGCGCTCGATGGAAGCCGCCTTCGACGCCGTGATGCTGATCGGGTTCGGCGGTCCGACGCGCCCCGATGAGATCCGTCCGTTCCTCGACAACGTGCTGCGCGGCAGACCGGTCAGTCCGGCGCGCCTCGAAGCGGTCGTCGCGCACTACGATCGGATCGGCGGTCGCTCGCCGTACAACGAACTTACGCTCGGCCAGGCCGCGGCGCTCGGCCGTGAGCTCGCAGGCGCCGGAATCGCGATTCCGGTTGCGGTCGGGATGCGCAACTGGTCGCCCTATTTTATCGATACGCTGGCCGCCCTCGAGCGCGCGGGGGCGCGCCGCGTGCTGGGCTTCATCATGTCGGCGTTCCAATGCGAGGCAAGCTGGCAGCGCTACCAGCAGGCGGTGGCCGATGCGCGGGCGCGTCTCGGGTCGTCGGCTCCGGAAGTCGAATACGTGGCGCCGTGGTCCGACGATGCGCTGTTTATCGAGGCCGCCGCCGCCCGCCTCGCCGACGCGGTCGCGATGATTGCGCCGGCCGCCCGGCGCGACGCCCAGGTGATCTTCACGGCGCACAGTATCCCGGTCGCGATGGCCGCGCAGAGTCCCTACGTCGATCAGCTCACCGACGCCGCCCGCCGCGTCGCCACCGCGCTCGCGATCGAGAACTGGACCATCGCCTTCCAGAGCCGCAGCGGCGATCCGCGCGAGCCGTGGCTCGAACCCGATATCCGCGACGCGCTGCGCGCCGTCCGCAGCCGCGACGCGATCGTGATGCCGCTCGGCTTCCTGTGCGATCACGTCGAGGTGCTCTACGATCTCGATATCGAGGCGGCCGAGATTGCGCGCGTCGCCGGCTTGCGGATGATTCGCGCGGCGACCGTCGGCGATCATCCGGCCTTCATCCGGATGATGGCGACCGTCGTGCGCCGCCGGCTTGAGGGTGGCGCGGGACGCTGATGTCTGAGTCGCAGATGGTGCAGCGGGTGGTAGTGGTCGGGGGTGGAATCAGCGGGCTGGCTACGGCCTTCCGTCTCCGCGAGCTCGCGGCGGAGCGCGGCACTGCGCTCGAAGTGATCCTGCTCGAAGCCGGGGCGCGGGTCGGCGGCGCGCTGCATACTATCGCGCGCGACGGCTTCGTGATGGAGGCCGGCGCCGATTCGTTTATCTCCGACAAAACCGACGCGCTCGACCTGGCCGGACAACTCGGTCTGGAAGCCGAGCTGGTCGGCACTTTGGAAGCCCATCGCCGGGCCTTTGTGGTCCACGATGGCAAGCTGGTCGAGATTCCGCGCGGCTTCGCGCTGCTCGCGCCATCGCTGCTCACGCCGATTCTCGCGACTGCGCTGTTCACGATTCCGGGCAAGCTCCGAATCCTGCTCGAACAAATGGTCAAGGCGCGACGCGAGGGCGGTGACGAAAGCCTGGCCGCGTTCATCCGCCGCCGTCTCGGTCCCGAAGCGCTCGCGCGGCTGGTGCAGCCGCTGGCCGGCGGAATCTACCTGGCCGATCCGGAGACGCTCAGCATGCGCGCCTGCTTCGCGCGCTTCGTTGCGATGGAGCGCGAGTACGGCAGCCTGACGCGGGCGCTGCGCGTGCTGAGGAAAAATCGCGCTGGCGGCGCGGGCGGCGTGCGCTGGAACCTGTTCCTCTCCTTCCGCGACGGGATGGCGACGATGGTTCATGCGCTCGAGCGGAGTCTCGGCGCGGTGATTCGGCGCGGTGCCGACGTGGCGGAGATTTCCAGGCGCGGGCCGGGCTGGACGATCGCGACGCGCGACGGTAGCACGATCGAGGCCGCCGCGGTGATCTGCGCGGCGCCCGCCTACGTCGCGGCGCGGCTGGTGAAAGGTTCGATCCCGCCGCTGTCCCGCGCGTTGGCGGAAATCGAATATGCTTCGAGCGCGACGGTTAATCTCGCTTACGACGCCGGCGCGCTGGGCGCTCTGCCCGACGGCTTCGGCGTGCTTATGCCGGCCATCGAACGCCGGCGCGTCGCGGCGTTCAGCTTTTCCAGTCTGAAGTTCCTCAACCGCGCGCCGGACGGCAAATTCCTGATGCGCGCATTCGTCGGCGGGGCGCTCAACCCCGAGCTGATGCGCCTGGAAGCCGAGGCGATGGTCGACGTGGTGCGCGAAGAGCTGCGCGACCTGCTCGGCATCCGCACCGCGCCGCTGTTCACTCACGTCTGGCGCTGGCTCGATTCGATGCCGCAGTACAAGCTCGGCCATCTCGAACGGGTCGCCGCGATCGAGGCACAAACCGCCGAGCTGGCGGGCTTCGCGCTGGCCGGCGCAGCCTACCGGGGCGTCGGCATCCCGGATTGCGTGCGCAGCGGCAAGCTCGCCGCCGAACTGGTCTTCTCACAGCTCGCGCCGCGGGACTAGCATTGGGATCCGATGGGCGTCGCCGCGCGCACCCTCAAACCGGCGGCGGTGCTGGCGACGCTATGGCTCCGCAGGTATCGAACACGCTTGACGATTCGACCGCATGGCCGCGGGTAATCGCCCATGCCGACCTCGACGCTTTCTACGCCTCGGTCGAGATGCTCGATAATCCGGAGCTGCGCGGCAAGCCGGTGATCGTCGGCGGCAGCAGCCTGCGCGGCGTGGTCAGCTCGGCGTCGTACGAGGCGCGGGTCTTCGGCGTCCATTCCGCGATGCCCACGGCGCAGGCGAAGAAATTATGTCCCCAGGGGATCTTCGTGCGCGGCCGGATGGCGCGTTACGGTGAGCTGTCGCGCGCCGTGCGCGAGGTCTTCGAACAATTCAGCCCGCTGGTCGAACCGCTCTCGCTCGACGAGGCGTTTCTGGATTTGAGCGGCACCCAGCGCCTGCTCGGCCCGCCGATCGAGGTGGCGCGCGCGCTCAAGCGCCGGGTGCGCGAGACCACCGGGCTGACGATTTCGGTCGGCGTCGCGCCGATCAAGATGGCGGCCAAAATTCTGAGCGATATGTCCAAGCCCGACGGCCTGCTGGTGCTCGGTCCCGAGCAGGTGCTGGCGTTCCTGGAGCCGCTGCCGGTGGAGCGATTATGGGGCGTCGGCCGGGTCACGCTGGCGCATCTCAACCACGCCGGCATCAGCACCATCGGCGAGCTGGCGCGCTTCGATCCGGCCCGGCTTAGAAGCCAGTTCGGCTCGTTCGGAGCGCATCTGTATGAACTCGCCAACGGCCGCGACCCGCGCCCGGTAATCGGCGATTGGGCGCGGAAATCCTACGGCGAAGAGTCGACCTTCGAACACGACCATGGCCTGGACTCGCTGGAGTTGCGGCGCGTGCTGATTGCCCACGGCGAAGCGCTGGGGCGCCGCTTGCGCGCCGACCAGGTGCGCGCGCGCACTATCACCCTCAAGCTGAAGCTCGCCCGGCCGCTCGGTGGCGGACGTTATCCGCTGTTGACGCGCAGTCTTTCGATTGATTCGGCGACCGACGATGGCGCTGCGATCACCCGCGTCGCGATCGAGTTGATCGCGCGCGTGAAGGTGGATGAGAAGGTGCGGTTGGCGGGCGTCCAAGTCCATAACCTGGAGCGCGCCGACCCGCGCCAGCTCGGTCTGTTCGATCCCGCCGCCGCGCGCGAGGGCGTCAGACGGAGCCGCCTCAACCGCGCGCTCGACGAGGTTACGCGCCGCTTCGGCGCGGAGGCGGTTACACGCGGTCTCGCTCACGCGGAGCGCGCTGCTCCGACCCGCCGTATCAAGTGATCGGCCCGAAGCGGCCGGATACTGCGGCTCTATCGATCTCCGCCGCTCGGAGCTAGCGATAAAAGCTCAGGATGAAGCTGCGCAGCGTCGGCCTGAAGACCAGGATGAAGCCGCCCACTCCGAGACCCGCGCCAAGCGCGGTAACCATCGCCTCCTGGGCGAAAGCGCCCACCAAGATAGCCGCAGCAGCAACGCCCAGCATTCCCGCGCTGGTAGCGGGTGTCATGTATCTCGACATCGCCGTCACCTCCTACCCCCTCACCGGCGAGCCGCGTTGCCACGACCCGCCGCCCACGATCCAGATAAGCAAGAGGCGGGCCCGCAGATGATGATTAATTCCCCGGCTTTGGACGCTTATTACCACGAAATACGTGATGCCGTTTTGCATCGCGCGCGTTGCCGAACAACATCCGGCGCGCGGGGGCGATAGCAAGTTGGCGCAGCTAAGCTAAATTACGTCGTTGCAAGTACGCATAAAGCCGCATCGGAGGCACCAGTACTTGCAGTGTCCCATCGGACGCATCGGCGCGCCGCAGGCGTCGCAAGCGACGGCCGAGGTATCGACCGGCGCGCGTTGATCGGAATCGATGGTTTCAATCTCCGGATGCTTCGATCGGTCGCTCCCCACCGCCATCGTCATCTCCTCCCGCCGCGCCTCGATTCTGCGCCGGTCGCGCGAAAATTTCCATAATCCGATTACGCTCGGATGCGCGCCGGCGCCGCTGGCCGACGGATCAGGCGTAGCGACCGTAGCCGCTCGCACCGACGCGACGCGGTGGGCGATTTTTTCGCTGACGCGCGGAGGCTGTGCTACAAAGTTGCGAGCGATGATAAGCTCGCGCAACCCGGTGAAAGATCATCACCATCACGGAGAGAGAGGCCGATGGCTGATTTCGAGGTAAAGCTGGAGTCCACCGCACTGGTAAACGTCGACATGCAGAATTGCTTCGTGGAGAATTCGCCGTTCGCGGCGCCGCGGGCGCAGGAAATTCTGCCGCGTATCAACCGGCTCGCTGAGGTATGCCGGCGCAACGGCGCGCTGGTCATCCATACCCTGCATGTGGTGCGCTCCGACGGCAGCAATATCGGCGTGATGGGAGAGCTTATCCCGGCGGTCCGCGAAGGGGTCATCAGCAAGGGCAATCCGCAGGCCGAGTTGCATCACGGGGTAGTGGTCGAACGCGACGATATCATGCTTGAGAAGCCGCGCTACGGCGCCTTCCATGGCACCGACCTGGAGCTGATCCTGCGCGACCGCGGCATCGACACGCTGATCATCACCGGCATCGCCACCAATGTGTGCTGCGAGACCACCGCGCGCGAGGCCGCCGTTCGCGACTTCCACGTGTTCTTCCTGAGCGACGCCACCGCCACCAGCGGCATCGGCGAGCTGACCGCCGATGAGGTGCAGCGGGCGACCTGCGCCACGCTCGGCAAACGCTTTGCCCAAGTGCTGACCACCGATGAGATGTTGGCGAAGATCGAGGGGGCCGCGCGCTCCCGGCCGGCCAAGAACTAATCTCGGCCTTTTATTATCTCGAACCCACCCCGTTCACCGGAACTGTTCTGACAGCGACGAGGATCTGATGCCCAATTACTGGGCATCGGACCTTTTTTTGAGCAATTGCCCTCTACCTCGAGAGGCTCTGCCGACACTCCGGCATGACTCACCTAAGACTGGATGTGTGATGGATATTACGTCCATTACCGAGTCTCAGAGCCCCATCTGTGGCGCTTTTCCGAGCCATCTTTCGCTGATGGCATAGACGTTGCTCCCCCCGCAAAGCGTTTCCAAGAACGCGGAAGCCTGAACCGTCGCGACGGTGCTGGTCCGGCCTGCGAGGGAGGGGCTTCGTTGTCAATCCACAATGGAGGTCTGATTGCTGAATGGGTGCGAATAAGCAACAGGGGTGGTCGCTACTCCTTTTCCTGGTGGGCTTTACGTCCCTGCCGGCCGGTCTTTTCGACCTGGGACCAATCTTCACGATTATCGGAGTGGTGTGCCTGATCGTGGCGTCGGTTTGGTTTTACCGAATCAAGCCGCTCGAAAATTTGCAGCCTTAGCATAAGCCGGACACCGGGTAAGCCGGTCGTGGCCGGCCGGGCGCTTAGCGGCGCCGGTCGCAGCCGAATCTAGTGGGGAGAGAAATATGAGAATTGTCGGTCTTTTGGTTTGCGTGCTGGGCTGGTTCATAGCCGTCCTCAGCGTGAAGGTTCCGGGGGTCTATCTGCAACTGCTGATCGCCCTGGCGGGATTCATTATCGCCGGCTACGGCGCACTCGGAATCATGAACCGCGCTCATCTCAAGAATGCCATCTGGAAGGCCTGAGGAAACCGAAGATGCTGATACGGATAAATCGTGTCCGCCGCCGACTTGGCATGTTGACGGCTCTGTTTCTGGCCAGCGCGTGGCTGCTGCCGACCTCAATCGCGCTGGCGCAGGCGCCTGCTCCGGCGGCCTCGCCGGCCGCGGCCGCGGCTCCGGCGGCGCCGTCCAAACCGATCACCACCGGTGATATCAAGGCCATCAGCGGACCGACGGACGCCCAGCAGGCAGCCGGCGATCCGGGCGGCACCATCACCGGCACCGTCAAGGATATCCCGGTCACCGATACCAAGGCGGGGCTCAGTCTGGCTGACGTGGTGAACACGGTCGGTCAGAATCGAATCGCGATCAACCTGGTATGGACCCTGATCACCGGCTACCTGGTCATGTTCATGCAGGCCGGCTTCGCCGCGGTCGAGACCGGCTTGTGCCGCGCGAAGAACGCCAATCACACCTTCATGATGAACTTCATGGTGTATGGCCTGGGTCTGTTCGCATACTGGGTGATGGGGTTCGCGCTGCAGCAGGGAGGATGCGCGCCGAACGGCAACCTCGGAGGGCTGAGTCCGCTCAACTCTGAGTTCGTGTTCCATTTTATCGGCGGCAAGCCCTGGGGGCTGTTTGGCGAGCGCGGGTTTTTCCTGTCCGGCACCACCTACGACGTCGGCATAGCGGTGATGTTCCTGTTCCAGATGGTGTTCATGGACACCGCTGCGACCATCGTTACCGGGGCCGCGGCCGAGCGCTGGAAGTTCCTGGCCTTCTGCATCTCCAGCATGTTTATCGCCGCGATTACCTATCCGCTTTATGCCAACTGGGCATGGGGCGGTGGCTGGACTTCGCAGCTCGGCGTCAACTATGGACTCGGGCACGGCTATTGCGACTTCGCCGGCTCAGGCGTGGTGCACGCCGTCGGCGGCATAACAGCGCTCGCCGTTGCGATGATCGTCGGGCCGCGGATCGGAAAGTTTACCAAGAGCGGCAAACCGAATCCGATGCCGGGGCATGACATGACGATGGTGCTCATCGGCTGCTTCATCCTGGCCTTCGGCTGGTTCGGATTTAATCCCGGCAGCACGCTGGGCGCCTCGGGCAACGGCAGCCTGCGCATCGGTCTGATTGCAGTCGATACGATGCTGGCGGGCTGCACCGGCTCGATTGCCACGCTGCTCTACATGTGGATACGCTTCGGCAAGCCCGATGCTTCGATGGCCGGCAACGGTCTGCTGGCGGGGCTGGTGGCGATCACTGCACCAAGCGGCTTCGTCAACACCGTGGGCGCCGCGATCATCGGCTTCGCGGCCGGCATGATCGTCTGCCTGAGCGTCGAATTCGTCGAGCGCCGGCTCAAGATCGACGACCCGGTCGGCGCCATCTCGGTGCACGGGACGTGCGGGTTGTGGGGGGTTATTTCGGTGGGGCTGTTCGCGGACGGCACCAGCAACTACGGCGGCAGCTGGAACGGCGTCAACGGCTCGGTCACGGGTTTGTTCTACGGCGACCCGAGCCAGTTGGTAGCCCAGCTAATCGCCTGCGCGACGCTGATCGGCATCATCTTCAGCCTCTCCTATGTCGTCAATTGGCTGGTCGACGTGGTGGTTGGACAGCGCGTCAGCGCTCACAGCGAACTCGAGGGTCTGGACTTGCCGGAGATGGGCGCGCTTGGCTATCCGGAGTTCCAGCTTGTAACCGCCGGACTCGGCCGCTCGATGGAAGTGACCGCGGCGGAATGATCCAGGGAGAAAATGATGACCGGACAAATCGTATTTGCGATAGTGATGTTAATCGTCTTTGTCGGCTGGCAGTTTGTTAAGCCCGGGAAAAGTATCTTTGACAAGTAGGCGGTGCGGTGGAAGCGATGGAGGCAACTGAAGGTTCGACGCTCGCGATGGACGGTAAACGACCCACCCCGATTGTACGCGATGCGCATGCGCTGCTGGTGCGCGGCATCGATGCGCTGGAGCGCAGCCGCATCGAGGAGGCGGTGGGTCTGCTGCGCCAATCGGTGCAGCTCGATGACAAGTCGTTCTACGGGTATCTGGCGCTCGGCATCGCGCTGACCAAGGCGCTCCAGATACCCGCAGCCGAAGCGGCGCTGGAGACCGCCATCGCGCTCGAGCCGACGAACTTTTACGCCCATCTGCGAATGGCGGAGCTGTTTCAACGCGTCGGCGTGCCGACCCGGGCCAGGGAAGAATTGCGCCTGGCGCTGGATCTGGCCGATACCAGTGAGCAGAAAAAGATCGCTCGCGACCTGCTGGCGAGCGAGCAGCATCGCGATTCGCGCCGCGCCTGGCGGCCCGATTTCAGCAAGCTGTTGAGCAGGACGAGGCGCAAGGCATGATCAAATCGCCGTTAATGCCCCTGAGCAGATCGCGCTATATCGCACTGACCGTCGGCACCGGCGCGATGGGCCTGGTGACCGCTATCTTTCTCGTTGGCGCCCCGCCGATACCAGCGGCGGTGGGAGTGGTACTCGCCGTGGCCTGGTTGATTTGGCGCTCTCCGGCCGCCTGAAGATATCGAGCGGCACACAAGGAGTTCGGGATGAAAAAGATTGAAGCTATCATCAAGCCCTTTACCCTCGACCCGGTAAAGCAGGAGCTGCAGAGTATCGGCATCAGCGGACTGACAGTCTACGAGGTAAAGGGCTTCGGCCGCCAAAAGGGTCACACCGAGATGTATCGGGGCTCGGAATACGTGGTCGACTTTTTGCCCAAGCTCAAGATTGAGCTGGTGGTCAAGGACGATCAGCTCACCGAGGCGCTCGAAGCGATTATGCTGAAGGCGCACACCGGAAAAATCGGCGACGGTAAAATCTTCGTCTCAGATCTGACCGATGTCATAAGGATCCGCACGCGGGAGCACGGCAACGACGCCATCTGAGCGAGCGCGGCCTGATCGATTCTGAGTTTGCGCAGGGTTCGGGTTGGCGATGGTTTTGGGGCTGGGACTGATTCTGCTCGCGGTGCTGCTCGGTCCGGTATTGATCAAGCCGGTCGAAGAGAACATCGAGATTTTCTTCCTGGTCGCCGGCGCCTTAGCCTCCGCGGTCGCCGGCCAGTGGAGCATCCAGCTGCTCCACACCGCGGCCACCGAACCGATACCGCTGACCATCGCAGTGTTGGGCTTCGGGGTGATTGCGCGGATGCTGCGTCCGACCCTGGATCGCGGCGTCAAACGGCTGGTGAAGCTGATCGCCCCGCGCTGGATTTACTTCAGCCTGATAATCGTCCTGGGACTGCTCTCGAGCGTCATCACCGCGGTGATCGCCGCGTTGATCCTGGTCGAGGCCGTGGCGCTGCTGAAACTCGACCGTCACAGCGAGATTGCGGCGGTGGTGCTGGCCTGCTTCGCGATCGGAATGGGGGCGGCGCTGACTCCGGTCGGCGAGCCGCTCGGCACCATCGCGACCGCCGCGCTCAACGTGGACTTCTGGTACCTGATGCGGCTGCTCGGCCCGCTGGTGGCGGTTGGAATAGTAATCGTCGGCGCGATCAGCCTTTTCCTGCCTGCAAAATACGGCCACTCCCTGAAAGCCGACGCGCATACCGACAGTTGGTATGAGGTCTTCTCTCGCGCCGGCAAGGTTTACCTGTTCGTGGTGGGCCTGGTCGGTTTATCGTGGGGACTGCGGCCGCTGGTCGATGAGTACATCAGCCGAGTGCCGGGATGGGCGCTGTTCTGGTTGAACTCGATTTCCGCGATCGTCGATAACGCCACTCTGACCGCGGCCGAGATTGGCCCCTCGCTCACTCACACCCAGCAGCGCGGCATTTTGATGGGGCTGTTGATCAGCGGCGGGATGCTGATCCCGGGCAACATCCCCAACATCGTCGCGGCCGGACGGCTGGGAATTTCAAGCCGCGAATGGGCCCGCGTCGGACTGGTCGCCGGCCTGCCGTTGATGGCGGTGTGCTTCGCCGCCCTGCACTGGATCCTCTGACCTGCTGAGACAGCTCCAGCCCCACGCGCTGCTGCGGCGTTGTCCGACGGTTCAGGTCTTCTGGCCGTGGGCGATGCCGAAGTAGTCGCCGCCGTGCACATGATGCACGGTCTCGGTGCCCCATTGGATGTCGTGGTCGAGTCGCGCCAGCGGCGGAATATGCTTGGAGCAATGCACGAAGGCGCGCGTCACCGAGACCATCACCCAGCGCTCGAGATGGCCGCCGTCGCTGTTCATGATGTCGCTCAGGATGGCATCCTTGAAGACCGCTTCGGCGTTTGGATGCTGCCGGAGAAATTCGATCAGCTCGTCGTTCTCGAGAATCCGCGCGCGGCCGTTCAGATGCAATCCGATCTGATCGCCGGCGAAATCCACGAACATCAGCGCCACGTGCGGATTCTCGAAGATATTGCCCAGGCTCGACAGCACCCCGTTGCCCCGATATTCCGGATAAATCAGCGTCTGCGCGTCGAGCGCCTTGACGAATCCCGGATGACCGGCGCGAAAGCTCGCGTGGCAGTCGCCGCCGCTGCCGGCGGTGGCCAGAAACACCATCTCCATCCGGCCGATGAACGCCTGCATCGTGTCGTTCAGATGATCGATCACCTGATGCTTGTAAAAGGCGAGCGCGTGAGTGCCCTTCCCGTAGCGGGCCTGCAGCGCACGCTCTCCGGCGGAGCTCAACGCTGCGGGATCGGCCGGCGCGGCGGAAGCTTCGCCGCTCGCCTGAATCCCGGCGCCCTCTGTGGCAGTCGATCGATCGTCGCCGTCGGCCATCTTGTCTTCCCTCATCTGACTCAGTAGGCGACGACGCCGCCGCCGGTCTCGATCAGCTTGACCGGCATCCCGTCGACCTCATCGGGCGTCGCGGCTTGCGCCTGCGGGGTCAGTTTCTTGACGTAGACTTCGATCACGGGTTGACCGGGCGTGTCGCCAACCCCGATGCCGGTGCCGACCGCACCCGGGATGCTCATCAGGTCGGCTTCGTGCCGATCACGCACCGCGGTCGCCGCTTTGACGGCCTCATTGGAAAGGCCGAGATTCGCGGCCAGGTCGTATGGCTGGTCGGTATCGTTGGTCGCCATGGTAGTGCAACTGCCGACCATCGACAGCGCGCCGGGTGCGGAGGACAACGCCCTGAGCACCGCGCCAATCCGATTGGCCAGCGTAAACGAATCGTCGTTCGCGCCGGCGAACAGCAGGCCGACCGCCTGGGGGCAACTGCCCTCGGTTACGATTAGCGATCCGGAATCGCCGCCGGCGCTGAACGGGGTGTCACCGGTACCGACTATTTTAATCTGGTTAACGAATTTGGCGACGCCGCTGCCGAACTCGATCATCACGTTGACGTGCAGCGCCGTGATGGTGCCGGTGGTGAGGCAAGTGGTACGGCCCATTTTCTGCACCGCCATCCCCATCGTCGGCATGGCCACCGTGCTGGCGATTCCCCCGATGTTCAGAATGTTGGCGCTGACCTGCCCCGGTTCGACCTCCGCGATGGCGGCGTCGACCACGTTAGGGGCGCCACCCGGCTTCACGTGGACGCCACGGGTATAGGTTGCCACCGCATCGCCGGGCGTCTGCGCACACTCCGTGTCGACCAGGCCCGGTTGCACGATAAGCTGGCCGCGCTTGGCGCGGTTCTCGAGCCCCAGCACATGATTATTGCTGAGGATAAATTGCTTGGCGTTCTTATTCTGGATCAACGACCCCAGCGTGCCGCCGAAGCAATCCTTGATGACACCGCTTTGGTTCTTGATTACGTCGTGGATATTCCCGCCTGAAACGCCCAGCTCGATCGGCCGGGTCAGCATCGATCGTTGGCTGCAATCGGGAATCGCGGCGGCCGGCATCGACCAGCTACCCATCGCCAATAGACCGACCGCCAGCGCCAACGCTTTAGTTCGATAGCTCAATCGTGTGCTCCTCCTCCTTGAGGACCGATTGATCATATATGCCATGATGCGCCGCCGGCCGCATCGCATTGCTGGATCCAAGGCAACCCCGACGTCAATCAGGCACGGGTTCAGGCGTATGGCGGCATCATTCTGATGGGACGATGCCACCTGTCCCGGTTTGGCGCAGCGGCCCGCGATCCAGCATAATGAACGTTCGTCACGCTTTCGGGGAGGAATTGGTCCGTATCATGGCAGCCCAGACACTGTTCGAAAAAATCTGGAACGATCACGTCGTCTACCAGCAGCCCGACGGCCCGGCGCTGCTCTATATCGACCTCCACCTGGTCCACGAGGTCACTTCGCCGCAGGCCTTCGAGGCGCTGCGCGATGCCGGCCGCAAGGTGCGCTCGCCCGACCGCACCTTCTCGACGCTCGACCACGACGTCCCGACCATCAACCAGTCCGGGCCGATTACCGATCCCGACGCGCGCCTGCAGGTCGAGATGATGCGCAAGAACTGCCGCGACTTCGGTCTGCGGCTGTTCGACCTCGGCTCGCACGAACAGGGCATCGTGCACGTGATCGGCCCCCAGCTCGGCATCACGCAGCCCGGCCTGACGATCGTCTGCGGCGACAGCCACACCGCCACCCACGGCGCGCTCGGCGCGCTGGCCTTCGGCATCGGCACCAGCGAGGTCGAGCACGTGCTCGGCACGCAATGCCTGTGGCAGAACAAGCCCCGCTCGTTCGAGGTCAGGATCGATGGGCGGCTCGGCCCCGGCGTCGCGGCCAAGGATCTGATTCTCGGCATCATCGGCCGCATCGGTATCGGCGGCGGCACCGGCACCGTAATCGAGTATCGCGGCTCGGCGATCGAGGCGCTCTCGATGGACGAGCGGATGACGCTGTGCAACATGTCGATCGAGGGCGGCGCGCGGGCCGGGATGGTCGCGGCCGACCAGCAGACTGTCGATTACGTCCGCGGTCGCCGCTACGCACCGGCCGGCAAGGATTTCGACCGCGCCGCGGAGCGCTGGCTCACCTATCGCACCGACCCGGGCGCGCGTTTCGATCGCAGCGTGGCTTTCGACGGCGCTTCGTTCGCGCCGCAGGTGACCTGGGGCACCAATCCCGGGATGGTAACCGATATCACCGGACGGGTTCCCGACCCGGCCAGCTTCAAGGACGCCGGGCAGCGCGAGTCGGCCGAGCGCGCGCTCAAGTACATGGCGCTCAAGCCCGGCACGGCGATCGTCGATATCCCGATCGATCGGGTCTTTATCGGCTCCTGCACCAACTCGCGGCTGACCGATCTGCGGCTCGCGGCCGAAACCATCCGCGGCAAGCAGGTGGCGAAGAGCGTGCACGCGATGGTGGTGCCGGGATCGTGGCAGGTCAAGGACGAGGCGGAGAAGCTCGGCCTCGACAAGATCTTCAAGGCGGCGGGCTTCGAGTGGCGCGAGGCCGGATGCTCGATGTGCCTGGCGATGAACGGCGACATGCTGCAGCCCGGCGAGCGCTGCGCCAGCACTTCGAACCGCAACTTTGAAGGACGCCAGGGCGCCGGCGGCCGGACCCATCTGGTGAGTCCGGCGATGGCGGCCGCGGCGGCGGTCGCCGGCCATTTCGTCGACGTCCGCGAATGGGCAAAGAACTGAGGGGGCGTGAATTTTCTGGCTCTTTGTCATCCCGAACGGAGCGCAGCGAAGTTGAGGGATCTACGCGGAGCGATTTGTCGAGGAACTCCTTCGCGAACCATAAGAAAATCGCTTCGCGCAGATTCCTCGTTTCCCCAGACTCCACTCGGAATGACAATCAAGCCTGCTCCTCAAATGGCCGAAAGAATCCGCGAACTCTGAGGATTAAGAACGATGCAACCGTTTATCACCGTGTCCGGAGTCGTTGCCCCGCTCGATCGGGTCAACGTCGATACCGACCAGATTATTCCCAAGCAATTCCTGAAATCGGTGGTGCGCACCGGTCTCGGCAAGGGTCTGTTCTTCGATTGGCGCAAGGACCCGGAGTTCGTCACCAACCGGCCGCGCTACCGCGAGGCGAAAATCCTGGTGGCGCGCGCGAACTTCGGCTGCGGCAGCTCGCGCGAGCATGCACCGTGGGCGCTGGCGGATTTCGGTTTTCGCGCGGTGATCGCGCCGTCGTTCGCCGATATCTTCCGCAACAACTCGCTCAAGAACGGCTTCCTGCCGGTGATCCTGAAAGAAGCGGAGGTCGAGGCGATCTTCCGCGCCATCGAGCACCACGAAGAGGCCTACGAGCTCACGATCGATCTGGCGAGCCAGACGGTCCGCGACGATTCCGGATGGTCGGCGCACTTCGAGATCAGCGAATTCCAGAAGCAGTGCCTGCTCGAGGGGCTCGACGATGTCGGGCTCACGCTGATGCGCGAGCGGGAGATCGCCGCCTACGAGCAATCGCATCCGCTGCCCTACCGGCTCTAGCCGCAGATAGAAAAGCGGGGACGCCGGCTGACGTCCCCGCTTTTTCGAGCAACGCTACTTCTGTTCAGGCCTTGCGATCAGCCCGACGATTCATCCATCACAGCGCACGGAACTTGGGCGCATGCCTGATATGCACGGTGACGCCGTTGATCTGCTGGGGGATCCTGGCCCTGATCATCGGCGTGTCTTTGCTCAGGTAGACATTGAGCGCGGCGTGGTCGGGGTCGTCGCCGGCGCCGATACCGACCGCGGTCACCGCGCCCATCTTGAGCAGGCGCCGAGCGTAGCGATTCTTGACCGAGCGCACCTGCTCGATCGATTGATGCAACGCGGCGCTGACCCCGGACGTCGGAGTGCCGATTTCGGAGCCGAACGCGGTCGGTACACAGGCTTTCCCTACCAGGCTGACATTGAACTTGCTGAGAATGGTCCCGATCGGATTGACCGCTACGATCGTGTTTGCGGTATCAGGTGCGTACGGGGCGCCGGCGGCCGGGGTGCCGGCAAAAACGATACCGATCGCCTGGGGACAGCTGAAATCTTGAGTTACCACCAGCGCCCCGGCATCGCCTCCTTCGGCAAATGAGCAGGTACTGCCTGACGGGTTATTGATCGCCTGGCCGATGACCAGGATTTGATGGTTGAAGAACGCGGTGCCGGCGCCAACGACATTGCAGACTTTGCCGGGATAGACCACTTTCCCCATCGCGTCGAAGGCGTCGATCTTGCCCGAAGTCAGGCAGGTCGTGCGCCCCATCTTCATAACCGGCAATCCGTCATACAGGCTGTTGAATGGAAATGGCGTAGCGCTGATCTGGCCGGCCGGTATCTGGTCGGTCGGAAAACTGGCGTCCACCATGTTCAGGATTTTGCCATCAGGATCGACTCCCGCCGTCGGCGTACCGTTGGGGGTCTGCTCCTCGGGAACAATCTTCGCGAGCGCGGCATCGAGCTGGTTAGCGCCGCCGGCGAAATTGATCTTCGACCAGTTGGAGAGCCTGGCAACAATGTCGCTCTGGTCCTGCCAGCATCCCAGGTCCACCAGGCCCGGCTGCACGATCGGCTCGTTGAGGGCGGCCGACCTCCTGGTGCTGCTGTTGCGCGCGAACACGTGGCTGGAGCTCAACACGAGTTGATTGCCGTGGGTGTCGTTAACCAGCGCTCCCAGGGTGCCGGTGCAGCAGGTGATAGTTGCGGTCTTCTTGGCGTAAGCAACGCTGTTGTAATTGCCGCCCGAAACCCCCAGATAGGAAGGTGGCGGCTCGGCGCCGGTGGCGCACAGCGACGTTGCTCCATTGGGTAGCGTGGTGATCGAGCAGGCGCCGGGCGTGGGCGTGGCAGTTGGCGTGCTCTGCGCATGCGCGGTGAGCGTCCCCAGTATCAGAAACAGTCCCGCTACCAGGATCGCGATAAACGTTGAGCGTTCTACTTCCACTGCTTCCTCCCCTCCACAGTTCCGCGTAACGCTAGGTTCGAATCAGAGACTTGGGTGGCCGCGCCAATCAGGATTGGCGGGATATGGCATCAACAGGAATCGCGTCTTGCAGCGCCCCACCTCTCCACCTCTACACAGCTCGCCAATTTAATCCTCGTTAGGCATCAACTCAACTGGCCTGTCTGTGCTATCCCCTCGGGCGTTTCGATTGCCGTCGGCAACCAACGCCGCGCTTTGCCGCGAACTCAAGCGGCTGCCAAAAAGCGGCAGCACTTTAATGCACGGGTCGTGCCATAGCTATTTCAGCTCGCAGATGCGAAGAATAGCTGCACATAGGTCACTCGATATTCGGCCGAGACGGAATCGGATCGTTGCAGCCCCGCAACGGTCAGACTCACCCGTACTGCGTGCGATGCGCGTTCGCCCGCTTGATGTTAAAATGACAAGTTACTGCGATGGTCCCGCTTCGAGCGCCGCGATGACGGCGCATACGTTCACGGTCAAGGCCGCACCCGGGCGCATCCGCCTCGACGTTTTCCTGGCCGCCGAGCTGGCGCCGGAGTACTCGCGATCGCGGGTGGCGAGAATAATCCGGGCCGGCGGGGTAAGCGTGAACGACGCGGCCGCCGCCGACCCGGCCCATCCCCTGCGTCCGGGCGATCGGGTCGCGGTCGCGCCCGCGCCGGCGATCGAGACGCTGCCGATTGCGGCTGCGTCGCTGGAAATCCCCGCGCTGACGATCCTCTATACAGATGACGAAGTGATCGTAGTCGACAAGCCGGCCGGGATGGTGGTCCACGCCGCACCGGGAAGCTCCGGACCGACCCTGGTCGACGCCCTGTTGCAGCAGTTTCCCGAGCTGGCGGCGATGGCCGAGCCGGACGGTGTGCTGCGCCCCGGGATCGTTCATCGGCTGGATAAGCAGACTTCGGGCGTGATGGTAGTCGCGCGGACGCCATACGCGCGGATGTCGCTGTCGCGGCAATTCAAGGATCGCACGGTGCGCAAGGTCTATCTGGCGGCCGTTCGGGGGATCGTGAAGCGCGACGAGTTCGAGGTGTCGCGGCCGTTGGGACGTCATCCGACCGAGCGCAAGCGGATGTCGACGCATTCCCGATCGCCGCGCGACGCGCTGACCCGCTTTTCGGTGCTGCGCCGCTTTGAGCCGGCCGGCGCGGGCGGCCTGGCCTCGACCCTGGTCCGGGCGATACCGGCGACCGGCCGCACCCATCAGATTCGGGTCCATCTCGCCTCGGTCGGCCATCCATGTCTCGGCGATCCGCTGTACGGCCGGGCGGCGGAGGCGGGCGCGGGCCCGTTTGATCGCCAGGCGCTCCATGCGCTAGGGCTGGAGTTCGCCCATCCGCGATCGGCGGCCCGGCTGCGGCTGACGGCGCTCCCGCCGGCGGATTTCGTCGCCTACCTGACGGCCCGGGAGGCGCCGCCCGATTCGCGGGTCATCGCGGACTGGCTGGGGCGCGCCGGTTGAGGGCGGCGCGGTTTGGTCGGAGGTTTCAAGGTTGACATCGGCCGGGCCCTCTACTACCATCACTCGGTAGCTTCATCTGACTGCGTAAAGGCAGGCCGGGTTTCATAAACGCCCGTCTCCCAAGCGACCTAAATTCCGAACCAAGGCACCGTTTGTTCCATCGGATCCCCAGCGCTTGAGCATGGGCAACCAGAGACGGGTTGCACTGGAAGCAAAGCCGAACCTGTGAAGCCACAGAAGGCTGCTTACGATCGCAGGATATAAGCCGCAGACCGGGCTTCGTTTTTGGCACAGGGGTTGTGACGGGGGAGCCTGAACCACAGGCAAGGCGTTATCAGGCTGGAGGATCGCGAAACCGTTTCACGGTGCGGAGTACAAGTTTTATGGCCAGAGTCAGAGCGGCACGACACGAGTCACAGGGTACGGTGGAGGAAGTGGGCGGCGGGGTGCCGGTCGGAGCGGGACGGCCCGAGAACGGCAGCCGCGACGAAGCCGCTCAGGTCGCCAACGGCGACCGGACGGTGGCGCAGAATGGGGCACCGAAGGCGGCCGAAATCGAAGCGGTCATCAGCGAAGGCGGCGTACTCAATCTGAAGCTGCTCAAGCGCGCCAAGATCGGCGAGCTCGCCCATATCGCCCGCGATTACAACATCGAGGGCGCCACCAACATGCGCAAGCAGGAGATGACCTTCGCCATCCTGCAGGCGCAGGCGGCGCGCAACGGCTCGATCCTGGGCGAAGGGGTGCTCGACATCCTGCCCGACGGCTTCGGCTTCCTGCGCGCGCCCGACTACAACTATCTGCCCGGTCCCGATGACATCTACATATCGCCAAGCCAGATTCGGAAGTTCAACCTGCGCACCGGCGATGTGGTCTCGGGCCTGATTCGGCCGCCCAAGGAAGGCGAGCGCTACTTCGCGCTGCTCAAGGTCGAATCGATCAACTACGAAGAGCCCGAGAAGGCGCGCGACAAGATCCTGTTCGACAACCTGACCCCGCTCTATCCCGAGGAGCGCATCAAGCTCGAGTACGATCGCGAGGATTACACCACCCGCATCATCGACCTGGTGGCGCCGATCGGCAAAGGGCAGCGCGGCCTGATCGTGGCGGCGCCGTTCACCGGCAAGACCATGATGCTGCAGGCGGTGGCCAAGGCCATCGCGCACAACCATCCCGAGATTATCCTGATCGTGCTGCTGGTCGACGAGCGTCCCGAAGAGGTCACCGACATGCAGCGCTCGGTGCAGGGCGAGGTGGTGAGCTCGACCTTCGACGAGCCGGCGACCCGCCACGTGCAGGTGGCCGAGATGGTAATCGAGAAGGCGCGCCGCCTGGTCGAGCACGGCCGCGACGTCGTGATCCTGCTCGATTCGATCACCCGCCTAGCGCGCGCCTACAACACCGTGGTGCCGCCCTCGGGCAAGATCCTGTCCGGCGGCGTCGACTCCAACGCGCTCCACAAGCCCAAGAAGTTCTTCGGCGCGGCGCGCAACACCGAGGACGGCGGCAGCCTGACGATCATCGCCACCGCCCTGGTCGATACCGGCAGCCGGATGGACGAGGTGATCTTCGAAGAATTCAAGGGCACCGGCAATCAACAGATTTCGCTCGACCGCCGGCTGCTCGAAAAGCGCATCTTCCCGACCATCGACATCCAGCGCTCCTCGACCCGCAAGGAGGAGCTGCTGTTGCCGCGCAGCACGCTCAACCGGGTCTGGATCCTGCGCAAGCTGCTGTCGCAGCTCAACGCGGTCGAGGCGATGGAGTTCCTGCTCGACAAGATGCAGGGCACCAAGACCAACGACGAGTTCCTGGAATCGATGAACGTTTAGGGGCGGCGAGCGCTTTTGTGTCGACCGCAGGCTTGGTAGAAACTCGATAGGCAAAGCAGCCGGCGCGACCCGGCGAGGGGACGCAGAAAGGATTCCATGACCGAAATCGGTATGAAGCAGCTTCTCGAGGCCGGAGTTCACTTCGGCCATCAGACCAGCCGCTGGAACCCGAAGATGAAACCCTACATCTTCGGCGCCCGCAACGGCATCTACATCATTGACCTGCAGCAGACCGTCAAGATGTTTCGCGGCGCCTTCGACGCGGTCCGCGACCTGGCGGCGCAGGGCGGCACCATCCTGTTCGTCGGCACCAAGAAGCAGGCCCAGGATATTGTGCGCGAAGAGGCCGAGCGCTGCGGGATGTTCTATGTGAACAACCGCTGGCTGGGCGGGATGCTGACCAATTTCCAGACCATCCGGGCCTCGATCGATCGGCTCAAGAAGCTCGAGGAGGTCATGTCCGATCCGGAGATGATCCAGGCGCTCACCAAGAAAGAGATGAGCGACAACAGCCGCGAGCACACCAAGCTGATGGCGACGCTGGCCGGCATCAAGAACATGCGCAAGCTGCCCGACGCGCTGTGGGTGATCGACACCAAGAAAGAGGACATCGCGGTGGCCGAGGCCAACCGGCTGGGAATTCCGGTGGTGGCGGTGGTCGATACCAACTGCGACCCGGACATGATTGCCCACCGTATCCCAGGCAACGACGACGCCATCCGCGCCATCAAGCTGTTTACCGCGGCCATCGCCGATGCGGTGCTCGAAGGCAAGCAGGTGCTCGAGGAGCGTCAGAAGGGCGAGAGCGGCGAGGGTATGCCGGCGAGCGAGAACGCGCCGCAGCCGGAACCGTCGCCGTCGGCCTAGCATCGAAACCAGGCAAACCGGGCCGTATATCGAACCGGAAGGGAATTGATGGAAGTCAGCGCTACATTGGTCAGGGAACTCCGCGATAAGACCGGGGCCGGCGTGATGGATTGCAAGAAGGCGCTGGCCGAGGCCGAGGGCGACCTCGACAAAGCGGTCGTCTGGCTGCGCGAAAAGGGCATCGCCGCGGCGGCCAAGCGCGCCGGGCGAGTCGCCTCGGAAGGCGCTATCGGCTCCTACATCCATGCCGGCGGCAAGCTCGGCGTGCTCATCGAGCTCAATTGCGAGACCGACTTCGTCGCCAAGACCGCCGAATTCCAGACCCTGGTGCGGGAGCTGGCGATGCAGGTGGCGGCGGCCAACCCGCGCTGTATCCAGCGCGAGGAATTGCCCGCCGAGGTAATCCAGCAGGAGCGCGAGATCTACGCCTCGCAGTCGGCCGACAAGCCGGCCGCGGTGGTCGGCAAGATCGTCGAGGGCAAGCTCGAGAAATTCTACCGCGAGGTCTGTCTCATGGAGCAGGCCTGGGTGCGCGATCCCAACCGCACCATCAAGGATCTGCTCGGCGAGCACGCCGGCAAGCTGGGCGAGAAAATCGAGCTGCGCCGCTTCGTGCGTTTCCAGCTCGGCGAGCAATTGGACGGCAAGGTCTGAGCGCCGCGCCGTCGGCAGTGAGGGGCAGGCGTCCAACGGACACGAACCGGTTACGGGAAGGCCGCGTCGGATGAGCGAAGCCCACGGTAATGCCGAGCGCAAACCAGTCTATCAACGCATTCTGCTGAAGCTCTCGGGCGAGGCCCTGGCGCCGGCGCAAGGCAGCGGGATCGATCCCGACGCGCTGCACGCGATCGCCGGTGAGGTCAAGGAGGTTGCCGCCCTCGATATCCAGCTCGCGCTGGTAATCGGCGCGGGCAACATCCTGCGCGGCAGCGACTACGAGGCCCGCGGGATGGACCGCTCGACCGCCGACCAGATGGGGATGCTCGGCACGGTCATCAATGCGCTGGCGCTGCAGAATGCGCTCGAGATGCTGGGAGTCGATACGCGCGTGCTGTCGGCGATCGAGATGTACGCGGTGTGCGAGGCCTATATCCGCCGGCGCGCCGTGCGCCACCTGGAAAAGGGCCGGGTGGTGATCTTCGCCGCCGGCACCGGCAGCCCCTACTTCACCACCGACACCGCCGCCAGCCTGCGCGCGATGGAGATCGGCGCCGAGGTCATTCTGAAGGCCAGCCATCACGTCGACGGGGTCTACGATCGCGACCCCATGCGTTATCCCGAGGCTAAGCGTTTTGACCGCTTGACCTATATCGAGGTTCTGCAGCGTAATCTGAAGGTGATGGACTCGACGGCGATCTCGATGTGCATGGACAATCGCCTGCCGATCATTGTTTTCAATTTGCGCAAGCCGGGTAATATAACAAGGGTCGTGATGGGGGAGCATATCGGGACCCGGGTCGAAAGCAGCGACTAGCGATGGCCGAGCACGACGACATTATCGAGTTGGCGCACGACGAGATGGAACAGGCGTTGGGCGCCTTCAAGCACGAGTTGTCGCGGGTGCGCACCGGGCGCGCCTCGACCGCCTTGCTGGAGGGGCTGCACGTCAACTACTACGGCGCCAAAACCCCGCTGCGCCAGATCGCCGGGCTGGCGGCGCCCGAAGCGCGCCTGCTGGTGATCACGCCGTACGACAAGGGGGCGCTGCACGAGATCGAGAAGGCGATTCAGACCTCGGACCTGGGCCTCAACCCGCTCAACGACGGCAAGCTCATCCGCATCCCGATTCCGGAGCTCAACGAGGAGCGCCGGCGCGAACTGGTCAAGCACGTGCGCAAGGTGGCCGAGGAGTTTCGCGTCTCGATCCGCAACCATCGCCGCGACGCCAACGACCTGCTCAAGCAGTTGCAGAAGGACAAGAACATCACCGAGGACGAACTGCGCGCCGCCGAACACAAGGTCCAGACGCAGACCACCGATTCTATCGACAAGCTCGACAAGGTGCTGGCCGCCAAGGAAGCCGAGATCATGGAGGTCTGAGCGGTCCATCCGCGAACCCCGCGGGCTCCGTGTAGTCAGTCGTGAGTTCATCGCTGCCATGGGAAGAATTTCCGGAGCTGTCGCGGGAGCCGGCGCGCCTGCCGCGCCATGTCGCGTTCGTGATGGACGGCAACGGGCGCTGGGCGCGCCAGCGCGGCCTGGCTCGCAGCGAGGGCCATCGCCGCGGCAAAGACTCGGTGCGCGCGGTGGTCGACACCGCGCTTGAGCTCGGCATCCCGTACCTGACGCTGTTCGTGTTCTCCAACGAGAATTGGCATCGGCCCGGTCCGGAAGTGCGCTTCCTGATGCAACTGGTGCATCGCTACCTGATGACCGAGACCAAGCGGCTGATGAAACGCGGCATTCGGCTGACGGCAGTCGGCGATACGGCGCGCCTGCCACCGGAGGTCGGCCGCGTGCTGGAGCAGGCGATCGCAGCCACCGCCGGCAACCACCGCATGACGGTGGCGCTGGCGCTCTCCTACGGCGGCCGCCAGGATATCATCGGCGCCGTCAGACAGATCGCACAGTCGGTCGCCGAGGGCGCGCTCACGGTCGATCAAATCGACGAGCAACTGCTCAAGGGCCATCTGGCGACCGCCGGGCTGCCGGATCCTGACCTGTTGATCCGGACCTCGGGCGAGCAGCGGATTTCAAATTTCTTTCTCTACGAGTTGGCCTACACCGAGCTTTATTTCACCGAGACCCTGTGGCCCGATTTCCGTGAGCGCGAGTTCATGGCGGCCCTGAGTGACTATCAGGCGCGCGAACGGCGCTTCGGCGCGCTCGACGGCAACGGCGCCAACCATCGCTTGCGTGCTGCGAACTAGAATCTGGACGGCGCTGGTGCTGTTGCCGGCGCTGCTGCTGGCGATCATTTTCGCGCCCAACTGGCTGTTCACGGCGCTGATCGCGCTGCTCATGGGGCTGGGGCTTTATGAGATCGGCGCGATGACGTCGGCCCGCAGTCCGGCCCGCGTCGCGTTGCTGATCGGCGCCGGTCTGCTGCCCGCCGCCGCGGTTTTCATGGCGCCAGGACCGTTCATCATCGTGCCCGAATTCACCTTCATCGGCACCGCCCTGATGATGTCGCTGATGTGGGTGCACGGGACCGAGGCCGCGCCGCACGGCACTGCGCTCATCGCGATCGGCGCGGTTTACGTGGGCGCCTTGTTCCCCTACTTCGCGCTGCTCCGAAACGGTCCCGACGGCGTCGCGCTCACGATCCTGGTACTGCTGCTGGTGGTGGCGACGGACAGCGCGGCCTATTTCGTCGGCCGCGCGCTCGGACGCATCCGGCTCGCGCCGCGCGTCAGCCCCAACAAGACCGTCGAGGGCGCGATCGGCGGCCTGCTGGGCGCGGTCGCCGCCGCTGTGGTGTTATGGCCTGCGCTGCTGGCGCGCCGCGAGCTGGCCGCAGTGGTAACGCTCGCAGTGGCGGTCAGCCTGCTCGCGCAGGTCGGCGACCTGATCGGATCGGCCTTGAAGCGCGCGGCGGGAGTCAAGGACTCGGGCTGGATTTTTCCGGGTCACGGCGGCCTGCTGGATCGCACCTGCAGCCTAGTCTTCGCGGTGGCATTCACTTACTATTACTCCCGCTGACTGCCTGCTCGCGGGCGCGGCCGAGGCGAATAATGCTGGTTTCAATCCTCTCCGCTGTATTCATTCTTGGACTTTTGATTATCGTCCATGAAGCCGGCCACTTCGTGGTCGCCAAGCGCCTCGGTATCCGCGTGATTCGCTTTTCAATCGGCTACCCGCCGAAGATTTGGGGCATCCGGCTCGGCGAAACCGAGTACGCGCTGGGGGCGACGCCGCTCGGCGGCTATGTGCGGATGCTGGGCGACGAGGTCGGCGAAGACACCGGCAGCGAGGATACGGAAGGCTACCTGAAGGAAGTCGCGCTCGATTTGCTGGCGGCCAAGGTCGGCGACGGGTTGGCGCTCAAAGCGGTAGAGCCTCGAGCCGAAGAGCTGCTGGTGCCGATCGCCGAGCGGCTGGCCGCGGCGAGCGAAGCCGAGGCCGCCACTATCGCGCTCGCCGAATTCCATCGCCCGCTCAAACCCGAGGAGACTATGCTCCTCGAGGAGTTCGCCCGCACGCGCTCGTTCGAGCCGGCGATCAAGGCCCTCAGCGCGCGCCATCCGGAGCGGCTGCTCGAACGTTTCCGCAGCCGCGCCTTTCCGAACCAGCGGCTGGCCAAACGGATCGCGATCGTGATGGCGGGTCCGCTGGCCAACATCCTGTTCGCGCCGATTCTGCTGACTGCGATCACGATGTACGGCGTGCCCTATCTGCTGCCGATCGTCGGCAAGATTCAGGCCGGGATGCCCGCGGCACAGGCCGGACTCAAGGGCGGCGACCGGATACTCTCGATCAACGGGCACCCGCTCAAGAGTTGGCAGGATCTTTCGACCAACGTAAAAGACAGCAAGGGCACGGCGCTCACGATCGCCGTCGATCGCAAGACCGCCGGCAAAGTTGAACGCCTGACCTTCGACATCAAGCCCCGCCTCCAGGCCGAGAAGAACGTTTACGGGAGCTCGACGAAGCTCTGGATAATCGGCGTGTTGCCACGCGGCGACGAAGGGACCGAACGGCTCGGACCGCTGTCGGCCGCCTACCGCGGATGCGTCGAGAGCGTCTCGATGGTCTGCTCGCTGGTGGTCGGAATCGCGCAGATGGTCGACGGAACCACGCCGATACGCAAGGCGCTCGGCGGTCCGATCATGATTGCGCAGATGGCGGGACGCGAGGCGCACGAGGGGCTGGCCAACCTGGTCTGGTTCATCGTGATGCTCACGCTCGAGCTCGGGATCATCAACCTGCTGCCGGTGCCGATGCTTGACGGCGGCCATCTGTTGTTCTTCGCCTGCGAAGGCATCCGTGGCAAACCGCTCAAGCTGCGTCATCGCGAGCTCGCGTTGCAGGTCGGGCTGTTGCTGCTGGTGGCCCTGATGGCGTTCGTTATCTTCAATGATATTGCGCGAATCGTTCACAGCTGAGCGGCTATTCGAGGCCGGCGCCGGCGCCGGACCGATACTCGGAATCGACACCGGCCTGCAGCTTGCGGCGGCCTCGATTATCAGCGGCGGGCGGGTGGTCGCCGAGCGCTCGGCAAGTGCGTCGTCGCATTGCGCCGGCTTGCCTGGCCAGATTGCCGACCTGCTCGAATTCGCCGGTCTTTCGCTATCCGATCTCGGCGGTTTCGCCGTCGGACTTGGTCCGGGCTCGTATACCGGGTTGCGGGTCGGACTCAGTTACGTCAAGGGGCTGGCGGCGGTGCTGGCGATTCCGGTCGTCGGCGTGCCGAGCCTCGACGCGCTGGCGAACGCCGCCGCGGCGCTGAAATCGGCGCCGGCGGGGAGCTTCGTCTGTCCGGTTGTGGACGCTCGCAGGGGAGAGATCTACACGGCCCTTTACCGCGTCGGTGTCGATGCGCTAGAAAAAGTCATAGACGATCTGGTGACTGCGCCGGCGCGCTTTCGTCCTGATTTGGAGGGCGACCTGCTGCTGGTCGGAGACGCGAAGGTGCGGGACGCGGCGTCTGTCTTTGATACAAGCGATGTGCGGATCGGCGTGTTGGACATTGGCGGGATTGCGAGCTTGGGCGGCTTCGTGGCGGCGCTGGGCGCCGCTCGAATCGCGCGCGGTGAGTCCGATAGGCTCGCGTTCCTGGAGCCGCGTTATGTACGACCGGTCGACGCCACCTTCAGACCCGCAAGGGCGGATTCCCCGGTAACCGGGGCGGAGGACACCTATGGAGGCCCGAGAGGAAGCGCTAGTTAACCAACTGGCAGCCCAAGACGACGAACTGAAAAGCCTTTACCTGGAACACCTGGAACTGAAACGCCGACTCGAAGATTTTCGCCACAAGGCCTATCTGACAGCCGAAGAGGAAGTCGAAGAAAAGCGCATTCAAAAACTGAAGCTTGCCTCCAAGGATCGCATGATGGCCATCGTCTGGCGCCATCAGCATCACGCGTAGTAGAGCGGTGATCCGATGAAGCGGGCCAAAAACCTTCTGCATGCCAAGTCATACAATATCGGTTCTGGTTGAAAACGAGTTCGGCGTATTGGCCCGGGTCGCGGGTCTGTTTTCCAGCCGCGGCTACAATATCGAGTCGCTGACGGTCAACGAGGATCCGCTCGATCCCACGGTCTCGCGGATCGTGCTGGTCACCAGCGGCGACGAGCAGATCCTCGAACAGATCAACAAGCAGCTCAACAAGCTGGTCTGCGTCATCAAGATTATCGATTTCAACGACATCGACACCCTCGAGCGCGAACTGCTGATGGTGCGGATTGCGGTCGATGAACGCACGCGCTCGGAACTCGACGGCATCGTCAATGCGTTTCGCGCCCACGTGGTCGATATCGGCCCGCGCCAGGTGACGGTCGAGGTCACCGGCGACGCGGACAAGATCAAGGCGTTCATCACGCTGGTGCGTCCGCTCGGCATCAAGGAGGTCGTGCGTTCGGGCAAGGTCGCCATGTCCCGCTCGATCCAACTCGGCTCCGACCATCGCGCGCGCCGCGAACCTAGCCAGGAGAAAATCTAGTCATGAAAGTTTTTTACGACCGCGACGCCGATCTGAGCGCGCTCAAGGGCAGAAAGATCGCCATCCTCGGGTTCGGCAGCCAGGGCCACGCCCACGCTCTCAATCTGCGCGACAGCGGGATGGACGTGCGAGTGGGACTGCGCAAGGACAGCCCCTCGTGGGAGAAGGCCCGCAAGCAGGGACTCAAGGTGATGGAGACCGCGGCGGCGGCGCACGAGGCCGAGATCGTCATGATGCTGGTGCCCGACGAGATGGGCTCCGAGGTCTACGAACAAGAGGTCGCGCCCGCACTCACCGCCGGCAAATATCTGGCCTTTGGCCACGGCTTCAATATCCATTTCAAGTTCATCAAGCCGCCCAAGGACGTGAATGTCTTCATGATCGCGCCCAAGGGACCGGGCCATCTGGTGCGCTCCGAGTACGTCAAGGGACGCGGGGTACCGATGCTGCTGGCGGTCGAGCAGGACCCGTCGGGCAATACCGAGAAAGTCGCGCTCGCCTACGGCGCGGCGATCGGCGGCGGCCGCGCGGCGCTGATCGAAACCAGTTTCCGCGAGGAGACCGAGACCGATCTGTTCGGCGAGCAGTCGGTGCTGTGCGGCGGCCTGACCGAGCTTATCCGCGCCGGCTACGAGACCCTGGTCGCGGCCGGCTACGCGCCCGAGATGGCGTACTTCGAGTGCGTGCACGAGGTCAAGCTGATCGTCGACCTGATCTACGAGGGCGGCATCGCCAACATGCGCTACTCGATCAGCAACACCGCCGAATACGGCGACATGACGCGCGGCCCGCAGGTGATCGGCCCGCAGGTGCGCGAGACCATGAAGCGGCTGCTGGCCGATATCCAGTCCGGCAAGTTCGCCAACGAATGGATCGACGAGTACCGCAACGGTCTCAAGAACTTCCGCCGCATGCGGGAGGAAGGCGCCAAGCATCCGCTGGAAGAAGTTGGCGGACGGCTGCGCTCGTTCATGCCCTGGCTACAGAGCGAGCGGCTGGTAGATCGCTCGCGCAACTGACCGGCGCTTGGACGACCGCGCAGACAGCGATCGGCCTTGGCTTGGCCGCCTGGCCGGCCGCATCGGTATCGCCGGCGAAGGCGCGACCTATGTGCTGATTCCGGTCACGATCGCCGCGCTGGCGATCGTGTTCGGCGCCGATTGGCTCGCGATTATCTTCCTGATCGCCGCGCTGGCGTCAGCGCTCTTCTTCCGCGACCCGGAACGCTCCGCCCCGCTAATCGAAGGCGTCGTGCTTTCCGGCGCCGACGGCCGGGTCTGCGACCTCGGCGAGGGCGCGCCGCCCGGACTTCCCGATGAGACCTTCAGACGCGTGTCGGTCTTCATGTCGCCGCTCGACGTGCATGTGAATCGCGCGCCGGTGGCCGGCGAGGTGCTGGCGGTGACGCATACGCCGGGCGAGTTTCGCGCCGCGTACAGCGATCTGGCAAGCCTGCACAACGAACGCAACCTGATCGTGATACGCGACGCGGCCGACCGCCGCTATGCCTTCGTGCAGGTGGCGGGCTACCTGGCGCGCCGTATCGTCTGCCGGGTGCGGCCGCGCGAGCGCGTCTTTGCCGGTGCGCGGATTGGGCTTATCATGTTTGGTAGCCGCTTCGACCACTTCCTGCCGATGGATTACCGGCTGACGGTCGCGATCGGCGACCGGGTGCGCGCCGGCGAAAGCGTGATTGGAGAGCTCCAGCGATGAACAACCGTTACCGGCGCAATCCCCGAGCACGGGCGGCGCGCCTGCGTCTGATCTCGGAGTTGCGCGATCGACGCGAACGGGTCGTCGCACCGTTCAAGCGCGGGATTTTCCTGGTTCCCGTTACCATCACCTCGCTCGGATTGCTGGCCGGCTTCTACTCGCTGATCTCGTCGATCAACGGCCATTTCGTGCGCGCCGCGGTCATGATCGCCTTTGCCTTTATCTGCGACGGCCTCGACGGCCGCGTGGCGCGCCTGTCGCGCACCTCGAGCCCGTTCGGAGTCGAGTACGACAGCCTCACCGACGTGGTCGCCTTTGGCGTCGCGCCGGCGGTGCTGGCTTACACCTGGGCGCTTAAGCCGCTGCGCCTGGTCGGGGTGATTATCGCCGGGCTGTACGTGGTGTTCGCTGCCTTCCGGCTGGCGCGCTTCAACGTCCAGACCGGCAGCGTCGACAAGCGCCGCTTCGTCGGATTGCCGGTGCCCGGCGCCGCCGCGATGATCGCGGGGCTGGTCTTCGCCTACCATTATTTCTATCTCGATGCGCCGCAGATGCTGGTCGCGGTAATCGCGCCGCTCACCGCCGCGCTCGGTATCCTGATGATCTCGCGGGTGCCCTACCCGAGCTTCAAATCGATCGATTTCTACCATCGCGCGCCGCTGGCCGTGACCGCCACCGTGATGGTGGTGCTGACCTGCCTGGTCGCGGTGCCGCAGGTGACGGCTTGCGTGCTGGCTACCGCCTACGTGCTGTCGGGCCCGTTCCTGATGCTGGCGGGCGAGCAGATGACGGCCAAGATGCCGGTCTTGAGGCCGAGCGAACCTGTGGCTCAAAAGGCTCGCGAAACCAGCCCGCTCAGCAGCCAGCAGGGTTGAGGTCGGCGCGCCTCGCGCGGAGCGTGCGTCCCGGGAGCGCGGCCTCCGCTGCGCCTTGACTACTATCTTCGGCGCCCCTTACAATAGACATCACTATGCGGTCGATACTGCTGGCAGCGCTCCTTATCCTGGGCCTTACCAAGGCCCGCGCCGAGGGCGTCGTCAAGCAGGTCTGACCGACTTGAAATTTTGCGACGAACGCCCCGGGCAGTGGGTCGAACGAGCCGCCCGGGGCGTTTTCTTTTGGGCGCGCTTGTGAGTTCCAGCGCTACGGGGGTTCCGACGAGGGAGAAAGTGTGATGGAGCAGCCGCACCCCGCGGACCACAGTCAGGATTACGTCCGGATTTTCGACACCACGCTGCGCGATGGCGAGCAATCGCCGGGCGCGACGATGAACGTCGAAGAGAAAGTCGCGCTCGCGCGCCAGCTCGAACGGCTCAACGTCGACGTGATCGAAGCCGGCTTCGCGGCCTCCTCACCCGGCGACTTCGAGTCGGTCCAGCGCGTCGCCCAGGCGGTCAGCGCGCCGGTCGTGCTGAGTCTCGCGCGTACCCGCGAGGCGGATGTCGATCAGGCTCTCAAAGCGGTCGAGAAGTCGGCGCGACCCGGCATCCATATCTTCATCGCGACCTCGGAAATCCATCTCCGGCACAAGCTCAACATGACCCGCGAGGATGTGCTCGACGCCGCCACCTGGGCGGTGGCGCGCGCCCGGCAATACGTCGATTACATCGAGTTCTCGGCCGAGGACGCCTCGCGCAGCGAATGGGGCTACCTGGCCACCGTCTGCTCGGAGGTGATCCGCGCCGGGGCCCGGATTATCAATCTGCCCGACACCACCGGCTATGCGATTCCCGAGGAGTTCGGGCGGATGTTCGCCTTCATGCGCGATCACGTGCAGAACTCCGAGCGCGTCATCTGGAGCGCGCACTGCCATAACGATCTCGGCCTCGCGGTCGCCAACTCGCTGGCCGCGGTACAGAACGGCGCGCGCCAGATCGAATGCACGATCAACGGTATCGGCGAGCGCGCCGGGAATACCTCGCTGGAAGAAGTGGTGATGGCGATGCGGACGCGGCGCGATCTGTTCGGCGTCGAATCGCGCGTCAACAGCCGCCAGATCTATCCCGCCTCGCGCCTGCTCGCCCAGGTCATCGGCCAGCCGGTGCCGCCCAACAAACCGATTGTCGGCGACAACGCCTTCGCCCACGAGGCCGGCATCCATCAGGACGGCGTGCTGAAGTACAAGCTCACCTACGAGATCATGAAGCCCGAGGACATCGGCATACCGTCCAACAAGCTGGTGCTCGGCAAGCACTCCGGCCGCCACGCCTTCGTCAACCGCCTGACCGAGCTCGGAATCGACACCGCGGCGATCGACGTCAACAAGGCGTTCGGCGATTTCAAGGCCTTGTGCGACAAAAAGAAAATGGTTTACGACGACGACATTCTGGCCCTGGTCCAGGAAGAGACGCGCCGTACCGTGGAATGGTTCGAGCTGGTCGACTTGCGCGTCACCGCTGCCTCCGGCGCCGCGCCGCAGGCTGAAGTTACGATGCGTGTGCAGGGCGAATTGCGCTCGGCGCAGTCGACCGGCGATGGCGTGGTCGACGCCTCGTACAAGGCGATCCTCAAGATCGCCGGCATCACGCCGGTGCTCGAACGCTACGCGGTGAAATCGATCACCGGCGGCACCGACGCGCTCGGCGAGGTCAGCTGCCTGGTCCGCCACGACGGCATGACGGTCTCCGGGCAGGGCGCGCACAGCGACATCGTGATGGCCAGCGCGCTAGCGCTGGTCAATGCACTCAATCGCCTAAAACTGCGCGAGCGCCGCGCCGCCGGCCCCGCCGCCGCGGTCGGATCGTGAGACGGCGATATGCGTCGGGGCTTGCCCTGAAATCGCGGTTGGGCTAAACGCTAGGCTCTGGTTGTGAAGGCGGTACTGGACGTTTTTTTTCGTTCCTTGTCCGATCCAGTCAGGACTCGCGCGGTTCGCTCAAGCTCCCGCACGTCCGACCGCGACTCGATGGCGATGGCGCGCTGAAGGTATCAATCCGCAGGCAGGCTGACAGATCCGGTAAATCAATCTCTCCGGTTGGTAGATGGCGTACAAAATTCTGATTTTGAAGGGTGACGGTATCGGGCCCGAGGTCATCGGCGAGGCACTGCAGGTGCTGAAGGTCGTGGCGCGGCGCTCGGCCGTCGAACTCGAATTCGAAGAGGCGCTGGTGGGCGGCCATGCAATCGACACGCACGGCGCGCCGCTGCCCGACGCGGTGCTCAAGCAGGCGCAGGAGAGCGACGCGATACTGCTCGGCGCCGTCGGTGGTCCGAAATGGGACAACACCCGCGGCGATCAGCGCCCCGAACAGGCGCTGCTCGGACTGCGCAAGGGGCTCGACCTGTTCGCCAACGTGCGGCCGGTCAAGACTCTTAAGGAGTTGATCCCGGTCTCCCCGCTGCGTCCCGAGATTATCACCGGCGTCGACTTTATCGTGCTGCGCGAGCTGACCGGCGGAATCTATTTCGGCAAACCGAGCGAGCGGCGCGACACCAAGAGCGGCCGCGAGGCGGTCGATACCTGCTACTACACCGAGGCCGAGATGCAGCGCATCATCCGCTTCGGATTTGAGCTCGCCCGCGATCGGCGCAAGCGTCTGACCTCGGTCGACAAGGCCAACATCCTGGCAACCTCGCGGCTGTGGCGCGAGATTGCGACCGAGGTCGCCGCCGACTTCAAGGAAGTTGCCATCGAGCATCAGCTCGTCGACTCCATGACAATGCATCTGATACGCCGGCCGCGCGATTTCGACGTGATCGTAACCGAAAACATGTTCGGCGATATCCTCACCGACGAGGCCTCGGTGCTCGCCGGTTCGATGGGGATGCTGCCGTCGGCGTCGCTCGGCGAGGAACTCAACAGCGCGGGCTTCAGGATCGGGATGTACGAGCCGATTCACGGCACCGCCCCGGATATCGCGGGTCGCGACGAGGCCAATCCGCTCGCCGCCATCCTGTCGGCCGCGATGCTGCTGGAACATTCGCTGGGGATGAGCGCCGAGGCGGAGCTGGTGGTCAACGCGGTCGAGGCGGTGTTGCACGACGGCTATCGCACCAAGGACATCCAGGCCGGCAGCACCGGCGCCAAGCTGGTCGGCTGCAAGGCGATGGGCCGGCTGGTTCGCGAGCGAATCGAAAGTCAGGAAGCGGATACGTGATGGCGGCGGCGGCTGGCCGCGAGCTCCGGGTAGCTGTGGTTGGCGCTACCGGTGTGGCCGGTAGTCAGCTGGTCGATCTGCTCGCAGAGCGCGGCTTTCGAGCCTCCGAGTTGCAACTGTTCGCCTCCGAGCACGGCGCCGCTGAGACGGTCGGCGCTGGCGATGAAGAACGGCCCGTCGCTCCGCTCACCGCGCCTGCCGATCTGGCCGGCTTCGACCTGGCCTTCCTCGCCGTTTCCCCGAGCCTGGCTGCCGATATCGTGCGCGCGCGCCCCGGTCCTGTCCTGATCGATTTGAGCGGCGCCGCACGCACTGCCACGAACGTGCTGCTGGCCGCGCCGGGCTTTACCGTCCGCGAGCGGCTGGGCGCGCTCAAGGGCGGAGCGCTGGTCGCGATTCCTCATCCGTCGGCCTTTGCACTCGCGACGATCCTGAAAGCGCTCGAGGTCAACGCCGGCTTCGTCGCGGCCACTTTGATGCTGGGCGCCAGCACCGCCGGCAAGGACGAAATCGACAAGCTGATGGAAGAGTCGGCCGATCTGCTCAATGCGCGCCTCGATATTGCCGACGACGAACAGCAGCGCGCATTCAATATCTATCCAATCGACGACGAGGCCGAGGTCATCAATATCCTGGCCTCGCAGGTCGAGGTGTTGCTGGGCGCGCCGGCGGCGCTGGCGATGCGCGCGGTGCGGGTCCCGGTCTTCTATGGGACCGCGCTCTCGGTAGCGCTTCCCATGGCGCCCGGAATCGAGACCTGGTCCGAACGGCTGCGCGCCGCGCCGGGCCTGATGCTGGTCGAGGAGGAGATGCCGCCGAGCGTGATCGACTCGGCCGGCCAGGAGGCGATCGTGGTGAGCCTCCATCGCAGTCCGCACGGCGCGGCGCTGTGGTGCGTGATCGACAACGCGCGCCTCGCCGCCCTGTGCGCGGTATGGATCGCGGAAAATCTCTCGCTCGCTGCCGCGTCCGTCTAGCGACGGCGATGCAGGTAAAGCTGACGCTCGAGTACGACGGCACGGGCTACGCCGGCTGGCAGTTGCAGCGTGACCAGGACTCAATCCAGGGCCGTATCGAGGCGGCCCTCGAACGGATCTTCGCGACCCCGGTCCGGGTCCGCGGCGCCGGACGCACCGATGCCGGGGTCCATGCGCTCGGCCAGGTGGCGGCGGCACGACTACCGCGCCCATTCGACGCCGCCGATCTCAAGCGCGCGCTCAACGCCCTCTTGCCGTCCGACATCGCGATACTGGCGAGCGCGATCGTCGACGACGACTTCGATCCGCGGCGCCACGCGGTTCGTCGCTTTTACGAATATCGGATTCTGAATCGGCCCCGCCGATCGGCCTTCGACTATCGCTACGCGTGGCTGGTCGGCGGTGCGCTCGACCTCGACGCGATGAATGCGGCGGCGGCGAGGTTCGTGGGTGAGCATGATTTCGCTGGCTTCAGGAGCCTCGGCTCCGAAGAACGGAGCACGCAGCGCCGCGTTTACGCGAGTCACTGGACGCGTAGCGGCGAGCACCTCACCTATCGCGTTGAGGCGCAGAGTTTCCTGCGTCACATGGTGCGCACGATGGTCGGCGCGATGGCTGAGGTCGGCCGCGGCCGTGCGCGTCCCGGCTGGATCGGCGAGCTACTGCTGAGCCGCGATCGCGCCTTGGCGCCCGCGCCGGCACCCGCCGCCGGCCTGTTTCTGACCGAGGTGCTTTACGCAGAACCGCCCGGGTGAAGGATCCAGGTTTGCCCGCCCTGTGGACTTTTTTGCATCGTCAGAGCCAAAACCCCTTGTGCCACGCTTGAAAAATGCTGCACACTCGTTCAAGCTCTTGGGCTAGTTAGCGAATCTCAGGGGCAAGGAGGAGGATGATGACGCAGATGCAGGTCGCAGGCCATCTGGCCGACAAGGTCGGAATCACCAAGAAGCAGGCCAAATCGATGCTCGAGGAGCTGTCGGGTCTGATCGTGCGGGAGCTCAAGCGAGAAGGCTCGCTACGCCTCGCCGGGCTTGGCGTTTTCCGCAAGCGCAAGAGCAAGGCGCGGGTCGGGCGCAATCCGGCCACCGGCGAGCCGATCAAAATTCCGGCGCGCACGCGGCTGCGCTTTACCGCCTCGAAAGTCCTGAAGGACGCGGTACTGGGCGCCCGCTAATCCGGTCGCGATGGCGGTCGGGACACGCCATTGCGAGCTCACCGTTCGGAATCCCAACGCTTTACCGATCCGCATGCGGCGTCGCGTATGAACTCGCGACGTCGCATGGCGGATTATTTTTTCTTGTCGCCGGCGCGATCGTGCGCCGTTCTGGCCTGTTTCACGCGGGCCAGGTAGTCGCGAATCCGCGCCTCGTAGCCGCGCTCTGAAGGTTCGTAATAGGTCTTGCCGCGCAAGTCGTCGGGCAGGTAATCCTGTTCGACGATCGCATCCTGGTAGTTGTGCGGATAGCGATAGTTCTCGCCGTAGCCCAGCCTGCGCATCAGCGCCGTCGGCGCGTTGCGGATATGCATCGGCACCGGCAGCGCTCCGAGCTTGCGCGCATCCTCGCCCGCCGCGAGCATCGCGCGATACGCGGCATTCGACTTCGGCGCCCCGGCCAGGTAGGTCACGCCCTGCGCGAGCGGGATGGCGCCCTCGGGCATGCCGACGAATTCCAGCGCGTCCTTGACCGCGATCGCGACCTGCAGTGCGCGCGGATCGGCGTTGCCGATATCCTCGGCCGCGAAGATCACCATCCGGCGCGCGATGAACAACGGCTCCTCGCCCGCCTCGACCATCCGCATCATCCAGTAGATCGCTGCGTCCGCGTCGCTGCCGCGCAAACTCTTGATGAACGCCGAGATGACGTTGTAGTGCTCCTCGCCGCTGCGATCATACAGCAGCATCCGCTGCTGGCCGGCCTCGCGCACGTGCTCGGCGGTGATTACGCCGCTGCGCACCTGGCGCGCGAGTTCGGCTGCGATTTCAAGCGTGTTGAGCGCCCGCCGCGCATCGCCCGCCGCCGCCGCCATCAACTCGCCCATCGCGGGATCGTCGATTCGCAGTTCGAGCGCGCCCATGCCGCGCCCGCGATCGGCGAGCGCACGGTTGACCAACGCCGCGATTTCTTCGGGCGCGAGCGGCTTCAGCACCAACACCTGCATCCGCGACAGCAGCGGCGCGATCACCTCGAACGACGGATTTTCGGTGGTCGCGCCGATCAGCGTCAGCAGTCCGTTCTCGACGTGCGGCAGGCAGGCATCCTGCTGGGCGCGGTTCCAGCGATGGATTTCGTCGATGAACAGCACCGTGCGCCGGCCGACCGTGGCCTCGTGCCGCGCGAGCTCGGCGATCTCGCGCAGCTCCGCGACGCCCGAGGAGACCGCGGCGATCGATCGGAACACCGCGCCCGACTGGCGCGCGAGCAGAATCGCGAGCGTGGTCTTGCCGGTGCCGGGCGGCCCCCACAGGATTACCGAGTGCAGCGTGCGGCCCGCGACCATCTGGCTCAAGAGCTTGCCGGGACCGAGCAGATGCTGCTGGCCGACCAGCTCGTCGAGCGACTGCGGGCGCATCCGATCGGCCAGCGGATGGCCAGCTGAAAGCTGGGCCCTGAAAAGGCTCTCCTCCTGAGCCGCTTCCTTTCGCCGCGCCATGCCCAATTGTTAGCACAGCCCGGCGCGCATCGCAGGTTGCGCGAGTCGAGGCTGCCGGTTGCACCCCGGCGCGGGGCTTAATAGGTTTGAGACGCTCCCGGTTCGCACCCGAAGATGCCGATACCGTCGCAACTGCTCAGCGGATTCCGGATGCTCGACCTGACCGACGACCAGGGCGCGATGTGCGGCAAGATTTTCGCCGACCTCGGCGCCGAGGTGATCAAGATTGAGCCGCCCGGCGGCTGCCCGACACGCCGCATTCCGCCGTTCCTCGACGATCAACCGGGCGCCGACCGCAGCCTCTATTTCCTTTCCCATCAGGCCGGCAAATTGTCGGTCACTGCGAATCTCGATTCGGCCGGCGGCCGCGCGGTGGTGCGCGATCTCGCGGCCAGCGCCGATTTCATCGTCGAGTCGTTTCCGGTCGGCTACCTGGAATCGATCGGACTGGGATACGGCGCGCTTGCCGAATCGAATCCGCGGTTGATCTACACCGCCATCACGCCGTTCGGTGAAGACGGGCCGGCGCGCGACTTCAAGGCCGCCGACGTCGTAACCTGGGCCGCCGGCGGCATGATGTTCCTGATGGGCGAGCCGGAGCGGCCGCCGCT
>Ga0307372_10000907_pt1 | contig 51892 bp, 51 predicted proteins | sample OX1MG_FD_202533 | JGI IMG/M metagenome (GOLD analysis project Ga0307372, IMG submission 202533) | Soil microbial communities from Risofladan, Vaasa, Finland - OX-1 | ecosystem: Environmental > Terrestrial > Soil > Coastal area > Acid sulfate soil | place: Finland: Risofladan, Vaasa | collected...
CAGCGGCCGGCGTAAGGATTGGCGAACAACAGCAGCAATGCCACCACCAGGCAGTAGATCGCCATCGTCTCGATCATGGCAAGGCCGACAAAAAGCGTGCGTGACAACGCACCGGCCGACTCCGGCTGCCTTGCGATCCCCTCCATTGCGGCGGCGATCGCGCGGCCTTCTGCCAACGCCGGGCTGATCGAACCAACCGCGACCGCCAATGCGGCGCTAATGATGCTAATCATCTGCACAGTCATACCTGATCCTCCAAATTACTTCTCGATGGAACCGACGGCGCCCCCGATATAGACCGCGGCCAGCACCGTAAATATGTACGCCTGAACCAGACCGATCAGTATTTCGAATGCCATGAATGGGATCGGCACCAACAGGCCCGCGAGCGCCACCACTATCCCGATCACCAGTTCGTCGCTCATTATATTGCCGAACAGCCGCATCATCAGGGAGAACGAACGGGTGAATTCCGAGAGTATATTGAGCGGCAGCAACAGCGGATTCGGTTTGAGGTAACCTTTTAAATAGCCACTCAGACCCCGCAACTTCACGCCGAAGACGTGCACCGAGAAAAAAACGATCACGGCTAACGCCGCCGGAGTCTCGATCGAAGCGGTCGGGGCGCGCACTCCGGGCAGGACTCCCGAGAGGTTCGCCACGACGAGAAAGATAAACAAGGTTCCCAGTAGAGGCAAAAACGGCGCCGCATTGCGATTGACTATTCCCGCAATCTGCTCCTCGAGGGCGGTCACGAGCATCTCCAGCATTGCCTGCGGGCCGCTGGGAATTATGCTCAGCCGGCGCGTCGCAAGCCGGCACGCGATCGCCAGTACCGCGATCAGGATCCAAGTCGTGACGACAGTCCCGGTAATCACCAGGGGGCCGATATGAAATACGGGCACCGCCGCGAGCGGAGTGCGGCTCACGACATCGCGCCCGGCGCCGGCCCTTTCGCGCGAACGGCGAGGATCCTAACGCACTGGAATCCGACCAGGGCGGAAAGCAAAGACGCGGCGCCGGTTCGGGCGATCGCAATGAATACCGCGGCGGTGCCCAGCAGCCGCAGAGCGTGAATCGACGCCGCCAACAGGGTGCTGGAGTTCCCGCAATAGAGCTGAACGTTCCACTTGAGCGCGCCGAAGCATGCCCCGCCGAGAACCACCCCGAAGGCAAGGAAGATCAATAGTTTCACCACTGGGATATTCATCCGCGGGCGTTCATCCTTTTCCAAACCATGTAAAAGCCCGCTGACACTCCGGCGAAAACCAGTGTCGCGCTCCAGAAAACACCGGAGTTAAAGACTCGATCCAGCCATCGACCGATGAAAGCGCCCAGCAGCGTTGGCCCGACGATGGTCCATCCGAACCTGCCCATCATCCCGAGCGCACTTCCAAGCGGCCATTCGCCAGTTCGTTCCCAGTACTCGCGTCTGCTCTTCACTCGATCCACAGCCCTCGCGAGCCTGCGTTCCTCTTCGTCAGAGGGTCCGCCCCCTTTTGCATCGCGCGTCATGGTTTGCGCACCAGCGGATCCCTGGGCTGATCGCCAGGACGCAGATAGCGGTAAATCTGCTGAATAGCAGCGTGCTGAAGGCCGAGCGCTCCAAGCCGTGCGCCCTGTTCCGCCTCCGCGCTCCTGGTCATTTGCGCGAGCACGATTTCGCGAAGATTTCCGATGTCGTCGCCCACAATCGCCTCGCGCGTGGCAACCTCCACCGACTTACCATCACGCACCCGAAAGGCACCGCCGCGGACGGCTGCGAAGCGTTCCAGGCCGGCCTCGTCGCGCCAGGCCAGCACGCTGATTGTGAGTGCGGTCAGAAAATCCGCATGTCCGGGCTGTATCCCGAAAGCTCCGGTGGAATCCTCGGCCCGAACGTAGCTGATATTGTCAGCGTTCACTACGATCGCTGTGGGCGTGGTGATTACCAGTTTCATTGATAACGCTCAGGTCGGAGTCTTGTTCGACTTGGCTTCCTTATCGCGCGCGTCCTCGAACGCACCGACCATGTAGAAGCTGCTTTCGGCCCACTTGTCGCCCTCGCCGTCCAGAATTGCGCGGCATCCCTTGAGAGTTTCCGTGATTGGCACTGATTTCCCCGCGACGCCGGTGAACTGCTCCGTCACCAGAAAAGGCTGCGTCAGGAAGCGCTGCAGGCGGCGCGCGCGCTCGACGGTGAGCCGATCCTCTGCGCTCAACTCTTCGACGCCGAGCAGCGAGATGATCTCACGCAACTCACGATACCGCGCGATGGTTTTGCGCACCTCTTCCGCCACTGTGTAATGCTCTTCGCCCACGATCTGCGGGTCGAGCAGTATCGAAGCCGAGTTGAGCGCATCGATAGCCGGATAGAGCCCTTCGGCAGCCATGTCGCGGGAAAGCACTATCGACGAATCGAGATGGCGAAAAGTTTCCACGACTGCGGGATCGGTAAAGTCATCGGCCGGTACGTATACGGCCTGAATAGCCGTCACGGCCGCGCCCGCCACCGAAGTGATGCGCTCCTGCAAATCCGAGATTTCGGTCGCCAGCGTCGGCTGATAACCGACGCGCGAGGGCAGCCGCCCGAGCATGCCTGAAACCTCGGCCCCGGCCTGTACGAAGCGAAAAACGTTGTCCATCAGGAGCAGCACATTGCGGCCCATCGCGTCGCGAAAGTACTCCGCGATTGTGAGCGCGGTCATCCCCACGCGCCAGCGCGGTCCGGGCGGTTCGTTCATCTGGCCAAAAACCAGTGCCGTGCGTGAGAGCACTTTCGACTCGCGCAACTCGCCAAGCAGTTCATGCCCTTCGCGCGAGCGCTCCCCAATGCCGGCAAACACTGAGATGCCCGAGTACTTTTCGACGGTCGTCCGAATCAATTCCGTAATCAGTACGGTCTTGCCCACCCCCGCGCCGCCAAACATCCCGGCCTTGCCACCCCGGGCCAGCGGGGCGAGCAGATCGATGATCTTGATTCCGGTTTGGAAGACTTCGCGCGTAGGGTCCTGACGGTAAAAGGCCGGCGCCAACCGATGGATCGGCCAGCGTGGAACGTCAGGTGCGAAACTCCCGAGCGCATCAATCGGTTCGCCGATCGCGTTAATCAGGCGACCGAGCACCTTTTCACCAACGGGAACACTGATCGGACCCCCGGTCTTGCGAACCGCACATCCACGGCTGAGCCCGGCCGTGCTCTGCATCGCGACCGCGCGGACCGCGTGCGGATCAAGATGCTTCTGCACCTCGATGAGCAACGGATGGGCTCCATCCCATTCGATGATCAGCGCCTCGTTGAGAGCCGGCAATACTCCGTCAGAAAACTCCACGTCCACCACCGATCCACGCACGCGAACCACAAGCCCCGTGGCCGCCGCTTCCGCCAACGTGCTTACCGCTGCCACTTGATTTGCGCCGCCTCCAGCGGAACCGCCGCGTCCGGATGACGAGGTATCAGCCGCGGGGTGAAATCTTCGGCGCAACGCTGAGCCGGCACCTGGGCGAAGTAGATCCATCCTTTGGTCGCGCCGACAAGCTGGTCGCCGCGCGTCATTTTCTGTCGCACAGGTACTCCACCGCTCGGCGAATCGGCATAGAGCTCGACCTCGATCGCATCTGGATCAAACTCGCCGAGATACACCTGCACGTGGAATTGGTGCGAGCCGGAAGAGGTCTCGACATGGACATTGCCGAAGTAAATCGCCGACCAGTGTCGCCGCATCTGATCCTGCCAGCCCAGCAATTCCCTGCCCAGGGCGCCGCTGTTTTTGGCTCGCTTAAGATAAGCTTGCGCCGCAGGGAGGTAATATCGTTCCGTATACTCGCGGACCGCTCGATTCGCCGAGAATTGTGGCGTCAGCCGCGCCATGCTCTGCCGAATCTTCGATACCCACGCGCCCGGGATGCCAGCGTCGTTGCGGCCATAAAATGCAGGGATGACCTCGCTTTCCAGAAGAGCATAGAGCTGCTCTGCCTCGACTGCATCCCACGCAGGATCATCCCCATGATATTTCCCGTCGCCCAGCGACCAGCCTACTTCGGGCGAGTACGCTTCCGCCCACCATCCGTCCAGCTCAGATAGATTAAGCCCGCCGTTCACCACCACCTTCATGCCGCTGGTGCCACACGCCTCCCATGGCCGGCGCGGCGTATTGATCCAAACGTCGACTCCCCGGACCAGGCGTTCGGCGAGCAGTAGGTCGTAGTCGCTCAAAAATACCACATGGTTGCGCATCTCGGGCCGCTCAGCGAACCGCACCCACGCCTGTACCATCGCTTTGCCCTGCTGGTCGTGGGGATGGGCCTTTCCCGCAACGATGAGCTGCACCGGATGCCGAGGATTGGTAAGGATTTGGGTCAGCCGCTCCGAGTCATGCAGAAGCAGATTGGGACGTTTGTATGCCGTGAAGCGCCGCCCGAAACCCAGGGTTAGGGTGTTGGGATCAAAAATGGTCTGCGCCAGCTCTTCGTGGGAGTTGCCGTCTGCACGTTCCGCCGCGATCCGATCGCGCACGTAGCTAACTAAGTCGAATCGGTTGTTGGCCCGCATCTGCCACAGATCGTCATCGGAGACGCAGCAGATTTGCTCGCCCGCGATTTCCATTGCACCGCGCCATCGCTCAGTGCCGCAAGCCTCGGTCCATAGTTTGTCGGCATGCGAGGAGTCCCAGGTCGGCGTATGGACTCCGTTGGTAACGTACCCGATGGGAACCTCGGCTTGCGGCCAGCGAGAAAAAAGCGGTTGGAAAATCTCGCGACTGACCGCACCGTGCAGACGACTGACTCCATTAACTGCCCCGCTTCCACGAAGGGCCAGATAGGCCATGTTGAAGGACTCGCCAGGGTCGTCAGCGTTCAAGCGGCCCAGAGCCATCAGGTCGCGCATGCTGATACGCAGCCGGCTCTCGGCGTAACGCTTCAGATACTGCTCCATCAAAGCAGGGACGAAACAGTCAAAGCCGGCCGACACCGGCGTGTGGGTGGTGAAGAGGTTACCTGCGCGCGTAACCGCGAGCGCAACATCGAACGGCTGATTAGTCTCTTCCATGAAACTTCGCGCCCGCTCGAGCACCGCAAAGGCCGCGTGGCCCTCATTGAGATGACAGACCTCGGGATTCATCCCCAGGCCGCGCAAGAGTCGCCAGCCCCCGATCCCAAGTACCAGTTCCTGCTGCAGCCGCAGTTCAGAGACTCCGCCGTAAAGTTCACTGGTGACACCTCGATAGAATGGCGGGTTCGCAGGATCATTGCTGTCGAGGAGATACAGCGTCACGCGTCCGACCCGCGCCTGCCAGGCGCGCACCCACAACTTCTGACGGGGGAGCCGAATCTCCAGACGAAGCCACTCACCCTCCTTGTCCCGTACCGGTGAGATCGGCAACTGGCTCGGATCGTTATAAGGATTGAGCGCAATCTGGCTGCCGTCTGAATCGATGAATTGGCGGAAATAACCCTGCTGATAGAGCAAACCAATTCCCACCACTGGCACACCCAGATCATCCGCAGCCTTGAGCTGATCGCCGGCTACGTTACCGAGGCCGCCCGAATAGATCGGCAGCGCTTCGCTGAGTCCAAACTCCATGCTGAAGTATGCGACACCGGGGAGCTGTGAGTTGCCGTGCGTTCGCTCGAACCACGACGGCTCGCTCTCGCGCGTTTTGCGATCTCGCAGCAGTTTCTGGACCTCGTTGCGGTACGAGGGGTCCGCGACGAGGCTCTTGAGCTTGGTGCGCGAGACAGTTTGCAGAACAACCCATGGGTTGTGAGTTAGCGCCCACAGTTCCGGTTCGAGTCGCCTCCACAACTGGTCGGTTCGATGGTCCCAGCAATTGCGCAGGTCCAAAGCCAGGTCGGCGAGTTCCTTAACACCTTCAACGTCTTGCGGTATCACGCCGTAGTCATCACTGACCATGGTTCTCCAGTTGGTCATCGTTTCGGACGGAGGAAAAAAGGCACTCGGTAAGTATGGCACGCGATCATCAGCTCTTCGATCTGGAGTTACCCCGGTTGAGTGGACGGCAGCGGCCTTGCGGTAAATCCGTGTGACTGGTGATTCCTTTCGTAGTTGTCTGAGACAGCCTCGCGCGCGTCGCGAAGACTCCAATGCGCGTCTGTTTATTCGGTCCGCGGAGAGCGGGCGAAGACGCGGCTTCGCGAAACCGCGATGCAGACCTCGGCCACGCGTTCCCGTAATTCGCGGTTCACGCCCCCGCGCAGCGACAGTCCGGCCTCGTGAGCTAGATCGTCCAACGAAAGAATACCAATGAGCTTGCCGTCGGGTCCGACCACGGGAAGCCGCCGAAAATGTTTCTCGCGCATCAGTTGCATCGCGGAGTCGAGATCATCTTCGAGTTGGCAGCACACGACATTGCGGGCCATCGCGCCGTCGACAGTCAGTGCCTGTAGAGGTTTACCCTGGGTGTAGGCGGCCATGCAGATATCACGATCGGTCAGAAATCCGATGGGTTTAAACTCCGAGTCGACGATCGGCACGGCACCGCAGACATTCTCCCACATCGTTTGCGCAGCTTTGTTGAGCGAGTCCTCTGGATGACATGCTTTGACTGCGTGATTCATCATCTGTTCAACTTTCATGACAGCCTCCGCTCGCGGATTCTTTTCTGCTTGGTTGAAAAAGGCTACCGAGGGAGCCTTCGATCCGCTCCAGGGCGCGTTCAATATTTTCGCCGGTATCAATTATCAGATGGTGGCGCGCGCGCACTTCGGTTATCGGCACAAACTCAGCCCGCTGGCTCAGATAAACTTCGGCCGTTGCGTCCGAAACGCTATCGCCCTTTTTGGTCCGCTCGCCTAACCGCCGTAAAATTTCCCGCTCATCCGCCTGGCATTCGACAAACAAGACCGGTACTCCGGCTTGTGCGCCGATGGCCAGGACGCTCCGCCGATCCTCCGGTCTTATGAAAGTTGCATCGATGATCACGCCGCAACCCTCGCGCAACCGGGCACGAGCATCGGCCAGCAGAGCGTCATAGGTCAGGTGGTCGAAGCCCGCACTATATATGCCTGCTCCGTACGGAGCGCTGGCGGAGGCCGTCTCGGGAACGCCGGCAAGGCGTTTGCGAATGCGGTCCGAACTAAGCAATTCGAACCCAGTGCGAGACTGGAGCATCCGCGCGACGGTTGACTTGCCCGTGCCCGAAAGTCCACACACAATCACCAGGGCCGGTCTACCGCGCAAGGCGTAACCAAACGCCAAGGAAAAGCTCCCGCGAGCATGATCGCGCGCACTGTCGCGCTCAACTGAAGGGACTTCGTCCTCGAGACTCTTGAGGCTTTCCACCTTCCCACGCACGCAAGCGCGATGACACTTGTAAAAGTTGGTCAGCGTCGCGAATGACTCGTCGGCTGTCGCTTGAGCATAAGCGTGAACCAATTCATCGGCGAGCGGTGACGCGCCGAGCGAATCGAGGTCCATCGCGAGAAAGGCAATGTCCGAAGCCACGTCGCCATAACGCAGACGTTCGCTGAACTCAAGGCAATCGAAAATCTGGACTCCCTGTGCAAGGCAGATGTGTTCGCATCTCAGGTCTCCGTGACCGTCGCGAACGTGGCCTTGGCGCATTCGATCGTTAAGCAACTCCCAATGCGCGCTGACGAAGCCTTTAAGATAATCCTCAATTGCTGCGAACTGAGAATTGGTAAGCGTATAGCCGGCAAAGCGTTCGCTCTCGTCCAGGTTGCCGAGCACTGTCCGCCGAACCGCAGGCGCCGATCCATAACGCCAGCCTTCCGCGGTGGAAGCGCTCTGATGAAACCCGACCAGTCTCTTCACGAGCCCGTCAATCATCGCAACATTCACCTGGCCGGCGCGCCACATCCGGTCCAGCATCCGGTCATCCGGAAGCCGCCGCATCTTGATTGCGTACTCCTGCGATCTGGGGTCGAAGCTCCTGCTCTCCTTACCCAGCAGGAATCTGCGTCCATCGCGGATTATTGGCCAAACCCCGAGATAGACGGCGGGGGCAAGGCGCCGATTCAGGCGCACTTCATCGCGACACAGCTCGTAGCGGACGCCGAGGGTCGAGCAATCGGCAAAATCGAAGTGGACCGGTTTCTTGACCTTGTAGACGTATTCGCCGGCCAGGAACACATAGGACATGTGGGTTTGTCTGACTTCGACACGCGATGGATGATCCGGGTAAAACTCGGGCCGCCTCATCGCCTCGACCAGTAGCGATTCTGAAGCTTCCAAACTGGAGTCCAGCTTCGGAGCTTGCTCACTAATCATGATGGGGCTCTCTCTCAGTCCTGTTCAAGAAACGCCCTGAGGATGTCGCTGGTGCTGATTACGCCCACCAGTTGCGCATCTTCGAGCACTGGCAGGTGGTCGATCTTTCGCTCGAAAAGCAGCCGCGCAGCCTCGTGGAGCGGCGTGGTCGGCGCAACGGCCGTCACGTTGTCACTCATCGCCGCCTTGACCTCCGTAGTTTCCAGAACGCCCATGTGGCTGCGGATATCGTGGTCGGTAACGATGCCGACCAAACGCCCGCTGTCAACTACTGGTGCGGACCGGAAGTTGCCGTCATGCATGCGCGCCTCAACGGCCGAGAGTTTTTCGTCCGGAGTGGTAGTCACGGGGCTTGAGCTCATCCATCTCGCAACCAGGTTCTTGTCCGGTTCCCCGCGACGAACGCACAGCACCGGGCAGGGCGCTTCGCGAAGAACCATTTCCGCCACGCTGCCCAGCAGGACCCGAGAAAATCCCCGCCGTCCGTGCGTAGCCATCACAATCAGATCGGCGCCAGCTCGCCGGGCTACTTTCAGGATTGCCCCGGCGGGATCGGCGAGATCGGTAAGCGTCTCGTACTTGATCCCCTGCAGCCGTCTACTAGCGACCTCGCGCAGCTTGTCCTTCGCCGCCTCTTCCTGTCCCTTGTAGATGTCGACGTAAACAGGCATGCCCGTGGCCGGGACCAGCATCGGCACAACGTGAAGCAGCACAATCGTCCCGTCATTCTGGCGCGCGATCCGTGCGGCCACATCCAAGGCCGCCAGAGAGCTGTCGTCGAAGTCAACCGGACTCAGGATTCTTCTGAATGGGAAGGACATTGAAACGTCTCCTTGCCTCAAATGGCCTCAGCCACTGCTCCGTATAGCGAGCGCCGTGCCAGCCCGCTCTGCAAAGGATCCCTAGGCAAAACTGTTAGGATGCGCTCATTCGAGTAGAATGTGCCCATTCGAGGCCATTCGGATGCATGCGAGCTCTCTCACGCCTGTATCCAACGGAGCCAATCTTCCCTCGTTTGGAAATCGATAAGCATGGGATCTCGCGACTCCCACACGCAAGAAGCCCCGCGTAAGCCGTGGCAGGACATTTGCGACGGTATCGAGCAGAACGACGAGGAGGAAGCGATGGAAATTGCCAACTGGATGACTCGCGATCCAGTGTGCGTGACGCCTGACGACACGCTGGCCAAGGCCAAGTCACTGATGGATGCGGGGCACTTTCGGCGGCTTCCCGTCATCGAGAACGGCAGGCTGGAGGCCATTATCACCGAGCGCGATTTACGTCAGCACTCGGGTTACCTCGACTACACCAAAGTGAGTGCGGCGATGACGCCGAACCCGGTTACGATTACCCCGCGCATCACCGCGGAAGACGCGGCGCGGCTGATGCTCCAGCATAAAATCGGAGGCCTGCCAGTCCTGGCGAGCGACAAACTCGTCGGGATCGTGAGCACCAGCGATCTGCTGAGAGCGCTCTTAGACGTGCTGCAGGCCACTCAGCACATAATGGACTACTGAACCGGCCGTTGGACTCAACCGCTCAACAGGAGGCCAGCCGTTGATCCGGAGAATTCCGTCGAAGATCGCTTGAATTCAAGAAATTCGCAACGAATCACAGATCGAACTTGTGGATTTTTGCATATAGCTTTTTGCGGGAGATGCGCAGCAGCTTCGCGGCCTGAACCTTGTTTCCTCCCGACTGTTCCAGAGCTCTTCGAATCACCTCACGCTCCACGTCGGCGAACGTGCCACTGGGAAGGTTCGCGGTCGCGTTCACCGATTCTATCGTTCCGCGAATCCGCGACCGCAGGTCCTCAAACCTGATGTGGCTGTGGCGTCCAAAGGTCAAAGCACCTTCGATCGCGTTCGAGAGCTCTCTTACATTTCCCGGCCATTGGTAGCGACGCATCGCTTCAAGTGCGTCCTGCTCGATCCCCTCGACCGGCGGTTTGCGTCCAATCTTTTGATTGAATAGTGCGATGAAGTGCTCAACCAGCAGCGCGATGTCCTCCAACCGCTCGCGCAGCGGCGGTATGCGCAATTCGCCGGCCTCCAGCCTGTAATACAGGTCTTGCCGCAACTGCCCGCGACGCACCGCCTCCTCCGGCTCGCGATTTGTCGAAGCGATCAACCGCACGTCTACGGGGACTTCCTGTGTCGCACCGACCGGGCGTACCGAATGTTCCTGGATCGCGCGCAGCAGCTTGGTCTGCGTCTCCGGGCTCATCTCTGTAACTTCATCCAGGAATAGCGTGCCGCCCTCGGCGGCGCGAAATAGACCCAGGTACTCGGCAGTTGCGCCGCTAAAAGCTCCGCGCCGGTAGCCAAAAAGCTCGCTCTCGATGAGGTCTTTCGGTATCGCGGCGCAATTGAAGGGAATAAATGGACCCGAAGAACTGTGCTGGGCTTCGTGCACGGCCCTCGCCACGAGCTCTTTGCCGGTTCCGCTCTCGCCAACAATCAGAATCGTGCCGCGGGTTTTGCTCGCCGCCTCGATGCGCTCGTAAAGGCGGCGCATCGGTGGGCTCGCCCCGACCAAACCGTGAAAGCTGCTGCGTCCGTCAAGCTGTATATGTGAGGCTTCCCGTTCAAGATCCTCAATTCGGGCGTGAGCCGCTGCCGAGCGCGATTGAAAGTACGTTTCTGCCAGAATGATGGTGCGGATGTGGCTCAGTTTGTCGAACGCCAGGTATATCCGCGGGAGCGCCGGCGGAAAGCTGGGGAAAATGTTGGCGACGCTCTCCTCGAACAGATGCATCGAGACTATCACCTCGGAGTACGGCACCTCGCGCTCCGCCAATTGTTCGGCTTTGGCACGAACTTCAGCGGCGAAGCCCTCCATATCCTTCCGCAGCAAATGGGGAACGGAACTGTCCAGTTCAGAACCGAAAATGTTGATGAACTCAGCCTCGGAAAGCGAACGCGACTCCCCGAAATGCACCACATAAAGACTGTGCCATCGGTCCATCACCTCGTCGCGCCGCTTCAGGAGGGTCTCAAGCAGCCCGTGCAACCCGTCCAACTCGTGGTCCCAGAGTATGTGATAATAGCAACGGTCCAAGTTTCTGCCGTCTCTTCAAAGTTCTCCGGACCGGCCATCTTTATCTTCAGTCCGGTGGCGATAGCGCACAAATCCTTGCGCTTTCGGCCAAGCATACCGCATGGCCCAAAAACGCGTCACCGTTGGCGTCTGTCCAAGCCGCGATCTCGTTGCGAACTGTACGCGACGAGGCGTAGGGGATGGAAGCGCACCAACGAGCACTCTCACTAGGATCCTCGTGCTGTTCATCGGCCTCTGCTGACGGCCTCGCGTGGCGTCTCGGCGGCGGCCCAGGCCTCGCGGTCGCCAGCGGACGGCTCACCGGCGACCAGTACCGCCGGTTCGGATTTCGGCGGAGCTTCACTCGTACAGGTGCAACGGAGACTTCAGTCACTCAAGCGGGTCCAAGAAAGCGAAGGAGGCGCGACCGCAGAAGGACGAAGCGATCATCCAGCGTCTGGAGGTTCGCCTTGGCGCGATCCAAACCCAAAACAGCAAACTGGCCGGCGAGCCCATGGCTCCAATCGCGTCATCGATGACGCCAAATGCGCCAAGCTGCGCCTTCGAACGCGGCAAGCTCCGGTCCAACGGCTGGCACGGTCCAAGCTATTACGACGTCACGCGCCGCTAGCGAAAGCAGCTCGCGGGACACAAAGGTGCCGATCCAGGTCGAGTCCGGGCAATCGAAGAAGGCTGAGACGCATCAACAGGCCCCGGCAAGCAAGCGCGGCAAGCTTTTGACCCAAGCGTCGGCTGGGTACGGATTATCAGACCCTTGGATGGCAGTCGAACTCCCGTGGCCTCTCCGGTCCATATCCTCGTCGCTTCCAACGATGCGGCCCTGACGTCGCTTACGTTCAAGGCCGCTGGAGATCGGTGGCGCGTGGAGAGCTGTTTGGATTTATCTTCCAGGCCAGAATTTCTAACGCGACCTGAACTGAAGCTGATCGTTCTTGACGACGCAATTCTCGGCTCTGCGGACTCCTTCGCGGCGCTCGATCGGTTGCACCAGTCGGCGCCCGATACGCCGGTTATCTACGTCGCCGCCAGGCACAGCCCTGAAACGGAGAAATTCGCACGCGCTGGCGGCATCCACCACTACACCTCGAAGCCCATTGACGCCGAACGATTCGCGCAGGTTCTGAAGTCGTTTCTAAACCTTGGAGGGTCTCATGGCTGTCGCAGGTGCAAGGCTTCGCAATGCCGGGTCACATAATCGGAGTTGACGCGATTGTTGCGCGCCAGCAATTGCATGTCCTCAACCGAAAAAGCCTTGATTTCCCTAGGAGATTAACTGGAGCGGGTGATCGGTTTCGAACCGACGACCTTGTGGATGCGCGCCGTTTAGCCGCGCAGCAGCAGCGTAAGCCTCAAGCTAATCTCGCCAGTCGTCGGAGAACGTTCAGCGAGTTCCTTTACCGTGGACTCAAAGCCGACCGTAGCCCTGTGAATCCCAAGTGTCTTTCGCGTGCAGGTTGAGCCATGAGCGCTAATCTTTACGTCTAAGCCCGACGTGAATGGGATGAGCGTTACGCCGATCTCGTTCTCGGCAAACGCAACTGGCAGATCGCCGCTGGCGGGCTTCTCGTTGTCGCTTTGATTCTCGCGAGCGGGATCGTCTGGCTCACGACGCGGAACCGGTACATCCCATACGTCGTCGAAGTCGACAAGCTCGGATACTCGCTGACCGTACCGCAAGCCTTGACTCCATCGTCAGTGCCCGACGTGGCTGCGAGGATGCAGCGCTACGAAGTCGCTGCTTTTATCCGCAATGCGCGGGCGGTCAGCACGGATCAGCAGGTCGAACATCCGATGCTCAATTCGGTGCTCGCGCACGCGCGCGGTGCGGCGGACAGATTCCTCGACGCGTATTACCACTCAGACGGATTTACGCATAACCCGTTCAAGATCGCGGAGAAGCAGACCGTCTCGGTTCAGGTCGATTCGATCCTGCAGCTCTCGCCGGAGAGCTACCAGGTCCGTTGGGCGGAGATTCCGCACGATTTGAACGGCATCGAGATCGGCGCGCCGACGCATTGGGAAGCGGTGATGCAAACCTAAATCGTTCCACCCAATTCGGACGACACGATTGTGAGCAATCCGCTCGGCTTTTACGTGACGCAGATTAGTTGGACGCAGCAGCAGGAATAGCCATCCACGGAAGGGAGGGAACGGCCATGAGACGCATCGCATCGGCAGGGGCTCTAACGCTGGCGCTGACCCTCGGCGCGTGCGCCGGCCAACAGCCGCCCGCTCCGCCACCACTCAATTTGGTTACAGAAGCTCCGTCACAGCCCGAAGCCGCTCCCGCACCGCCCACTGCGGCGCAGCTTCTCGCGCAGCAGCCGTGCGAGGTTCAGGCGGCGATCAAGGAGCATCAGCAGGACAGCAAGTGGCCGGTCTACAAGACGCCCGAACTGGTTCTGTACCCGTATGGTGAAGACCCCGAGCCGATCGTCGATTGTCAGCCGTTGCGCACGACCGACATAGAGCATTCCCCGGCGCCTACAAGAACTGACGTCATCAAATGAAACGAAGGAGTCGAGCGATGGGAGTACCCAAACGCAAACAGGAAAACGAAGCGATCACCTTCAAGCTGCCTGCCGGTCTCAAGCGGGAAATTGAAGCGCTGCGCACACGCTCCGAAGACGCGGGCTTCGATCTGGCCGAAACCATCACGGCGGCGATGTGGCGGCTCTGCAAACAGATCAAAGCCGAGCTCGAAGGGGCGGCGCGTCCGGGCCGGAAACTGAACGGTCCCGTGAGCGAGCCATCGACGGAGAAGCTGCAGTGAAGTTCGCGGGCAATTTCTTCGCCGTTTCGCGACGCGTGGAAGGAGTGAGTCTGGAGGCGGTTTCAGGGAGGGGAAAAGTGCGGTCGTTCGTAGAGCTAACGGCACCCAGCGCTTGGGCAAACCCACAAGCAGAATCTGAAGTCCATTTTCTCCGCGAAGGGCACCCGCTGGAGGCACTTTCCATGAACGCGTCGAAACTCCAATTGCGACCGTTAACGAGATTCGGAGCAATGGGCTGCGAGAACGTTGCCATCGACTTGCTTCAGGCCAAAACGAGCGTTGTTGACAAGGAACCATCAGCCCGCCCAACAGTCACCTGACAAGAGCACGCAGCAGTGATTGCTTGTAATAGTGTTAGCGCCGCATTTCCGACGTCCTGCCTGGACTGTCATCGCGCTGTCAGTCTGGAACTATTTACACCACACTCACATCGTTTAACTGAATAACTGGGCGCTTGAATACGAGCCTACCTGAACTTATCGACGATCTCGCCTGTCAGCTTCGGCCGGACGAAAAAGGCCGCTCTAAGAGCCTAAATATCACGCCGTTACGAACCGTCATGCCGCGACGCGGCCCCACCACTGACGTTCCTGATGCCGATAAATCGTTCACTGCTTTAGCGCGTGAGTCTCAGGCAATGCGTCGGGTCACTAGCATCATCAGGCGGGCCGCTCCGACAAGCGTTCCAATCCTTATTAGCGGTGAGACTGGCACCGGAAAACGATTCTTAGCCAGAACGATTCACGAGCTGTCGCCACGCTGCCAGCGATCCTTTGTCTTGCTCGACGTTTCCAGAGCGCCCCGCAACGTTCCCCCGGTAAACTCGGTCTGGTCCTCCGTCTCAAGTCACCCGGCCGAGCGGCGATGGCTCGAACGATGCCTCCAACGCGCCAAACGAGGGACGCTAGTTATCGTGGAGACTTCTGAAATGAACACCGAGCTTCAAGCTACCGTCAGTAGCGGAGAGCTGCTCATGATCACCGCGTGCTCAATTGCGTTCCGCAGCTCCCGCACGTTGCCGGGCCATGAATAAGCGCTTAGCGCTTCGAACACCTTCGGATGGATCCCGAGCGCACGCTTCTGGTTTAACGAGCCAAATTCCTGAACGAAATGCGCGGTCAGAAGCGGCAAATCCTCGGAGCGCTCGCGTAAAACGGGCAGCTCCATCACGAACACCGCGAGCCTGTAATACAAGTCCGAGCGAAGACGACCTTCGCGAATCGCGTCCTTTAGGTCTCGGTTCGAAGTGGTCAGCACACGGACATCGAGGGCAACGTCGCTCGTCCCGCCCAACCTACGCAGCTTCTGCTCCTCGATGACCCGCAAGAGCTTGGCTTGCAACTCGACCTTCATCTCCGTGATCTCGTCGAGCAAAATGGTCCCGCCGTTGGCTAGCTCGAAGCGCCCATGATGGCGACGCTCGGCCCCTGTAAATGCTCCCCGCTCGTGGCCGAATAATTCACTTTCAATCAACGTGTCTGGTATAGCTGCGCAATTGACCGCGATGTATGGCTTCTCTCGGCGGGGAGAAAGATCGTGAATGGTCCGAGCCACCAATTCCTTCCCGGTACCGCTCTCGCCGGTGATGACTACGGACGCTGACGACGGTGCGATACGCTCCAGGCGTCTGACGATGCGCCGCATCGCCGCAGATTGGCCGATCGTAGGTAGGCCGAGATGATTGGCGTACACCATACGCTTGAAGGTCTGGTTGCTACTGCCTTACAAGTTTATTGAGGTTGTCGAGTAGCGCCTCTAACCGTGACATTCGCTCGTCAAGCGGCTCCCGCTCCTCGTCCGGCACCTCCCCGTAGCCGCGCATATACGCTGGTCTGCATTCGGTCAAATCAATCGCGAGAATCGACAACTTGGTTGACAGACGCCGACGATTAGAAACAGTGTCGGCGTACAAATCATAGCAATCCTTCGCATCTTGGATTTCTGCACGAATCTCCTCGAGCTTCGCCCGCATCGCACACCTTGCCGAGTCGGGGAGGTCGTTCTGATACTCGGTCATCACGCGCCGGGGAGCTTCAGACACGGGTTCAAGTGCGCGCTCTATCTCGATTACTGCGTCCTCAACCGCGCGCATCACAATAGAGAGCCTTCGTATGTGCGAATAGTTCACGATCACCGAATCATCCGATTGCGCTTCGCGCGCTTGGTTTCCGCAGCATCTCTGACCGACGGACTGGGGTCGTCTTCTGCTATCTCTCTCGCTGTATCCGCCCACTCGCCGCCGGCCGCCACCAGCGCTTCGACGGCACGTTGCCGGACGACGAATGACTCGTGCGAAGCCGCACGCTCAATTCCATACAGCGCGTCCGGAGTCCCGATTTTCTCCAACGCCGTAACTGCTTCAGCGGCCACATAGGGATCGGGATCGTGCTCGACGAGATCGTCCAGATCTGCCGTCGCCGCGCTTGCCCGCTTCTGTCCGAGCAGAAATGATGCCCGTCTTCGTGTCTCTCCTATTGGATGCTTGAGCGCTCGAATCAGCTTCTCGCGAAGATCGCCCGGCACCGGATTTTGCTGCCGCCCACAATCGCGGCACAGAGCGTCGTCGCTATCGACCGTTTGGAAGCAGTTCCAGCAGAAAGAGTTCATAACGCGGCCTGCCAGACCCGAGCGTCTTTCATATCGCCCACGCCATCAGTCCCGCGGCTGCAAAGCTCAAAACCGCGCTATAGGCGAAGGCGGCGTGGCCAGAGACTCCGCTCCATAGAAACCCAACAGCCATGCTCGACACGAAGTCGCCGACGCCGCTTGTCGCATTCATCACGCCGAATCCCGCGCCGCGCGAGTCGGCCGGCAGAAGATCTGTCGCCACGGCCGAATCGAGCGTTTCCTGAGCAGCCATTACGGCGCCTTCGAGAATGAAGAGCACCACCAGCGCACCCACGCTGTGTGGTCCGATGGCAAAGCCGGCCGCGGCGACCGCCGCAATCACATAAGCAACCGCGAGCAGGCGCCGGCGTTCGACCCGGTCGCCTATAACTCCTATGGGATAAGACAAAGCCGCATGCGCCGTGTTGTGAATGACGTACAGCCCGATGGCGATGCGCATTGCCTTGGGTGTCGATCCGAGCAGTTGGGCAGCCCGAAGCACGAGCATGCTGTGCGCAAAGTCTCCGATTCCAAACAGCAAAATCGTGGCGAGAAAAGTCCGGAATGAGGATGGCAACGCCGCATCCCAGCCCTTGAACTCTGGTGCTTGCGCAGTGTTCGACCCATCGGGTTCGCGCACGAAGAAGTAGAACGCCGCAGCGGCCAACGCGCCAGGCACGAGACTCACCAGAAAGATGTTGCGGAATCCGATTCGATGGAGAAGGAACATCGCGGTCAGCGGGCCCAAGATCGCTCCCAAAGTGTCGGCGGTTCGGTGAAGCCCCAGCGCCGCGCCGACCCTCGCGCGGGGCACCGAATCAACCAGAAGATTGTCGCGCGACGGCCCGCGTGTCCCCCTGCCAAACCATCCCACAGTCCGCGCGATCAGTAGTTCAAACCAAGTCATCGCCGCCGCGAATGATCCTGTCGCGAGACCGGTGACCAGGTATCCGAGACTCGCAACCTTTTGGCGCAAGCCCTTGCGGTCTGCGATCCTGCCGCCAATCAGTTTGGCGAACGTCGCGGCTCCATCCGACGCGCCCTCAATAATTCCCAGCGCCGAAGGCGATGCTCCAATCGCGGTCAGGAACAGCGGCAGGATCGAGGTTGCCATCTCATGTCCCAGATCGGAGAGCAAACTCGCCAAGCACATAGCCGCGACGTTGCGGTTAAACCACGTCGCACGCGAGTCGGCGGTTTCGATTTTCTGAACGGCCGGCGCCGGTCTTGCGTCCATTCTTCGATTCCTTCGCTCGTGCCTCATTGATTTTCCTGACCGGCAGCGGGTCATAGCCGATCGTCACGTCGGGGTGGCAATGTCAGCAGCATATCGCCGGATAATTTTCTGAGTCCGCTCAGAGGCGCATCACGCTCATCTCTCGTCATCAGGCCTCGCCGGATCGCATCGTGCTTCAGGGCGTGATGGCGCATGTCCTCAGCAGCGCGCAGGAGTGCGTGCGCGCATCGTGTCGATAGCAGACGGGCACTCTTCAAATCCGCGCCGATTCGCAAGGCGATCGCGAGGTGGGGCAAACATAAGACCGGCAGCTCGCTGCTTCCGTCCGCGTCGAGAATTCGAACGATATCCGTGACTGCGTGATCGCCCACGCGGCGCGCAACCGCACAGACCCCACAACTCTCTTGCGACGGCGATAGATCGCGGATTTTCCGGTCCAGCTCTTCAACCGAAACCGCATTACGCACGGCACGTTTCAGCCGCGCGACAAGCGACTCAAGCAGCGCGGGATAGGCCCGCGAGATTCCTACCGGCGAGGTCATGCTGGAGTAAATCCACGTGTGTACTGAACAGAAGCCGCCGCTTTCGGCGTGGTCGTGTTGAGCCACCGCGCCGATGCTCAATTCATATTGCAGCTTGCTCAGGTAATCGAAAACCGCCCGGATAACTGCACGACAGACGGGACACTCATGCACACTGCCGACGGAAGCTGCGGAACTTGCAGCGACTGCGTCGGAGCCACCGAGGTCGCCCTCCTCAGACCACGACCGGCAGTCTCCCGTATCTTCAAATTGTCGACGCAGATCTCTGGCCCGATCCAGCAGCGCTTCGAACACTTTGCGATTCTGTGCAAAACCTCCCGACACGAGTAATTTTTTCACGCGAGCCGCTCGACCGTCGATTGTCTTTTCAATCTCGCGGCCCAGTTTCTCTGCATATTCCTTCATGACGATGCGGATCGACGCATCGATGCGGGATCGGTACTGCGCGAGCAACTCGCCGAGCGCAACGGCAAATTGTCTTTTCATCGCCGCGGAAGACCAGCGCGGCGGCGCCACGTATATCCACCACGGCAGCCGCGGTCTCCACTCGACGCGTGCGATCCCTCCAATTTCCACAGATGGTGGCGCGGCTTCGCGCTCTTCTGCGGACAGCTCTGATACCTCGCGAGCGCCTCCGTTACCATTCGTCGCGATCTCGAAGAGTTCGTCGGGTAGCGCAAGGATTTCCGCGCGGGTCGGACCGGCGCTCCGGTCCAAATGCTCGTTCAGGGCCGCCTCGTAAACTCGTAACTCGCGCGTGAGAGCGCGCTCACAAAACGCCGACACATTGCGCGCGAACGCGTCAAAGACATTCGGCCTGGAGAATATTCGGCCGGTGAGAAGGTCCGGCGTAACTTTCTGAGCGGCGCTTTGGCTGAGGTTCGTAAACGCGCAGTCGAGACGACGCTCAACGGCGCGCGACGCAACATTGCCAAACATTTCAAGGCGGTTCACGAGCTCCGCGCATCGCGCCTTGAGGACGGCAGCTTTTTCATCGAACGAAGCGAGGGCTTCGGAGACCTGGCGAGGCGAACGCTGTGAGTCCGGCGCGAATCCGGCGTGCGCGAGTTCACGTTGCAGCAAGGTGACCAGGCGGTCCATCACGCGCACGGATAACTGGCGCGTCTTGTCCCCGGCCATGAACGCCGCCAGCGCGGCTTCCAATTCAACCAGCCCGGACACGGCCAGAGCGTCCGAATCTCCGCGCAGTCTCGCCTCGAGCGCGCGTTTCGCCGATACAGCAAACAAAGCGTAGCGTCCAATACCCAATTCACCGTCGAGCCGATCGCGAACGAATCGAATGACTTCCTCAGCTTCGGACTTCGAGGTGAGATCGAGTTTATTAAGGACAAAAAACACCTTACCCACCGTCGCGCTGACCGTACGAAGGAATTCGATGTCGGCCTCGCTGACGGCGAAATCAAAACTGGAAACGAAGATCGCGGCATCGATCTCGGGAAGAAAGCGCTCCGTGGTTTTGGTGTTTGCGACGATCGCGGAACCGACGCCGGGCGTATCGATGAAGTAGAGGCCGTGGCGAAGGATTTCGACTGGTAACTGGATTTCCGCGAGCGCTACGCCCCGCTGATTCCCGGGATTTCCGAGTTCGGTTACATACTCCGCGAGTTGGTTCAGTCGAATCTCTTTGGGCAGCGACCATCCTTCGCATCGAACCAAGATGCGTTCCCGTGGTGCATAACTCACCGTCGTGATGACGGAGGTGTGGGGCAGGAGCCCGGTGGGTAGCCCCTCGAAACCGAGGATCGCATTCATCAGGCTGCTCTTACCCCGGCTGAAAGGACCCACCACAGCAAGGTTGAAGCGGTCCTCCGCCAATCGCGCCAGCAACCGCTGGAAAGCGCGTTCGCCCTCCTCGTCCCTGTCCTTGGCGCACTGAAGCATCGCCGCCTGCCCGATCGCCGCAATCTCGAGTTTGAGATGGTCGTAGTGGCGGAGTGCGTCACCCGCGATATTGGAGATATGCGGCGCTGCTTCCGGCATGGAGGTCAACTCCCAGGTACGTGTCTGGTTAACGCCCTTGCCGCGATCCGACGGAGTGATCGCTTGAATCGGGCGCGCGCGAAGTCATTCGCAATGCCGTCCGTCGGTCCTCTGAGTGCCTGATCGACAAACTCCCCGGCGATAACGAAATTTCCTATCAGGCAGTCCTCGATTTCCTGATGAAGCGGCCACCGCACCCGCCGCAGCAGCTCCACCATCAAGCGCGCGCAGTCGCGCTGATCGGGAGAGGTGCCTGCGGTTAAACCAATTGCGCACGCGCGGACCGCAATCTCGTCGTCCGAGTCCGATGCCAGCCCGCGGATGAGGTCCCAGATGTCGCGGGTGGCGCCAAATTCTAGCAGCAGCATTAGCGCGCTGCGCCGCCGGCGCACGCTGGATGGAATTTCAAATCCCCAGAAATTCGCGACCGGCCGCAAGGCAGCGCCGATGAGCGCGGAAATTGCTGCCTCGCCGAGTATTCTCAGCGCCCGTTCCGCCGCCGTCCGGCTGACGTCATCCGCAAGGGCTCTGACCATGATCGGGATCGATTCCGGGCGGCCGAAGTCTCCCAACGCTTCGATGACTCGCGGTACCGGATGCTTTCGGCCCACGGCCATCAAGATGAGATAGACTTCTTCGGTCATCGTGGCACCGAGGAATCTGGCGGCGGTCCCCAGCACGGCTTCGTCTCCAAATCGCTCGACTGGGTCCGAGGCCGATTTCCATTCGCGGACAAACTGCTTCAATTCGCTCGTGGCTCTGAGCGCGGCCAGCGCCTGAGCGGCACGCATCCGCGGCTCGAATATCCCGCTGGGATCTCGCTCAAACAGGAGTGCCCGCAGGACCGGAATCGCTGGCGCGCCGATCCCAATTGCCTCAATCACCGCGCCGTCTCCGTCGTGCAACGATCGGAGGTGACGTCCCAGATCACTTAGTTTTGCGGCGTTAGCCGTGATCGCCACCGGTTCCGGCGCGCTGTTTCGATGACCACCCGGATTCACGGCGGAGTCCCTGTACGCAGAACACAAATGAGGTCGTGCTTTACCTCCTTGGTCAACGGAAGCGCCAAGATTTTCTCGACCGTCTTGTCGACGGGATATTCGTAAGCCTTTAACTCAATGTGGTCATCCTGCCAGACGGCGTACCGGGCGCGCGGGTCTCCGGCCTTCGATTGTCCCAAACTCCCCGGATTGGCGACGATTCGTTCGCCGAAAATGCGTGCAAATGGTAGATGTGTGTGCCCTGCCAGCACCACGTCCGCTCCCGAGCTGGACTCCTCATCTCGCGCCCACCGCGGCGAATCAGGCGGGCGGTACTCGTACAGCAGGTCCGACGGAGTCGCGTGGCAGAGAAAAAAAACTCGACCGTCGAGCTGCCGGCAGGCGCACGTCGGGAGATCCCTCAAAAACTGCTTATCGCCCGCACTTAGGACTGAGGTCGTGTACTTGCGCGTAGCCTCCGCCATCTCTTGGAACTTGGGAGTGCATCCGCAATCCGTTCCGAATCCAACCGCGTTGTCATGGTTGCCACGGACGACGGTTGAAGCGTGAGTTCGCACAAACTCGATCGTTTCAGCCGGATCAGGACCATAATTCACGAGGTCGCCCAATACCCACAACTCATCATAATCGGATGGCAAGGCCGCTAGAGCTTCGAAGTTCGCGTGGAGGTCGGAGATGATGCAGATTCGCATATGAGTGAGTTGCTCTTTATTAATGCCGGCTCGAAAACTTCAGCGGTTTTGCATCCTGTTCCTTCGCCGCGGCGAGGAGCTGTGCTCGATCGTGCTCAAGGTCGCGCCGGATCGCTTCGCCGGCGACATGGGCGAGCTTGAGTCTGCGGTTCTCTTCAGAAAGCACGGCGTTGCGATAGCGCAGGCCTGCCGCTTCGCTCTCGAGGTCAGCCAGATGCTTGAACTGGCGTGCTTCCTCCCATCGCTCGAATTCCGCCGCCTCGTACTCCGTGCAATCGGAGGAATCGTGGACTTCCATCGGCGGCGGTTCTTGTTGAAGAGGAGCGGCCAGATAGGTGAGCGCCGTCAATATCAGCGATTCCAGCTCCGCCGAGTTACGCAACTCGGCTTGCGCGAGAGCATCACGCAAGTGAAGAAGCTTCGCCCTCTGGACCTGTGCAAAGGTACCTGCGGCATCATTTTCGGCGATCGCAGTAGCGTGATTGCGGCAGAATAGCGGCGCCGATTCGAGAGCCTTCTGGAAGCGCATCCCGCCATCAAAACGGCGAATCGCGCGTGCAAGCCGCAACTCGATTTGGCTTAGCCGTGAGCACACTTCGCAGTTGGATCGGTCGGCGAGGACGGATTCAATCGCACTGCGAGCTGCTCGCGCTCTCGCCGCCGGGCTAGTAACCGCGAGGAGAGCCATCTCGAGGTGCAAGCCGCACAAGCCGCCGGGACGAAGGCGTTCGACTTCGTCTTTCTCCCGCCGATTCAATAGGGCGCATAGCGGGCACAACGTGCCCGCGAAGCTTTTGAGCAGCTCTCGGAAATTTTTTGTCAGACGCTCGAGCACATGCGGCCTCCGATCGGCAGTCGTCGGAGCGGTCTCGAGACCCAGAAATTCTGGAGGGACAACTCCCGCCCCGGGTCTCTACCCGCTGCAGGAGTCATTGGCCGGATGGCGGTTCTTGGTGGACTCCACCACCCGTACCCTTAAGCTAAGTCTAGCCGCACCGCCGGTCAAGCTTCATGAGGAGAACCTCGCGATCAGAAGCGCCACAATCAGCGCGATGAGGCCGTAGAGAACGTACGCATTGAGGAAGCCATGATGCATCCGGGCAAAACCGTTTGATACCCATAGCGCGGCGTCCGCGATCGGATTGAGCACCAAGCGGTCCAGCACGTGGTTTTCGCCGCGCGTGCGCCGAATCACGGCCCGGAAATGCTTGCCGACCGTCTCACGGGTGTCTTCCACGGTGGTGGGTCTGAAGACCGCCTCAAAGATCACCCGTACTGGGTTCGAGAACCCCGTGCCGGTGTATGTCATCTCGGGTAGGAGTCGGCGGATTCCGCCGTCCCAGACGGCCCGTCTCACGACCGAGCGCTCGCGCACCAAGATCAATCGTACCACCGCAAAGGTGACAACCAGCATCAACGCCAGAACGATGGCCATGTAGAAGGTGGACATCGCGAAGACGACCGGGTTCGCCTTACCCCCGCGATGCAGTACGACGAGACCCCGCCCCGGCATTACACTCTGCCCGACTTGCGCGCCAAGTGCGTGAAAGTCCGCGACGAAGGATGCGGGCAATTCGCCGTGATGGACGTTGCCAGCAAAGAACGGCGGCACCAAGGCGTCGGCAGCCCGCGCCTGTTCTGCGATCGGCGCTATCGCTCCGTCCAGAACCGGAATGACGTAGGTCGGAGCCACGCCCAGCACGAAGCAGAGCAGTGCGAGGAATGCCATCGGAACAGTCGCCGAGGCTCGCGCGGGCCGGGCCTGCGCCGCCGATTCAGATCGGGACATCCCGAGGAAACTCATCGCGAACGCCTTCACAAAGCAGGTCACCGCAAGCGCTGCCGTCAGGGCGAGGATCGCGCCGCAAAGCGCAAAGACGATTTTCACGCCAGTCGAAGCAAGTCCCGCGCTTTGCAGCATCGTCTGCAACGTGAGCCATTCACTGACGAATCCATTGAACGGCGGCAGCGCCGCGATCGACAGTGCGCCGACCAGAAAGAACAACGCGGTCAGAGGCATCGTCTTTATCAAGCCTCCCAGCCGGTCGATGTTTCGCGTCCCGGTATTCGAATCAACCGCGCCGGTCGCGAAGAAAAGCAGGGCCTTGTAAATCGAGTGATTCGCCGTGTGGTAGAAGGCCGCCGCAAAAGCGATGGCAGCAAGCGATGGATGGTTCGACGCCACGAAGATAAACCCCGCGCCGAGCGCCGCTGTGATAATGCCAGCATTCTCGATCGAACTGTGCGCGAGCATGGTCTTGAGATCGCTCTGCGTCGTCGCGTAGAGAATGCCGAGCAGGGCGGTAACGCTGCCGACGATGAGCGCGACGAGGCCGGGGCCGATCATCGCAACCGGCAGCAGGTCGCCGTTCACCCTGACGATTCCGTAAAGACCGAGGTTCAAGGTCGCTCCAGCCAGCACCGGGACAAAGGCATCCGGCGCTGCGGCGTACGCTTGCGGGAGCCAGAAGTTAACCGGGATGAGACCCGCCTTGACTCCGAAGCCGAAGAACGCGAGCAGGAAGACGGCCCATCGCGCGTATTCGCCCAGCGCGGTTCCGCCAAGCTTCATCGCAACAAATTCAAGTGGCCCGTTGTTGGCGAGGACGATAAACGCCAGCGCGATGAGAAGCGTTCCTGCCTCGCCCACCGCCAGCATCAGGTATCCGGCGCGCGTGTGTTCCTCAACTTCGTCTTCGTAGTTGACCAACAGGTAGATCAGGATCGACATCAACTCCCACAGCATCAGAAAGGAGACCGCGTCGGCCGACAGCGGGATCAGGACCAGCGTCGCAAAGAGCGCGAAAAATTGAACGCTAAAAGCCCCAAGGCTGTACCGGCCCGTGTACCTATGAAGATTGCCTGCCGCGAAAATCGAACCGGGAAGCAGGACCAGGCCTGAAATAAAAAGAAACAGCGCAGAGAGCCGGTCGAGTGACAGCGTGAGTGTCGCCAGGGAGGGAATGCTCCACAGCGTCGCGTGAAACGGCGTGTCGGCAAACAGTGAGGCTCCGCTGAAGCAGAGCAGGACGCCCGCCGCGCACGCTCCGAACCAGCCCACAATCGCCGGTGTTCGCCGTTCTTCAATGGCCAGCGGCACAAGCACGCCGGCGGCGCACAGCGCCAAGACGATGACCAGTAGCAGGCCCATGGAGATCATCCCGACGCGTTCCCTGCGGAGTCGCTCACTCCGCGATGCAAACGGGCCGGAGGTTTGCGGTCCACCGAAACCAACAGTCCGTGCAGTATCGCGAGTGGCGGCGGCGGATTACCCGGCACCTCGACATCGACCGGGAGCAGCTCGGCCACTCCGCCTGCGCACATAAAGCTTCGGCCGAAGATTCCTCCCGATAGCGCGCAGGCCCCAACGGCTACGACCCGTTTCGGGCTGGGCATCGCGTCGTAGGCCTTGCGAAGCGGCACTCGCATGTGCTCGGTCAGCGCTCCGACTACGAGCAACACATCGGCATGACGTGGCGTCGGCGTGAGAAAGAAGCCGAGGCGATGCATGTTGTAGTAAGGATTGTTGAGCTGTCGAACCTCGTTCAAGCACGCCCCGCAGTCGCCTGTATCGACCACGAGAATGTGAACTGATCGATCGAACGCGGGACCGAACTGCCGCTTTTGGTCATTGCCACCCGAAACTGCGGTGGCCCATTCGTAGTTGCGTTCCCATCCCATCGGACTGTTCGTGCCGCGCACGCAGCGCAAGCAGTGAATACACCGGCGCAGGTTCACGTCCACGCCAGTCGGGGCCAGTTCAAGAGCATTGGCCGGACAACGCGCTACCAGTAACTGCGCCAGCTCCGCGGGGAGCTTGGTAGCGGCTGGCAGGCCCGGCGAAGTTCCAGCCGCAGTTTCCTCGACGCGCGGGTAGCGCGTGCTCTTAACGCCGGTTCTGAGACCCTTGATTACCCATTGGCTCATGATGGTTAGCCGTGCCCGCTAGCGATCGTTCTCGTGAACTGAGAGCGCGAACGTCGCGAGGATTATCGGAAAGTCCTGGAACGCAAAGTTTTCGGCCGCGAGCCTGAAGCCATGCCAGTTCGCGAATGACGGCGTGATGATTCGGTAACGATCCACGACACCCTCCTCGCCAAGTCGAATCCAATGCAACGCGGCCCCGCGCGGTGCTTCCACCCAGCCCAACGCGGCACCCGGCCTGAAGCTGACTTCTGGCACTCGAAATCGCCCACCCGGAATCTTTTTTGCGACCGTCGAGATGATTAGTGCTGATTGCGCCGCCTCTCGAAAGAACATACGCAACCGTGCGTAACCGTCTCCTTCCGATTCGTCGGGAACCTCAAACTCGATCTGGTCATAGCCGGAATATGGCTGGGCCTTCCTCATATCCCGCGAGACACCTGAGGCACGGGCGATCGGTCCGACCAGCCCGAAGTCGCCAGCCTCGCCTGTAGAAACGTGCCCGACCTCCTCCAAACGATCGAGAAAACTGCTTGACATGCTCAACATCCGCTCTAGCACCGAGAGCTTTTCGGCCACTTCTCGCACCTGCGTCGCGGCTCGGTTGCAGGCTGAATCGTCAAGGTTGATCGTCAAGCCACCGAAGGTCCCGAGGCCGAAGAGATAACGATGCCCCGTCAGCACGCAGGAAAGTCGCAGCAGGTCCTCTTCGAGAATCGCGGCCTGGGCGGATGCAACCGCAAGCCCGGTCGATTCACAGATTCCCTCGATCGCCGCGACATGATGCCGAAGGCGTTCGAGCTCCGCAACGAATATTCTTAGCGCGCGTGCTCTCGGAGGCACTTCCATGTGGCACATGTGCTCCACGGCCTGACAGACCGCGAGTGAATGAGCGAATGCTGACGTTCCGCTGATACGCTCCGCTATCAGCAGAACGTCCTCAGCCCGGCGCCCCTCGGCGATCTTTTCCAGCCCTCGGTATGCATAGAAGAGGCGCGGCTGCGCGCGGATTACATCTTCGCCCACGGTCTCAAGCTGAAAGTGCACGGGCCCGGTTGCGGCGGCATAAATGGGTCCAATCGGCATCAGGAACGCTCCCGCCTCCTCGACGATCTGCCGGGGCTTCCGAGTCAAGTCGGGCTCACGATGAAGTACAGGCTCACTTGCAATGAAGCTCTTACGCATCGGAGCGACGCCCTCATGCCAGGCGTCGTCGTGAAGTACGAAATCGCCGAGGCGCGGATGCCCCTCGAACACCAGTCCGAACAGGTCCTCGACCTCGCGTTCGTGCCAGTCAGCCGCGTGAACGAGCCTGCTGATGCTGGGTACCCGATCCTCGGACGGGGATAGATGAGTAAGCACTTGCAACCAGGCCGCTTCTCGTCCGCCATAGAATACGTACCGCAGCTCCCACCGCGTTCGCTGCTCGACGATCAAGCCGCCGAAACTGTAATGCAGGTCGGAGAACAACCAGTTACAAATCTCCGGTAGCTGCTGAGGCCCACACTCCAGCCGATAAGCCGATTCCGCGCCGTCCTCCTGGCTCAGTTGAACTCTGCTGTTCCAGCGGGCCTCAACCTCATCCAGCACTTTCTGCAGCTCGCGGTGCATCGTTCACCTCGACAGACCGTCGGCAGCCATCTGAAGGAGCTTGTGGAGCGGCGGTGGCATATAGAACCCGAGTATGATGATGGGTGCTGCGGCCAGAATCAGCGTCAGTATGCAGCTCACCGGCAATCTAATTGGCACATTCCCCTCGGTAGCCCGAACCGGGCGCCCGAAAACCATGCGGTTGAGGTGATAAAGAATCCCAAAAAACGCGACAATGACGAATCCAGCGAGCAAAGCGGTTGCAACGTAGTGTTGCTTTGCGATTCCTGAGCGCAGGATCGAAAATTCGCTCAGAAAGACCGCGAGCGGCGGGGCGCCGGCGATCGCGATTCCCCCAAACAGGAGGGCCACGCCCGCAGGCGGTGAGGTTCGTATCAGTCCCCGGACGTCCGCGATTTGTCGCGTGCCCACTGCAACCAATGTCGCTCCGGCCGCAAAAAAGCAAAACGACTTGGTTAGCGTGTGGTTGAGGATTTGATATACGGCGCCGTAATGACCTGCGGCGCCGCCAATCCCCGCCGCAGTCAGGATGATTCCCATATGCTCGACCGTGGAGAATGCGAACAGGCGTTTATAGTCAGTCACCTGAATAATCAGAAACGCGGCAATACCCACCGAGAACAATCCTACGACCATCGCCCACTCGTCGACATCTATCTTTCCTGACGCGTTCAATACCGGAATGAGCCGCAATATCACGTACAGGATGACGGTTGTCTTGATACCGGAAAGCAGGGCGCATATCGGGCTCGGCGCCTGGCTGTGCGCGTCGGGCAGCCACGTATGCAACGGAACCAAACCCACCTTGGCCCCGAACCCCACGAGGATCAGAACGAAAGCGGTCTCAAGCACTCCCGGCGAAACGCTGGGCGCCAGCACGATCAGCGTGCGCCAGGTGTAAGGCCCTTCCGCGTACCGGCCCCGCGTCGCAGCGTACAGTGCGAGGAATCCGAGCAGTGCGATCGCTCCGCCCATGATTGTGAGCACCGAATACTTCCACGCGGCTTCCAGCGCCTCGCGCGTACTTTCGAACGCTACGAGATAGACGGAAAGAATCGTGGTTAGTTCGACCCCGGTCCACACCAGGTTCGGCTCGATAAGCATCGGCACCGAGAGCATCGCGAAGACAAACAGATTGTAATTCGCATAGTACCGGCGCAGATGTCGGGAACTCTTCTCTCTAGCGATATAGCCCCACGAAAAGAGCGCCGCCGTGCTTCCCACCGTCGCGACCAGCAGCAATACTAACGCACTCAGTCCGTCAATCGCGACCCAGTTCCGGATCGCGACTACGGATTCCGCCGCCACGACCCGCAGCGCTGCCGTGGCCGTTAGCACCAGCACGGCGACACATGTGGCAAAGGTTACCGCGGGCGCAACACGCCGACCGAGCGGGAGCGCTGAGATCAGCGCGGCCATTAGCGGAAGTCCGAGAATAAAAAAGAGAATCACTTGCCGGCACCTTCCCGAAGACTCGTGAAGCCGCCGACTTCAGTCGTTCCAACGCGTTCGTGCGTCATACGGGTGAGGACTCCGATCACCAGCGCGATGATCAGCATGTCGAACGGGAAGGCCATCTCGATGACCAGCGGCAGCGTCGGCGCAATAGCAAAGCCACAGAGGAGGGCGCCGTTCTCGATGCCAAAGATACCAATGAGTTGAGGCACTGCCTCGCGCCGGACCGTAAGTGTGTAAATGCCGATGAAGATCCCGGCAAGGCCGATGGGTAGGTTGATGCTTGCGAGGCTGCCGCCCGCGGGCGGGAGATATCCGCTGAGAAAATATGCCAGCAGCGTCAGCCCAAGCGCGATCAGAAGCGAACTCGGAATATTCAACACCTGATCGATCTCGCGTCTGCGAAAAATCGCCTCGGGTACCATGCGTCGAAGCAGCCGCGGAATCACGATCGGTTTCACGACCGCGTCAAGCGCAGCGACCGCGAGCAAGTCGGGCGCGTGCAGGCCAAGGCCGAGCAATAATGCCGATACCACCAGACATATAGACTGAGTAATGTAAAAGCGCTGGCATCCCTGCATCTGGCGTGTTGCCGCCAACCCGAACGAACTCATCAGGAAGAGTCCGGCGGCCAAGCCATTTAGCGAGGTCAGGAGCGCATAGGATCTCGTCATCGGAGTCTCTACTTAAAAGCTTAACAGCCCGGTGATCATTGCGACGACCGAGGTTACGAAGGCAGCGCCCAGAAACTCACTGACCCGAAAGAGCCGCAATTTAGCGAGCGAAGATTCAATCACCACCAGCACGAGTAGAAAAATCCCCACCTTGAACAGCACCAGCGGTACCGCCAGCAGCACTTCGGCGATGCTCTGGCCGCCGGCAAGTCCCCACGGCGTAACCAACACGTTGAGCAGGATGCACATCAGCACCAGCAGCTTCATCTGACCGCCCCATTTCATCAGCGCCATCCCCGTACCTGAGTACTCGAGGCTTTTCGATTCGTCGATCATGGCGAGTTCGAAATGGCCCGCCGGATTGTCCACCGGAATGCGGCCGGCTTCGGCGAGGATGAGCATGATAAACGCGATCACGAGCAGCACGTGCGATGGCGCGAAAAAGTTTGTGCGCGGCGTCACCCAATGCTGCTGCACGATGTAGGGAATCGTCGAACCAGCCACGAACGAAACCGTAAAGAAAACGATCATGAAGACCGGTTCCGCAAGGAAACCGACCATCCGCGTCCGGCTCGCGCCCATCGCACCGTAAGGATTAGCGGTATCCACGGCGGCAAGCGTCGCGAAAAACCCGCCCAGCGCGAGCACAAACCCGCCGCCCAGCATATCGCCCATGAAGGCGAAAAAGAGCGGATAGTTCGTAAGCACCGGAATCAACGTGGTCACGAAGATCGGCGCGACAAACACGACATACGGCGTAAACCGGAAGATCCACGAAGCGTGTTCCGAGATGACTTCGTCTTTGTTGAACAGCTTTCGAAGGTCGCGATAGGGCTGGAAGATGCTTGGACCGCGCCGCGATTGGACGATTTCCTTCAGGCGTGACAACACGCCCGAGACCAGCGGAGCCAGCGCCACCACGAACAAAACCTGAAGCAGGTTGAACCCGATCGAATGCGCCATCGCCCGCTACGCTCGTTCCATGCGGCGTTATGTCTCGCCCCTCGGCGCGTGGTCGGCGCCGATTTGCGAGAGACTTCGAATGACCAGGTAGGGAACCTGAACAAACCAACCCTACCGGCGTACACCTCGGTAGGGGTTATCAGCCCTGCTCAGGAAAGGGCGGTTGTAGCGGTGAACCCCATCACCAACGCTGTCGACAGAAGTCTAGCAAGGACTCCCCAGCAGTCAACTCAAGTCTGGGCGCTAAGATCAAATCCAACTGCCAAGCGCGATTCCTGCAATTGCCGCAACCCCACCCGTCACCACGCTCCCAATAAGGTAGGTCGCGCCAAGCAGCATCTCTCCACCCTGTAGCAAGCGCATGGATTCGTACTCGAACGTGGAAAAAGTCGTATAAGCGCCGACAAAACCCACCGCGAAAAGTAATCGCGCGCCTGGAGCGACCCAGGTGCGGTCCTGCGCAAACGCGAGAAAGAAGCCCAAGATGAAACTCCCCGTAACGTTGATCACGTACGTTCCATAAGGGAACGCAGCACCGAAGCGGCTCGCCACCCAACCGCCCAGTAAGTAACGCGCATTCGCGCCGAGGAACCCTCCTAACCCAACCCACAGCACTGCGGCCAAGCTTTGATACCTCCGGATTGCCTTCAGGCGAGCAGCGCCCGCATCATTTCCGTGCGTCCGACGATACCGACCAGCTCGCCTTCAGCGTCCACCACCGGTAGCCGCTTGACCCGCTTTTCCGCGGACAACGCCAAGGCACTCGCCACGGGCATTTTCTCCCGAACCGTAACCACATCCCGCGTCATGAGTTCCTTTGCGAAGTGGGCGCGCAACTTCTGGATGTGCTTGCGCGCCTCTGCGCTGGCTCGGCCGATAGGGACCTTGGAGATGAGGATTTCCATTATCCCCGGCCAGCTCTCACGGCTCACCTTCGAAATCAAATCAGAGTCGGCGACAATTCCAACGACATGCCTTTTGTCATCCACTACGACTACCCGCTTGTGCGACGATGAAACGAGCAGATCGAAAATTTCTTCAACTGTCGCAGTTTCGTGAACGGTGGGAACTTCGCGGGTCATCACGTCGGCCACCGTAGCCTGTGCGCCGTCGGCGTGCGCCTCGGGATGCCATTCCGGCAGATGGACCGCCGCGATCGTGTTCAAAATATCCAGACGGCCCAGGATGCCCACCAGCTTTCCATCGCTGTCCACGACCGGTAGCCGCTTGAGATGTTTTTCGACCATCAGTCTGGCAGCTCGTCCGAGAACGGCGTCGGGAGTAACCGTCGCCACGTCGCGCGTCATCACTTCCGAAACTTTGTGGTTCGGATTCTCGAGAGACTTGTGAAGCTCGCGCACGTAATCCAAATCGGTCGCCCTTTTCAGACTGATCGTGACGTTCATCCCGCCGCGCGTCAGCAGATCGTTGTCGCTCACCATTCCGACGACCTTGCCTTGGTCGTCGACTACCGGCACTGCCGTGAAGTCCTTATCCAGCAGCAGTTCGACAACCTCGGTGATTGGGCTGTCAGGATGCACCGTGGCCACTTCACGGCGCATCACTTCTGAGACCTTCAAATCGGGTAGCCCCTCTTTGAAGGGAGCACCCGATTGGACGACTTCCACCTCTTGAACCGTGATCAAAGCGCTGGGAGCCATTTCCCGCAGAGGAGCCAGGACGCGATCGATCCGCTCGGGGCGATCCACCACCGTGATCACGAGTGGCTGATCGAAGGACAATCGAAGAATCGCCGCGGTGTGAATCAACGATGAGGCCCCAAACCCCGCAACGCCGCGAGTGGCGGTAGCGCCGCTGCATCCCTCACGCCGGAGCATCTCGATAATCGCCATGTACAGCGCCTGGTGATGGTATTGATCCGTTTCGCCGAGAAAGATCGTGACCTGCTTGGCTCTTCCGGTGAACATCGATCACTGCCCTCCTGGCATTGTGAATGCGCAGGTGTGCCCCTGCGGACCGTTCTTCCGAGAACGTATCAGATGCGAGATGCTCACCATCAAAAAAGGACCCTTTGCCTTTCGGCAGAGCCCTTTCAAAAAGAAAAGCCCCTACCTGTGTTTAACACCAGTAGGGGTCATCAGCTCACTCAAGCGGGAGCGGTTGGCGGTGGAACCCCATCACCGATTGCGATTACCATATGACCGTTCACCAGGCCGCCAGTCAAGATGCGCGTCGAAGACGCGCGCTTGCGATATCCCCATTAAGACCGAGGCTAGATTTTATGGACGAATCAGCAATCGAACAGGTTACCGCGCGAGCGATTCTCGATTCCCGTGGCAATCCCACGATCGAGGTCAGCGTGCTGCTCCACGATGGTTCCAAAGGGCGCGCGGCGATTCCATCGGGCGCGTCAACCGGGTCGCGCGAAGCGCACGAACTCCGCGACGGTGATCCACACCGCTACGGCGGCAAGGGTGTTCTCAAAGCGGTCGCAAACGTTCATGAAATCATCGCGCCGCACGTTCGTGGCCTCGATGCGGCCGCACAAGCGGATCTTGACCGCGCGTTGATTGACCTGGACGGAACCGAGAACAAGGCCCGGCTCGGTGCCAACGCGATCCTCGGAGTCTCGCTTGCAGCCGCGCATGCCGCCGCATCCTCGCGCGGGCTTCCGCTCTATCGTTACCTCGCACCGGATGCACACCTTTTGCCCGTTCCGATGATGAACATCTTGAACGGCGGCAGGCACGCCGAATCAGGCGTCGATTTTCAGGAGTACATGATTGTGCCGGCGGGCGCGCCAAACTTTGCCGAGGCGCTCCGCATGGGGGCGGAGGTGTTTCACGCGCTCGCCGCTGTGCTCAAGTCGCGCGGCTATTCCACGACCGTCGGCGATGAGGGTGGCTTTGCGCCGAGACTGCGCAGCAACGAAGAACCGATCGAATTGATCCTGGAGGCGATTGCGAAAGCGGGCTACCGGCCCGGCGAGCACGCCTGGATCGCGCTTGATCCCGCGGCCAGCGAGTTTTACGAGAATGGGAAATACGTCTTCACGCGCTCCGACGGACAATCGCGCGATGCTGAAGCGATGACCCGGCTATACTCGGATTGGATTAGCCGCTATCCAATCATCTCGCTGGAGGACGGACTTGCCGAAGACGACTGGACCGGCTGGGAGCATCAGACGCGCGAGCTCGGACCTCGTGTCCAGATCGTCGGCGACGACATCTTCGTCACCAATCCGGCGATCATCCGCCGCGCCATCGCTCAGAAAGTGGCAAACTCCGTGCTCATCAAGCTCAACCAAATCGGCACCGTCACGGAAACGCTCGAGGCGATGCGCGTCGCACGTGACGCCGGATATACGTGCGTCATCTCGCATCGTTCCGGCGAGACCGAGGACACCACCATCGCGGATTTTGCAGTCGCCACCGGCGCCGGCCAAATCAAGACCGGGTCCGTCTGCCGCGGCGAGCGGATCGCGAAGTACAATCGGTTGTTGGCAATCTCAGATGAGCTGGGAGCAAAGGCTCGATACGCCGGTGTCTCCGCATTCGCGCGGCGATAAGCTGCTGCGCTCGTACTGGCAATTTCGCCCACCCGCAAGTATCGCGGGCGAAGCGGTGGAGTCCGCTTTTACGCTGTCGCGCCTGCGGCATGCCAATGACTCCTGCATCGGAGTCCGCCATGCGCGTAAGATGCGCGTCAGAACTTGTCGCGAACGCACTCCAACTGGTCAACGCCGTAAAACGCGAGGTTGGTGAGCCCGTGCTCGCTGCGCTTCCGCGCGGCTCGATACACCTGGCCAACGCCGAGTGTCCAGTGGCCAAGGCACTGAGCGCCTTAATTTTGCCAGAAGACCGACGGATTGTCTTTTGCTACCCTTGGTATGCGTCCGCCGCTACCAAAATCTGGCGAGTTTCATTCGCCGATCCTCTCCTGATGTCGGTTACTATGCCGGACGCCATTTACGATTTTGCCGCTGCCTTTCGCCTCAGCCGCTTCCCTGATCTGTTGGAATGATTGAACACTGGCCAGCGGACCGATTGCTCTGCTAAGTTGATTTCAAAGGTGGTGGAGTCCACCAAAACTGCCGTTCCCATCGAGCGGCCGATGACTCCTGCGGTGCAGCGCCGTGGGAGTTTTTTTGTAATAAGGCCGCCGAACCATTCCGCAAACTGCGATCCCGACGTTCAGGCGTCGTGCTAGCAAGAAGCGCTCCAGCCACAGGCGGCTGGAGAATGAGCTTGCCGCCGACAGAAAGTCGGCAACATTTAGTAGAGGCTCGATAAGATGGATATCAGAAAAATTTCAAGCGGCGACAACCCCCCGTCCGAGGTCAACGTGATAATTGAAATTTCTCAAGGCGGTGCACCGATTAAGTATGAGTTCGATCCGGCCTCGGGTTGCCTTTTCGTTGATCGGTTCCTGCATACCCCTATGTCCTATCCAGCCAATTATGGATTTATTCCGCACACGCTCTGTCGCGACGGGGATCCCTGCGACGTGCTGGTTGTCTCACAAGTTCCGATCATCCCACTCGCGGTCGTTCGCTGCCGCCCGATTGGCGGGCTTGCGATGGAAGACGATGATCAGAAGATCATCGCCGTTCCCGTCGACAGATTGAACCCTTACTACGTTGACGCTCATAAGTTGGATGATCTTCCGACCATTCTGCATGAACAAATCAGCCATTTCTTCAACCACTACAAAGATCTCGAAGAAGGCCATCTGCCCAAAATCTCTCGCTGGATGGAACTCGGCGAGACTCTGGAGTACATCAGCGGTGCAATCGCCCGAAGAGCACAGAAGTCCATGAACGGATGAGGACAAACCTCGAGTTTTGCACAGCGATCATCGCAACCCATGCGCAGACCCGGATACTCGAATTGGGAACCCTGCGCGCGCAAATACCGGATTGCCGGTCTCGGCGGATCTCTTGCGCTATGACCAATAGCGACTAGAATCCGATCAGGCGGTGGAGTTCGCCCGAATCGCCGTTTTCCGGTAAACGGCCAATGACTCCTACGGCAGACAGAGCCGTGGGAGTCTTTTATTTCCACGGTCTCTACGTGTGACGGCCAAGGAGAGCACGTGGAACCGCTCCGACGAAACGCATTCGACGATCCCCCGAATAACGCGAAGATCTCGCGCCATCTTCCGCTCTTGGCGTTGATCGACGTCGCGAAGGAACTGGGAAGCCAACGTATCGAGCGCGAGGCGCGGGCGCTGGCTGATCGCGTCGCCGACAAGCGCTTTTTCGTCGCCTGTCTAGGCCAATTCAAACGCGGCAAATCGAGCCTGCTCAACGCCCTAGTCAGCACGCCGGTCCTTCCGACAGCGGTGGTGCCGGTCACGGCCATAGTTACTATCCTTCGGCATGGTCCGATTCTGCACGCTGAGGTTCACTTCGATAACGGATCGCGCCAACACGTTCCGGTCGAGTCGATCTCGGAATACGTCTCCGAGGAACGCAATCCAGCAAACTTTCGAGGTGTCGCAGCCGTCGAAGTATTTGTGCCCGGCGCGCTACTTGCCTCCGGCGTGTGCCTCGTGGACACGCCCGGTATCGGCTCGGTCTTCGCGGCCAACACAGCAGTGACCAAGGCGTTCGTCCCGCATATCGACGCCGCCCTGGTCGTGCTCGGCGCCGACCCTCCGATCTCGGGCGAGGAGCTGGCACTACTTGAACAGATCGCTGCCCACGTCAGCGAGATGGTGTTCGTGCTCAGCAAGACGGATCGTCTGACGACCAAAGAGTGTAACGAAGCGATCGAATTCGCGCGGCGCACTTTGGCCCAGAAAATCAGGCGCGATGTGGGGCACGTATTCCAGGTCAGCGCAGCCGAATGGCTCAATGGCGCGGGTCCACTACGCGACGCTCCCCTGCTGCAGGCGGAACTTGAACGCATCGCGCGCGAGTCCGGTCCGGCCCTTGTCGAGGCAGCGGAGCGGCGCGGTATCGAGCGGCTCTCAGCCGCGCTCGTCCGTGAGATCGACAACCAGCGCAACGCGTTGATTGCGCCCTCCGAGGAATCGCAGCGCATCGCCGAGCGCCTGCGGGAGACTATCGCCGATGCTGAGCGCTCGCTGGGCGATTTGAGCCATCTTTTCAAAGCGGAGCAGGAGCGCGTTTCGCACAAATGCTCGGAGCGGCGCGACCGTTTCCTCTCTGAGGCGATCCCCGCCGCGCGTAAGGAATTTCACGATGCATTAATCGGCACTAAGGCGCGCGGGGGCACCCTCCGCGACCAGGCAACGACCCTGGCTCAGAGAATCTCCCAGCCATTGCTCGACCGATGGCTAACCGAAGAACGTCCCGCCGCCGAGGTCATGTATCGCGAATCCGCGCAGCGGTTCGTTGATATGGCAAACGGCTTTCTCAAACGAATGGCCGACTCCGGCGATCCGGCGCTTGCGAATCTTCCTGAAACCGTCGGCTCCGATTCCGGGTTTCGGGTTAAGGGGCGGCTCTACTACGGACAACACTTCGGTTTCCCGCGTGAGACTTTCACGGGATGGCTTCAGAACCTATTCCGCTCCCGCGCCTACCAGATTCAACGCGTTGAACGGCGGGTCGTGCGATATCTCGATACGCTCCTTTCCTTGAACAGCACAAGAATTCTCAATGACTTCGACGGAATCGTTCGTGAAAGCGCGCGGCGGCTCGAGGCTGAAATCCGCGGACTCCTGAAGGACCTCCAGAGCGTCGCTGGACGCAGACTGGAACATGCTCAGGCTACTCGGGCCGCGGGAGCCGAGGCAGTCAGAGTCGAACTCGCGCGCATCGAAGCGTTGCGGCACCGGACGCTCGATCTGGTCGATGGCCAGTAACATGCTCAGAGTTGAAACTGATCCGACTGGGTTGCTCCATTTCCCGATTCGAAAAGCCACACCGATAGTAACCCTATGACGTTGCCGTCGATTAAGCGGCTAGCAGCACGCCTCATCGCCAGTCTTCCGGGCAGATCTAATGACCAGCGCCGGAAGCGAATCCTGTCAAACCTCGACTGGGTAATCCAAATGCTGCATCAAGTACATGAAGACACGCCGGAAGCGTCGGCGCGATGGTGGGTTAGCGTGAAAGAAGCCGTTCTCAATGAACCCCGGACGACTACCGGTAGAACGGGTCAAACCAAAACCCGTCAATAACCATCGAGCGATGGGGATCCGGTTGTGTCACTGGAAGCGTCAGCACTCATGGGCTTGATCGTCGGTTTCATAGCGCTGCTGATGGCTTTTCTGATCGTCTATGAGGAATACGAGAGGCATCAGCTTGGCGCTTGGCGGCTGTGGAAAGAATCCCTCAGTGGAGGGCTTGCCGCATTCCTCTTCTCAATAGTCGCTGGCTATTGGCTCTCCCATTTCGTCCTCGGTCCGTATGGCGTCACCGGATGAAGCGGTTGCACCGAGGCTCCAGGTTCCCGTGTTTCTCAGAACACCAAGACTATCTCCGGATTGCTCCCTCGATTAGTGTCGCCGCCTCGCTTTCGTCCAACCACCCAAAACCCTTCACCCTTTTCCCCTCTTTGAGACTTTTGTAGTGCTCGAAAAAGTGGCGGATCTGCTCGCGCAAAATCGCGGGCAGGTGGTGCTTTTCCGGGTTAGTCCGTTACTGCCCCGACGCTGCTGGACGACACCTGGGCGGCATACTTCGCTAGTACGCCTCGCGTGTACCGAGGCGCAGGCGCGCGCCGTGCAGACCGTCGCCGACCGATCTCCGCTTCCGGCACGTTCAGGGTAAGAAGATGTTTGTTCGCATCAATCGTGATCGAATCAGCTTCGTGCTCCAGCGCGATCAGTCCGCCGACCTGTGCCTCGGGCGCTACATGGCCGACCACAAGGCCGTACGTGCGCCCCGAGAAACGGCCGTCCGTGATCAGGCCGACCGCGTCGCCCAACCCAGCGCCGATAATCGCTGACGTTGGTGACAACATCTCGCGCATTCCCGGTCCACCCTTCGGCCCTTCGTAACGAATCACGAGCACGTCCCCGGCTTTGATCTTCCCGGCCAGGATCGAACTTAGACAGTCCTCCTCGCATTCGAATACTTGCGCCGGTCCGGTGATGTGATGGCTCTTGATCCCGATGATTTTGACGACGGCGCCCTCGGTCGCCAGGTTGCCTCTCATGATTGCCAGATGGCCCTGCGGATAGACCGGCTTATTCCACTGATGGATAACCGCCTGGTCCATGCGAGGCGCATCAGGCACTTCAGCGAGATTCTCCGCAACCGTTTTCCCGGTAATCGCAATCACGTCACCGTGAAGGAGTCCGCGATTCAAGAGCATCTTCATCACCTGCGGAATACCGCCGGCTCGGTGCAAATCGGTCACCGCGTAAGGTCCCGACGGCTTCATATCGCACAGCACCGGCACCTGCACACGAATCGTCTCGAAGTCGTCGATAGTCAGCGGCACTTCAGCCGCGTGAGCCATCGCGAGCAGATGGAGTACGGCGTTGGTCGATCCCCCGACCGCCATCACGACCGAGATCGCATTCTCGAACGCCTTGCGTGTCATGATCTGTCGCGGCAACAATTGCATGCGGACCGCCTGCACGACGGCGTGCGACGGCGACTAGTGGGTCGCTTCGGAGAGGCACCCGGACACGCGCGGTGCTCCACTTCGAGCAATTCTCTCTCGTCGATCTTGTGAGCACTGAACTTGACGTAGGGCTTCCGGTGGCCGCACAAAGGGCGTGAAACGATTCTCGAACAGATCAAGGAAGGTCTTCGTCGCACAGGCTTGGGCAGAGGGGATGCAATATATGGTGAAGTTTAAAACGATTGAGATCTTCGAAGCTCCGAAGTGGTTGCGCACATTAAGCGAATGCACAGGCCTGGCACTATCGCTGAGTTGGCTCGGATATGCGGGATATGTGTCAATCACCAATCACCTCTGAAATAACGACCTCAGCGGCACGTGCCGATTTGGCGATCCACGTCACGCGAGATTGCCCCTGGCAGCACCACTTCGGGCGCTTCGGCACACAGCCCGGTCACAAGTTAATCTCTCCAGCAAACTAGTGGGATGTACACACCAAAATGAAAAACATCCGTTCCCTTGGTTGCCGTTTTGGCCGGAAGTCGAGGACTGTGGAATACCTGTCTGGCTCGCGGCGCTGATAATTCTCGGCATCTTCGTCGGTTTCATCTTGCTCTGCTACCACGCCTAAATGCTGGCCAAAGCCATCGGTTTTCTCCGCCAGGCAAAGTTAAGCGGCTTCAGCGAGTTGGATACCCACAAGCCTCGAAAGTTTCGGTACCCGTTGAAACCAGATCACCATTTCGAGAACAACTGAGTTCTGACGCTTCGAATATCTCCTGATCTAAACGCAGGCGCTTCGCTGTGAGCCGACCCGCGCGCGCTACGTAAACTCCGCGCAGCAGTCCCCTTTGCCGCACATCCACTCCCCCCTCGGCTCCGCTTCGCACCGCTCCAAGTGGTCGCGTTCATTCCACTAGCAAGCCGCGCCAGCCCGTTCGGGCCGCTTCGCTGTGGCACGTCCTGCCGCCCGCTCCGCTCGCGCATCTAGAAATCTGCGCACGGCCATCCTGTTCCGGGTGAGATGGCCGCGCGAAAAAAAGTTGCGCGGTGATGAAAACAAAGCGCAGCACGCCCTGCCCGATGACGGGAAGCGGGCGCAAACGAACAAGGAGGTTCGTAGTCATGTCAGTTAACAAGGTGATCGTGATCGGCAATCTGGGAGCTACCCCTGACATTCGTGCTCTGCCCTCCGGTCAGAACGTGGCGAATTTCTCGCTCGCGACGACCGCGCGCTTTAAGGATCGCAACGGCGAACAGCAGAAGCGGACCGAATGGCATCGCGTGGTTGCGTTCGGAAAGCTCGCTGACACCTGCCAGCAGTTTTTGACCAAAGGCCGCCAGGTCTACGTCGAAGGACGGCTGACGACCCGGCAGTACGAGGCGAAGGGCGGAAGCGGAAAGCGCAGCCGCACCGAGATTATAGCGCTTCAGATGCGCATGCTCGGCAATCGCGCGAACGGCAGCGCGCCGAAAGCGGAAGCGGGCGACGACATCCCATTCTGAACTCATCCAACCGAGAGAGAGCCGTGAAAGCGGCTCTCTCTTTCACCGCCAATATCAACTCGGAGATTACTACAATGGATGTATATGGCATCGTTACCGAAAAGATAATCAGTATGCTCGAAAACGGGATTGTACCGTGGCGCTGGCCGTGGACCTCAGCCGGACTGCCACGCAACCTTGTGAGCAAGAAGCCAGCGATACAATCCTGTCGTCATCCACAACTACTGCCGGAGCGCTCGGCCATCAACGGCAACCGCGCGCCGGCTCTCTTCCCTCTATAGCGAGGTTCGCCGGCGCTTGGAGGCCGCGGGCGTAAAGCCGCCCGGCAAATGCGGTCCGCGCGATCGAGCGCTTTCTGCGACAGCGCCGGATGCATCATCCTCAAACTCCGAAGACGTATCGTCGCGTGCTTTATGGCTTCCAGGATGTTGTGCGGCGATGCGAGCGCTCATCGTCGCGCGTAAGCCTGCAGACCTTGCGGGGTTGGCTGCAGGAGCGCGGTGCGGAGTGGTCCGCGTTCACGCTTCTTCACCGTGCCTGCATCATCGATCGATTCCTCGACTTCCTTGTGCGCGAAGGGTCGATCGCGAGCAACCCGGTCGCGGAGCTGCGCACCAAATACTTGATAAAGGGTAGCGCGGCGATCGTGCGAGCGCTCCTCGCCTCCGAGCCCGACCGGGCGCTGGAAGCGCTGCAGCAGTTGCCTCAGTTCGGCAGCGTGCTCGGCATAACCTCGTTTACCGACTTCCTGGAGGAGTTACTGGTCGCCGAGCGCGAATCGCGCCGGGCACGGGCGCGCGAAATGTTCGCGCGGGTGGCCGGCTTCCCGGCCATCAAGACGCTTGACCAGTACGACTTCGGGCTTCGCCACCGGAGCGCCGCGCAAGCAGATCATGGAACTGGCGAGCCTCGCCTTCGTCGAGCGTGCCGAGAACGTGGTCTTCCTCGGACCCTCGGGCGTGGGCAAGACTCACCTCGCGATCGCGCTCGGCTACCTCGCCACTCAGAAGGGTTACAAGACTCGCTTCTTCAGTGCGGCCGACCTGGTGCTGATGCTGGAAGCCGCGCAGCGCCAGGGCCGCTATCGCGAGGTCATGCATCGCGCGGTCAACGCCTACAAGCTGCTGATCGTCGACGAGATCGGCTATCTGCCGCTCAGCCGCGAGCAAGCCAACCTGTTCTTCCAGATCGTCGAACGACGCTATGAACGCGGCGCGATGATTCTTACCTCGAATCTCACCTTGGGCAGTTGGGACAGCGCTTTCGCCGGCGACAGCGTGCTGACCGCCGCAATGCTCGATCGCATCCTGCACCACTCGACTATCGTCAGCATCAATGGGGAGAGCTTCAGACTCAAGGATAAGCGCAAGGCCGGGCTGCTGGCGGCTCCGCTCAAAGCCAGTAAGCATCAGACGGAACGGCGAGGGGGAGACCCCCCTCGCGCTCCCCCTGATCAGACCGCTCCATGTGGGTCAGTTTTACTTCGGCGATCCGAGCATAGGTGGGTCAACATTCAATCGGCGTTGACAGCGCCAAGTCTGGCGTCGAAGACCGTCACGCCGCACAGCTTTCGGCACGCTACCGCTGTGCATCTGGTTACGGCAGGCGTCGATATCACGGCGATCAGAAGCTGGCTTGGCCACGTCAGCCTCGACACTACCAACCACTACGCTCAGGCCAATCTGGAAACCAAGCGCAAAGCTCTTGAACGTGTCGGACGAGGGGCCAGGGCGGGAAAACTTCCGCGATGGAGGCGCGACCGCGGCATCCTTGAGTGGCTCGACTCGCTGTAGTCTGCAACAAAAATAATGTGAAGGAGACGAAGCTCAATCGCTGGAAAACAGCAGTGAAAGCCAGTCTCCTTCGCATTACGCTCTCCTGCTGATTATTAAAGAAGCTTCGCGATGATCGACGGTTTGTGATTGTGGCGGCTGCCCAGGCGCAACACGCAGCCGATTACATTCTTGGCCGCAACGCGGCTGCCTGAAAATTCGCGGCGCTCGCGCGATGCGCGGGCGCCGGGCTTTGGAAGCGCGAACTGCATGCTGTAACAAACCTCAGGTTGATGTCCTGCAGGCCAGCAAGAACCCAAGGCTAGGACAATTGGCGGGCCTGCAAGCGGTCTGACTGGACGCCATCCACACCCTCGTCATCACGCCCTAGCTGGCGTGATGTCTGTATGGGCGAAGTCATCACCTTTGAAGAGCAGCGGTTCACGCATAACCTTGGCGAGTGCGTATGCGAAGCAATCGCCGAAGTTCAACTTCGCCGGATGCCCGCTGCCTTTTCCAAAATCCCGGTAGGCCTCGCGCGCAATCCGAGCCTGAGCTTCGGTGACAGGCTCAATCACGAGTTGAGCCTCTCTCACTAGGTCATCGAAGCGGCGGCTTGCGATAGGATCGCGGCTCCCGTCGATGACGATCGCGGTTTCGACGAAGTTGGCCGCAGAGATACGGCGGCTAACGGCGGCCTCAATTGCTCTCGCACAGGCAACCGCCTCCGGTTCGTCGCGAAGAATCGCGATGAGAGCCGAGGTATCGATGATCATCTTGGCAATCCGCGATCATCGTATAACAGTTCGCCATGCTCAGCAGATCGGAACGGTTCCTTGAGATGCGTTGCGCAATCCTTGCCAATCTCGACCAGCCGGTCCGCAAGGCTCACACCTTTCGCGCGCCGCAAGCGGTCGAGGCGCTCACGCACGGCTTCAGTAACCGCCGCCGTCATGCTTTCCCCGGTCAACGTCGCAAGTTCCTGCGCCAGCCGATGCGTCTCCTCATTCTTGATGTTTAGTCCCATTCTATAGACCGTTCTACCATATCGTACTACCATTCTACCAGTAGCCGAGACTTGCAGTAGTGCTCGACAAAAGAACAGTTCCCCGAAGACCCAGCCTGAGGTCTGCAGACGGCACCTTGACTGCGAGGAAGGTCCCTCGCGTTCAGCGCCATTGTTTCGGCGCAGCGTGCATCAAGGTCCGCCGACACGTCAACCGCTTCGGGCAGGAGCAGCGCGCACGGTCGCAACTGCGCCAGCGCAACTGGATTCGGTTGCTTCGCCGCGCTGGATTGCGCCATCGGCCGCTCTACCAGTGCCGGCACACTTACGCGACGCTGCTGCTCAGCGCCGACGAGGACATCCGCTTCGTGGCTTCGCAGATGGGGCATACGACGCTCGCGATGCTTATACGCCCGGTGGAGCCGGCGGTCGCCTGCCGGCGGGAATGCCATCAGCAAGGCGCTGGAGGCCTCAGGCCTGCAAAAAAAGCCAGAATTTTGCCAGAAAGTGGTCTCCGGGGAAGATGGGCCGACAGGTCACGATAGTGGAAAAAGCCTTGATTTCCCTAAGAGATTTACTGGAGCGGGTGATCGGTTTCGAACCGACGACCTTGTGCTTGGCAAGCACACGCTCTACCAACTGAGCTACACCCGCTCCCTGCGCGAGGCCGGACCATACCGTCTACCGAGCCGCGCCGCGCTTGTCAAATCGCTGCCTGCCGGACGCCTTGCCCCTCGCCGCGAAGGCTCGACACCCGGAACGCCTTGACGAAGTAGTCCACCCCGGACCAGATACTCACGACCATCGAAATCCACAGCACGAACATCCCGGCAGCGAACAAATCAACGTTGAAATAGGTGTAATGGATTAGCAGCGCCTGGATTGCGATCGACTGCAGCACCATCTTGTACTTGCCGAGTTCGTCGGCCGCCATCACCCTGCCCTCCGCCGCCGCGATCGCGCGCAGTCCGGTGACCGCAAGCTCGCGCGTGACCAGCACCACCACTATCCAGGCGGGCACTCGCGGCTCGCGCGCCGTCCCGGCCAGCATCACCAGCGCTGCCGTCACGACGATCTTGTCCGCCAGCGGATCGAGGAACTTGCCCAGCGTCGAACCCGATCCGTAGCTCCGCGCAATATATCCGTCGAGGAAATCGCTCAGCGTCGCCAGCAAAAAGACCCCGGCCGCCGCGGCCGCCGCCGTCGGACCCGCAAGCGTGAGCAGCCACACCATCAGCGGCGTGATCGCTATTCGGAGCAGCGTGATCAGATTGGGAGTGGTCAATTTAATCGCGCGGCGGCTGCCGTCTATCAGCCCGCCCCTCGGTTCCTTGCGTCCTTGATTGTCCAGACTATGGCAATCGCGCCAACCGGGCAAAGCCCACTTGTCTCGCGTCCTTGACGGGCCGCTTCGCCCTCGCGTAGCGTCAAAATTGTGAACTATCCGTTACATGCAAGGGCCGCGGCCGCCTCGGCAAGTCAGCGCGTCGCGCCCGCTCCGTTCATACTATGACGTTTGACGGCAACAGCGGTTTCAGCAGCGATTTCCTCGTCATCGGCGGCGGAATCGCGGGGCTGGTATTTGCGATTCGGGCGTCCGAGTTCGGCACCGTCACCGTGCTGGCCAAGTCCGACAGTGCCGAAGCCAACACCGCCTATGCGCAGGGCGGAATCGCGAGCGTCTGGAGCGTCGACGATTCTTTCGAGTCGCATATCGAGGACACGCTCCGCGCGGGTGCGGGCCTTTGCCGGCGCGACGCGGTCGAGGCGATCGTACGCGACGGGCCCGAGGCGGTGCGCGAGCTTATCTCGCTCGGCACGCGCTTCACTCGCGTCGAAGAGGGTGGCGAGGACGAGTACGACCTTGGCCGCGAGGGCGGCCATAGCCATCGCCGCGTCCTTCATGCACAAGACCTGACCGGCCGCGAAATAATGCGGGCGCTCGGCGAGGCCGCTCGCGCGCGCCCCAACATCCGGATTCTCGAAAACAAGCTCGCTGTGAACCTGCTGATCGAGCCCGACGTCGCGGCGCGATGCTGGGGCGCCTATGTCCTCGACCGCCGCACCCAGGCTATCGACCGCTTCGTCGCGCGGGCCACGATGCTCGCGACGGGCGGCTCCGGCAAGGTCTATCTCTACACCACCAACCCCGATATTGCCTCGGGCGACGGCATCGCGATGGCTTACCGGTCGGGCGCGCCGATCGCCAATATGGAATTTATCCAGTTCCATCCGACCTGCCTCTATCATCCCGCCGCCAAATCGTTCCTGATTTCCGAGGCGCTGCGCGGCGAGGGCGCGATCCTGAAGCTCCCCGACGGCACGCCCTTCATGAGCAAGTACCATCCCGACGCCGAGCTTGCGCCGCGTGATGTCGTCGCACGCGCGATCGATTCCGAGATGAAGCGCCGCGGACTCGATTACGTGCTGCTTGACATCAGCCATCGCGAGGCCGGTTACATCCGCGATCGCTTTCCCAATATCTTCAAGCGATGCTTGAACTTTGGCTACGACCTTACCACCGGCCCAATCCCGATCGTTCCCGCCGCCCATTACGGTTGCGGCGGCGTGATGACCGATCTGCACGGGCGCACCGCAGTCGCCCAGCTCTATGCCGCCGGCGAGGTCGCGATGACCGGGCTGCACGGCGCCAACCGCCTCGCCTCGAACTCGCTGCTCGAGGCGGCCGTGATGGGCCGGCGCGCCGCGCTCGCCGCCCGGGACGAACTTGCCGGAACAGTACAACGCCGTCCGCCCAGGTTTCGTGAATGGGACCACGGCCGCGCGATCCGGCGCGACGAACGCGTCCTGATCACGCAAAGCTGGGACGAGATTCGCCGCCTGATGTGGAATTACGTCGGAATCGTCCGCAGCAACAAGCGGCTAAGCCGCGCGCTTCGGCGTATCGAGCTGCTCAAGGACGAAATCCACGGCTACTACTGGGACCATCTGATCGATTCCGACCTGGTCGAGCTGCGCAACCTGGTTGCGGTCGCCGAAGTAGTGGTGCGCTCGGCGATGAGCCGGATGGAATCGCGCGGACTCCATTACACAATCGACTATCCAGAGCGCGACGACAGCAAATGGCTCCACGACACCATCCTGACCCGCTCGTAGCCGAGCTGCTAACGCCCGGCGATTAGCCACTGTTGCCAGACGGCGCCGCCCGTCAGGCGTCGGCCGGTTCGGTATCCGACGGCGCGGCGATCGCCCCCTTGACCGCCGGATCGACGTACTCGAAGACCAGCTTGTCGTCCGCCAGATCGACCTTCGCGATGCCGCCTTTCGCAAGCTTGCCGAAGAGCACCTCGTCCGCCATCGCCCGCGCGATCTCGGCCTCGATAAGCCGCGCCAGCGGACGCGCGCCGAAGCGCGGGTCGAAGCCCCGCTTCGCGAGCCACTTGCGCGCCTCGGATGACACCTCGAGCGTGACTTTCTGCGCGACGAGGCGCTCGGCCAACTCGGCGACGAACTTGTCGACCACCATCGCGACGATCTCCGGACCGAGCGGCGCAAATTCGATTATCGACGACAGCCGGTTGCGAAACTCGGGGCTGAACATCCGATCGATCGCGCTGCGCGGATTCCCGGTCGCGGCCGCGGTGCCGAAACCGATCATCGCGCGCGCCAGCTCCTGCGCGCCCGCATTGGTCGTCATCACGATTATGACGTTGCGGAAGTCCGCCTTGCGCCCGTTGTTGTCGGTCAGGGTCGCGTGGTCCATCACCTGGAGCAGGATATTGAAGAGGTCGGGATGCGCCTTTTCGATCTCGTCCAGCAGCAGCACGCAATGCGGCGTCTTGTTGACCGCGTCGGTCAGCAGCCCGCCCTGATCGAATCCGACGTAGCCCGGAGGCGCGCCGATCAGCCGCGACACCGTGTGCCGCTCCATGTACTCGCTCATGTCGAAGCGCAGAAACTCGACGCCCATCACCTTGGCGAGTTGGCGCGCGACTTCGGTCTTGCCCACTCCGGTCGGACCGGCGAACAGAAACGCGCCGACTGGCCGGTCGGGATGCGACAGGCCCGAGCGCGCGAGCTTGATTGCGCGCGCGACCGCCTCGATCGCGACCTCCTGTCCAAAGACGGTGCGCTTCAGGTCGGTCTCCAGGTCCTGCAGCCGCGCGCGATCGCTCGACGATACGGTGCGCTCGGGAATCTTCGCCATCCGCGCTACCGTCCGTTCAGAATCACGCGCGCCGACCACTACGGCCTCGGGCCGCGACTTGGCGCGCAATCGCGCCGCCACTCCCGCCTCGTCCATCACGTCGATCGCCTTGTCGGGCAGATAGCGATCGTTGATATAGCGCGCCGAAAGTTCGACCGCCGCGCGCAAGGCGCCCGCCGTATAGCGGACGTTATGATGCTTTTCGTAGTGGCCGCGCAGCCCGCTCAGGATCTTGATCGCCTCGTCCTGCGTCGGCTCGGGCACGTCGATCTTCTGGAAGCGGCGCGCGAGCGCCTTGTCGCGATCGAACGAGCGCTTGTACTCCTGGTAGGTCGTCGACCCGATACATCGGAGCTCGCCCGAAGCGAGCGCGGGCTTGAGCAGATTCGACGCATCCATGGTCGATCCCGAGGCCGATCCGGCGCCCACGATAGTATGAATCTCGTCGATGAAAAGTACGATCTTCGGATTTCCGGTCGCGGCCTTGATTACCGCCTTGAGCCGCTGCTCGAAGTCGCCGCGAAACCGCGTACCCGCCAGCAGCGCGCCCATATCGAGCGCGTAGATTTCGACGCCCTTCAACACCGGAGGCACGCGGCCTTCGTGAATCGCGAGCGCGAGCCCCTCGGCCAGCGCGGTTTTGCCGACGCCCGCCTCGCCCACGAACACCGGATTGTTCTTGCGCCGCCGAAGCAGAATATGGATCGCGCGTTCGATCTCGTTCGCGCGCCCAATCAACGGATCGATCGAGCCCTTGGCGGCGCGCTCGGCCAGGTTGATCGCGTAACGGCTGAGCGCCTTGGCGGGCGAGAGCTTCGGTGCGTCGCCAGCCTCGCCATCGCCCTCACCTTCCATCTCGGCCTCTTCGTCATCCGCCGCGCCGCGTTCGCCGGCCCGCTCGGACGGACTATCGGCGCCGATTTTCGAAACGCCATGCGAGATGAAATTGAGCAGGTCGAAACGGGTCACCTCCTCCTGCTGGAGGAAAAAGACCGCGTGCGATTCGTTCTCGCGGAACATCGCGACCAGCACCGCCGGTCCGTTGAGTTCGGTCTTGCCCGCCGACTGCTCATGCATCGCGGCCAACTGCAGCACGCGCTGAACCCCGGCCGCGTAATGAGGCGCGACGCGCGCACCCTTGGGCATTGGCTCAAGGCCTTCGTCGAGATAGTTACGCAGCTTCGAGCGCAGCGAATCGAGGTTGGCGCCGCAGTTGCGAAGCACTTCGCTGGTAGTGACATCATGGAGCATCGCGTACAGCAGATGCTCGAGGCAGACGTATTCGTGGCGGCGGTTGGAGGCCTCGGTCATCGCAAGCTGCAGGGTTACCTGGAACTCGCGGCTTATCATCATCCCAGAAGACGGCATCCTTGTTTCAGGCGTCGGCCGGGCGCGCCGGGTCGGCTATGATTTGCGCGGGCCGCGCGTTTACTCCTTCTCCATCACGCACTTCAGCGGAAACTCGCCCTGTCGGGCAAGCTCCTCGACCGTGCGGGTCTTGGTTTCAGCAACTTCGTACGGATAGACCCCCGCCACACCCATCCCGTTCTGATGGACGTGCAGCATGATTCGGGTCGCCTCGGCGTGGTTCTTGTAAAAGACGCTCTTCAAAATCTCGACCACGAACTCCATCGGCGTGTAGTCGTCATTGAGCAGAATGACCTTGTAGAGCGGCGGGCGCTTGGTGCGAGTCTCCGTCTTGGTGCGGCGCTCGATCACCGTGTCGCCGCCGGGCGGACGTCCAGTCTCACCGCCGCCGTCCTTGCGGCGCGCATCAGTTTCGAGTCGGCCTCTTTCACCAATCATAAGGCTATCGCAACCCTGTCGTTCGGCTCACGGCAATAATCATAGCAGAAGCGCCACCCCTTGTTGGAGTCTATCGCACCGGCAAAACGATGAATCCGTGCTATCACACTTTTGCCGCGCCGCGGCTACCGATAAGCTCGAACGGAGACCGGCGCGGACGACACGGCGGCCGGAACCTGATGCAAGAGATCGAAAACAGAATCGATATTTCGGTGGTCGAAGGAATCGGGCGTATCGCGCGCGAGGAATGGAATGCGCTCCTGATCGAAGACGATTCGCCCTTTCTCGATTGGGACTGGCTCGCCGCGATGGAAGATTCCAAGAGCGCGGTGCGCGCGACCGGATGGGCGCCGTATCACATGGCGATGCGCGACCGCGCGTCGGGCCGGCTCGTCGCCGCATGTCCGCTCTATCTCAAATCGCACAGCATGGGCGAGTTCGTCTTCGACCAGGGATGGGCCGATGCCGCCGAACGCTCCGGCCTCAGCTACTACCCGCGATTGCTGGTGGGCGTGCCCTTCACGCCGCATACCGGACGCCGATTCCTGGTCGCACCCGAGGCCGGGCGCGAGGAGGCGCTAGCCGCGATGGCGCGGGCGCTCGCTTCGATCTGCACGGACAACAAACTCTCTTCGGTGCACGTCAACTTCTGCCTGCCCGAAGAAGCGCAAGCGCTTGCGCGCGCGGGATTCCTCGAGCGGCTCGGCTATCAGTATCACTGGCGCAACGGCGGATTCGCGAGCTTTGACGACTACCTGGGCCAGCTCAAGAGCAAACGGCGCTATGCGGTCCGGCACGAGCGCGCCGCGATGGCCGAGCAGGGTGTCACGATCCGCGTCTTCACCGGCGACGCGATTCCCGATTCGATCTTCGGTCCGATGTACGATCTCTATCTGACCACGATCGAAAAGCTCTACTGGGGCAGGCAATATCTCACGCGCGAGTTTTTTGCCCTGATGCGCACTCGCTTCAAGCGCTACGTATGCCTGGTCTGCGCCTATCGCGGGCGCAAGCTTATCGCGGGCACCTTCAACCTGCAGAAGTCCGGCGTGATGTACGGGCGGTACTGGGGATGCTTCGAGGAGCTCAAGTATCTGCACTTCAACGTCTGCTACTACGCGGCGATCGAGCATTGCATCAATAGCGGCATCGGGCGGTTCGAGCCGGGCGCGGGCGGCGAGTACAAGTGGCTGCGCGGCTTCGACCCGGCGCTCACCCACAGCGCGCATTTTATCCAGCACCCGGGATTGCGGCGCGCAATCGGAAATTCACTGGTCCGCGAGCGGCGCGAAGTCGAAGCGTGGATCGCCGAGGGTCACGAGCGCAGCCAGCTCAAAGCCCCCGCCCCCTCCAACTCGGAACCGCGCTAGCGTTCCGCTTCGCCGGTCGCGCCCCGCTTCCCGATGGAGATTATGTTGGGCTCGACACTCACTTTTAGGTGCGACGGTTCAAAGGTTCGGGTCCTCGGAACAAAAGCGGTTCGCCCGCCCATACGATGTACCAGTAGAAAAAGTTGGTCTCATAGGTCTCGTCTGGCGGACCCCCACGATAGCTAATGCGACCGCAGAGTGCAGGCCGCAAGCTGCCCTCTCCGTTCAAGTCTCCAAAGTTAACCGGTACAGGGAATCGTCTGTCGGTTTCACCTGCGCGCATGACGGTACCACTGATCCTCTGCCGGTGCTCTGGCCCATAGTTAGGCGGGTTCGGAACGTACAAGCCCCTAGGTATGTTTTCGGGATTCTCAAACACTTGGCGAGCGACCATTATTTCGATTATGTCCGCTGGTCCAGTTCCGGCATTGTCGCAAGTCATATAGATGTCGAGCCCCCGGGCTTCGTGGGCGATCTCCCTTACAAGAACAAACGGGCGGTTTTGATGAACAAGGGCCTTAGCGGCTTCGGCGCTATCACGCGCCGCATCGGCGGCGCTCTTGGACGCGCAGAAATTCAGAACCGAAACGAATATCGCCAGCGCGCCAACGATTACTAGCAATCCGGTATAGGTCGCCTCTTTCTGTGCATTGGCGTCGGCATTGCTCTTGTCGCCGTCCAGATATGGAGCTTGGGTCTGTATCGGAAGGGACGCCGATGGGTCGGCGCTACTCTGTACTGTCTGACTTGCGTTGATCTTCTGAGTGATTTGAGGGCGTTCGATTTCGGAAGTGCTGGCGCTTTTTGGAATTGGCTTTGTTGGTTCGCTGCCTGCGGCGCTCAGGAGTAATGCCGACGCGATCAGGATCGACGCGAACAATTGCTTTGAGCGCATCTTCAAAACTCAAGGGATGTAAAGACACGGGCTTGGCTTTTGGCATTTTTCAACCTCTGGCCTGCACCCCAATTTCCGACCATTCATAAGTA
>Ga0307372_10000908_pt1 | contig 51873 bp, 48 predicted proteins | sample OX1MG_FD_202533 | JGI IMG/M metagenome (GOLD analysis project Ga0307372, IMG submission 202533) | Soil microbial communities from Risofladan, Vaasa, Finland - OX-1 | ecosystem: Environmental > Terrestrial > Soil > Coastal area > Acid sulfate soil | place: Finland: Risofladan, Vaasa | collected...
TCACCGACAGCATCTTCTGCGACTACGGCTCGTTTCAACTGCCCATCCGCGAGTTCGCCCGCCAGGAATTCTTGAGCGGCCGCTTTCCGCTCTGGATTCCTTACCTGGGCTGCGGCACGCCGTTGCACGCCGGCCAGCAGGCCTCGCTTTGCCAGCCGATTCTCACTCCTCTCGTGCTCCTGCTCGGGGCGAATCACGGAATCAAGGTCTCGCTCTTCGTCCACTTGGCTCTGGCCTTCGCGGGCACGTACTGGCTGGCGCGTGATTTGTCGATAAGCCGCTGGGGCGGCTCGCTGGCGGGCGTGGTCGCTACCTGGGGCGCCTTCCCCGTGATGCACCTGATGGAAGGGCACGTCATCATCGTCGACGAATACGCGCTGGCGCCTTGGTTCTTGGTGAGCCTTAATCGCCTGCTGGCCACGCCGACGCCCCGCAACGCCGCCTTCTTGGCCCTCACAATCGGCTGCATGGCCGTCTCGGGCCAGCCGCAGATTCTGTATTACACTCTGCTGTTTGGCTTCCTGTGGGCCGCCGGATCGCTGGTTTTTTGCGGACAACGATCGTCGCCGCTCGTAGGGTGGGACAAGCTTGCGGAGCAAGCGCCGGCCCACCGTGAGAAAGGAAGAAGGCAGAAATCTTCTTCCGCCTTCATCCTTCTGCCTTCTGCCTTTTACAATGGTGGGCCGGCGCTCGCAAGCTCGCTTGTCCCACCCTACGGCTCTGCCGCCGCGTTTCGCATGAGGGTGATCGCCTGGGGCGCGGCGGCCTTGGCGTGCGGCTGCCTGCTCGGCGCGGTGCAGCTTCTGCCTTCGTTGGAATTGACGCTCGACGGACTATCGCAATCCGAACGGGGCAGGTCGGAATACGCCTCGCAGCACGCCCTCAACGCCATCGACTTCGCGCGGCTCTTGGTTCCCAACGCGATGGGCAATCCTCTCTGCGGACTCAAACGCTTTGACGAGGTCGATTTCGTTCACGAGCGCATCGGCTACCTGGGCGTCCTGCCGCTCTTGTTGGCAGTCTACGGCCTGACGCGCCGTTCTTGCGCGCGCTGGCAATGGGGCGCCGCGACGCTGGTGCTGTTCGGCTTGACGATCGCGCTGGGCAACAACACGCCAGCCTTCGGGCTGATGGGCCGCTCGATACCGGGCCTCACGTTGTTTCGCTGTCCGGGCAGGATCTTTTCGGTGCTGACGCCGCTCATCGCGGTATTGGCCGCGCGCGGCCTGGACGTGTGGGCCGAACGTTTTACCAACGTAAAGCTTCGCCGAACCCGTTCCCGTTTTCACACTAACCCGAAGCGCAAGCGAGGTTTTGCCGCCTTTTCGCGTTCCTCGCTGGCGCTTCGGGTTTGTGTACGGCGCCTGCGTACCGGGTTCGGCGAAGCTTTACGTCCCAAGGGCGGCATTCCGGCTGCTTGGCGGCTGGCCCTCGCCGGGTGCGCGATCTCGGCCTTGATCGCCTTCGGCGGCGTGGCCGTCTACCAGCGCTACGAGTGGAGCGGCTACGTCGACTACGCGCAGCGGCACGTTCTCTGGGAGCTCGCCGCTTCGGCGGCGACGATCGTGGTCGCGGCGGCCGTCCTGTGTACCTTGCCGAGACGGCTGCCGCCCGCGCTCTGCTGCTTGGCCGCCCTGGCCGCCACGATGCTCGACCTGGGCGATCAAACCCTGGGCAATTTTTCCCTCGAGCCGCGGCAAGCGGTTACCGCGCCATCTGTAGGGAACGGACTCCGTGCCGTTCCGGGTCCGCGCGTAGGGAACGGACTCCGTGCCGTTCCGGGACCGTCCAACGCTGACCTTGCCGACGAGACGGCCTGGGAAGGCCATCCTCCAATCCGTCTCGTCGTCAACGACAATTTCCAGTTCTGGCCCGGTTCGTTGGCTGGTACGCGAATTGTGCCGCTGGTCGTTGCCGCCCGCCTGCCGAGCCTGATCACGAACGAAGGGGGCGTTTTGCCCGGCAGCCTGTCGCGGCTTTACCGCGCGATCGAAAAAACGCCCGGCGTCGGGCTGGCGCTGGCCGGCTGCAATTACACCTGCAATCGCACGGGCGACGTCTGGGAGCCGCTACCCGGAGCGCTCCCGCGCATCCGGCTGGTTCCGGCGGCCGATCGCGGGCTGGTCTTCACGCCGGTCGAAGAGATGACCTCGACACAAGTGGCTTCCTTGCGCGAGCGACGGATTGGCAGCGTGGCGGTCGCCCACGAGGACCCACAAAACCTGGCGCTCGACGTGTCGGCGCCGGACGACAGCCTGCTGGTCGTGGCGGACCTCGATTATCCCGGCTGGCGGTGCGAAATCGACGGCCGGCCCGTCGAAATCGAGTCGGCGCACGGCGTATTCCGCGCCGTTGCCGTGGAAAAGGGCGCGCACCGCGCCACATTCGAATATCGCTCCAGGGCGTTCCGCGCCGGCGGGTGGTGTTCGTTGGCTGGGCTTGCCATCGCCATCCTCCTCGGGGCCATGAAATCCAAGCCCAAAACCTAAAACCCAAAACCTAAAACCCAAAACCTAAAGCCCAAAACCTAAAGCCCAAAACCTAAAACCAAAAACCCGAGCCCTGAACCCTTCCCGTGCCGTCCGCTCATCGCTTCCTCGTCGCCGCCATCCTCGCTCTGCACGCCACGCTGCTGGCTTGGCTGGCGGCGCGGCATTCGCCAACGATCCACGAAATGGCGCACTTGCCGGCAGGCATTTCCAACTGGCAATTCGGCGTGTTTGAACTCTACCGCGTCAACGCTGCGTTGCGGGGCACGTTGGCGGCGCTTCCCGTGCTCCTTTGGCATCCCGAGACCGGCTGCGGCAGCCGTCCGGCTCCGCGCGCTCTCGCGCGGGACGATTTCGACGCCGCTTGCCGGCTTTGCCCTTTTCCATCGTTACGGATTTGTAATAATTAAGGCGTTCGCCGGTTCCTTGACAGAACGCTTCAAGCTGCTGCCCTAAGGCGAGATTCGCAATTCAAGATTGACCGCATTCGCTTTTGGTGGAGTTCGAGTAGCCAAGCAACCGGCCTCTCAGGCAGCCGGTTGGTTGTCGGAAACGGAGGAGAGGCGGCTGGCCGACGGGAACCGTGTTCGGCCGGCTTTTGACGCGACGGATCGCGCATGAGAAGGCGTAGGGCGGAACGGCATCCACACCCTGTGGCGTGCCGTCAGCCGTGGACCCGACTTTTCGGCAAAGGTCATAGCGATGTTTGCGAGCATGTCGAGAAAAGAGCTGCGATCGCTTTCGCAGTCTGCGCTGGCGGTTTGTGGCGTGGGCTTAGTAGTGCTCGGCGCTCGCGGCTTTATGGTTGATCTGCGGTCGGCAGGCCGCGATGGCATAGACGCTGCAACGAGCATCCCGGCGGCCCTTAACAAAAAGGTCGAGTTGCGTGCCCGGGAGCAACCGTTGCGAGTGAAGCCAATCCCTGGCCTTGAAGACGTCGTTACTGAGGACCAGGCCTTCCACGCTCTGTGTGCGTGCATCCCGCGCTGGAACCCGCCGAAGGTTGCGCAATTATCGCACGAGTTGCGACTTTGGGGGCCGACTGCGTCCTTCGCGGATGACAGCCGTTCAACGCCATGGTCGGGCGCTGAGGCAATTCGCAGTCTGCTCAGCGACAAACTATGCCGAGAGCGCACCAGTCCAAACAGTGGCAGTTATCTGCTGGACTCGCCGTTTGGAATCCGCGTGGTGATTCAGCGTTCGGCCGACGCCGTTGGCACACGAGGCGAGGCCCATCATGGACAACTTTTGAAAGTGCTGGCGGAGGTAGGATCGCCGCTTTCGACTCGTGTCGAGACGGAGTCGGGCCGAACAGGGACGATCGCCGACATTCTACGAGACGCGACGATGCGGTTCACGCTCGATGGGGAATTGGAATTCATGGCGACGGCGCTCGCCTTGTGGCTCTCTCCCGAACGGGGATGGAGAGACCGCTTTGGCGTGCGGCATACGTTCGACGACCTCGTGCATAAGCTCTTATCCCAGCCGTATGGCAAGGGAGCTTGCGGTGGATGCCACGCGCCATACGCGTTGGTGAACATAGTGCGCTGTAATGAGCAGTATCCAATCCTCTCGACGGGATCGCGCGGCGAGGTGCTCGAATGGCTGGGGCGGTTGTCCAAATTACTGGAACGCTCCGAGCGCTCGGCAGGTGGCTGGGATCTGTCATGGCCTGGAACTGAGCGTAGTGAGATAATCTTCAGCGACGACGTTCTCGAGCGAATCACGGTTGTCGGCCATCATCTCGAATGGATCGCTCTCGCACCGTCGTCAGTTCGCCCGAAGGACGACGTCGTCCAACGCGCCGCGATCGCCCTTACAACTGACATCAAGGCTCTACCTAAGGTCGCCCGGCAGTCGTGGGAGTCGCTGTTGCCGTGCAGCCACGCAGCGCGCGCTTTATGCTTACTGCGAGGTCGTCAGCCATATGCTCTTTGGAACGACCGCTGGGAAGCCGCGAAAACCACCGCAGCCGCGCATCATGTGGGAAAGGAGGTGTCAGCTATAATGCCGTAGTTTGTGTGTCACGCAATAATGATTACGCCCCTACTCTTTGGAGAACACGATGAAAGCAATTGTCATTTATTGTCTGGTCGCGATAGCGGCCGTGGCATTTTTTGGAAGCTCGCCCGCGCGAGGCCTGGGAGTTCCCGACAGCGAGGCGCGAAGTATTTGGGGTGGGCAGTGCTGGGGGCCGAACGGCGGCCCTGCGGCGCCTTGCTGCGGATATCTCCAGGATGTCCTCAAAACACAGCAAGTAGGCGGTCCCGAGCTACCAAAAACACCCTGCGACGACCTCTCAGATTGCACGTACACTGCGCTGGGGTTCGGCGCCTGCGGGTCATAGCTCGGTCTTCTGCGTAGCCTTCCATCGTCGAGGATAAGGCACACTGGCGCGCACGGCTTAGCTTCTGCCATGCATGTCAGTGATGCTCATAGCGCGGACCATTGCCCCGGTAGCCGTTAAGTGATTTGCTAACTAAAATGAGACGAACCTTCACAGGGTCTTTGGCCCGTACGACTTTTCTATTCGGCTGGTGGCTGTCTGGGACAAGTTTCGGGCTCGCTGGAGAACGTCCAAGCGTCCAGAGTGTAATCGAAGGCATGAAGTCTTCGGACCATGCCTTTTTCGAGTCACGCCAGCTTAGGCTGCGATACGTATGTACGTTGACGGTTAACATGTACCCTGATGAAAAGCGACGTGCCGAATTTCTTCTTGGGCGTGGCGATGGCGGATGGTATGCCGAAGGAAGGGAGCTAGATCCGGGGGTGCGCCATGGCTTAAATATTTCTGGAAAGCCTCGCATCCATATTCTCAGGAATGGCCTGTCCTTAGACTGGACTCAATTCAATAGATACGTTTCGCTCCGACCTAAGGAGACGCACAATTTCAATGTAGTTTCGGGTTGGCCGTATCTTGAGAACGCCGGTGTGAATCCGTATCGGCGCATGGTTGAATCGACCGGCATTTCGGAGGAGGAGTTAGCTGCGATAGACGAAAAACTGATAATTCGTCAGGTTCTGAAAGCACCATTGTTACCAGATTTCCTGGAAACGAATGCTTCAAAATACAGTGTCTCCGAGCGACCAGAGTCGATCGACGGTGAAACTTGTTGGGCCATCGAGTGGCCGCGGATGGACAAGATTTGCGTCAGCGTCGATCATGGCTACGCGGTGCGACGACGCGTATATCATTGGAATCCCCAGGGGCCGCTCGCACGACAGGTGGACAACTCGGATTTCAGAGAGGTCAAGCCTGGCCTTTGGTTGTGCTTCCGGCAAACGGTTGAGACGTACGGCAGCCTGGACGAGGATGAGGCGCACTGGGACAGGGTCATCAGCCGATCCACGTCCGAAGTCACTGACTGTGATTTTTCGCGTCCTCCGGACGCGCTGACAGCCTTGCGTCTCCCTGCGGGCACGCGCGTCACCGATTCGATTCGAAACCTTCAGTATACGGTGTCGGATGAGCAAGGCGACCCGTTCGAGAAGCCGTTGGGCGAGGCGCGCGAGGCTGGGCGCGTAACCCGACGCACCGGCGTCATCGGCCCAATCATCATTGCTAACGCCGTTCTCCTCGTTTTGGTCGTGCTCTACATTTTTTTGCGCCGCAAGAAGGTGGCCGCGGCAATCCTGATCGCTCTTTGCAACTTCCAGTCTGGCGCCGCGGCGCAGGAGCTTGCCGTCACGGGGGCCGCTGGCGATCACGTCAGCATGGTGGATGATAAGGGGGAGTGGTTGTGGAAGCCAGCGTGGCTGGAGAGGAACGCCTGCGGGCCAAACTCGCTCTTCGTGCTGCTTAAGCTGCTTGGAAAGGACGTCACTTTGGGCGAGGTAAAGGAGCTGGTCAAGTGTGACCCCGTCCTGGGATGCACCATGGCGGATATGTCCGACGCGGCAAATGCGCTTGGCGTCCCTTCGGACGTTCGCTTCATTCGGCCGACGGAGTTGGCTGCGGTTCCCGTGCCCTACATTCTTCACGGCACTTCCGGACTGAAAGCCAAAACAGGGCATTTCGTCGTAGTGGTGGGGCGCGACGACGTAAAGCACAACCTGGCGACGATAGACCCGATGCGTGAATCATTCCAGTGGAACCCAGAGAGCGGCTTCGCGTCGGATTTTTCCGGCTACATTCTGGTCCCGCGGCGACATTCAGTCGCAAGGTCGAGTGTTTTGCTCGTACTTGGTTTGACGCTCCTATCAAGTGGTTTGGTATGGCGTTACGGTACTGCGGAAAAACGCGCGAGCCTCGCCACGGTAGCGATGGCGAAGCAGACCACCCAGCCCCCGAAGTTAACGAGCATTTGTCCGCCGAGGCCAAGTTGATTCGTGTCGACCAGCCAACTAACCGCAGTCGACAGGATGGCGCCTGTGCAGAAGACCGGCAGCGGGTTTTCGCCGCACAGGATTAGCGGTCGTGCGAGAGCGCTATCCGAGAAGTTCCAGGCCGGCCGGTCGTGGCGAAAGAGGCAGCGCGCCAGAACCAGCATGCAGAAGAAAAACGCGAGGCGAAGTGGTTGCATGCCTTGCTTGTCCATCCAGGGTATTGAATGCCGCGGGTAAACGGTCTGCGCAAGAAGCGACGCCTCGATGAGCCCGATCGCTAAAAAGAATGCGAGGGTGCTCCGCGGTATAAACCGCTTTGCGACGGGCCAAGCGCCGAACAACGCACCAGTGAAAAAGAGAAGCTGCCAAGCGAATGGATTGAAAAAGCAAGCGGCCTCCCAGCGATGCGGGATCCCAAACAGTCGCGGAAATGCCAGAACCCCGAGATAGAGAAGAAGCGAGACGGTGAGCGGGATTGCAAGCGACTTTCGGCCGGCGGCGAGCGCCGAGGGCAATGCGAGCAACAAAACCATATAGAGTGGAAGGATTGCCAGGTGCTGCGGGTAGCCTCGAAGAAGGGCAAGATCAATCAACGATTGCAGCGGCGTCGCGATGACACTGCGATACCACGGGACTACGGCGCCGCCGGGGGAGCGTGCATATTGGTGGAGCGCCAAGATCAAAATCAGGACAGCGACCGAGGCCAAATGAGCAAAATAGAGTTGGCCGATGCGAGAGAGCGCCTTCTTTTGGCATGACCAAAAGCCTTTCGCCGACAGCCGTCTGGAATAGGCGATCCCGCCGACGTAGCCTGATATGAAGACGAAAACCTCCGCCATGTCGGCGAAGCCGACCGAGTAGAGCGTATACTCAGCGAGCAGGTTCCCGGATATGTGGTCGCTGTAGATGAGCAGCAATGCGGCGCCGCGAATAAAATCGACCCGCCGGTCGCGAGTGGAACGGTGGTCGCCCAAGCCAACGGCCGCCGTATCGCCCGTTGCGTTCGAACCGGCTATCATAGAGCATCCGCTCGCGACACTTTCAATGACTGTTGAGGTTGACTTTTGGTCGGGCATGATCGTTCGGCGCTTCGTGACGCCCGCCGTGGCTTTGGGGATCGAGCTTCATGCGTTGTCGCAGCAATCCTGGCGACGCACGCCCTGCTTTTAGCATGGATCGATTATCGCAACAGCCCCACGATTGATGAAGTGGCCCATCTCCCCGCGGGGATCAGCCATTTGCTTCTCGCACGATTCGACCTTTATCGTGTGAATCCTCCGCTGGTGCGATCGGTCGCCGCGATCCCGGTGGTTGTTGCCGGCGCGAAAACCGATTGGTCTTCATACAGCATCGCTCCGGGCAACCGTGCCGAATTCGCCGTTGGCGAGGCGTTCGTCAAAGCTAACGGCGCCAAGGTCTTCTGGTATTTCACGTTGGCACGTTGGGCCTGTATCCCGTTCAGCCTGGTAGGCGGCTATTTCTGCTATCGATGGGCGCGGTGGCTCTACGGGCCGGCGCCTGGCGTTGTGGCCGCGGCGCTTTGGTCGTTCTCTCCCAATATCTTGGGCAACGCGGCGATGATCACCCCAGATGCGGGCGCCGCTGCCTTCGGCGTTATGTGTGGCTACTGCTTTCATCGGTGGCTTGCGGACCCGCGTTGGCTTCGCGCGTTCACGACCGGAGCCGCACTCGGGCTCGCTGCATTGGCGAAAACCACCTGGATCGTGCTCTTCCCTTTGCTGCCCGCACTGTGGCTCGTTTGGGCTTTGGTCAACCGCCGCACGCGGACGAGGCGAGGCCGGTCGTCGGAAGCGCGTCAGTTGTCGGCTGCATTGCTGACGGCAATCTACTTAATCAACCTCGGTTACGGCTTTGAGGGGTCGTTTCGACGGTTAGGCGATTTTAAATTCGTCGGCCGCCTTTTCGCCGGTCCAGGCGAGCAGGTTCCCTACGGCAACCGTTTTGCCGGGAGTTGGCTCGGGTATCTCGTGGTCCCACTCCCATCGAGCTATTTGGAAGGCATCGATATCCAGAAATCGGACTTCGAGCGAGGCAAGGTTTCTTTCCTGCGCGGAGAACAGCGGCTGGGCGGGTGGTGGCACTACTATCTCTATGCACTCGCGATCAAGGTGCCAACCGGTGCCTTGGTTCTGGCGTTATTGGCGGCGGGGCTGACAGCGCGCCGAGGTTTTTCGGCTGGTGCCATGAACGAAGCGGTGGTCATCGCTCCGGCGATCGTCGTTCTGCTGATAGTCAGTTCGCAAACGGGATTCAGCCGCCACTTTCGATACCTCCTTCCAGCCATTCCATTTGCGTTTGTTTCGGTCAGCAAAATTGCGCGTGCGGTCGCACTTGGCCATCGTTCGCTGGGCCTTGTTTCAGCGGCCTGCCTCTGCTGGTCGATGGCCAGCGGGATGGCGGTCTATCCCCACTGCTTATCCTACTTCAACGAGCTCGTCGGCGGGCCAACGCGCGGCCGTTCGCATCTCGTCGACGCCAACGTCGATTGGGGGCAGGATCTCTTGTATCTCGCGCATTGGGCGGAGGCGCATCCGGCGGCAGTTCCCCTCTACGTCTCATATTTTGGCACTGTGGACCCCAAACTCGCCGGCATCGAGGCCATGCCGCTTCGGCACGAGGCCACGGCCCCTGAAACTCCATTCGCGACAGCAAAGATCGCCGATCCGCTGAAGCCGGGCTGGTACGCCGTCAGCGTCAACCATCTCGGTGCCTATCGGCACTGGCAGGCCAGCGGCAACCCCGACGACAGCCAATTCCTGCGACTAATGCCGGTTTCGAGAGCCGGTTATTCAATCTGCATCTACAGAGTCCAACCACACGCAACTAGACCGTAGCGGTGGTCCGGCCCGGGCCTATTTCAGACATTACGCATTTGTAATGATTCTCGTGTTGACGCAGTTCCTTGACATCCCCGTTCGCTACCGGTATCATCCGTGGCGTTGCACCTCCCCCCTTCTTTTTTGGCGCCGGTTCAGGAGCGTCGGCTATGGGTGCGTTGCGGACTGCGGAGACTCCTGTGGGCCAGCGCGGAGTGAGCGCGCGCTCCGCGCGGGATCTCAGCCGCCGTTCGGCGCGAAATTCCGGCGCCGGTACGGCCTGCCTCCCGCGCGGCGGATACGCGGCCAAGGCAACCCTGTTCGGTATCTTCGCCTTTGTCACGGTTCTGATCGTCACCGGGACGCTTCGGAAGCGAGCCCGACGTGGCGGCCCTGGCGCCCCCCAGTCCACGACGAGCATCGCCTTGGCGACGGCATCGCGTAGTGCCGACAGTGTCCCAAAACCCAACCCGGACACGCGCGACGATCGGAGAGCAGGTGTCGAGATCCCATCGCCGATGTATGCGGCCACGGCGCACGCTCTGTGCGACTCTGCGATGGCCCGCGCCGTCCCGATTGTTATCGAGCCGCTGGTTACATTGCCGCTGGGGTTGGACGACCAAGACGTTGATGCCGCCTTGATTGGCGACCTACGCAGCAAATTGTGGAGCTTGAATGGCCTTCGGCCAACGGCCTCGCACCTTATGCACCTTCTCCGTATCGGCGGCCCAGGAGTTCCGTCCCCGCACGATCAGTTATGCAGCACCGATGCGATCCTGCGATTGTTTACCGACTCTGACGCCGGAGCGGCCTATTTCGGGACGGCAACGCTCGTTCGCACTCGTAGCGGCGTATGCAGCAGCGTGCTGACGGCCGAGCCAGGCTCGCCATCGGCGGTCGCGAAGGAGGCGCACCGCGACCAATTGCTCTGTCTATTCAGCGAACTGCGGCTGCCGCTCGATTATCCGCTCGCGGTCGGCCGAGAGCGGTACACGCTTAATGAAATGCTTCAGGATTCGATCGCCAACTTTAGCATTCGACAGCGAGAGTTGGAGTGATCAGTGCTAGCCTATGCGAGGTATCTGCCGCCGGCACAGAGGTGGTCCAGTAAGTTCGGTTTGGTCTGTTCGTTTGACGAGGTGGTCGATGCGATGCTGGAGAAGCCGTCTACTTCGAGCTGTGCCGGAACGCATGCGGTCCAGGCCCTGACCTTCATGCTTCGAATTCACGAATCCGGATCGCCACTGTTTGGCGAATCTACTCGGCACCGCACCCGATCGTTTTTGCGAGACTGCGTCGTGGCGGCGGCGTCGACTCAACGCGACGACGGCGCTTGGTCGCCCGACTGGCGCGCGAGTGGCGATAGTCGTAGGTTCCGGCAAACCGCGGGCTCAACTGCGACGAGCACCCTGGTGCTGGTGACGGGGCACGTCGTCGAGTGGCTGTTATATTTACCGCGCGATCTTGCGCCGCCCCCGTCCGTGCTTTCCCGCGCGCGCCGCTGGCTGGTGGGTGAACTTGCGAGGGCAACGGTGGACCAGGTGTGTGCCGATCCTTGCCCCTACTCGCATGGGTTGCTGGTCTTGGAGTTGATTGCTCATGGCGGCACGGTTGAGGCGCCGTGACCTCTATGTATTTCGTTACCTTTGCTATTACATTACGTTTTTCTAGGAGCTTTCAAATGAAGACTCGTCTCTGGAGAGTGGGTATCGTTGCTTCTGTGGCGATTGCCGGCGCGCTCGCCGTTTCGGCTGTAACCGTGCGCGTGGGCGACCACGGCACGGGGATCAGGATTGTGCCCGATGATGAGGCTGAAACCGTCATTGGTGGCGGTTGCGTAGTGTCCACGTCCTCTAACTGCCAAAACTACTCCACCTGTCCTTTTATGGGCCAAAAGGCGGGAACCAAGGCTGGGAATTACCAAGACAACGGCACGAAGACATGCGGCGGTATGACTAAATGCGGAACCGCACCGGACACCAAGAATTGTGGGAGCAGTTGATCGGTAGTGCCGCGCTGGCAATTGCGCGAATTCTCTGCCAGTAGTGGTGAGAAGTTTTGTGGTCGAGCGGCGTTGCTAATCAGAAGACGTGGGAGGCCAGGGGTTTGCCGCGTCCGGTGCGGTTCGTACGGCTTGTTCAAAAGTATGGCATCACTGGGATCCTCACCGAGAATTTGGCGGTTTGTAGGGTGGTGCCTTATCGGCGCGCACGCGCCCGCCTTGGTGAGTGCATCGTCGCCGAACCGTCAAAATCCCGTGGGCACGTCTTCCCAACCGAAGGAGGGCCACTTCCCCGGAGGCCATTCACTCGACGAGTTGCAGGCTATGTGGGGCACGCACTGTGGGTTAAACGCCGCGTACATGCTGCTCCGCCACCACAATCGAGCTGCGGAATACAGCGAGCTTAGGGACATAATCCAGATAGGCCCGCGCGGAAGCTCTCTTAGAAGCCTCCGCGACGCCTTGCGAAGATTTGGCTGCGATGCGCACGCGTGGAATTGTGATCATGAGTCGCTTCGACAGCTCCCTTTGCCGTTCATCGTACACGTGACCCAGTCAGCGCGATCATACGACGATCGCGATCTGGGGGTTCAAGCACATTATTTCGTAGTAACGTGTTGGGACCGTTCCGGGTTATGGGTGATTGATGCCACGAGCGCTGAACAAAGGCATATAACTTTCCCACGCTTTCGAGAGATTTTCACTGGGTACGTTCTGACCGTGAACCGAGGCGATCGGTGGTGGAACACTAGTTTCCTCGTTCCGTCGCTGCTTAACATGATGGCGTGGCTCGGTGTGGCGATCTTGGCGATTCTCAAATGCTCCCGGCAAGTTCGAACTGTGCGGAGCGAACCGGTTTGCCTTAAGCGGCCCACGGCCGCCAGAAGTAGACATGTCGCCTTCAGAATTTGCATCGGAACCGTGCTGATATCGGCTCCTGCGCGCGCGGAACCGGCAACCGGCCCCGCGCTGGACGCCAATTGGCGAAATGCGTCGCATGATGCCGAAAACTGCTTGTACCTTCTGCTGCGCCGCCATCACAGACGCGCTGGTTACAATCGGATTGTTGCCGCGCTAGGCGCTAGCGGCGGGCGTCATTCCTTGCTGGAGCTGAAGCGTGTTGCGGAGTCACAAGGGCTGAGTGCGTCGGTCTGCCGCCTTAGCCCCGGTTCGCTTTCCGCGGCAAACCTTCCCGCCATCGTTCATCTCGAACGCGGAGGCGTCGAACAGGGAGAATTTGTACTTCTTCTGGGTTGGGACGCGAACGAGATCGTCTTCGTTCCGGGCGCGTGGGTTACGATTGAGAGATTGCGAAGAGACGACTTTTGCCGCGCATGGACCGGCTATGCGCTTGTTGCTGACGAATGCTCCGGACGTTCGCCGATAGTGCTTGCGGCGTGTCTGGGCGGTGGGACGGTTATCGGCGTGGGTGGCATCATTTCGATCCTTTGCCAGAGACGGTATTTGAAGAGGAAAAATGCTGATACGTGACGCGGTATTGCGAGTTACCATAGCTCTTTTGATGATCGCGCCAGTCTGCGACGTGTGCGTGGCGGCCGACTCGGAGCAATATAGCGGCCGACTGCCCTCAAATGTCCAGGCGGCCCTGATGCACAACGCCGAGGCACTGGATCGGCTCGTAGTTGACTGGTCGCGTCGGCGCGTGCCTGCCGTCTCCGAGGAGGACACGCTCCAAAAGATCGATATGGCGGACGACCCCTTCTTCTTTAGGCCAGATGGTCAGCGGTTGTCCCGGCGCGGTACCCTGCTTCGGTCTATTAATCGAGGCTGGCACCGCGACAACTCAGGCAATTTTCATGAGGCGCCGCAGTTACTCACGTATGATGGCAGTCTAGTCTACATGGGAAGCGAGGGGTTCGTGCCCGGAATTCGGTCGGATAGTTTGCAGCTGTGCGTGCTAAATCGGTCCGACATCCTCGCCAAAACGGCCCCGGAGGGTACGCTTTTTGACGACGAGTACTACGAGGCGGTCGGTGTTAAGGAATTCAGCACTGGAGCAACGCTTGCGCGGTTGCCGGCGTCGCTGCTGCTATGGCTTATCGATGAAGGTGCGGAGGTTCGGCGCATTCAGGAAGCCCAATGCGGCGGTCGGCGCGCGACCGAGGTCGCGATAGCGCACCACGGTGTCGAGAGTGTGTTTTGCCTTGATCCGACTATGAACTATGCCGTCCTCGCACGTGAGGATCGCGACTCGGTGGGGCGCCTTTTGCTCCGTGCTGATAATGATGATTTCGGGCTGGCTGAGGATCCGCCTATATGGCTGCCGAGACATTGCGTCATCCAGAGATGCACTTTTTCGTCCGTTCCGGAAGGAGAAGAACCGACGCCGCTGTTTACCGAGGAGATTCGCGCAAAGTTCACCCGCGAGTTTGACGAACATGACGGTGAATTTGCAATCGACTACAAGCACTGTCCCGGCGTAATGGTGGCGGATCGCACACTTCCCGAGGCGGCCGAACGGGAGAACGGGGCTGTCGACTATTTCGTTCCTCCCGACGCTTCGGACTTGGACAGAGCGATTGACGCCGCTGCTGGCGGCGAAGCATTTGTGCCGAAACGAACGCACTGGATTCTTGTGATTAACGTCGTCTTGTTGGTGATCGCTGCGGCGGCGATAGTCGCCGTGAAATACATCAATCGCCATAAGAGGTCGCCATGAGAGGCCGATCACCAGCAAGGCGCGGTTTTGCGTCGCGCGTAGGACTCGGTGCGGCAGTGCTGACCACAGTCGTTGCGGTTGGGAACGCTAGCGCAGAGCATGGAGTTGACCGCCCGCCGCCCAGCATGAGCCTGCCGCAACTACGCGCTGCAATGATCGCGGCGCACGAATGTATACGGAGCTTGTACATCGAGTGCCGTTCGGACTACCCTCAGGATGGGACCAGTCCTGCGGGGGCGGCGATTTATAGAATCATCGCCTGCAAGCGCCCGGGGATGTTCTTCTATTCCACGGCTAAGGGTCACTCGCGGCTCGACTGGCACGACGATCCTAGCTGGCAGCACTGCTACGTCTTTGGTAACAAGTGGTACCGCGAGCGCGTCGTTTGGCGCGCATACTCCGAGGGGGCAATTGGTCCTCGGGACGGTTTACCAGAAGATGCCGACTCTGAGCTGTTCTTTCTCGCATCTGGGATCTGGCCATTTGATCTGCGCGCCGGCCCCAAGTTCTCCTCGGGCGCGTCAGCGGCATTACGCGATGTTGCCAACGACGAGCACTACGCGCTGCGCGCCACAGAGGAGGAGTGTGATGGGCGCCTGTGCCACGTCCTTGAGGGGGCCGTCGATGCTCTTTGGATTGACGTGAATCGCGGTTGCGCCGTTCTGGCTCGCGAGGTCTGGGACAAGGGACGCACCTTCATTGCCTCTCGTTTCGAGCTTCGCGATCATCGCGAAATAGCGACGGGCGTTTGGATACCTCGGGTAATCCACAACGTTCAGTATTCAATTGATTCCGGGGGACATGCCGCAACCAGGATAGTCGACTCGCTGGTTCACATCCATGTGGCGCGCGCAAATAATGTTCAGGACGAAATCTTTGCATTTGAGCCACCGCCCGGAGCGCTTCGTTTAGATTCGCCATCGGTCGGCCGCGCGGTGCAAACTCGTCCTGGAGGCCGTGAACACCTAGATCGGCTTGTCGAATGGACTCAGAAGGCGGGCCTTGCGCCACGCGAACGCAAATCGGGGCGCGTAGTTTTAGCGGCAGCGTTTAGTCTGGGCATTTTAGGCGGATTAGCGATTGTCGCCGGGTTTCCCAAGGCAAGGCGGCACGCCGCCACGCGGTTTGGGCAGCGATAAGTGGAGCGCAAACGACATGAGCGGGATCGCGGGACGAGCGTGGAATCCTTCTGGATGCGCGCTCGCTGAAACCTTTGCGGAACAACCCTCGCTGGTCTTTTTGGCAGTACCGCAGCGTGACGCAGACCGCCGGGCGCAACGCTCCGCGTGCCCTGTCGCGATCGATGCTGCGAAGCGTTCTGGTCAGGTCCGCGCATTGTGCCGTGATGGCAATCGGACAGCCTTCACCCTCATCGAACTTTTGGTCTCCATCGGCATCATCGGGATGCTGATTTCGCTGCTACTGCCGGCGGTGCAGCAGGCGCGGGAAACGGGCCGGCGGAACACGTGCGCGAACAACATCCGAAACCTTGGCTTGGCGATGCTGGCACAGGCCGACACGGCGAAGCGGTTTCCGCCGTCGGGCTACTACCATGCCAACTCGACCTCGAACACCTACCCGAGTCCGAACTGGGTCGAGACGCTCTTGCCGCGGATCGAACGCACCGACATCAGCCAGCAGTGGAACCGCGCCGCCGATGGCGCCGACCCGAGCAACCAGCGATTGGCCAATCTCCATATCAACGTGCTCTGCTGCCCGGACGACCCGAGCCTGACCGGCGGCGGCGACTTGAGCTACCAGGTGAACGGCGGCATCGGGTTTACGGCCAAGGTGGGCGCCATCGACAACTGCCCGCTCGCGCCCAGTAACGGCGAGATCGACCTGAACGGCAACGGCGTCACCTGCCCGCCCTTGAACTCCGCGGCCGACGGCCATCCCGACGATCGGTCGCTGTTGACCATGCTAGGCATGTTTTTTATGGAAAGCGGTGGCCCGACCGGCACCACGCGGCACCACACGCCCGACAGCGTCTACGACGGTCTGTCGATGACCTTCATGCTCGCCGAGAATGTGCGGGCAGGCGTCGACCCACTGTTCGAGTACAGCAATTGGGCCAACACCGATCCGCACCGCACGAGTTTTTATTTCAGCTCCGCCGTCTGCCAGTCGCTGAAGTGCTCGAAAGGAAACGTGAATTACGGGCTGGCGAACAACATTAACGTGAGCCTCACGCAGCCCGAAGGCGCGCCCTGGCCGTCGTCGTTTCATGCCGCCGACGGCGTGAATATGGTATTCGCCGACGGGCATTTGCGGTTCATTTCGCGGGCGATCGACGGCGCGGTGTACGCGGCGCTCTTTAGTCCGCAAGGGCAGAAGCTGATGAGTACGGCATTGTGGCAGGGGCTGGTTGATGACGGGGAGGTGCCCTGATTTTGGATTTTCGATTCTGGATCTTGGATTGCCGGTTTGCTGCTCGTGCCTTTTCCTGAACCCTGAACCCTGAACCCTCTCATCCCTCATCTCTCCCATGGCGCGTGGCTTTACAAGATTGACGATCGGCAATTGGGCCCAGACAATGGTGGGCCGGCGCTCGCAAGCTCGCTGGTCCCACCCTACGCATCCCTCATCCTTGATCCCTCATCTCTCCCGTGAGCACGTGGCTTTACAAGATTGACGATCGGCAACTCGGCCCGGTTTCGTTTCGCGAACTGGCCGATTTGGTGCGCAATGGCGAGGTGACGGAAGGCGCCGAGGTCTGCCGCGAAGGAACCGTGAATTGGGAGCCGGCGTGGCACGTGCCCGGCTTGCTGCGCGCGGCGGGGATTGTGGAGCCGGGAGATTCGCCGATACAGGGTTCAGGGTTCGGGGTTCAGGGTTCAGAAAGAGAGGCGCACGAGGCCTTCCCGCGGCGCGTTTCGTGACGGACGCCGTCGACCGCGGGCTGTGGCACGTGATGCACTCCCGCGAGACGCCCGGAGAAGTATTGGCCGAGATTGACGAAGGCTTGTGGGGCGGGCTTGCGTCTGCGGAGGATGGCCTTCCTAGGCCGTCAACTCTACCACTGGACGGCCTAGGAAGGCCATCCTCCGGCTCTCGCCCGACAATGACGCGCTTTGTCAACTCGCAGGGCATGCGCTTGGTAATGGTTCCGGCGGGAACCTTCACCATGGGCGTGCCGGATGCCGGCAACGATGCGCCGGCCCCGCCCGAATGCCCGCCGCACCAGGTGAAAATCAGCCGCGCCTTTTGGTTGGGCGAGCACGAGGTCACGCAGGCGCAGTACGTGTCGGTCATGGGAGACAACCCCAGCCACCAGCTTGCCGATGTCGCGGGCGCGGAACCGACCGACGACTTCCCGGTCGAGAACGTCACGTGGTACGACGCGGCTGACTTCTGCCGGCGGCTCTCGGAGGCGCCGGAGGAAAAAGCCAGGCATCGGCGCTACCGATTGCCGACCGAGGCCGAGTGGGAATACGCCTGCCGGGCCGGCAAGAGCGAGGCGTATCGCTGGAGCGCGCGGCGCACGCCGGACGACAAGTCGGGCGAAGCGGCGGGCATCGAGCCGGCGCTCGCCATGAGCAAGGTCGGGAGCTATCCGGCCAATGCGTTTGGGCTCCACGACATGCGGGGCAACGTATGGGAGTGGTGCGGCGACTGGTTCGATCGCACGTATTACGGCCGTTCGCCGCTCGCCGATCCGCAGGGACCCGCCGAGGGCTACCTCAAGGTCGTGCGCGGCGGCGACTGGATTTTCGTGGGCGAGCTTTGCCGCATCAACTACCCCATCATGTCTCCCTGGCGAAACAGCCCGTTCGTCGGTTTCCGCGTCGTGTGCGAGGTCGGAGAATAGATTCCGTGCCATGACTGAAGACAGGCCCGAGCGAGAACCTGAACTGACGCCGCGGGAAGTCCGGCAGTGGGCCGAATTTTGCTGCTGGACCACGCTGGCGCTGGCCCCGTTCCTCTATTGGGTCAACGGCCCCGCCGTTTCCACCGACCAGTTCGTCGTCAGAACCGCGCTGGTCGCGCTGGCGGCCGCGGGCGCCATCGCGCTTCGGCTTTTCGCCTGGCGCGCGCGAGGCCGCAGGTAGTACACTGTCAGTCGCCGATTGAGGGCTGGCAGGCGGTGGCTGGGTTGAGGGGGTCAATACCGCGGCACGCCGGCGTCGATCTCGGCCGACCAGGCGTCGATGCCGCCCGGTTCCGCGGGCGACCAACGGACTCGCCACCGGCGAATCTGCGGAATCCCGGCGCGCCGGGAGAGGCCGTTCCCTACAGAAGCGGCGGCCCGGGCCCTCACTTTCGGCCGGGCGACGTATATACTTCACGCGGCCGAGAATGAGACATTGGCGGTGGCTGGGTGACGCTCCGGGGCATCGCTTGGCCGCCACGCTCTAAAGGGCGCCAGCCGCTATCTGGCCAAGCTCTGCCCCAGCCACCGCTTTTCCGCGCGGCAAAACGTCTCATTCTCGGCCGGGCGACGTATAGAATTAGGGAAGGGCCTGCCGGCAGCAACACCATGCCACAACAGACACTCACCAGCGAAGAGCGAGCCAGTGTGCCGCCCGTCGAGGCCGCCGCGGTCGAAGAGAAGGCGGTCCGCAGGCGTGCCCGTCGCCGTGCCGGCCTTTGCCCCGGCGCCGGATGGGCCCTGCTCGGTTACCCGCGGCGCGGCATGCTCGTTTTGGCCGGCGTGTCGGCGATGCTGACGGCGCTGGCTTGGCTGGTGGCCACTTTAAGCCCGGCCGGCGTGTGGGCCGCCGGCGTCGCCACGCTGGTCGCACTGACCCTCTGGATCGCTGAGATTCTCGATGTTTCCTGGTGCAGGGTGCGGTCCTCGACGGAGAGCCTGCTGGTTCGCCGCTTCCGATTTGTGACCTTCGTCGTCTGGGCAGCCGGGCTGATCGTGGTGCTTTTGATTCCCCTCTACTTCGGCTCGATGGCCATCCAGTTCGACCGCATGGCGCCGGCCGTCGAACCGGGCGAGCGACTGATCTATCATCGACGCGTCGCCGAAAGCGATCTCAAGCCGGGCACCGTCGTGCTGTTTCAACTGCCGCCGTGGTCGAAAGCGGGAGCGCCGGGCAGCTTGGAGGTGGCCCGCATTCTGGCCGTGCCGGGCGACAAATTGGCGGTCCGCGTGCGCGACGCCTCGCCGCAGCCGAAGCAGCCGGGCCGAACAAAGCGGTCCAAGCCAAAACGGTCCGCTCGCGTCGGCCACTACCTGGTGAACCGCGAAGCCAGCACGTATCAGGGCGCCGCCGACGCGGATGCCCCTTTATCGGTGCCGGCGTATCCAGACGAGCGCAAGGTGCCCGACGGTTGCTATTTCGTGGTAGAAGACTCGGAGGATACCGGGACCGACAGCCAACAGCTCGAATGGGTGCGCCGCGCCGATTTGGTCAGCACGCGGCTGTTTCACGTCGCCGGTTTGCGCCCGGTGAACTGACGCGGGTGCCCTTTCCTGACCCACGACAGAGCAATCGTCCTTGCGGAGAAGAAGCTCTTACCGCTTCGAGAACTGCGTGCCGCGACGGGCACCGCGGAGACCGTACTTCTTGCGTTCCTTCATGCGGCTGTCGCGCGTGAGCAGGCTGTTGGCCCGCAGAATCGGCTCCAACGTCGGGTCGTAGATTTTCAACGCCCGCGCGATGCCCATTTTGCAAGCGCCGGCCTGCCCGGTGGGACCGCCGCCCTTCACGGCAATGACCACGTCCACCACCTGCCGCCGCTCGGTCTTGACGAGCCCCACCACTACGTCCAGTCGCTCGTGCTCGTTGACGAAATAATCTTCCAGCGGCCGGCCGTTGATGGTGATGTTGCCGCCGCCCGGACGAATGCGCACGCGGGCGACCGCTGTCTTGCGGCGGCCGGTGCCCAAGGCGTCGGACGAAGAAATCTTGACGGGGGTTTCGACAGTGGACATGATCGGTTCGCTAATCGTTGGGCTTCGACGGTTTTACGACGGATTGCGGAGGGCGGCCTACTTGACGCCCAGTTCCTTGGCTTCGGGCATTTGTGCCTGGTGCGGGTGTTCGGCGCCGGAGTAGACCTTCAGCTTAGTGAGCATCGCCACGGCCAGCTTGTTCTTGGGGAGCATGCGCCGCACGGCCTCGGTGATGATCTTTTCGGGCTTGTACTCGCGGCGTTCGGCGGCGGTTTCCGACCGCAGGCGGGTGTAGCCGGTGTACCAGGTGTAGCGCTTCTGGGCCCACTTTTTGCCGGTGAACGCGACCTTTTCGGCATTGATGACGATCACGTGGTCGCCGGTATCGACGTGGGGCGTGTAGGTGGGCCGATGTTTGCCCATGAGGATCATGGCGATGTCGGCGGCCAGCCGTCCGACGACCTTATCGGAGGCATCGACCAGCCACCACTTTTGCTCGATTTCGCCCGGTTTGGCCATGTAGGTCTTCATGTTACGCTCGCACTGCAAGTTTGCCCGGAATTTTGGGAAACAGTCAGTCTAGCGGCATTCTGCCGCGCGTTCAAGGCGTCCGGCGGGACGGCGCTGTTTTGGTGTTTTGCCTCGCCGGCTTGCCTGCGGCGTGGTCGCACGGCAGAATTGATCGTGTGTACGATAGCGAGGTGACGGCTTGTTAAGTCGCGAGACGCTGGAGCGTTATCGTCGGATGACCACGGCGGAGCGTTTAAAGTTGGCCATGAAAATGACCGACGAGGCGACGCCTTATTTGCTGCGCGGCACGCCCGAGCAGGTCGGTCGGCGATTCGAGTTGCTGCGCCGCCAGAACGACGATTTCATCACCGAAGACCGCCCCTTGCGTCTTGGTAAAACACATGCTGTGATTCATCGGCTGGACCGAAGACCCAAGACCCAAGACCTAAAACCGCACAGCTATGTCGGCATCATGGAACAAAGGGTTCATCGAAGCCCTTCACGCCTCCCCCGGCCGCCTGGTATTGGTGGTCACGGGCGGCGGCAGCCAGGCGATTTCCGCACTGCTCGAAGTGCCGGGTGCTTCGCGAACGGTGTTGGAAGCGGCCGTTCCCTATGCGGACGAGGCGCTGGTGCGTTGGCTGGGAGCGACGCCCGAACAGTTTTGCAGCGAGGAGACGGCGCGGCTGATGGCGATGTCGGCCTATCGGCGTGCGCTCGACGATGCCGGCGCCGAAGCGGGATCCGCCTTGGCGGGCATCGCCTGCACCGCCAGCCTGGCCAGCGACCAACCCAAGCACGGTCCGCACCGTATTCACCTGGCGCTTCAGACGAGCGCCCTGACCCTCTCGCATTCGCTCACACTGGCCAAAGGCCGGCGCAGCCGTTTCGAGGAAGAAACGGTTGCTGCCGCGTTGGCCTTGAACCTGGTGGCCGAGTTCAAAGGGCGAGAGCCGCGGCTTGAGGCCGGGCTGCTTGCCGAAGAGTCCCTCCTGGTCCAGCGGTGCGACGCTCCGCCCGAGTGGCAGCAGCTGTTGAGTGGCGAGCGGCAACGCGTGCCCGCCAACCGTGGGGCGAGGCCGCGGTCGCCGGGCCGCCGGCTGATCTTTTCCGGAGCGTATCATCCGCGGCATGACGGCCATCGCGAAATGGCGCGCTTGGCCGCCGCGCGCGTCGGACTGCCGGTCGAGCACGAACTGTCGATCGTCAACGTCGACAAACCACCGATTGACTTCATCGAGATGCAAAAACGCGCCGCTCAGTTCGGCGACGACGAGCCGCTCTGGTTGACTCGCGCAGCGACGTTTGTGGAAAAGGCCGTCTTGTTTCCCGCGGCGACGTTCGTCGTGGGCGTCGATACTCTCGCGCGCATCGCCCAGGCGAAGTATTACGGCGGCACGTCCGTGCGCGACGCCGTGCTGGCCGCCTTTGCGGCGTCGGGCGTCCGCTTCCTGGTGTTCGGGCGGCACTACGACGGCTCGTTCCGCTCTCTGGCGGCCCTCGAGTTGCCGCCCGTGCTCGCGCAGCTTTGCGACGAAGTGCCGGCCGCGGAGTATTGCATGGATGTGTCGTCCACCGGCTTGCGGCGGGATCCGAGTCTAAAATGACTTCCGAAACTGCCCATCGACAATTCGCACAGGTGACAGCATGGGTCGCGTCCGTCAGCACATCAAGGTCAACGGCCAGAAGTTCTGGACCCTCTTTGATAGGCAGTCGCTTGCACGCGCCTTCCCTCCGTGCGGAGGGCCAGGTATACTGGCGTTCTCCGCAGTTGTTCCCGCCCAACCAGCTTGGCTACGATTGGCCAGGCGCGTCGCCTAGCTCTGAATTCGCCGATGCCCAAATACGTTGTCCGTTGCGGCGTGATGCGAATGCTGGGCGTGTTTTCGACCAGCCGCGGCGAGATCGTGTCGCGCGGAACGCAAGTCGTCGTGCGCACCGACCGCGGCCTGGAGGTGGGCGAGGTGCTGTGCGAAGCGTCCGAGCAGGCCGTGGCCCAGATCAAAGATCCGGGCAAAGGGCAGGTGCTCCGCGCCATGACCCCCGAAGACAAGCACGAGCTGGAGCGAATGCACGAGCAGGAACGGGCCGAAGCCGCGGCCTGCGAGCGGCTGATCGCCGAGATGCAGTTGCCGATGCAGCTTGTCGACGTCGAGCACATCTTCGGCGGCGAGCGGATCGTGATCTACTACCTGTCGGAGAACCGCGTCGATTTTCGCGAGCTGGTCAAGCGGCTGGCCGCCGAGTTTCAGACCCGCGTCGAAATGCGGCAGATCGGCGTGCGCGACGAGGCCAAGCTGCTGGCGGATTACGGCGATTGCGGCAAGCCGGTGTGCTGCAACACCCATCTCTCGGAAATGCCGCCGGTGTCGATGAAAATGGCCAAGCTGCAAAAGGCCACGCTCGACCCGACCAAGATTTCGGGGCGTTGCGGACGGCTGAAGTGTTGCTTACGCTACGAGTATGACACCTACGAGCAGCTTCAAAAGGAGTTGCCGCCGATCGGCTGCGACGTGCTCACCGCCGGCGGGCGGGCGAAGGTCTTGGCCCACGAGATTCTGGCCCGCCAGTTGCTCGTCGAGACCGAAGACCACCGCCGCGTGTTGATCGCAGCGGGCGACGTATTGACCGTGGTTGCACGAGGCGAAGCTCTTTGAAGGTCCAGTTCCATCTCGATCCCATGTCTGAAACGGCCCACAAAATCATCGAGCTGACGAAACGCGACCGGCGTTACCGGTTCGAAGCCTATGCCTTCGTGTTCGAATCGCTGGCCTACGCGCACAAGGTGCTCGGCCTGGGCACGCCCCAGCGCAGCGAGCAGGCCGGCCGCAAGAAGACGAAAGCCGCGAGCAGCCAGCAGGAATCGCCGGAGAACCATCTCACCGGCCAGCAACTCTGCGAGGCCATCCGGCGGTATGCACTGGAGCAATACGGCTACATGGCCAAGTGCGTGCTCAACAATTGGGGAGTCCACAGCACGGCCGATTTCGGCGAGATCGTGTTCAACCTGATCCGCATCGGCGAGATGAAAAAGACCAAAGACGATCGTCGCGAAGATTTCAACGATGTCTACGACTTCGATGCGGCCCTGCGGCGGGAGTTCCGCATCGAGCACAGCTCGCGCGAGCGACAAGCGTAGCCGCGATGCCCAAGCCGAACCGTGCCGAGCGGACCGCGTCCCAGCCCAAAACGCCGCTGCCCGCAGCCGAGTTCCTGGCGCCGCCGGGCGTCAGGCCCGATCCGCCGCGGCGGCGAGCCTGGTTTCTCGCCCTGTCGGCGGCCGGCGTGGCGCTGTGGCTGCTGTTCCTGCTCTGGATGGCCCTCGACGCGAACTGACGCCGAATGCTAATCGGACCCCGCTTCGCCGTAAAGCTCATTTCCAGACTGCCCTTTGCGTCGTGCTCGTGGGCGTGTACATTCCGCCGCCCCGTTCTCGCCCTGTGCCCGTTTCGTGCCTTACAGTCCAGCAGTCGTCTTTCCTCTCCATGACGGCATCGTGTGTTCTCCTTCGCCCTCAAAACGCTGATTTCCGAGCGCGGCAAGCTGTTGACCGGCCTGACGGGCGTCGTCTTTTCGCTGGTCCTGGTGACCGTGCAGGGTGGCTTGTATCTGGGGCTGATGCGCAAGGCGAGCGTGCTCATCGACCATTGCCAGGCCGACGTTTGGGTCGCCCATCCAATGGTCGAGACCGTCGACCTGGCGCGAGACATTCCGCAACTCTGGATCGACCGTCTGCGGGGCATTCCGGGGGTCGAATCGGTCAAGCCCTATCTCGTCGGCAAGGCGGCGGCGCTGGCCGGAGGCCACATGGAAGACGTGTGGCTCATCGGCTCCGATCCCAGCACCATGCTCGGCACCGCTTGGGGTTTTGTCGAAGGCTCGAAAGAGGATCTCAAGCGGCCCGACGGCCTCAGCTTCGACGAAGTCGATGCGCCCAAGCTCGGCAATCCACGGGTGGGAGATTGGCTGGAGATCAGCGGGCATCGCGCCCAGTTGGTCGCCCGCACGCGCGGTATCACTAATTTCGTCACCATGCCGTACCTCTTCACCACCTTCGAGACCGCCCGGCGAATGGCGCACATCGCGCCGGGGGCGTGTTCCTTCTTTCTGGTCAAACTATGGCCGCGGGCAGACCGGGAGCGCGTGCTGGCCGCCATCCGCCGCCGCGTTCCCAAGGCCGCCGTCTATACCCCCGGCGAGTTCGCCCGAGTCTCGCAAAACTATTGGATGAGGCGGACGGGCATCGGCATCAGCTTCGGCGCCTCGACCGCGCTGGGCTTGCTCGTGGGGTTGATGATGGTCGGCCAAAGCCTCTATGCGCTGGCCCTCGATCACCTTGACGAATACGCCACGCTCAAGGCGATCGGCGCGGAAGACCGCCACGTGTGCGGCGTCATCATGCTGCAATCGCTGGCGATCGCGGCCGCGGGGTCGTTGGGCGGCCTGGCCATCGTGGCCGCCATCCGCACGTTCTGGAATTCGCCGCTGGCGCCCGTCGAAATCCCGGCGACGCTGATGGGGTCGGCCGTGGCAATGGTCGTCGTTCTCTGTCTGGTCTCCTCGCTGTTGCCTTTTGCCCGCATCCGCCGCATCGACCCGGCCACCGTCTTGATCGGATAAAAAGCGAATGCACATGCCAGACGTGGTGATCCGGGCCGCCGGCCTGATGAAAAGCTATCAGACCGGCGAAGAACGCTGCCCGGTGCTGCGCGGCGTCGATTTCTCCGTGGCCCGCGGCGAATGCGTGTATCTCGTCGGCCCTTCCGGGAGTGGCAAAACCACGTTGCTGTCGATCCTGGGGTGCGTGCTGTCGGCCGATGCGGGCCTGCTCAACATTTTGGGTCTCGACGTGTTGCGGTTCTCGCCCCGCGAACAGGCCCGTTTTCGCCGCGAGAAGATCGGCTTTGTGTTTCAGCGGTTCCATCTGTTCGACGCGTTGACCGCGGCGGAAAACGTCTGCGTGCCGCTCGATCTGCTCGGCTGGCCGAAAGCCCGCTCGCGCGACAAGGCGCTCGAGCTGCTGTCGTTGGTCGGCTTGCGGGACAAGGCGTCTTGCCGCGTAACTCGGCTGAGCATGGGACAACGGCAGCGCGTGGCCTTTGCCAGGGCGCTGGCCGGCGGTCCGGAAGTGATTTTGGCCGACGAGCCGACCGCGTCGCTCGACGCCGACGCGGGCTTCAACGCCATGCGGATCCTCAAGAACCTGTGTCGTGACCTGAAAAAAACCGTGGTCGTGGTCACTCACGACTCGCGAATCTACTCGATGGCTGACCGCATTCTGCGGCTGGCGGACGGGCGGATTGTCGAAGAGCTTGCCCAAAGCGCGGTGCCCCGCCCGCACATTCCGCTTGCTGTCCAACCTCCGCGAGGAGCCGTCTCATGCGCTGGTTGATGCTGGTGTCGATCTCCGCGGCGGTGGCTGCTCTGGCCTTCCTTGCTTGGGGCGGATTGAGAGACGTGCCTTCGGAAGCGTCCGCGGCCGCCGAGACGGACGGACCGGACGAATCCGTCGCGGTCGGGCCGGCGCCGTGTCTGTTTGCCGACGGCGTTGTCGAGGCGGCGCATCGAGAGCTAGCGCTGAGGTTCGAGACGCCGGGACGGATCAAGGCCGTGTACGTTCGCGAAGGACAGAGTGTCAAGGCGGGTGATGTGTTGGCTGAGCTGGAGTCGGACATGACAGAGATCCAAGTTGCCGAGGCGCGCACGCGGCTGACGATCGCCTCGGCCGAGCGCGACCAGATGCTGGCCAACGCGGGGCAGCTTGCCCGTGCACGACCGCGGTCGCAACTCGCCGCGCCAGAGGCACCGCTTAGCCCGGAGGAGAAAGCCATCGCCGATGGCAAGGTGTCGCTGGCGGAAGCGGAGGTGCGCCGCGCGCTGCTGCTTGCCGACCGCGGGCGGCTCGTCGCGCCCACCGACGGACTCGTGCTGCGCGCCGTCGCGGAGCCGGGCGAATTCACCGGGCCGACCGACGATCGCGACTTGTTCGTCATCGTCAACGGCGCCGCGAGCCAGGTGCGAGCTTTCGTGGAAGAGCTGGATGGCCTGCTCGTTTCGCCCGGCCAGCGTGCCTTGGTCACGGCGGCCGCGAGTCCCGGCAAGCGCCATCGTGGAACGGTCCGCACCTGCTCGCCCTACTTTCGACTCAAATCGCAGCGTAATCTCAGGCCCGGCGAACGTGTCGACGTGCGGGTGCGCGAAGTCGTCGTCGATCTCGAAGCCGGGCATGATCTGCTCCTGGGATTGCCCGTGGAGGTTCTGCTCGAACCGCCAAGCTCGCGTGTCGCAAACCGTTCTCAATAGACGGTTTGCGTCGTTTGCTGCGCTGCGCTGGCATCGCTGGGACCTGCTTCTTGCCAGAATTCCGTGCTGGCGGCGCGCGCTTTTCGCCTGCCGCACCGTTTATCAAAAGGGCACTCCGATCCCAAAACCTAGTTGGCGTCGCACAACGCGTCCGAGTAAGGATTTGTCCCGGTACCTGCCGGCCGTTGTGCGACGCGCTAGGTCTGTTCTGGCCCGGCCGCCTTGACGCTCGATCGGCCGCCGACCTACGATTGTCTGGTCTGCGGAATGCCGGAAGAGCCGCTTCTTCTCGGCGCGGCCGATGGATTTCTGCCATAGGTCGCCGTTCCGCCCCACGATGTGTGTGAGGCTGTGGAAAAAACCAAGGTTGCGATTGTCGGTTTGGGAACGGTCGGCTCGGGCGTGGCCCGCCTGCTGGTCGACTACGGCGATCGCACAGCGCGCCATGCCGGCCGCAGAATCTGGCTGGAAAAGGTTGTCGTTCAAGACCTGAAGAAAGAACGCGACTATAAGTTGCCCGGCGGCGTTTTGTCGGACGATTTGACCACCATCACCGGCAACGCCGAGATCAGTGCCGTGGCGCACTTGGTGGGCGGACTGGAGCCGGCACGCTCCATCATGATCGCCTTGCTGGAGAGCGGCAAAGACGTCGTCACGGCCAACAAGGCGCTGCTGGCCGAGCATGGCCCGGAGCTGTTCGACCTGGCCCGCGAGTTGGGCCGCTCGATCGCCTTCGAAGCGGCCGTGGCAGGCGGCGTTCCGATCATCGCCAATATCAGCCAGTGTCTGTCGGCCAACCAACTCGAATCGCTGACCGCCATCCTCAACGGCACCAGCAACTACATTCTCACGCAAATGGAAGAGCGCGGCGCCGATTATCGCAGCGCACTGGCCGAAGCCCAGAAGCTGGGTTACGCCGAGGCCGATCCCACGATGGACGTCGACGGCACCGACACGGCCCAAAAGCTGGCCATCCTGGCTCACCTGGCTTTTGGCGCGCGGGTCCACTGGCGCGACATTCCGCGGCAGGGCATCGACGGCCTCGACATCGCCGACATCAAGAATGCTCAAGAGCTGGGCTATCGCATCAAGCTGCTGGCCGTGGCGGAACTGGCCGGCGATGGGCTGGAACTTCACGTTTCGCCGACGCTGGTGAGAGTCGGCACACCGCTGGCCGAAGTCCGCGGAGCGTTCAATGCCATCCGCGTGGTCGGCGACGCGGTCGGCCCCGTGTTCTTTCACGGCCTGGGAGCGGGCAGAATGCCCACCGCCTCGGCCGTGGTGGCCGACCTGATCGACACCGTCGTCGGCCGCACGGCGATCACCTTCCGCACGCTCGAACTTTGGTCGCAGCGAGAGGCCCGTGTCGCCCTGCGAGATCCGAAGAAAGTCACGGGCCGGTTCTATCTGCGGCTGCGCGTGGAAGACCGTCCGGGCGTGATGGCCGAGATCACCGGCGTGCTGGGCCGCCGCGGCATCTCGATCGCCTCGGTGATTCAGCGCGAGCCGGCCACCGAAGAGCAGGCCGTCGTTTCGCTGGTGATCATCACTCACGAGACCATCGAAAGTGCCACCGTGGCCGCGCTGGACGAGATCGACCGGCTGAAATGCGTGCGGCAGGGCTGCGTGAGGATGAGGATTCTCGATTGAAAAAGCCCATAGTCGTAGGGTGGGACAAGCGAGCTTGCGAGCGCCGGCCCACCATTTTCGGCTCACTATTAACACTACCGATAACACTACCGACGCCAACGGTCGCTAGCGACTGCGACCTTCCGTCGGCTAGAATCGGGAAATCACTTCCAGGCAACGCTCGTTGATGGCGAGCATAGCGAGGCATTTCCGCTGATGAAAATCGAGATCAATGACGAGTGGCGCAGAATTCTGCACAATTTCAAGTGCCAGCTCCTGTTTTATGATGATCAAGGCCGAAATCTCGGGCGTCTTCTACCGGAGCCAATCACACGTCTGAAGACCACGGTCCTCGTCGACGATGCGTGGCGCAAGCGAATGCACGGTTTTGAAGACGAATTGGAGTTTCGCGATGCGAGCGGTCGTCGTTTAGCCTGGTACTTGCCCCTGCGCGCACCCGTCATTTACGATCGGGAGCCGCCGCCATTAAGTGAAGATGAACTACATCGCCGCTTGGCGGAACCCACCTACACGACGGCCGAGGTGCTCGCGTATCTGGAAGCTTTGGACTAAGACTAGGGCCACATGAAATACGCCATCATCATTCCCGACGGCTGTGCCGACGAGCCGCAAGACGTGTTGGAAGGCCGCACGCCCATGCAGGCCGCCAAGCTGCCGAACATGAACGCCTTGGCCGCGGCCGGCGTCGTCGGGCGGGCCAACCATGTGCCTGCCTCGTTGCCGGCCGGAAGCGACGTGGCCAATCTCAGCCTGCTGGGCTACAACCCGCTGGAACACTTCACCGGACGCGCGCCGCTGGAGGCCGCCGCCCAGGGTATTCCCTTGGCCGAAAACGACTGGGCCATTCGTTGCAACCTGGTCACGGTCGAAGACCAGACGATGCGCGACTTCACGGCCGGGCACATCTCGACCGACGAAGCCCGGCAGTTGCTGGCCGCCGCCCAAGAAAACCTCGGCAGCGAGCGATTGCAGTTCATCGCCGGCGTCAGCTACCGCAACCTGCTGATCTATCGTCCCGGCCAGCACAAGGCGCCGTTCACTCACGACACGCGGGCCACGCCGCCGCACGACCTGACCGACAAATCGGTGCTCGACGACTATCCCCGCGGTCCTGGAAGCGACTTGCTGAACCAGCTCATGAGCGACAGCGTCGGGCTGTTCGCCGACCATCCGGTGAACGTCGCCCGTCGGCAAGCAGGCAAACTGTCGGCGACGAACGTCTGGCTGTGGGGTCAGGGCAAGGCCCCGGTTCTCACGCCGTTCGACCAGCTTTATGGCCGTCGCGGCGCGATGATTACGGCCGTCGATTTGCTGCGCGGCCTGGCGGCGCTCTTAGGTTGGCAGCGGATTGAGGTGCCGGGCGCGACCGGCTATCTCGATACCGATTACGCCGCCAAGGGCCGCTACGCCATCGACGCGTTGCCCACCACCGACGTGATCTGCGTCCACGTGGAAGCGACGGACGAAGCGTCGCACGAAGGAAACTGCGCCGCCAAGATCAAGGCCCTGGAAGAGATCGACCGCCACATCGTGGGGCCGCTGTGGGAGGCGCTGAAGAGCGAGCCGGATTACCGCATTCTCGTGACGCCCGACCATCCCACGCCCTTGCGGACCAAGACGCACAGCCACGGCTATGTTCCCTTCGTGATGGCCGGCAGCGGCATCTCGCCCGACGCCGCCCAAACCTATGACGAAGTGGCCGCCGGCAAGAGCGAGCTGGCCTTTGACGAGGGCTGGAAGCTGATGGGGCATTTTCTGGGCAATTCCGCGTCGTCGCGGTGATCCTCCGTCCTTCGGCCAGGCCAGGCCGCCTGCCCCAGCCAGCACAGAAGCGGTAGCGCTGTCATGCCGTCCGGCTCCGCCGGGCGAGCGCGGCCCACTCCGGCTGACGATAATAATGACACAGCGCGATGGCCAAGGCGTCGGCCACGTCCGATGGTTCGGGCAGGGCCTTCAGGTTCAACTCGCGCTGCACCGCCCGCTGCACCTGGTCTTTCTTCGCGCGACCATTGCCCGTCAGCGTTTTTTTTACCTCGGTGGCACTATAGCTGATCACCGGCACGCCGGCACGGGCGGCCGCCAGGCAAATCACGCCGCGAGCATGACCCATCAGAATCGCCGTGCGGGGACGATCGTAATGACTGTAGAGCTGCTCCAGCGCCATCGCGCAGGGCTTGAGCTGCTCGATCACATCGACAAGGCCCTCGAACAGCTCGGCCACGCGGGAGGTGAGCGAGCGGCGGTCGCGGCCGCGCACCACGCCCGCCTCGCACAGCCTGGGACCGCCCACGGCCACTTCCAGCACGCCGTAGCCGGTGGTGTTCAGTCCTGGATCGACGCCCAGCACGCGTGGCGCGCGGCCGGAGCCGGTTTTATCTGGGATTTTTTCTGGACGGATCATGCTTTACGAATAGGTAGGGTGGGACCAGCGAGCTTGCGAGCGCCGGCCCACCGTTGGCGACGTCGATCTCGGTGGGCCGGCGCTCGCAAGCTCGCTGGTCCCACCCTACTTTCTTGTCCACTCCGTCCCTGTCGGCCGGTCTTCGAGCGTGATTCCCAATTCGCCGAGTCCCTGACGAATGCGGTCGGCCATGGCGAAATTCTTGGCCTGGCGCGCCTCCGCCCGAATGTCGATGAACAGCGACATCAGCTTGCCGACCAAGTCGTCGCCGGCCGCGTCCGGCGCCGCGATCGGCTGCCGGAACAGGCCGAGCGTGGCGGTCAGCTCGCGCAGCACCTTTGTGGCGAGCTTCAGGCTGGCCAGCTTTTCAGCCCCCGGTTTGGCGCCGGTTTCCCAGCCCGTGTCGTCGGCGAATTTGTTCAGCGCGCGGACCAATTCGTACAAAATGCCGATCGCACCGCCGGTGTTGAAGTCGTCGTCCATCGCCTCCAAGAACTGCTGGCGATGGCCATGCACCTGTTGCTCCAGCGGCTCAGTCGTCGGCGAAAACTCGCCTTCGTTGCGGCGGCGCGGCGGCTGGATGGCGTAAAAGTTTTCGCCGGTGATCCGCTCGTAGCGCTTGAAATAGCGATAGAACGTATCGAGTCCTTTTTCGATTTCGTCGATGCGTTCTTCGCTGTAGTCGATCGGCCGGCGATAGTGCGTCGAGAGCAGGAAGAAGCGGATGGTCTCGCCCCTGTATCTCTTCAACAGGCCGCGGAACGGGCTGGCGCCCTTCGACTTGGCGATCTTGCCGGCTTCTTGCGCGGCGTGTTCTTGGGCGGCCGGGTCCTGGGCCAAGGGGTCACCGGCGGCGATCTCGCGCGTGGCGCGGCCGCCGACTTTGCCCACCTCGTGCGAGGCCTGCATCAGCCCGTTGTGCAGCCAGTATTTGGCCTGCGGCTTGCCGTGGCAGGACTCGCTCTGGGCGATCTCGTTCTCGTGGTGCGGAAAGATCAGGTCCAACCCGCCGCCGTGAATATCGAACGTTTCGCCGAGCAAACTCCGGCTCATGGCCGAGCACTCGATGTGCCAGCCGGGCCGGCCTTTGCCCCACGGGCTGTCCCATGCCGGCTCGTTGGGCTTGGCGTTTTTCCAGAGAGCGAAATCGGCCACCGACCGCTTGCGCTCGGCCGTTTCGCCCCCTTCGCCCTGCAAGGCGGTCACGTCGCGGCGGCTGAGCTTGCCGTACTGCGGATCGCGGCCGACTTCGAAATACACGTCGCCGTTCGACACGTAGGCGAAGCCACGCTCGATCAGCTCCTTCGTAAAGCGGATGATCTCTTGGATATTCTCCGTCGCCCGTGGAAAATGGTCGATGGTATCGATGCCCATCGCTTCCAGGTTGCGGTGATAGTCGGCCGTCATCTCTTCGGCCACCGCCGACATCGCGATGCCGCGGGCCTGTGCCTCGGCGATCAGCTTGTCGTCCACGTCGGTGATGTTGACCACCAGCGTCACCTGGTAGCCGCAATAGACCAAATACCGCTTGATGGCGTCGAAGATCACCGGGCCGACCATGTGGCCGATGTGGCTCGGTTTATAGACCGTGGGACCGCAGAGATAAATGCCCACGCGGCCGGGCACGACCGGCTCGAACGTTTCTTTGGTGCGGGTGAGCGTGCTGTAAACGCGAATCGACATAGCCGAAAATCAAACCGAGGTGGGCATGCGCTCCAGGAGAACGACCGCTTCGGCCATCACGGCTTCCTGCCGCCCGACCGGCCCCACCCGCTCGCCGGTCTTGGCCTTGAAGCCGACGCACTCGACGGGCAGTTCGAGGATGGCGGCGATCCGCTCACGAATGGCCGTTTTATAGGCCGACAACTTGGGGCGTTCGGCAAACACGATTGAATCGACGTTCACCACACGAAAACCCGCGGCCGTGACGGCGTTGAGTGCTCGTTCGAGCATGTCGGCCGAATCGCGGCCGCGGTTGGCCGGATCGGTGTCGGGAAACAGCTCGCCGATATCACCCAGGGCCGCCGCGCCGAGCAGCGCGTCGGTGATGGCGTGCAGCAGCACGTCGGCATCGCTGTGCCCGACCATACTCTGCTCGTGCGGCACATCGATGCCTCCCAGCCGCAAGGGCCCGCCGGGCGCCAGGCGGTGGGTATCGTGTCCAATTCCAACTCGTGCGGCCAGCGTGGCTTGGTCCTCCGTAACTTGATGCGCAGTCAGAAGTTCAACCAAAACGAAGATTGTAGCCGATGGGAGGGCGGAATGACAATCTCAAGAGCGTGACGGGCGGTGAGTTGGGCACGGAACTGCGGCCTCATGCCTCCCAGACGCTTAAGACGTACACCAGGCGATCCTGTTCAAGCACCTCAAAATCCACGCCAAGCGGCGCGACGGCGAGACTTCGGACGGTGTCGAAACGAACCTCGCCGATAGCAAGCGGATTCTGCTTCAAGAGCTGATCGATGGTGTTCGCCACGGATGAAACTCCATCGCGGTCGACGGCGTCAAGCCAAATTGCAGCCAGATCTTGTTCCGCCGCCATGGTCCAAATGACGGTGAATCTCATGACGGGAGTCTTGCAAGCACCTCGGATAGAGGCTTTCCGGTACGCTGCTGCTGGCGCTGGCGCAACTCGTCATCGGCAAAGGGTGACCGACGAACGTTTCCACCAGAACCAGTGGTCGCCGTCACGGGGTGAAAATACCCTAGCACGCGGCCCGATTCGTCTCGGATCTCGGTGAGATCAGCGAGGTTGCCGAGTTGGGATAACGTCCCTGAATCAACCGTCAAGATCGTCATTCGATTCCTCGTGTTTGACTCTTGTCGTCTTCGTCGCCATGCTGATGTAGATTATAGGCTATACCGCCGGTGGATGTAATCGGTGAGGCGTACATCAGCAAATCCTCTTCTGGGAGATAAACATGGCTCGTGGAACCAATCGGCGTCGATTTCTTCAAAGCGTGTCGCTGGCGGGAGCCGGCTTTTGGGTGGCCGGAAGTGAAGCCCGCGTGTTTTCCGACTCGCCCAACGGCAAGCTCCGCATCGCCTGCGTCGGCGTGGGCGGCAAGGGAGCCAGCGACACCGATCAGGCCGGCAACTACGGCGATATCGTGGCGCTGTGCGATATCGACGACAAGCGGTTGGCCGCCAAGGCCGAGAAGTTTCCCAAGGCCAAGACCTACAACGACTATCGCAAGCTGCTCGACGAAATGCACGCCCAGATCGACGCCGTGGTCGTGAGCACGCCCGACCACACGCACGCGCCGGCGGCCGTCCGGGCAATGCGGCTGGGCAAGCACGTCTATTGCCAGAAGCCGCTCACGCACACGGTGGCCGAGGCCCGCTTGATGCGCGACACTGCCCGGCAATATAAGGTGGCCACGCAGATGGGCAACCAGGGGACGGCCGACAAGGGCTTCCGCCAGGGCGTGGAGATTGTCCGCTCCGGCGCCATCGGCCCGGTGCGCGAAGTCCACGTCTGGACGAACCGGCCCTTCAAGTATTGGAAACAATCGCCCGACATCGTCGCCCGACCCACCGAAATGCCGCCCGTGCCCGAGTACGTCCACTGGGATTTGTTTCTCGGCACCGCGCCCGCCCGGCCGTATCACCCGGTCTATCATCCACACAACTGGCGCGGCTGGTGGGATTTTGGCACCGGTTCGCTGGGCGACATGGCTTGCCACACGACGAACCTGCCGTTCATGGCTCTGCGGCTCGGCTATCCGACGCGTGTTTCGGCGATCAGCGGCGAGATCAATCAAGAAACGTATCCGGCCTGGGCGACGATCACCTACGAGTTTCCCGCCCGCGGCGACCTGCCGCCGGTGAAGCTCACGTGGTACGAGGGCGCCCGCAACGGCGAGCGGAACCTGCCGCCTGCCGAGTTGCTGTTCGGCGAAACGCCGTCGTCGAGCGGGGCGCTGCTGATCGGCGAGCGCGGCGCCATGTTCTCGCCCAACGACTACGGCGCCCAGCAGAAGCTGCTGCCGGCGAAGCAGTTCGAGGGCTACCGCCCGCCCGAGCCGACACTGGCCCGCATGGACGGCAATCCCGACGACAATCAAAAGGGCGAGTGGGCGCGGGCCATTCTGGGCGGCCCGCCGCCCATGAGCAATTTCGATTACGCCGCCGTGTTGACCGAAACGATGCTCTTGGGCAATGCGGCCGTCCGCCTGGGCAAGGCGCTGGACTACGACGCCGAGAAGGTGCAAGTGACGAACGTGCCTGAGGCCGCCGGGCTGATCAACCCGCCGTATCGCAAGGGTTGGGAAATCTGACTCTCAGCCAGCGACCGAAGGCGGCGTCAAGAATTTTTCCAGCGCCTGGCTGCCGGTCATGCCGGGCTCGATGCCCAGGTCGCGCGCCGGCTCGCTGACGGCCACAATCCTGGCCTGATAGAGGTCTTCCGGCTCGCAAAGCGGCCGGGCCGGCGTGCCCTTGGCAATCGCCACGGCCATGCCGAACTCGGAGGCGACGGCAACGTCGAACAAGCCGCAGCCGACGATGCCGCGCACGGTGTGGATGGCGCAGTATTGTCCGCCCGGCCAGCGATAACTGGCGCCGATGGCCGGACCATGAGGCGTTTGCAACGTTCGTTGGACGGCATGCGGCAGCGACGCGGACATAAAAAGCTCCACTCGGCAGAGTCGGTCCCCACGTAGTTTAACGTCATGGCGTGCCGCTCCGCCAGACTTGCTCTTTTCCGCGGCGGTATTCCACGAAACGGTCAGCCGCGATCGCCTGTCGGGCCGCGGCCAACAGCCGCTGATAATAGGTCAGGTTGTGGATCGAAAGGAGCACCGGGCCAAGCATCTCGCGGGCCATGAACAGATGCCGCAAATAACCGCGGCTGTGCCGGCAAGCGGCACAAGGACAGTCGGCGTCCAGCGGCCGCGGGTCGCGCTCGAATTGCTTGTTCCGCAGGCGGATTGGCCCAAAGTCGGTAAAGGCCACCGCGTTGCGGCCGTTGCGCGTCGGCATCACGCAGTCGAACAGATCGATGCCCCGCTCGATCGCTTCCAGCAGGTCTTGCGGCCGCCCGACGCCCATCAAATAGCGAGGCTTGTTGTCGGGCATCGCCGGCACGGTGAAATCGAGCACACGATACATCTCTTCCGGCGTCTCGCCCACGCTCAGCCCGCCGACGGCGTAGCCCGTGAAGTCGAGCGCCGCAAGCTGCTCGGCGCACCACACGCGCAGCGGCTCGTCGAGACCGCCTTGGATGATGCCGAATTGGGCCTGGTCGCCGCGGCGATGGGCGTCGCGCGAGCGCTCCGCCCACCGCACGGTGCGCTCGGCGGCCTCGCGCACGGCAGGCGGTCCGCCGGGCAAGGCCACCACGTGATCGAGCACCATCGCCACGTCGGAACCAAGCGCCTCCTGAAGGGACACCGCCCGTTCGGGCGACAGCGCCACCAGGCTGCCGTCGATGTGCGAGCGAAAGGTGGCGCCTTGCTCGTCGATGCGGGCCATCACCGCCAGGCTGAAAATCTGAAAGCCGCCGCTGTCGGTCAAGATCGGGCCGCTGAAGCCCATGAAGGCGTGCAGCCCGCCCAACTCGGCCACGACCTCTTCGCCGGGCCGCAGCGCCAGATGATAGGTGTTGGCCAACACCATCTGCGCGCCGGTGGAGCGGAGCTGGTCGATGGCCAGCCCCTTGACGGTGCCTTGCGTGCCGACCGGCATAAAGGCCGGCATTTCGACGGCGCCGTGCGGCGTGTGAAACGTGCTGCGCCGCGCGCGGCAGCCGGCGTCCTGATGCAGCAGGCGAAATGCGAACGCTCCGGGTTCAGTCACCGCGCAGCTTCAACCCGTGTACGGTCAGCTTGTCGCGGACTTCGTTCAAGCTGGTGACGCCGAAGTTCTTGCACTCCAACAACTCGTCTTGCGTCCGCCGCACGAGCTCGCCGATGGTGCTGATGCCCAGCCGGATCATACACTTTCGGGCACGCACGGAAAGGTTCAGATCGGCGATCGGCTTGCTGAGCAGGGCCTGTTCGTCGGGCGACATCACTTCGGGCTCGTAGGTGACTTCGGGCACGCGCTTTTCGCCGGCGAACTGGCCCAAGCTGAGGCCCTTGGAGGCCATCATCTCCTTGATTTCCACCAGCGAGGTCTCGCCGAAGTTCTTGCTCGACAGCAGTTCTTGCTCGGTGGCGCGGGCCAGGTCGCCCAACGTCAACAGCCCCATCTTTTGCAGACAATTGCGGCTGCGGACCGAGAGTTCGAAATCGGTCACGGGCATCGTGAGCACCTGGCCCAGCCGGTCGCGGCGGCGTTGGGCGTCTTCATCGAAGAACATTTCGCCCGACGCCTGGGCGTCTTTGAAGAACAGCCGGGCGCGAGGGTGATTGGGATAGGCGTCGAGGATGCGCAGGTAGCATTGGCGCGCCTTCTCGTATTGCTGGCGGTCTTCGTAGAGGATGGCCAGGTTCAACAGGGCGCCAAGATGGGCGGGAAACCGCGAGGTCGACCGTTGATAGAGATCGAGCGCGGTCTCATCGTTTCCGCGGCGGTCGTTTTCGACGGCCAGGGCAAACAGGGCGCCGGCGTGCTTGGGATCGGTCTCGACGGCGCGTTCCAGCAAGGCCACGACTTCACTGGGGTTTCCGCCGATGGCGGCCACGGTGGCGCCGCGTTGATAGAGATAGTCGGCGGTCTGCTCGACCGCGCCGGAGAGGCTGTCGAGCACCTTCAAGGCGGCGCGTGCGTCGCCCGTGTAGCGGACGGCTTCGGCCCGCCCCAAGGTGCTGGCATCGCCGTCGTAGCCGGCTTTGGCGGCGGCCTCATAGTCTTGAATCGCGGCGCGGTAGTCTTCCAGGGCGAAGTGCGATTTGCCGAGATAATACTTGGCGACGCCGCCTTGGACCGCGGCGAGCGTTTGCCCGGCCAGGCGGAAGCGGCCCAACAAGTAGTAGCCCACGCCCAGCCGCAATTTGGCCGAGGCACCTTCCGCCGCCTTCTCCAATTCTTGCACCGCCTCGCGCAGCGGCCGGTAGTTCGTGGCGTCGGCGCTCAGGGCCTCGATCATCCGTCGAACGGCGGCGGCATCGAGCTGGCCGTCGGACAGCAACATTTGCTTGAGGTCTACTTCCAAACCTTGTGGCATTCCGCTTTCTCCCAATGCAAGTTCGAACCGTGGCGCCGCCCTCACCGAGGCGGCAAAAATATAGGCCCGTGAACACGCCCCCCGCGACCAAGGCGACGACCGCGGGCCGAGAGCCAGCAGTGGGAGTCGAACCCACAACCCCCGCATTACGAATGCGGTGCTCTGCCAATTGAAGCTATGCTGGCCAGCAAGGAAACGCCGAATGAACAATCTTAGCGAAAAACGCGCCGTCAGCAAGCCGCAGAAGCGAATGACGTGCGGCGACAGCCTCGGCGGCGGACGCAAGGCGCGGCCCTGATTCACTCAATGATCTTGGGCCAGGGGATGTTCGGGGTGGATGGCGAGCCAGGCTTCGACACGGGCGGCGATTTGTGCGACTCGCTGCCCCGACAAGGCGTGTGCCGCGGCCACGTGTTGTCGCGTCTCGCCGCGCAGGATGTGTTGTTCGTAGATTCCGCAATCGCGCTGGCTGGGCGGCCGTTCGTCCGCCGTCGTCCGGTTGGCAGGTCGCTGCGCCTTTCCTGGCTTGGGCATGGTGTTGGGTTCTCCGGGTTCGGGGTTCGGGGGTCAGGGTTCAGGGGCCGGTTTGCTTGTGAAAAACAAGAATCAAGCGCGCCGTCTGGGCCATCCAAGCTGGTAGGGGCCAGCAGTTTGCGACGATGCGAGGAAGCATCGACGCCGACTTGTACAAGCGCAAAACCGCCGGCTTGACATGGATGGCTCTGTACGCGACGGCTTCCGTGGCGTTCCGAGCTCTGGCGGCGCGGTGCCGACCCCGCTGCGCGGAACGCCACGGAGGGCGTTCCCGGCAGAGCGGTCCTCGTTCGTGCAAATTTGCACAAACGAGAAAAACCCGAGGGATTTCATCATCTCGTAGTTCCGAAGAGGGGATGAGCGATGAGGGATGAAGGATGGCCGAAATAAAGTCGCGAGTTCGGCGTTGAGGTGCGTTCCGCGGTCGTCCGGTTCCGTACTCGCACTCTACTCGCCGACTGGCTTGGGCGTGTACCGTAGGGATGCTGCCAGAAAAATTACCTGGCAGAAAAATGGGGAACGCGGCGGTCGAGTGAGGCGCCATTGGGTGGCTTGTTTTTCTGTCAGGTAATCTTTCTGTCATCCGTCCTTTGAGCGCGGTTCATCCCTGATGGCTCATCACTCATCTTGCACGGCCATTGGCTTGCACCGCTCTCGCGACGCGCTCGTCCACCGCTTCGCTGATTCCGGTCCCTCGTCTCTGATCCCTCGTCTTTATCCATGATTGCCTAATATATATGCACACAAATAGCCGCATGCGTACAGATTAGGCAGTCGCGCGGATTGCCCCTCCAATTAGGTACGAGATGCTAAAAAACGCCGTGTTTGACCGGCTATTGCAAATTTGCAAAAGCCGTGCGCCGAGGTGCCGCGCTGGACCCCGCGCGGCCCGGCTGCTCAATTCTTAGGCACGCCAGCATGGCCGCAAAAGAGGGGAAACCAAGGATAAAACGGATGGGCACGGATCAAGAGTCGGCCAGCATCCTATCACGCCCCTGGCTTGGCTTGTTCCAGTCGCGCCGCCCCACCAATCCAAAATCCAATATCCCGCGTCCGCCGCCATGTTCTTTCTCCGCCCCGCGTCCCTTATACTCTCGGCGTCGGCCTGTCCCTGGCCTGAACCCTGAACCCTGAACCCTGAACCCTGAACCCCGAACCCTGAACCCTGAACCCTGTCTTGCCCCTCGAAGCCAAGCCGCTGTTCCGTCCCGACGTTCTCCGCACGCACCTGGCGGCCTTTCCGTTGCCCCACCGCGTCGAAATCGTCGCGCCCAAGCTGCGTCACTGGGCCGAGTTGCTTTCTTCACGCCGCGCAGACAGCTTCAAAGAGCAGGAGCTGCTGCCCGACTTCTTGACCGACTTTTTCTGCGGCCTGTTGGGCTACACGCGTCCGGCCGACGGGCAGCCGCGCTACACGCTCTCGCGGGAAAAACACGTCGAGGTCGACGGAAAGTTCGCCGACGCGGTGCTGGGCGATTTCAACGGCGAGCAGCGCTACCTGGTGGCCCTGGAGGGCAAAGGCCCGCGCGATCCGCTCGACCGCCCCTTCGCCGGCCGCCGCATGTCGGCCGTCGATCAAGCCTATCGCTACGCCATCAACCTACCGTGCGACTGGATCGTGGTCACGTCGGTGCGTGAGACCCGCTTGTATTACAAGGGCGCCGACCAGCACACCTACGAGCGTTTCGACACCGAACAGTTGGCCGACGACGCGGCGCACCTCAAGCGGTTCGTGTTTCTGCTGGGGGCCGAGCGCGTCGTGCCGGCGGCCGGGCGATGCCATCTCTATTCGCTCTGGGACGAATCGCAACGCGTGGGCCGCGAGCTGACCCGCGATTTTTACCAGCGTTACGCCGACATGCGGCAGAGCGCCTTCCAGGAACTTGCCCGTGACAATCCCGACGCCCCGCGGGGCGACGTGTTGGCCGCCACGCAAAAGCTATTAGACCGCGTACTGTTCTGCGCCTTCTGCGAAGACCGCGGCCTGCTGCCGACCGAAACCATCCGCAAGGCCTACGAGCACCGCGACCCCTACCATCCGCGCCCCATCTGGGACAATTTTCGCGGCCTGTTCGACTCGATCAACGGCGGCAACGCGGCGCTGGGCATCCACGCCTACAACGGCGGGCTGTTCGCTCCCGACCCGCTGCTCGACCGTCTGCGCGTGTCCGACGCCGTGTGCGGCTCCTTTCGCGACTTGGGCGCCTACGACTATCGTCCCGCCTCGCAGGCCGCGCAGTCGGCCGCCGGCAGCAGCTTGATCGACGTCGAGATTCTCGGGCACATTTTCGAGCAGTCGATTTCCGACCTGGAAAAGCTCAGGAGTCAGTTGTCTGTTGTCAGTGGTCCGTCGCAGGAGGATGGGCTTCCCAGCCCGTCACTTCCCACGATGACGGCCAAAACGCCCCAAACCGCGCGCACCCGTCGCAAAAAAGAGGGCGCCTTCTACACGCCGGCCTTTATCACGCGGTACATCATCGAGCAGGCGTTGGGCGGCGTGCTGAAAGACCGTTTCGCGCGGCTGCGGCGCGAGCACGAAGAAGCGGCGGCGAAGAAGGGTCCTGCCCGAACGGCGCTGGCCGATCCGAACGTCTACAAGCTCGACGACCTGAAGCCGGCGGCCCGCGCGGCGTTGGTCAAATTCTGGGAATCGTGGCAGGACGAGCTCGGTTCGGTCCGCCTTTTGGACCCGGCCTGTGGCAGCGGCGCGTTCTTGATCGAAGCGTTCGACCAACTGCATGCCGCCTATCAGGCCTCGAACGACCGGCTGCAAGAGCTTCGTGGGCACCGCACGCTGTTCGACCTCGACAAGCGCATCCTGGAAAACAATTTGTATGGCGTCGACCTGAACGAAGAGGCGATCGAGATTTGCCGCCTGAGTCTTTGGATCAAGACGGCCGAGCGGGGCAAGGTGCTGACGAGTCTCGACCACACGATCCGCGTGGGCAACAGCGTCGTCAGCGACCCGGCCGTATACCTGCGCGCCTTCGACTGGCACGGCGAGTTCCCCGAAATCTTTGGAGACCGAAACGGCGAAGGCGGCTTCGACGTGGTGGTGGGCAATCCGCCCTACGTGCGTCAGGAGTTGTTGAGCGACATCAAGCCGTATCTGGAGCGCGCGTATCGCTCGTATCACGGCATGGCCGATCTGTACGTCTACTTCTACGAGCGCGGCCTGCGCCTGCTGCGGCCGGGCGGGCTGCTCTCGATGATCGTAACGAACAAATGGATGAAATCCGGCTACGGCGAGCCGCTCCGCCGCTTTTTTGCCGACAGCGCCTGGATTGAATCGGTCGTCGACTTCGGGCACGCCAAGCAGATCTTTGAGGACGCCGACGTCTTCCCCTCAATCATCGTCGCGCGTAAACCGACCGCCGCGCTGAAGCCCAAGACCGCGCGGCTCTGTACCATCCCGCGCGAGCAACTCCGCGTCGACGACCTGAGTCGGCAGATTGAGCATGAAGGCGTCGCGCTGCCACTGGAGCAGCTCGGTGCCGAAACGTGGCAGCTTGAGCCTCAAGGCGTTGGCCATCTCTTGGCTAAGCTCGTCGAGCGTGGGCGGCGCCTGGCGGACTTTGCGGCGGTCGAACCGCTATCGGGCATCAAGACTGGGCTCAACGAAGCATATCTCATTGATACTCAGACAAAAGAAGCGATCGTCGCGTCGCACGCCGGCAGTGCGGCTTTGCTAAAACCTTACCTCCGCGGCCAAGATTTCAGCCGCTGGAGCGCCGACTGGGCCGGCTGGTGGATGCTTGTGCTGCGGTCCAGCGAAAATTTCAAATGGCCGTGGGCAGACCAGGGCGATAGCGCGGAAGCCGTCTTCGCGAAAACGTATCCGGCGATACACGCACATCTATCGCAGTTCCGCGGCGCGCTGTTAAATCGCCAGGATCACGGGCGGTATTGGTGGGAGCTGCGGTCATGCGCCTATTGGGCGTCCTTCGACGAGGCGAAGATCATGTACCCAGAAATCACCTGGCGAGCCGCATGGATAATCGACTCGTCGGGCACACTTTGCAACAACACGGCCTACTTCTTGCCATCCAATGATTCGTGGATTCTCGCGGTGGCCAACGCGCCGATAACGTGGTGGTATGCCTGGCGCACGGCGATGCACGGGAAGGACGAAGCATTGCGGTACATCAAGGATTTTGTTCGCGATTTGCCGGTCCCGCAGCCCGACCACACGCAGCGCGCCGAAGCCAATCGCACGGTTGGCCAGCTCATCCAACTGACGCGCGACGAGCACGGCACGCTGCGATCGCTCCTCGACTGGCTCCGCGTCGAGCACGAAATCGAGAAGCCGAGCCAAAAGCTGCAATCGCCCTTCGACCTCGACTCCGACGCCTTTGTGGGCGAGGTGCAGAAGGCCCGCGGGCGGAAGAACCCCTTGAGTGCGGCGGGGTTGCGGGGTCTTCGCGATGAATACGAGCGGACGATCGAGCCGGCCCGGCGTCTGGCGGTCGAAGCCTTATCGCTGGAACATCGCCTCAGCGACCTCGTGAACGCCGCCTACGGTCTCACCCCCGACGAAGTCGCCCTCATGTGGGCCACCGCGCCGCCAAGGATGCCGTTTCTTTCCCCGGCTCAGCCTCTGCCCGATTGATGCCGGCCCACAATGCTACCCTTTCGTCAGGTATGGATAACAAATGCGAGAGCGCCAAGTCGTGCTTTTCGAGGCCTTTGAGTGCGGTGGCCGCTGGTGGCTGCCTGACGCTCCCGAAACGGTCGTCGGAGGCTCCTTGAAATACAGCCGGGATGAGCTTAGTGTCCGCCTGGACGGCACGCTGGGTTCCGTGTCGGTCGAACAAATGGGTGTGCTTGCTTCCGATTTTCGCAGGTTTGATCGGTTGCATGGTGTGTTGGATGACGGGCAGAAATGCACGTTGTTTCGTGCGTTCGTGACGGCATTCACGGGATCCTGGATGGTTTGCAGCGGCATCTATCTCGTCGTCGGCTACCACCTCGAAGGTCTTGACCAATTGCGATTCGACGGTGTATCCGCGTCGCCTTCGAAGCTAGACGAGTTTTTGGACCGCAACGTTTTCGCAGTGCAGGCAACCGATGCTGTAGACCAGGCAACGCTCACCTATACGAAGCCGGAAAGGCAGGTCTTCGCAATCTCGTCAATTTCGGCGCGGTTCGAGATCGATTCGACATTTAGGCTGAAAGGAGACCGCAATATGGCGGAGGCAATTGCCGGCAGCCACTTCAATATTATTCCAGATTCGCCGCAACCGTTGGAGTGGTTCCAGAAGACGTTGTGGCGGCTTTGCGACCTGCTGACCCTGCTGACAGACGAGCCCTGCCACGCATGTTGGATTCGCGTAACGCCAAACGGCGACCCGTGTGATGGGCCGCTGCTTTACACGTCGAGCGGACCGCATAGAGAGCGCGACGCCCTGCGGTCCTCCGTGCTGTTATTCTATTTCTCGCAATTGGCGGACCGCCTCGGACCGATTCTGGAAAAGTGGTTCTCGGCAAGTGATGTATTGTTGAGCGCGATTTACCTGTTTCGGGACGCTCATCGAAGTGCAGACCCCTCAAATCGTGGCCGGTTCCTGATATTGTCGCAGGCATTGGAGGCATTCAGTCGCGCCACAATGCCCGGAGCATACATGGCGGACGGGGACTACGAACGCGTGAAGAACGCCTTGGTGGCTGCGATCCCCAGCGAGGTCGGCGAGGACCATCGCGCGAGCCTGAAAAACAGGATCAAGTATGGAAACGAACACTCGCTTCGCAAGCGCTTATCAGGATTGCTCGGTTCAATGGGCCCACAGATGGTGGCGTGCGTTTGCGCGTCAGCCAGCGATTTCACTTCAGGAATCGTTGACACGAGGCATTACTTTACGCACCTGACCGATGAGCTTCGCCCCAAAGCTTTGAGCGGAATTCCTTTAGCTTGGGCGTGCGACAAGTTGCAGATGCTTTTGCGGCTATTGCTCTTGCGGTGGGTTGGGGTCGATGAGCAACTGATTGTCGCGCGCGTCACTCATCATCCGCGGCTTGCACAGTACATCTATCTTGGGAATAGGCAGCGAGAATGCATCAAAACGCCGACGCAAAATACGAATTAGCGGTAGCCCTCGTCCCATAGACTCGCCGCGATCGACAAACGGGCCGAGTCAGTGTTGCTCTCACTTCTTTTTGCGGCCCGTGAAGCGCTCCGGGAGTTCGACCTCGCCACGTTGTAAATCACCCTTGAGGAACATGTCCTCCGGATCCTCCCTGGGCAGATCGTGTGCCTGCATGATCATGGCGGCGAGAGCACGACAACGTTTGTCGTGGCTGTAGAATTCGACGGCGCCCGCCGCGCGGGCGGAGGAAGTTATCAGAATGTCGGCTTTCAACAGGTGGCGGTTCTTGTATTGCAGGTCGTGCGGCAACTGCTTGTGTTGTGCCCACAATTCCGCGGCAATGGCCGCGGCGTGTAGATCGAAATTCGGGCAAACGAACTTCTCGGCCAGCTTCGCGATGAGCAGCCCCTTTTGCGCCTTTGGAACAGGCACAAGCAGTTCGGCGATTGCGACCGTGGGAAGGTAGATGATCGCGTCGCGCCGTGCGAGTTTGTGCAAGAGAATGTGCGCACGGACCTGAAGGTCGGCAAAATCGTCGGCGCGGGTGGCCGGGTTGGATGGCACGATGCCCGCGTAAACCAGAACCATCGAGTCAAGGCCGACGCTCACGAACGCAATTCCCTCATGTATTCTTCCGGGTCGGCGATGGTGTCCCAGGCAGCGAGGCCGGCGGTGCGCAGTTCGGCGATAGCTTGTTTTGGATCGCCTAGTTTGGGCTGCGTGAAGTCACGAATCGCAAAGCGGTAGATCTGCCAGGTGCTGTGGATCCACTGGGCCGTGCCCGTCGCGGCTATCCGTTCGTAAAGATGCTGGCCCAAGCGGCGGACAAGATCCTTACTTTCCAAGTCGCAATAGAGAAGGCGACGATGCCCTGGAACTCGCAACAAACAGCGCATCTTCGTCGCGCCGCCGACGCGCTCCACCTCTCCCACGACGGTCGTGTCACCGCGCAGAAGCACTCTCTGCGAAATCCGTTCGTAAGCATCCGGCTCGACGACCAAGAGCGGACGCTCATGTCGGCCGATTGGCGCCACCTCGAGGTTGCACTTGACCGACCGAGCTACCTTGCTTAGCGATTCAATCGGATGCAGTGCCGCAATCAGCCGCTCGTCGGCAATGGGGAACGAGGCATCGCCGGACAACATGGCCCCGACGCTAGCCAGGTTCGCCGTCGCCTCATCCGGGGCGCGTGCGACACAACTGTAGACGGCGGAGCCCCTGCGGACATCCATTAGGGCAATTCTTTTTTCGGCGGGAACCTGAGGCAGCTCCGCAGGATCGCGCCCGCTGGCCAGATCCTGCACGGCCGAGAGGGCATCGCTCACGGCACGCAGGGGTATTTCCTCGGGAACGAGCCCTTCCGCTACGAACCGCACCTCGAACGTCAGTGGTGGCTTTTTTTTAGGCGCCATGAAGGGCCACCTTTGCAGCAAAACCCGAGCAGTTTATAACGGCCGAACCTATGGTTGGCGGTTTGACGGCGAACTTATAAATGGCTTCGGCGTTTTGCACAATGCCGGGCACGACCGAGGCTGTTCGAACTTGGGGGTCTAGGCATGAACTTTTGGCTATTATAATCGGCGGCGCAGGGGGATGTCGAGCGCCTCACGGCGGCTATTCGTTCGGCGCGGCGGTGCCGGATTCGTACCGTCGCGGCCTGCGCCTTGCCATTCGCCGATTCGGTCGGCCGGCGACGCGCCGGTGCATTGGCTGTGATTGCCCTCACGCCACCATCCGGCTTGATGCCGTGGAGTCATGAATTGTGACCTCCATGCCGGTTGGTATAGCGGATGGGTGGGCTGGCCGCGCGCATCGCGAGTGATCACCACCATTCGCGCTCGTGCCGGGGGGGGCGGTGATTGACCGCCAGAGACGAAGCGGCGACCTCCCTTACGCCGTCGACGGTGCGCGCGACGGTCGTCCGCCAACCGCCGCGACGCGGCGGCTGGCGAAAGCCCGTTGAGGGAATTCCAACGGAACATGCCGCCGGCTTGCCCGGCGGTACTTAACGCTGGTCTCTAAAGGCGGCGAGCCCGCTCAACGGCAGCTCTAGCAACCAACGTGAAACCTCCGCCCGGCAAGCGGGCGGCATCCTCGTGACGTGCCGCCCCGACCCTTTTAGAGACCAACGTGAGCCTCCGCCCGGCAAGCGGGCGGCATGCTCGGGATCCTTTCGCCTGACGTGGTTTGGCTCACGCTCCGCAAGCCAGCACCCGGCTTTATGCCGGTGGGGCTGTGATTGACCGCCTGAGACGAAGCGGCGACCTCCCTTACGCCGTCGACGGTGCGCGCGACGGTCGTCCGCCAACCGCCGCGACGCGGCGGCTGGCGAAAGCCCGTTGAGGGAAGGGGCATTTGGCCGGGCCGGCCTCTGGCAGTCAATCATCGCCCGACCGAGGCAAGGAGCGGGGCGTGGCGGACGACCGGCTAGAATACCCCTTCGTCCATCAACTCGGCTCGGAACGCTACGAAATCGGGATCGTTGATGCCGAGAACCGCAATCGTCGCCCGTGCCGAGCGCGTGCGGCCGCGGAGGACCGGGCCGTCCCAGTAAAAATGCCGGTCCCCAGCCTGCCGGCGCGGATGAAACAAAGCGGCCAACTGACCGGAATCGGCGTCGATGCCCGCGATGTTTGGTCCCTTCCGTTTGTTGCAATGCATGCGGCTCCAGGCAAGGTTCTCCAGTACGGTCGCGCCGCCGTGTTGCTCGGCAATGATATGGTCGACCTGGAATGGCAGGGGGTCGAATGCTTCGGACATCCGACAGTAATCGCAGCGCTGGGCGGCAAGGCGACGCAGTTCTTTGCGCAACGCTCGACTCATTCGCGCCGCGATTTTTTGCCGTTCAGTTTTTCGGCGCGGCGCAGCGTTCGCCGCGCCTTCGACTGCAAAATGCCAAGGGTTTGGCCGACACGAATGAAGTTATCGAGTTCCTCTTCCTCGCCGGCGGTCAACTTTCCTTGGCGATTCTTTTCCGCCAACAGGTTCATGCGGCGGCGATCGCTTTTCGAAAACTGTAGCCGCAGAATGTCGCGCGCGGCCTCGCAGGAGAGGTATGGTCGGGCAGGATCGACAACGCGTCGCAGAATTGCCATCTCACTCTTCGACGATGGTGTGACGGTTGCCATCAAAAAACCGGCGTTGCAACAAAGGAAGGCTCTTTCGACACGATTATAGTTCCTCGTCAGCACGCCGGCTAGCACGATCGTTGCTCTCCTTCCGCCTAAGCGGCGGCCTAACACAGCCTGTTGAAAAAGGGCGGCGGCCTGTCGAGGCCCTCTGACCCTTTCTCCGGACGCGGTTTGGCTCACGCTCGGCAAGCCACCATCCGGCTTTATGCCGGTGGGGCGCTGATTGGACGCCAGAGACGAATGGCCCCGCGCCGCCCTTTTTGCCTCCCTGGGTTGCCGTGCCGTGCGTGCCGCCGCCGCCGCGCACAGGGCTAAAACCAACACGGAAGCCCGGCTGAAGCCGGCTGACGAATGATGGGGACTGTTAGCCGTCAACCACCAGATAAATCTGGTGGCAGACGAAGATAGCGCCATTCAAAACTCGCCCTCAGCAATCAACCCCTCGCGCAATTCCAAACGGCGGGGGCGTATTGAACTGAAGCAACCGAATCGTGGCTCGGCCGGTCGGCGTCCGTCCGACGATTTGTGCCCCCTGCAGCGCGAAATGCTGCGACCAATCATCACGACGCGGGTGATACCGAGCAACGACAAGCCCGCTGGCAGGATCAATGCTGCTAAGATTTGTACCCTTGTGCAGATTGCAGTGCTGGTAGGCCAAAGCCAGGTTTTCCGGGGCGTCGGCATCAGGCGGCGAATGCTGCACGCAAGAATGTGCTCAACGTGGAACGTTGCCTCCATTGCGTGCTGCGGCAGGCGGCAGTATTCGCACCTGTCATCTGCTCGCCGCCACACCAAACCGCGGACGGTAGGGTCGCTCATAAGCCCTGGCGCCGCAGAGCCGCCTTTGCCTTGAGCTTGAAGATCGCGATGATGTCAAGCTCCTCGATGTATCCCTCATACTCTTTGCGCTCGTCGGGTGATAGATTTCCCTGGTTGGCCTTTTCTGCGAGCTCGTCCAGCCGGGTCTGAAGCTCGGGATCGATGCGCAGCTCGATGATTTTGCGGGCCGCGTCGGCAGGCAGGAACTCGACGACGGGATCCAGAAAGCGGTCCAGGATGCTGGTTCTGCTCATGCAGCAAGTATACCACGGTGATCAGCGATCGAAAGACGCGGTGGCCGGGCGCACGTCCCGCCGCCGCCAACGCCGCGGCGGGACGCATCGCGCGGCAAGGGGACGGCTTTTCGCGCGGCCGGCCTCTGGCGGTCAATCACCGGTGCGCCAGGAACGGTGTTGATGTTGCGAGCGAGTGAAAGCCCCGCCCGGCAACTCGTCGCTCCAGCCGGAAGTAATCGGAGTGACGGTGGAGGTAACGAAGGCTGGTTGTATCGGGTCGCGTTCTTGCGTGGTAAAGACATGTTGTCTAAAATCGGCGAGACTGGCCCGTGCCGCGGATTGGGAGGCTCGGGCTTGCCGGCCCGGCAGCCACTGTCGGATTCCGACCGTTGACCGCGAGAGGGGCGTCCGTCGAGACTTAGGACATGGAACAAACCCAGTTGCCTGTTTCCGACTTCACGGTCTTCGCCGACTCCGGTATGGAACTCCTCCCGCCGCTGCCGCTGGGCGCCGCGGTGGCCGTCGTGGTCGCCGTGCCGCTGGCGGTGCTCGTGCTGCGAAAGCTGCTCGGCCCGGCCAACGCCGTCTCGCATCGCTGGAACTTGTGGACGCTGCGCGGAGCGATCCTGGCCGTCGTGGCGGTCGTGCTGCTGAACCCGGTGCGGGTCGATGAACTGCGCGGCCCGGTCGAACGTCCGGAATTGTTCTACCTGCTCGATATGTCGGCCAGCATGCATAATGGCAGCCCCAAAAACCGCTGGGATGAATCGCGCGAACTTATCGAGCAGGCACGAGAGCTGGCCAAGCCGTCGCCCGCAATCGTCAAGCCCTTCCGCTTTTGGCCAACGACTGGCCGCGATCGAAATGGGGCGGCCTTCTCAGGCCGTCAGCAAGGAGGGCGGGCCAGAGGCCCACATCACAAGCGACGCCGCACCGCCGTCGTCGTCGACCGCGGATCTCTCGTCACTGTCTCCCACCGACGCCGATACGCGGCTGCTGTCGGCGCTGCGGCAAATTTCCAGCCGCTTCGGCCGCGTGCCGCCGCTGGGCATCGTCGTGTTCTCCGACGGCCGGGCACATGACGACGTCGGCGTCGAACAACTCGCCGCCGAGTTCGCCCGCTTGAAAACGCCGGTCCACGTCGTGCCCGTGGGTGATGTCAGCAAAGGGGGAGACGTGGCCGTGGCCGCCGTCGTCGCTCCGCAACGGGCACGCAAGTTCGCCGAAGTCGAAGTGCAGGTCTTTCTGCGCAGCTTCGGCAGCTCGATTGGATCGAGCCGTGGATCGGCCAGCGCGGCGGCGGCCTGTGCATGATCGGCGGAGAGCACAGCTTCGCTTCGGGCGGCTGGAGCGAGACGCGCGTCGGCCCGATGCTGCCCGTCGAGCTGTTGCCCGGCGGACTCGACTGGACGCCCGGCGAGAGCGTGCGGCTGCAAGCGGAGCTGCCCGCCACGCCGCACCCCATCTGGACCCTGATGGCCGACGCCAAGCAGAACCGGCAGATCGTCGGCTCACTGCCGGCGGTGAGCGGGCTGAACCGCTGGGTGGGAGCCAGGACGAACCTGACCACGGTGCTGGCCACGGCCGCCGTGTCGAGCACACCCACGACAAACGCAGCCGGCGATGGGGCATTCTTGGTGGCTGGGGCACAATCGGCGGGTTCCGTGCCGGCGGTGGTGGTGGGCCGCTACGGCCGCGGTCGCACGGCCGCGATGGCGTTTGCCATCACCGCGCCTTACGCCGACGAGTTGGTGCAGCGTTGGGGACTGGGCGACAACCGCTACTACGCCAAGTTCTGCCGCAACCTGATCTATTGGCTCACGGAAAATTCCGCGATCGGCCGGCGGCGGCTGGTGGCCTCGGCCGACAAGCGTTTTTATCGGCCCGGCGAGACGATCGCCATCTCCGCCGCCACTTACGACGAGAGCGCGTCGCCCACGAAGAACTATCGCGTGGTGGCGATGGTCGAGCCGCACACCACCGCGGGCGAAGCCGAGCCGGAAACCTCTCCCCTGCGCTGGCCTGGCGTGAACGCCTTAGCGATTAAAAGGCGTCTTCCCGTCCAACGCTTCCGAGGCCATGACGATCGTCTCGGCGATCTCCACCAGCTTCTTGTTTTTGTTGCTGGCGAATTTTTGCAAGCGGCGAAAGGCTTCCGGCTCGTCCACGCTCAGGTGCTTCATCAGCAGCCCCTTGGCCCGTTCGATCATCTTGCGGTCGGCCAACGCCTGCCGCAGGTCGGCCGCCTCTTGCCTCAGCGATTGATACTCTTCGTGACGCCGCAGGGCCAGGCCGATCGCCGCTTCGAGCTGCGCCTGCGAGGTCGGCTTGATCAAATAGCCCAACACGTGGTTCTGCTCCGCCCGGTCGATCAACTCCGGGTTGCAGAAGCCGGTCAGCAGAATCACCGGCGCCGGCGAACGTTCATGAATCACCATCGCCGCGTCCAGGCCATCCATGTCGGGCATATCGATGTCGGTGAGAACCATGTCGGGCCGTTGCTCCAGGCAATAGTCGACCAACTCTCTGCCCGTCGAACCGGCGAAGACCACGTCGTGGCCCAGCGCCTTCAATATCTTGGTCAAAGTTCGGCGGATTTCCTGGTCGTCGTCCGCGATGGCCACGCGCAGGCGATCCGTTCTCATTTCGGCCTCCACAACCGTACTGCTTCGAGTCGCTATCATCCGGCAGCTCACTGAGTGGGACGTCCTAGTTTCGCCCTCGTCGTCCGAAGGCGGCGCCCGTTAGGGCACCGGATATGCAGCAATCGTCATGCCAATTCAGGGTTCAGGGTTCAGGGTTCAGGGTTCAGGGTTCAGGGTTCAGGGTTCAGGGTTCAGGGTTCAGGGTTCAGGGTTCAGGGTTCAGGGTTCAGGGTTCAGGGTTCAGGGTTCAGGGTTCAGGGTTCAGGGT